>Ga0137412_10003566_pt1 | contig 12411 bp, 10 predicted proteins | sample CZODoug2_1_16fun_FD_122160 | JGI IMG/M metagenome (GOLD analysis project Ga0137412, IMG submission 122160) | Vadose zone soil fungal communities from Angelo Coast Range Reserve, California, USA - CZODoug2_1_16fungal (Hybrid Assembly) | ecosystem: Environmental > Terrestrial > Soil > Vadose zone...
TCCGGGGGGACAGCGTCTGGCTCTCGTGGGGGCCGCGGCACTCCTACGCGATCGGAGCATGAGCATGGACCGGAAGATCGACCCCGCCCTGCTGCGCGGCCTCAGCCAGCGCCGGTACGACCGCCGCGACGTCATGAAGCTGTTCGGCGTCGGTGCCGGGCTGGGCGCCGCCGGCCTCACGCTCGCGGCCTGCGGCGTCAAGGGGGCGAAGCAGGCCCCGGCCGACCAGGACGCCGTCGCCAAGTACTGGGCCGACAAGAAGCAGAACGGCCACCTGGACTTCGCCACCTGGGCGCTCTACATGCCAAAGGACCAGGCGCCGCTGAAGGCCTTCACCAAGGAGACCGGCATTACGGTCAACTACCAGGAGGTCATCCAGGACGACCCGTCCTGGTACGGCAAGATCCAGCCGCAGCTGGCCGCCGACAAGCCCATCGGGTACGACCTCATGGTCGTCACCAACGGCATGGAGCTGGACAAGCTCGTCGAGTTCGGCTACCTGGCACCACTGGACCACTCGAGACTGCCCAACTACACCCAGAACGCCGACCCGATCTACCGGAACGAGGCGTACGACAAGGGCAACGTCTACTCGATCCCCTACACCTCGGGTTACACCGGGATCGCCTACAACCCGGCGTACGTCAAAGAGCCGATCACCAAGATCGCCCAGCTCTGGGACCCGAAGTACGCGGGCAAGATCGGCATGATGAAGGACCCGCAGGAGCTGGGCAACTTCGGCATGCTCCTGCTGGGCATCAACCCGGAGACGTCCACGCCGGCGGACTGGACGAGGGCCGCGGCCAAGCTCCGCGAGCAGAAGCCACTGGTCCGGGCCTACGTCGCGCAGGACTACACCAAGTCGCTGGCCAACGGTGACCTGTGGATCTGCCAGGGGTGGTCGGGGGACATCTTCCAGGAGAACGCGTCCAACGGGTCGAACCTGCAGTTCGTGGTGCCCGAGGAGGGCGGCACGATCTGGACCGACAACATGATGATCCCGAAGACCGCCGCCAACCCGGTCGATGCCGTGATGATGATGGACTACTTCTATCGACCCCAGGTCGCGGCGGACCTCACCGAGTTCATCAACTACGTCACGCCGGTGCCGTCCACCAAGGACCTCATCGCCAAACACGCGGCGGCCTCCACCGGGGACGACAAGAAGACCCTCGAAGAGATCCTGACCCGCCCGCTCGTGTACCCGACCGCGGCGGACCTGGCCAAGCTCAAGCGCTACCCGAGCCTGAAGAGCGCCGACGAGCAGAAGACGTACCAGAACACCTTCCTGCCGATCTCCTCGGGCTGAACCATGGGGAGCCTTCGCGCACGGTTCACCCCCTACGCCCTGATGCTGCCCGGTGGACTCTGGCTGGCGATCTTCTTCGTCATTCCGACGCTGATCCTGCTGCAGTTCTCGCTGATGACCGGGAACGAGGCGGACGGGTACCAGTTCACGTTCCACTGGCAGAACTACAGCGATGCCCTGTCGACGTACTACCCGCAGTTCATCCGGTCCCTGGAGTACGGCGGCACCGCGACGGTGCTCGGTATCGCGCTGTCGTACCCGGTGGCGTACTGGATCGCCTTCAAGGGCGGCGCGCGCAAGTCGACGTACCTGTTCCTGATCCTGTTGCCGTTCTTCGTCTCGTTCGTGCTGCGGACGATCTCGTGGCAGTTCCTGCTCTCCGACAACGGCATGGTGCTCGGGCCGCTGAAGGACGCCGGCCTGCTGCCGCCGGACTTCCACATCCTGCAGACCTCGGTGGCGGTGGTCGGCGGGCTCACCTACAACTACCTGCCGTTCATGGTGCTGCCGATCTACGTGGCGCTGGAGCGGGTCGACCCGGGCGTGGTGGAGGCGTCCTACGACCTGTACAGCAGCCGCACGCAGTCCTTCCTCAAGGTGATCTTCCCGCTGTCGCTGCCCGGGGTGTTCGCCGGCGTGCTGATGAACTTCGTGCCGGCGGCGTCCGACTATGTCAACGCAGAGGTCCTCGGCGGCCCGGACAACACGATGATCGGCAACATCATCCAGGACCAGGCGCTCACCGTCCGGGACTACCCCACCGCCACGGCCCTGTCGGCCACCCTGATGCTCGCCCTGTTGGTCGGCATCTTCGCCTACGCACGGGCGCTGGGCACCGAGACCGTTCTGCAGGCGGCGGCCCGATGACCACGACCCTCACCCCTCCTCCGGTCCAGCCGCCCACGCCGCCCAAGCCGAGGGCCAAGCTGGGCGACCGGCTGCTTTTCGGGTACACCTGGCTGGTCATCCTCTGGCTCTGCCTGCCCATCGGCGTGATGATCCTTTTTGGCTTCAACCAGGTCCAGGGCCGGTACAACAACCGGTGGCACGGCTTCACGCTCGAGTGGTACGCGCACGTGTTCGACCTGTCCGGCCTCACCAATGCGCTGGAGGCCTCGCTGATCATCGCCGTCGCGTCCACGCTGATCGCGACCGCGCTGGGCACGCTGCTCGGCGTGGCGCTGGGCCGGTACCGGTTCCGCGGTGACGGCACCAGCAACCTGGTGCAGTTCGCGGCGATCTCCACACCGGAGATCGTCATGGGCATGTCCCTGGTGGCGTTTTTCGTGCAGCTCGACGTCCCGCTGGGCTACCTCACGATCATCATCGCGCACGTGATGTTCTCGCTGTCCTTCGTCGCGGTGACCGTGCGATCCCGGGTGCTCACCCTGGACCGGTCGGTGGAGGAGGCGGCCAAGGACCTCGGGGCCAGCGCCATGGGCACCTTCTGGCTGGTCACCCTGCCGATGATCCTGCCGGGCGTCACCGCCGGGGCTCTGCTCGCCTTCGCTATCTCCATCGACGACTTCGTGGTCACCAACTTCACCGCCGGCAACATCGAGACGTTCCCGCTGTGGATCTGGAGCTCGCAGAAGAACGGCCTCCCACCGCAGGTCAACGTGATGGGCACGCTCATCTTCGCCGGCGGCGTCCTGCTGGCCCTCGGCAACGCCATGGCGGCACGCCGGCGACCGGCGTAGCGGCGGGCTCAGGTCGGGAGCCCCGGCTCCACCTCCTGGGCGGGCGTGCTGGCTCGGTTGGCACTCGGCGCGAAGCGTGACATAACGATATAGATTCCGCCGGCCACCAGGAACGACACGAAATAGCTCAGATCTGCCCCGTTGAGGGCCCGGCCGATCGGACCCGTGAATAGGTCGGTAGCCATGAACGGGACCGACACCAGGATGCCGACGAGGAAAGCAGCCATGCCCGGCCATTTGACACCCGCGAGCGGTCCGTCAGGCTGCTCGAACGCGGGCGCCGGTGGGTAGTCGCGCCCTCCCCGGTGAATCCAGTAGAAGTCGGCACAAATGATGGCGAGCCACGGTGTGACGTAGTACGCCACGAGGAATAGGAACGCGTTGAAGTTGCTCTGAAAGTTGGGGCCACCGAGGAATATGGCGAGCACAGCGCCGATCGCTCCGCTGATCACCACGGTGGCGCCCCGTTTCAACGGCAAGCCCCAGGTCAAGCTGGCCATCGCCCCACTGTAGAGGTTCACCGCATTGTGCGGGATCGCCGCGATGCCGAGGGTGAAGAGGGTGATCATAAGAATCGGGGTGGGAAGGGCGACCGAAAACGCCTCGAGCACACCACCGTGCACGCCCAGAGTGGTGAGCACCGCGCCGAGCGCCATCATCCAGGTGGTGCTGAGGAAGAGGCCCGCGAAGGAATAGCCGAAGATCTTCCGGCGACTGGTGGCCCGAGGTAGATATCGGGAGTAATCCGAAGCGTAGGGCGCCCAGCTCATCGTGTAGGAGAACACGATGGTGAACTCCAGGAGCCAGACCAGCCAGTACTCGGTGCCGCTCAATAGGGCTGCCGCAGCCGCCCCAGGGCCGTGGATCGCCAGCAGGATCGATACAACAATCAGGACCACGATGCTGACCCGGGTAACCCATCGACCGAACGCGTGCAGCAAATTGTACCCGAATATTGCGATCAGGACGCTGATTACGGCCACCCCGACCGCGACCGGGATGTAGGGAAGTTTGAACAGATCGGCCAGAGACTTCGAGCCGAGGATGGTGCCGACGGTGAAGTATCCGATATAGAGCAGCGACGAGAGCACGGCCGGCAGGTAATTGCCCCGGTAGCCGAATGCGGACCGTCCCATCGGTATCTGTGGCAGCCCGAGTCGAGGCCCCATAACAGCGCATGCCGATGTGCACGCCGCACCGAGCAGGTTGCCCAGCACGATCGCGGTAATGCTGCCAGCCAGCCCGAGGCCCATCGGGATCGCGACACCACCGAGCACGATCGCGGCCAAATAGATGACCGGCGAGAACCGGATGCTGAATTGGTTGATCGGGTTTCCGTGTCGTTGTTGCTCGTCGACGTACTCGATGCCGCGTCGTTCGACGGCGAGTGCATTGTGCGAGGGGTTGGTGGACATGTGTCACCTTCGGAGGCAGAGCGCAAGTACGCGCTCAGGAGTCATGGGCAGCTGCGTCGGGCGTTGGCCGATGGCGTTGGCGATGGCGTTGGCGACGGCGGCCGCGGTGGGCGCAATCGAGGGCTCACCGATTCCTCGGGCATTAAATGGACCCTTGCCCTCACCGCTCTCCACGATCTCCACCTCGACATCGGGCATGTCCATCGAGGTGGGGATGAAGTAGTGCGCGAACAGCGTGGAGGCGCTATTGCCCTCCTCCAGGACCACGTCCTCCATCAGGGCGTAGCCAAGGCCCTGCATAGCGCCGCCCTGGATCTGCCCCTCGACCCGCATAGGGTTGATGGCCCGTCCGACGTCGTGCGACGCGACATAGCGCAGCACCTTCACCTCGCCGGTCTCCGTATCGACCTCAACGTCCGTCGCGTGGGTGCCGTAGGTGTAGTCGGGGAAGCTGTCCCCCTGACCGGTCCGCGGGTCGAAAGCGCCCTGTTCAGCCCGCCAGATGGACAGCAGGGACGTGTCCACCTGGCGCTGCTCGCACCCGGCGACGAGTTCGGCCAGCCGCAGCCCGGTGCCGGACTGTCCGCCGCACGCGACGCGCACCAGCCCGTCTTCGAAGGTCAACTGGTCCGGAGTACACGCGAGCATCTCCGCGGCCACCGGTGCGACTTTGGCGCGCAGCTGCCGCGCCGCGTGCAACACCGCGTTGCCGGACATGTACAGCTGGCGGGTCGCGAACGTGCCGCCGGCCGGTGGGTTCAGGGCGGTGTCGCCGATGTAGACGGAGATCTCGCCCAGGGGCACGCCGAGGATCTCGGAGGCGATCTCGCAGAGGCTGGCGGCCTGCCCGGCGCCGAGGTCGGTGATGCCCGCCCTGATCAGCAGGGTTCCGTCGGCCTGCAGACTCAGCCAGGCCGAGGCTCGGTCGCGGAACCAGATGGTGCGGCCGTAGGGCTGCATGTTGCAGGCGAAGCCCCGGCCGACCAGTTTGCTGGGGCCGCTGGGCGCCGGGGGCTCGCCGAGGCGGTCCAGCGCGCGCCGCAGCGTCTCCTCGCAGGCGACCACCGTGTCCAGCGACTCCCCGGTCGGGATGATGTCCCCCTTGGCCAGGAAGTTCCGTCGGCGAACCTCCGTGGGCGACATCCCCAGCGCCTCGGCCACCCGATCCATCTGCGACTCGTAGCCGAGCACCACCTGCATTGCGCCAAAGCCGCGGAACGCGCTTGTCGGCACGTTGTTGGTGAACACAGCACGGGAGCGAAGTGACGCGTTCCGGGTGCGATACGGACCGCAGGAGAGGGCCGCACCCGCGAAGAGAACCCGCGCGCTCAGGTACGGGTAGGCGCCGGCGTCACCGATGATGTCGACGTCTTGGGCCAGGATGGTCCCGTCCGCGCGCACGCCAGTGCGGTAGCGCATCACGAAGGGGTGCCGCTTGGTGCTGGCCAGCATGGATTCCTGACGTTCCCAGATCATCCGGACCGGGCGCCCGGTGCGCCAGACGAGCAAGGCCAGGTACGGCTCGACGGTCATGTCTTCCTTGCCGCCGAACCCGCCCCCCATGTACGCGCTGATCACCCGCACCTTGTTCTCCGGGAGCTCGAGGATCCCGGCAACCGTGGCCGCATGTTCGATGACCTGGGTGGCGACCCGGATCGTGAGCACGCCGTTCTCCATCCAGCCCACCCCTGCCTCGGGCTCGAGGTAGGCGTGTTCGACGTGCTGGCTGCGGTACTCGCCGGTGACCACCAGGTCGGCCTCGGCGAGCGCCCGCTCCGCGTCACCGCGCCGAATGTTCCATTCGACGAGCACGTTGCCCTCGTCGTGCACCTGGGTCGCGCCGGGGTCCAGCGCCGCTTCCGGATCGAACACGCCGGCTAGTTCCCGATAGTCAACCTCGATCAACTCGGCCGCCTCATCGGCGATCTGCTGGCTGACTGCCGCCACCAGCGCCACCGGCTCGCCGACGTATCGCACCCTGTCGTGGGCGAGCACGGGCATCTCCACGGCGAGCTCGCCGAGGCCGCCGCTGGCCCGCTCCACCACACGGTTGCGCGGCACGTCCCGGGCGGTGAGCACCGCGATGACGCCGGGCAGGGCGCGTGCCTCGGCGGTTTCGATCGACCTGATCCGTGCGGACGGCAGGACCGAGCGGATCACCCGTCCGTACAGCATCCCGGGCAGTTTCCAGTCCGCCGCGTAGAGCTGGGTGCCCCTGACCTTGTCCACGAAGTCGTGATGCGCCAGCGGCAGGCCAACGACCCGGAACGGCGCGGCGCTGTCCGGCTCGACGCTGGGTCGAGCTGTGGCGGGCGACGGAAGTGTCGCCTCGTCGGTCACGGCAACTCAGCCCCTTCCACCGACGGCCGATCCGGCGAACTGAGGCTCACGTACTCCTCGATCGCATCGAGGATCTTCGTGTAGCCGGTGCAGCGGCAGAGGTTGCCGACCAGTTCATGGCGGATCTCGTCCCGGCTGGGTCGACGGGTTCGTTTGGCCAGGCAGTCCGCGGTGAGCAGCATCCCCGGCGTGCAGAACCCGCACTGCGCACCGCCGTGGCGCAGCATGCACTCCTGCAACGGGTGCAGCGCCTCCCCCTCGCCGAGCAGCGCGGCTACCGTGCTGATCTGGTGGCCCTCCGCCTGGATCGCGAACATCAGGCACGCGCTCACGGTGTGCCCGTCGAACTGGACGGTGCAGGTGCCGCAGACGCCTTCGCCGCACCCGTAGCGCACCTCGGGGAGACCGAGTTCGTCGTGCAGGACGTCGAGCAGCAGTTCACTGGGGGTGACCCAGACGTCGTATCCTCGGCCATTGACCGACAGGCTGATGAGCCGCTTGCGCATTGAGTTTTCCACCGCGGTGGGGATTGGTCGGGGCCGCGTCATGACCCGACCACCGCTCGGCGGGCACGTTCGACGGCCTCGGTGAGCGCGCGCCTTCCGAGCACCTCGACGAGCCGCTGGCGGTAGGCCCCGGATGCATGGATATCGCTGCTTGGAGCGGTGGATTCGGCGAGAGCATTGGCGACGACCGCGATCTCCGACGGTGATCCGCCGGATCCCACCAGGCTGGCGACCGCGTCGGGCCGACCCAGCACCGGGCGGTCCGCCACGCCAGCCAGTGCCACGCCACAGTGGCGGATCGTGGCCACATCGGCATTGAGCTCGACAACCGCGGCCACCGCGACCACCGCGAAGTCCGAGGCGCGGCGGGTCATCTCGTGGAAACTCCACCCTTGACGCGGGTGCATCACCGGGAAGCGAACCTCGACCACCAGCTCGGCCGGCTCCAGCGCGGTGGTCAGGTACGACACGAAGAACTCGCGAGCCGGAATCACCCGCTCGCCGTTCGGGCCGTGTACCACGACCTGGGCATCGAGGACGAGCGCCGCACAGGCGATTTCGGCCGTCGGATCGCCGTGCGCCAGGCTCCCGCCGATCGTGCCCCTGTTGCGCACCCGCACGTTGCCGACGTGCAGCACGCAGTGTCCGAGCAGCGGCGCGTGCTTCGCCACGATGGCCGACTCGGCCACGGTGCGCTGCCTGGTCAGCGCCGGGATGCGCAGTACGTCCCCGTCCAGGCTGGGCTGTCCCTCGCCGGCGTCATTGATGTCGATGAGCACGCTCGGGCGGGCCAGGCGCAGCGCGAGCATGGGGCCCAGGCTCTGCCCGCCGGCCAGGATCTTGGCATCCTCGCCGTATTCGAGCAGCGCGCGCACTCCGTCGCGGTAACTCGCCACCCGTTGGTAGTCGAATGGGGCGCAGACCACGAAGTCCTCCTTGTGCAGGGGTGGGCCTGGGAGTTCTTCCAGTCGGTCGGCCTCGCGGATACCTACCTGAAAAGCTAAGCAACCGACCACCTACGAGTCATTGGCGATAATCGCCGAGGTGGGCCGGTCAGCTGTCGGTAGGTCTTGCCATAGCTGGCGAATCCGACCACTCCGCGCGTCGGGCCTCAGGTGCTACCTCGTACATCTCGAGTGCCTGCAACGCAACGGACAGCCGCAGGCAGAGCTTGTTGTCGGACATGAGTGGCCCGACGAGGCGCTCGAGTTTGGTGATGCGGTACCGCATGGTGTTGTAGTGCAGGTGGAGGGCACGCGCTGCTCGGGCAACGTTGAGGTGGCTGTCCAGCAGTACCTGCAGTGTCCTGATGAGCTCCGCGCTCTCCCTGGCCTCTGCCGCCATCAGCCCACCCAGGGTGTCGCGGACGAAGTCACGCAGCTCGCCCACGTCGTCGACCAGGCTGAGCAACCGGAACAGACCCAGTTCCCCGAACAGCGTGACCTTGCCCGGTCCGTGGCTCAACCGCCCCATCCGCAACGCCTTTCGCGCTTCCTCGTAGCGGACGGGTATGAGCCGCGGATCGTCGAACGGCCGGCTGACCCCGATGGAGAATTCCTGCCTGGTGGTCGCCCGCAGTCCGGCCCACACGCGGCGCGCCACAGCGGCCGGATTGTCACCGTCCCCGACGATCGCAACCAGGTTGGTGGCGAACGCCGCCGCGGCCGCGCCCCGGTCCTGGTTCCTGACCTCGGAGGACCACAGCTCAATATGCGGCTGCCGGACGAGGTCGGCCTCGCCGGGGGCCGGCCATCCGCCCTTGGGTTCCCGCTCGGCGCGCCCGACCATCACCACCAGCCGGCGGCGTAAGTCCCAGCCAAACGCGGCGCCACGAGCGAGCGCGTCCCCGATATCGGTGCCGACACCGGTCACCAGGTCGTGCAGCACGTTGGACTCGAACTGTCGCTCGGCGGCCGAAATCGCCAGCTGGCGGATGAAGTCCAGAGCCGCGACGACAGCTGCTTGGTCGACCGCGACGGTGGCGTCCGGGCCCATCTGCTCGGAGCATCCGATGACGACGAGGTGGCCGTGGCGCAGCTTCCCGGCGCGGATCTCGGCGATGATCAAGGTTAGGTCGCCGTCCGGTGCATGCAATCCGAGCCCCAGGTGGTGGATGCGCAGCCGGCCATCCCGATCGAGCAGACCAAGGTCGACCAGCCGGTTGTGGCATCGGTCGAGGCGGGTCGTGGCGAGCCGCTGCCCGTCCCCGTCGACGACCAGGACCGTCGCCTCCGACAGCAGCTCGGACAGTTGGGCCGCGATCTCGGGCAGCTGCCCACCGGTCAGCACGATCTGCAGAAACGCGTCGTGAATCTCCTTCGCCCGTGCGATGGTGGCGGCCTGACGGTTGACGATGTCGGAGAACACCCGGCTGAGGATGTCGTCGAACGCCACGTCATCAGGAATCTCGACGATCGGCAGGGCCAGCCGGTCCGCCGCATCGAGCACCTGTCGAGGCAGGCGCCGGCCGGACGATCCGAGCTTCACGCCGAATGCGGCGACACCGCGCGCGGCGAACTCGGTCACCAGGGCAACCAGCTCGCCGGCTCCTCGGGGCAGCGGGTAGCCGGTGCTGAGCATGAACTCGTCGGGCTTCGTCCACGGCAGGATGTCAGGCACGGTCATCACGTTCAGCCGCCGGACCGGCCGGTCCATGCCGTCCTTCCCGGCGAGCACAACGGCGCGCTCGAGGATCGTCATGGCGAGCAGGTCCCGCACCACCAGCCCGTCACCGCCACTGTCCGGTGCCGCTTCGGCCACGGCAGCACTCCTTATCAGAAAGTGCCGGGGAAACCTCCACGTTCACGGCAGATACTGCCACGCGAGTCGTCCATAACCATCCAGCACAACTGAACGGTTTCCAGCAGAAACCCTCGCTTAACGTGGAGCCTCCGGGCGTGCATGCTCGAGGTATGCACGCCGCTGCGCTCTCCTGGTACCTGAACCCGAACGCCCGGTCCTGGCGCGCCGACCCGATCAGCGATGACGTCCGCGAGTTTCACCAAGGGTTACCTGGTTACCGGCGAACCAGGCTGATCGAGCTTCCCGCGCTCGCCGAAGAGCTGGGAGTGGGACGGGTGGTCGTGAAGGATGAGTCGTCTCGGTGGGGGTTGCCGGCGTTCAAGATCCTCGGCGCGTCGTACGCCATCTCGCGGGCCTTGTCGGAGCGGTTGGGCCGCGGTGACGCCGCACTCGGGTTCGGGGAGTTAACCGCGCGGCTCGCCGACACGGGCAGGCCGACACTGGTCGCGGCGACTGACGGCAATCACGGCCGCGCGGTGGCTCACGTGGCCCGCCTACTGGGGCTGCCCGCGCATATCTTTGTGCCCACCGCCGTCTCCAGGGCTGCCATCGATGCGCTTGCCGCCGAAGGCGCGCGGGTGACCGAGCTGGCCATTCCCTACGACGACGTGGTCTCGGCGGCGGCCCGGTGGGCACGGGACGCGGGCCGGAACGCCGTGCTGGTACAAGACACGGGTTGGTCCGGATACGAGCGCATGCCGCAGTGGATCGTGGACGGGTATTCGACGATGTTCGTGGAAGCCGACGCACAGATCGCCGAGCACGGGCTGGCCGGGGTTGATCTGGTCGCGGTACCGGTGGGCGTCGGTTCGCTCGCCCAGGCCACCGTCCGGCACTACCGCGGCGGCGCCGGCCCGGGACCGGTTGTGTTGAGCGTGGAGGCGGAGAACGCCCCGGCGATCATTGCCTCGTTGCATGCGCGCAAGCCGGTCACGGTCGACACCACCTTCACGATCATGGCCGGGCTGAACTGCGGCACACCGTCCTCGGGCGCCTGGCCGTACCTGGAGGCCGGCCTAGACGCGGCGACAACCGTCTCGGAGGAGCAGGCCACCCAGGCCGTCCATGATCTCGCCGGCCTTGGCATCGACGCTGGCCCGTGCGGCGCCGCCGCGTTGGCCGGCGTCCGCAACGTCGTCACGGACCCAGTGCGGCGGATGGAGACCGGGATGGGGTCCGACGCGGTCGTGCTCGTGCTGAGCACCGAGGGAATCGCCGCGAACCCGCTCCCTGTGTCGGTTTAGAGCGTGTCTAAGCGGCGGTGATCGTGAGCTCGCCGCGCAGCCGGCGCAGCACCGCCAGTTCTTCTGGCTCGGGCTCCGCGAGGCGGGTGAGATCGTCGGCCACCAGCAGCTCGAACCCCGTCGCCTCCCGCACATCACTCAACTCCACCCCGGGCTGAAGTGCCCGGACCCGCATGCGTCGGGACCCCGGTTCGAAGTCCAGCACGGCAAGATCGGTGATCACTCGGGTGGGACCGCCATGGATGAGCCCGGCCTCCTCCCGGCCGCGACCGCCGTCGAGGTAACCGGGGCTGGTGATGAAGTCCACCCGTTCGACGAAGCGCCGACGCTCATGCGCGGTGATCACGAGCGTCTCGTTGCACAGGGAGATGATGTCGTTCGCTCCCCCGGTGCCCGGCAGCCGGACCGTGGGTGCCTCCGCGTCGCCGATGACACTGGTGTTGATGTTCCCGTGCCGGTCGATCTGGGCGCAGCCGAGGAATCCGTAGTCGAAATAGCCGCGCTGGGCCGCGAGGAAGACGTCGCAAATACCGGTGATCATGTCGGCGTCGACGGCCGCGCACATCTCATTGGTGGAGTCCGGCAGCTGTCCCGGACGCAGCCGCAGGCCGACGATCCCGCCTTCCAGCACGATCGTGAGGTTCGGGGCCCGCCGGCTCTTCGCCAGCGCCGAGGCAACCAACGGCAGCCCGATACCCGCGAACACCACCCGGTGATCGGCGAGCATCCGGCTGGCCGTGACGGTCATGAGCTCGTCCGCGGTGATCATCGGGGCATCAGCTCCCGGGCTCGGCGGCGCTGTTCGTTCAGCCGTTCGGAACCGACTGCCGCGAGGAACCCCGCGAAGTCGGCGTGGGCACGAACGTTGGCCTCGACGTAGCGCAGGGCGCCCGCGACACCGCTCTCCTTGACCTGGTTCATGTAGTCGGTGAAGTGCTCGGCATCCGCCTCGTATCCTCCGTAGCACTCATGCGGGTAGGCGCCGAACGGCTGCTTGACGACCGCGTCCACGGCGAAGTGCGGGATCACGGTCTGGGTGGGGTGGCGCCGCAGTTGCTCCGGCTCGACGATCTCCTCCGCGCTCAGCACGACAGT
>Ga0137412_10003567_pt1 | contig 12411 bp, 13 predicted proteins | sample CZODoug2_1_16fun_FD_122160 | JGI IMG/M metagenome (GOLD analysis project Ga0137412, IMG submission 122160) | Vadose zone soil fungal communities from Angelo Coast Range Reserve, California, USA - CZODoug2_1_16fungal (Hybrid Assembly) | ecosystem: Environmental > Terrestrial > Soil > Vadose zone...
CTTCGCGCTCCACGACGCGGCCGATGTCCTTCGTGCGATTTCCCGCCCGTGCCGCGCCAAGCGCTTGCCGGAACGCACGCTCTGCGCAACGCGCCAGCTCCCGCGCATTGCTGTTTCCCGGCGCCACTTCGATGCTCACCGCGGAATCCGTGTGGTAGCCGTCCTTTTCGGCGCTCAAGTCGAGTTTGACGAGATCACCGCGTTGAATCACGCGATCCCCGGGAATCCCGTGCACCACTTCGTCGTTGACGCTGATGCACACGTCGCCCGGGAACCCGTACACCATCGGAGGCGAAGACCGCGCCCCATGTGCCGCAAGCACGCGCGAGCCAAGCTCGCAAAGCTCGGCAGTCGTAATACCGGCGCGCACTTCCGCAACCATCGCGCGCAGCGCCTTCCCCACGATCATTCCGCACCCACGCAGCCTCGCAAACTGTTCCGGGCTGTTAATCGACATGCAAAGCTCTGTAGCTCAGGCCTTCAGGCCTGAGGCTTTTTCTTCTCGCCCCTGGAACCACCAATGCATATTGCTGGCACACCCTAGCTGCAACCGCAACCGCCGCCACAGCAACTGCCACCACCTCTGGAGAACTCGCCGGATGATTTGGCTGAAGCGCCGTTGCTCGACCCATTCGCTGCCCTGAAAACCGAAAGCTGAATCGCGTTCTTCTTCCCCGCGCACTTCGGGCAGGCAATCTCCTGCGTCTTGTTCAACACAATCTTCTCAAAGTGCGTCTGGCAATCCTCACAAATGTATTCGTAAATCGGCATTGTGTCCCAATCTTCCTTTACAAGAATTTCAAGAACTCTCCCACGGTCATGCCGGCCTGCCGAATGATGCTCCGCAAAACGGGCACAGACAAATCAAACCGGTCGTGCCGAGGAACCGTCACCCGCAGTTGTAGTTTCCCCGGATGCTTCAATTTGCGCATGACTCCGGCTCTGGTGATGAATCTCGAACCCGGCCTTCTGCAACGCGCGCAACACCTCGCGTGGCTTGAGGATGGGGACGCGCGGAGACATCAGGCGCTGAGTGCTACTCGAAGCCTTTCCTGAATCGTGTTTTTTTCATCGGGAATCCGCTCGCCATCCTTCCTCAGACCTTCCAGGTGACAGTGAATCGCATCGCGCGCCATTTCGCACGCTTCAGTCAGTGTCCTTCCGTAGGTGATCAAGCCGGGAAGCAGCGGCACTGTGATCTGGTATCCGGAGGCCTCAAGTCTGTTCCCGCGGCCTTTTCTACTGCCATTGCCAGTAGGCCCGCGCCCTGATCCGACCGCTTCAAATACAACTGTGAAGCTGTAATTGCGCGCGGCAACTTGCTGGGAGGCCGTCTCGCGGATAGACACTCTGGCCATGAACTAAGTCTATTCTGCGTTTTCCAGGGGGTCAAACGGTTCGCCAGAAGAACGACAAACCCCGCGCAGGCAAGGGTTGCCGTTGAATCTGCGGAATTGGACAGGATGCTTAGTCGCCTGCGACCGCTTCGGCAGCCTTTTCGGTGGATTGCGCGTTAGCAGGAGCACCGTTGCCGTTCGAATGGCCGTTGCCCTTGCCGTTCGCCGGAGCAATGGAGATCGGCCTGCCCGCGTTCGCGAAATTGGCAGGCACCGCCTTCGCGATGTCGCTGACGGTGCCGATCTGCACGACCGTCGGCTGAGGCTTCTTCAGCACCAGCTCTTCATAAATCGCGCGGACCTTGGCCTGCTCTTCGTAAGCCTTCTTGCGGCGAGCGCGGTCTTCTTCGGCCGCCGTCACCGGGATGTCGTGCTCGAGATGGCGCACGCGGGCGGCGTCTTCGGAGTCAATCTTCAAGGAATGCTCAAAGCTCTGCAGGTTGACGGTCTTGCCCTTGGCGTAGATCTCGTGCTTGCCGTGGTTCTTGTACCACTCGGCCACGGTCGCGTTCTTGTGCATGTTCTCGATGATCTGCCGCCATCCCACACCGGTGTTGTACGCGCAGAAGGAAATCTCACCCTGCTGCGTCGCGTACGGAATGATGCACATTTCGGTGCGGCGGAAATCGTAGTTGAACAGATCCTGGAACCACATTCCCGCGATGAACAGAAAGTTCCAAGGATCGGTCTGCCGGCGTTTCATGGCGTCTTCGTACGTGCGGTCCGGAGACGTCTTCCCATATTTCTTCTCCGAGCCCTTGGTCAGCGCCCAGGTCTTGTCAAACTTCCTGAAGAGGTCATACAGCTTCAGCCCCTTGGGGCCCTGGAAAGGCTTGTAGTTCTTCAAGAGGGCCATGGCCATCATGAAGTTCGAAAAAGTCTTGCCGCGGGCCGCGTCGGTAATGTCGGTGACGTCTTTCGTAAGCTGCACGGCATCGAGGAAGCGCGGAACGGGAGCCCATTCCTTCGTTTCCTTGTTGATCATCAGCGCCGTGCCCACTCCGCAGTTCGGGTGGCAGCCGCAGGAAAGCGAACCCCATTGCGAGTCCTGCCCCTTCACCATGTCCGAGAATCCGGCAAAGGTGCTGACGAAGGAAATCGGGAACCAATCGCGCGTAGGCTCGACTTTGCCCACCTGCGCGCTGACGTCCTGCGCCAGGTGCGAAAGCGTGTAGCGCTGCCGGAGGCGGCGTTCTGGCGTGATGTCTTCGTCGCGCCCGGTAAACGAAACCGGCTGGAAGCTCACAAACGCGATTTTCTTGGGGTTTTCCATCGCAAACTTCACGACCGTGCCGACCTGATCGTTGTTCACGTTATTGATGATGGTCACCACCAGCACGATCTCGATCCCCGCTTGGTGCATGTTTTCAATGGCACGCAGTTTCACATCGAACAAGTTGCCGATCTGCCGGTGGCTGTTGGCGTCGTTGCCGATGCCGTCAAACTGCAGGTACGCGTAGCGCATGCCCGCTTCAAAGGCCTTCTTGCAAAACTCCTTGCTCTTGGCGAACTCGATGCCGTTCGTGGCCGCCTGCACGCTGTTGTAGCCGATCTTGCGGGCATATGCGACCGCATCGAAGAAATACGGGCTCATCGTCGGCTCGCCGCCGCTGAACTGCACGGACATCTGGCGGCGCGGCTTGATCTTCAGCGCGTTATCCAGGATTTCTTTAATCTCTTCCCAGCCGAGCTCATGTACGTAACCAACCTGGTTCGCGTCCATGAAGCACGGATCGCACATCATGTTGCAGCGATTCGTCAGGTCAACGGTGAGCACGGAACCGCGGCCATAACGCACAGTGCTGGAGCCGTGCTTGTGAAGGTCTTCGTCGTTGTGCGCGGGAATATCGCGGCCCGGGTACTGGCGTTCGATCCAGCTCAGCCACTTGGAATCGACGGCCATCATGTCTTCGTAGTGGCCGTGCAGGGGGCAATCCTTCACCATCCACACCTGGCCGTCCCGCTCAATAATCTGCGCCTTGATTTCGCCGACCTTTTCGCTCATCAGGTCGCGCCAGTCTCTCTGGCCCGCAATAATCGCTTCGCGCGCTTCTTTTACGCAAGCGGGGCAAAGAGAATCGGTCTGCCGCGGGAAGCCCAGCGTCGGTTTGGTCTTCTCCCAGGATTTCAGCAGCGGCTTATCCGACCATCTCGGAGTGACGGAAGGATTCGGATTGCGCTTGTTGAAGTACTGGATGGTGTCAAAAGTGATTCCAGCCGTTTTGCAAAGAACCCAATCAAACGTCCTCGCGACTTGCGTGCCTACAGTATTCGGCATAAACCTGTACCCTCCACTTTCAAAAATACATACCCATGGCCTTTGAGTTGGATGAAGCCCATTCAATCGTTGGATACAGAACTCCAACGACTGCCCCCGGGTTCACCTTTCGTGCGCCCAAAAACCGAACCACGAACACCAGGTACGTCCAATAAGTCTTTGGGCTCCTATAGTTTGAGGGTTGCCCGCGGCGAACGCCAGCGAGTTGCACCGAACGGTCATAATCGGGGGTTGAACGGCAAACCAGGTCATCTAACGGCGATTGTTCGAGTCCCAAAGGTGGGGTTACTAGTAGTGCGTTTGGGCTAGAACTTCTCACTCCTAGGGAAGATTCCTGCCTATTCCTTGCCAAGACTTTACTATTCGTTGAGGGCCGGCCGGAGGACCGCGATGACAAAATGCGCAAAATTCGAAGCGCCTTCATCCAGCTGGAGCCAACGCACCACGCAGTGCTCCGCCAGATACTTGGCTACGCGCGTTTCCGGAATTCCCAGATACTGCGCGAGCTGCGGCTTGATCGAATCCACTCCGCGGCGGCTGCCGCCACGCAACAAGTTGCCGATGGCGATACGCAGCGTCTGGCAAGCTTCCACGTAGTAATAACTCGTCAGGTCCGAATCCGTCAGGACAAATACACCCGGTCCTGCGGGGGCGCGGTCCGCTTCTTCCAGTTTGGCGGGCGGGCAGGTCATCAGCCTGCGGAATTGCATTTCCAGCAGAGAAATTCGCGAAGAGAGCCCGGGATCGCCGTAGCGTCCCTTCACACTCGCTCCGCCCGGCTCTCCAATCGGTTCGATCGGTAAGTTGGGAATCGCCCGGCTGTCGGTCACTCGGGGAGGAGTCGGCTCGGCCGATTCCTTGAAGACGGCAGGAGGCAATCCGCGGCGTGGCGCAGGCGCTTCCCTAGCTTGCTCACCGGGAGCAACTGCTGCTTCCTTCCCGTTGCTGCTCTTGCGCCGGTTCCGTCCTCCGCGGCGTCCCCGGCGACGGCCTTTTCTTTCCGGCTCGGCAGAGGCCGGCGTGTCCACTGAACTTTCCGCTGCCTGCTGGATCTCGCTGGTGACCGCCACGGATGATTCCAGCGCTTCTGGATTCTGTTGGAATGGCAAACCCGGCTCCGGCGTCGAAACCACAGGCGGCGTCAAAGCAAACTCCTGCGTCGGCGGAGCCCCCGCTTCCAGCGGGATCTCACCCGGCGCGCCCCCCAGCCGGACCGCAGCTTCCTGCGCCTTGACCTTCCAATCGGAGCGGCGGAATCTCTCCGCCGCCGCGGAATACCATTTCGCGGCATCCGCATTGTGTCCGGATGTTTCGAAAAACTTCGCCAGTTCGAACGCCACCATGGCGTCTCGCGTCTTTTGGTAAAGATTCGAAAGTTGTCCCGCGGGATCCTTGCTGGTGCGCGCGCGGCGGATGCGGGCGGTAATCTGTTTCCAGTCGGTCATTTCTTGGCTTGCATTGTAACAGCGGAACGCCTTTATCGGCCAGCAAACTCCTGTCGCGCTCCGAGAGCGCGACTCTTCTTTTCAAAAAGTGTTTACCGATTGACGGCACGAAGTTTACTCAGTATTCTTCCCGTGGCCCTCTTGGAGGCGTTTAATGTCGCGCCTGTGTGTTGACCGGCTTACGGTCACCAGCAGAATTATCGCAGTATTGCTTTCTTATACGCTCTTGATCACGCCTGTCTGGGCCGCTCCTTCCTCTTCGCTGGGCACTGTTGTCTACGCCGATCGCGCCCACGTTGGCGCCGCACAAACTTCCGTTGGCGCGACGGTTTTTAGCGGCGACAGACTCAGCACCGAACAATCCGGAAGTATCCAGGTCCGCGCCGGCGCCGCCCGCCTGCTCCTTTCCGGTGCGAGCATCGCTACGTTGTCTCAAGAAGACGCCAACCCGGCCGCAACGCTTACTCTCGGCTCCGCCACCTTTTCAACTGCCAATTCGAATGCTTTTGCCTTGCACGTGGCTTCTGCCGTGATTCGCCCGAATACCAACCAGCCCACCATCGCACGAGTTACGGTTCTGAATCCCAAGGAATTGATCGTCAAGAGCACTCACGGGTCGCTGAGTATCGCCGTCGATGATGACGTGCGCGAGATTCCAGAAGGCGCCGCCTATCGCATCGTTCTCGATCCCAACGCTGCTGACCCTCAGGGGCCGCGCGGCGCAGGCACCAAGGGCTATGGCGGATCGCCGATGAAAGCCGCCAAGAGCCGGTTCGTCTGGTTCGCCGTCGCCGCCACCGCCGTGGTCACCGTGTTCGCCTTTACGGAAGTCTTCGAAAGCCCCGCCCGCCCGTAAGTCTTCCAAGTCAAATGCGGAGCTCCGCGTTTGATTCTTTATTTTGGGGCAGTTTGGCGAGGGCCTCTCGAACGGCGTTGACCACCGCTTCCGGCGCCTCCCATCCGATTTCGCGACCGCCATTCTCCACAATAACCTGACGTCCGTGCGCCGAGAGTCGCGCAAGGTGGGCCTGCAATGGATGGACCCATATCTCGTGAAACGCAGCTATTTGCCTTCTTCTGGCGCGCCCACCGAGAAGGCCCGCCCGGCTGTGAGCACGATCAATGGACGGTCGCCAAGATTTCCCACGGCATGCGCTTGGGCTGCGCTCTGCTTGAATGCCTTGCAACTCGCCGCGGCCACAAACGATTTGGTCTTCGCTACAACCCCGCGATGGCTTCGATCTCGACCAGCGCGTCCTTCGGAAGGCGCGCCACCTGCACCGTCGATCGTGCGGGCGGGGCCGACGTGAAATACTTGGCGTACACTTCGTTCATGGCCGAAAAATCGTTGATGTCCTTCAGAAAAACCGTCGTCTTTACGACGTGATGGAGATTCGAGCCCGCCGCCTCCAGAATTCCCTTCAAGTTTTCGAGCACCCGCTCCGTTTGCTGCCGGACGTCCGGCCCCGTCATCTCACCCGTTTTCGGATCCAACGCCACCTGCCCCGAGACGTACAGAAATCCATTCGTCCGGATGGCCTGCGAATACGGTCCGATGGGTTTTGGCCCCCGGTCGGTCAGAATCACGTCTCTCATGGTGCGTTCTCCTTTTCGGATTGGGCCGTCGCTGCGGCAGTTTCCCGGTAGCGCCGGGCGAAATTCACCAGGCTCGCCAGGCGAGCATACAGCATATGACGGAATGCGCTGCTAGAAATGCGGTTTGATAGATTAGCGAGAGCGGCGGCCGTGTGTTCGGACGAAACCCGTGTTCGCGTGATTGCGCGTGGCCTCGCGCAATGACGCTTCCTTGTCGGCCTGCGCGTCGGTCATACCCTGATTGATGCGCTCGAGAATTTGTTTCTCGGTAAGCCCGGTATTTTTCAGACGGCCGATTTCCGCGCTGCTCATGGTGGGCTGGCCCTTCAATCTCCTGTGCAAGATCAAATCGATGGCGGAATCGGAAAGGCTGATCAGCCGCAGCATGACGGCATCGCCGCCGATGATATCCAGCTGATCCGTTTTTGCAATTTCCAGAATCACCGATTCGGAGTACCCCGCGCGTACAAGGTTGACTGCGGAATCGGCGCTCGTAAAAAGATGCTGGCGCTGGTGCGCGCCGGAAATCAGGGTTACGCAAGCATCGTCAGCAATTCCGGCTTGCTTCAACTTTACGAGTTGCGCGACTTCCATGTCCGAGGTGTTCAGCGTTTTTAATTGTTCGACGTTGCTGGACCACATCCCCGCCTGATCGAGGGGACGATAGTCCGTGAGCGGATGCTGGCGGCACCCGCTCATCCGGAAGAGGAGGAGCACGCCGAGAGTAATAAGTCTGTACCGCATAGCTCCATTGTATCGGGAGCAAAAGGGAAGGACAGAAAGTGTGCTTTGCGAGATACCCGGCGAAAGGACAGGTAGGCGCGATGGGGGAAAAGGCCCAAGGCTCGAAGAGAATCTTAGCGGCGCTGATGTGTGGGACATTCTAGTGGCCGGGCTGGTAGACGCGTTCGACGCCGAAAACGCCGGAAATCTTGCGGATATTGACGAGAATGGTTTCGAGCTGGCGCCTGTCGGCAATTTCGAGGTTGGCATCAATGCGCGCGTTGGTGCGATCGGGGCGGCTTTCGAGGTTGTGAATGTTGGAACCGGCTCCGCTGATGACGGCGGTGATGTCGGCAAGAAGGCCGGCGCGGTCCCGCGCGCGGATGGTGAGCTGGACGGGAAACTTGGCTTCGGATCCGCCGCCCCACTCGACGGCGATGCGGCGTTCGGTCTGGTACATGAGATTCTGCACGTTGGGACACGCCCGGGTGTGCACGGCGACCCCGCGGCCGCGCGTGATGTAGCCGACAATTTCGTCGCCGGGAATGGGATTGCAACATTTGGCGCGATACACGAGCAGATCGTCGTGGCCCTTGACGACCAGCGGCGCTTCGCCAAAACCCAGCATGCGTTTGACGGTCTTGACGAGAGTGGGCTTGGCATCGATGGTCTCGGTCTCGGCGGATTTTTCCGGTTCTCCGAGAACGCGCGTGAGCACTTGGCGGGCGGAATATTTCCCGAAACCGACGGCGGCGTAGAGATCCTCAACCTTCGAAAGGCCATAATCCGAAACGAGCTTGAGGATGTCGGCTTCGGGAATTTTCTTGAGACTGCGGCCGAAGTGACGCGCTTCGTTTTCGAGCAGGCGCTTGCCCATTTCCGTGGCTTCTTCGCGTTCCTGCGCGTTGATCCAGTGGCGGATCTTGCTTTTGGCCGAGGACGACCTGACAAAACTGAGCCAGTCGCGGCTGGGGTGGTGGCCCTTTTGGGTGAGAATCTCGACCACATCGCCGCTCGTGATTTCATGGCGCAGAGACACCATTTGGCCGTTCACCTTGGCGCCGACGCACTGGTGCCCCACTTCGGTGTGGATCATGTATGCAAAATCGACTGGGGTGGCGCCGCGCGGAAGTTCCAACACGCGGCCTTTCGGCGTAAACGCGTAGACTTCGACGGGGGCGAGATCCACTTTCAGGGTGGAGAGAAATTCTCCGGGTTCCTGAAGCTCCTGCGACCATTCGATGAGCTGACGCATCCAGGTGATGCGCTGGTCGTCATCTTCCGATCCCGGCTTTCCGGACTTGTATTTCCAGTGCGCGGCAACGCCTTCCTCCGCGATGCGGTGCATTTCCTGCGTGCGGATTTGCACCTCGAAGGGTTGGCTGCTGTGGAGCACGGTGGTATGCAGGGACTGATAAAGATTCGGGCGGGCAATGGCGATGTAATCCTTGAACCGCCCTGGGACGGGGCGCCAGATGTGGTGGACCACGCCAAGGGCCGCGTAACAGTTGCGCTCCGAATCGGTAATGACGCGCACGGCGAGCAGATCGTAAACCTGTGCGAGGCCGATTTCCTGACGCACGATCTTGCGGTGCACCGAATACAATCCTTTTACGCGAGATTCGAGTTCGGCGGGAATGCTGGCTTCGACGAGCTTGGACTGGATGGTGGCCTGGACTTCCTCAAGAAATTTTTTGTGGACGGGGGCCTTGTCGCTGATTTCTTTCTGCAAGGCAAAGAAGGCTTCCGGCTCGAGATAGCGAAATGCCAGATCCTCGAGCTCACCGCGAACCACGCTCATACCCAGGCGGAGCGCGATGGGCGCGTAGATGTCCAGCGTCTCGCGGGAAATGCGGTGCTGCTTGGCGGGTTCGAGGTATTCGAGCGTGCGCATGTTGTGCAGCCGGTCGGCCAGCTTGACGAGGACGACGCGAACGTCGTTCACCATGGCGAGCAACATTTTGCGAACGTTTTCTGCCTGGCGCGCTTCGGGCGTCATCATCTTGAGGCGGCCGATTTTGGTGACGCCTTCGACGAGATGGGCAACCTCCGCGCCGAAGCGCTCTTCGATGCGCGAGAGGGGATACTCGGTGTCTTCAATAGCGTCATGGAGAAGTGCGGCAGTGAGGGTGGTGGCATCGAGGCGCATGTCCGCGAGGATGTGCGCGACTTCGAGCAGGTGGGACAGGTACGGCTCGCCGGAGCTGCGGAGTTGGTCGTGGTGGCGCTCGGTGGCTATCTCGTAGGCGCGGCGGACCATCCAGGGATCTTCGGAAGGGCGGTTCTTGCGGAGCTTTTCGAGCAATTCCTCCAGGCGCGCGTCGAGCTGGCGGACGGCGCGGTCGCGGTTGAAGCTCAGCGGAAGATTGCTCGGCGAAGGCATGTTTTAGTTTACGCCCAAATGGGTGCCTCCGGAGAGGATGAGTGGAAGTGAGGAACGAGGTAAGGATGGATGGGTTCCAGAATGGGAAAAATACTCCAGACACCCCCGGTGTTTTCGTAAGAGTGGCAAGCAAAGGACTTGCGGGATACGGAGCTTGGCAGAGCGCACGGAAGATGGGAGGTGGGGTTAAATGCGCCGCGATGTGGAAATCGTTCCCGACTGCCCCCACACCTGGTTTTTTGTACCACCCAAGTGTCGCCGTCGCGGAATTGCGGAGACGGGTGCGTGTCGCTCACGCTTCTGCTGCTCCCCTCTCCATGCCGCGGGTCTCTGGAGACGCCAACAACTCAGCGAGCTTGTCGTAGCACTCGGCCGCGCCGTGCTCCATGCCGGATTCGATGACCGCGTCACGAATCTCCTGCGACTGATACCGCACCGTGATTGTGAACGTCGTCTTGCCATCCTTCTCGAAGAGGACCAGCGTGTTGAGCGACTCGCCCGGGTAATCGTCGAACGACTCGGTGCTGACGAGGCGCTCGGGCGGCACGATCTCCTGGTAGACGCCGCGCAACCCCATGTCCTTGCCACCGGGGCCACGCAACACGGAGCGCCAGGCTCCGCCCACCTTCAGATCGATCTCGCAGACCACGAACGACCAGCCTCGCGGCCCGAACCAACGCTTGAACAGTTCGGGCTTGGTCAAAGCGTCGAAGATCAGGCGGCGCGGAGCGTCGAAGACACGCGTCATCACGACCTCTCGCTCCGTGGGCGTAGTTACTTTTAACGTTCCGGAGTTCTTCATCGGTGATCTCCTTTCTCGTTTCGTGCGTGCGCGTTTCTTCTGCCTATCAAGCATCAGCGCGAGCGGGCACTTGCCTGAGGCGGAGTTTGCCGCCCGCCCATGATTGCGGCATCGCCAGCGCGACGAGCGCGAGAGGATACCAGTGGGGCCCGAGGGCCGGTCCCTTGTTCCACGTCACCGCCGCGCCGACAATACTCACGGCAAGGCCCACGACGCCGCCCACCAAGGCGTGCTGCATAGGCCGATCTGGCGCGAGCCGCGCGATGATGTAGCTGGCCGCGACGCCGTAAACTGTGCGATAGACCGTTGCAAGCAAGAGGGCCCCGTCGAAGCCGACCATCGACTGGCCCCATGGCGGGAAGACGCCGATTGCGTGCAGCACGATGTCGGTGCCGATGGTGAGAACGATGCCCACGAGCATGCCCGCAAGCACGGCGCCGATGCTTCGACCAATGCGTCGCGGAGGTTGCGGTTCGCTCATCACTTGCTCGCTCCCTTCCCCTTGGCTGGAGTCCCCAGCAATGCCAACAGCTCCGCAAGCCGGTCGTAGCTCGCGGCGACCCCGCGCTCCATGCCACTCTTGAGGACCGCATCGCGGGCTTCTTGCGACTGGTAGAGTACCGTCTGTGTGATCGAGGTCTTTCCGCCTTGCTCAACGAGGACGGTCGTGCCGACTGCCTCACCGGGATACCACGGCTGTTCAAACTTCTCGGTGGCGACCAGCCGCTCCGGGGCCGCGATCTCGCGATAAAGGCCGCCCATCCCCATTTCACTTCCGTCACTGTCACGCCGCCACACGTAACGATAGGCGCCACCCACCCTCAGATCGATCTCGCAGATTGGCATCGACCAGCCCGGCGGCCCCAGAAGCCACTGCTTGACCAGTTCGGGCTTGGTGAAGGCGTCGAAGACCAGGCAGCGCGGAGCATCTAAGGCGCGCGTCATGACGATTTCACGGTCGCCCGGTGTCGTCAGTTTTAGATTTCCAGTGCTCTTCATCGGTGACCTTCTTTATCGCTTGGTGCGTGCACGTTTTTTCTGCTTGGTCTTCAGCTCGCCGGTCTTTAGCTCATCGAGGAGGGCGTCCAGACGCTGGAAGTTGGCCTCCCAAAGACGCCGGTACCTCTCCAGCCAGACCTCAAGCTCCCGGAGCGGCGCGGGCCGCAAGGCATAAATGCGGCGCTGCGCGTCCACGCGAACGTCCACCAAACCGGCAGCACTGAGCACCTGCAGATGTTTGGAGACTTGCGGCTGGCGGAGACGCAGGCAATGCACCATGTCGCCGACAGGGCGTGGCCCGTCACGCAAGAGCTCGACGATTTGAAAACGGTGCGGCTCGGCCAGCGCTCTGAGTGTGGCCATCATGGCAAATGCGAATATGCCTCAAGACGAATATTCTTGTCAAGACATATTCTTATAAAAGAATATACAAAACGGGCTTTCAACAAACTGCCGCGGGGCGGTGGATTACGCGAGCGCCTGGCAGCCGAGGCGAGTGCTCCACAACGAAGGTCACCCGGGAAGTTTCCATTGACGTGGTGGGATGAAAACAAGAAGTTTTTGATGGAAGAGAAATCAGAGCGTGAACCAGGAGAGAGTTCGGGGGGAAGAGAAAAAATGGCAAAAAGAAAGGGCGTCCGCCGGGGACGCCTGAAAATAAATCGATTTACTACAGGAGATTTGCGAACCTTGCTCAGTTGGCTTGCTGGGGCTGCTCGGCGCGCTTTTGCTTGATCTCCTTGACCTTGTCGATGAGTTCGTCAGCCTGTTTTTTCAGGTTAGCACGC
>Ga0137412_10003570_pt1 | contig 12408 bp, 10 predicted proteins | sample CZODoug2_1_16fun_FD_122160 | JGI IMG/M metagenome (GOLD analysis project Ga0137412, IMG submission 122160) | Vadose zone soil fungal communities from Angelo Coast Range Reserve, California, USA - CZODoug2_1_16fungal (Hybrid Assembly) | ecosystem: Environmental > Terrestrial > Soil > Vadose zone...
AACTGAGAAACCGTGTGTCCCACATGGACTCACTGCTCTATGTCAACGTCACCCACCTACACGATCAGGTGCTCTTACCGCTGTTGAACTCCATCAGCCACGACCTACGCGACTGGGTCCAAGCCAACAGCCAAGTCGGCGCCGTCCTGGCGCAGCGACCCGCACACACCAGCCCACCAGCAGGGGCATAGCCAGCGTTGTAGCCGTCGGCCAAGGTGGGGTAGGCACGAAGTGCGGGCCGGGATTGTCGCAACGCGGTGGCGGGCGCGGACCAGAGCCGATCGCCTCGGCCTGCGCGCGTCACCCGAACCGTCCAGGCCCGGCAGTAACGAGCCCACGCGAGCGCTTCGTCGAAAGCCCAGAAGCGTTGTTGCGTAGTACCTTTCCCGATGGCCGACAAGTGTGGTGAACGCGGTGGTGGGTGCGGTCAAGGCCCTCTGGCCGCTGCGCGGTCGGCTAACGCCGAGCCTGGACAACACCCACCACCGCGCACAAACCGGCCGATATCAAGAAAGGCCCCGGTATGGGCAACCAGCATCCCGTCAGGAGTGAAGCGCCCATGGTGATCTCGAACACCGGCCGTAGAGTCGGCGCTGTGTCCAGTGATGATGCGCCCTCTGCTGTGCCAGAGGGCACTGTCGACCCCGATACCGCGGCCGCCGTCCTGCGCGCACAGCTGCTCGAGGACCTCGCGGCGCTGGCTCAAGGAAGCCACCGGGCCCATGCGGACGCTCTCCAGCCGCGGATCACCGACGACGATCTTGCCGAGCGCGGTTCGCAGCGCTTCGATGACCTCCGTGACGCGCCCGGCGGGCACGATCGCCTTTCTGATGGCGGTGCATTTCTGGCCGGCTTTCACCGTCATCTCACGCACCACCTCGCGTACGAACAGCTCCAGCTCCGGCGTGCCGGCCCCGGCATCGGGACCCAGCACCGAGGAGTTGAGCGAATCGGTCTCCGAGGTGAAGCGCACCGAGTTGGCGCTCACCACCGGATGGTGGCGAAGCTTGAGCGCCGTGGCCGCAGAGCCGGTGAACGACACCACGTCCTGGCAGGTGAGATGCTCGAACAGATCCCCCACGCCCCCGCAGATGAGCTGCACGGCGCCTTCCGGCAGGATCTCAGACTCCACCATCCGCCTGAACACGCGCTCGGTGAGGTAACAGGTCTGCGAGCCGGGCTTCACGATCGCCGGCACGCCGGCGAGCAGCGTCGGCGCCAGCTTCTCCAGCATGCCCCAGACCGGGAAGTTGAACGCGTTGATGTGCACCGCGGCACCCTCGAGCGGTACGCACACGTGCTGCCCCACGAACGTCCCGGTCTTGGAGAGCGCTTCCACGCCGCCATCGACGTACACGCGGCTGTCGGGTAGCTCACGCATGCCCTTGCTCGCGTACACGAACAGCGTGCTGATGCCACCGTCGATGTCGATCCAGGAGTCACCTCGCGTGGCACCGGTCGCGTAGGACAGTGTGTAGAACTCCTCCTTGTGCTCGGTGAGGAACCGGGCCAGCGTCTTGAGGAGTGCGGCGCGCTCGTGGAACGTGAGCTTGCGCAGGTTGCGTCCGCCGACCTCACGTGCGTGCTCGAGCATCGCGCCTGAGTCGAGCCCGTCCGCGGTGGCGTTGGCGATGACCTCACCGGTGGTGGCATCGCGCAGGGCGAGGCCGGCGCCCAGGCCCGCCCACCATTTACCGGCGATAAAACTCTGAAGCTGCATGGTGTCTATTCCCCGCTTACCACCTGGCCGTCGATGCGGTAGGAGCGCCCGCGAAACAGCGCAATGCGCTCGCCGCGCTGGTTGGAAACGCTGATCTCATAGATGCCGTTGCGCCGGGTGCGCCACAGCTCGCTCGCCTCGGCCATGAGCTCATCGCCCGCCCGCGCCGCCGCCAGGAAATCGATCGTGGCCGCAGCAGCCACGGTGCTCTCGTTGTGCGAGTTGCAGGCAAACGCAAAGGCACTGTCGGCGAGCGCGAAGACGATACCACCATGACAGACGCCATGGCCGTTGAGCATGTCCGCGCGTACCGTCATGACAACCCGCGCCCACCCGGGGCGCACGCCGGTAATGCGCATGCCGAGCGCCTGTGAGGCGCGATCGAGCTCGAACAGCCGCGCCGCCGCGCGCTCCGCCCGCCGCTGCCCGGCGTCGACCGCTTGCGGTGGAACACCCATGGCGCGCTCAGCGACCCGTGAAGCGCGGCGTGCGCTTCTCGGCGAAGGCTGCGACCCCTTCCGCGTAATCCATGCTGTGACCGAGCTCGCCCTGGTAGTCGCGCTCGACATCCAGCTGCTGCGCCAGCGTGCGGCTCAAACCCTCGTAGATCGCCTGCTTGGTGCGCGCCAGAGCGCGGGTCGGTGCGGCGGCGAGCTGCCGCGCCAGACCCTCGACCACCGCAGCGAGCTCGCCGTCTTCGACGCAACGCCAGATCAGCCCCCAGGCGGCGGCCTGCTCGGCGCTGAGTTTGTCGCCGAGGAGCGTGAGCCCGAGCGCGCGCGCCGTGCCGATGAGGCGCGGCAGAGTCCACGTGCCCCCCGAATCCGGCACGAGGCCCAGCTTCGAGAATGCCTGCACGAAGCTCGCCGAGCGTGCGGCGATCACCAGATCACAGGCGAGCGCAATGTTGGCGCCGGCCCCGGCCGCCACGCCGTTGACCGCTGCAATCACCGGCAGCGGCAGGGAACGCAACGCGAGCACCAGGGGCTTGTAGTGCTTCTCGATCGATGCGGCCAGGTCAGGCGGCGCACTCCCCGGCACGACCGCCCGATCGTTGAGGTCCTGACCGGCGCAGAAGCCCCGCCCCGCTCCGGTAATCACCAGCACCCGGGCGGCGCAGTCCTTGAGAGATGCCAGTGCAGCGCGCACCTCGGCATGCATCTCGGCGTTGAGGCTGTTCAGGCGCTCGGGCCGATTCAGGGTGAGGCGGGCAACCCCGTCGGCCGTCTCGAAGAGAATGTTCTGATAGCTCACGTGGAACTCCGCTGACCCGTGCTGCGGCGTGCAGCGCCGCGGTCACTTCTCGTCGTAATCCAGCTCGAGCGACGGGGTCATGACGCGCGACTGACACGCCAGCACGTACCCGTGCTCGAGCTCCCAGTCCTCCAGAGCATAGTTCTGCGCCATCGCCACTTCACCGCGAATCACCTTGGTGCGGCAGGTGGAACACACGCCCGCGCGGCAGGAAAACGGCAGCTCGATGCCGGCGTGTGCGGCGGCCTCCAGCACCGTCTGGTCGTCCATTTTCATGCTGAAAGTGCGGCGCCGGCCGTCCATGAGAATCGTGACCTCGGCTGCGCCGAGAACCGGGCCCGCTGCCGGGGCGGCACCCGGCGCCGGCGCCTGAACACGGTGGTGGGCGGCGTCGCCTGCGGTGGTCGCGACCGTGAAATGCTCCGCGTGCACACGGGCGCTGTCCACACCGAGCTCGCGCAGCGTGGCGCTGACCTGCTCGATCATGTCGCCGGGCCCGCAGACGAAATACTCACCGACCTCCCTGGGTAGGAACAGCGTGGCTGCGAACTGCCGCACCCGTGCGGCGTCGAGCCGCCCGTTGTACAGCTCGACTTCCTGCGGCTCGCGACTCATCACGAAATGCAGCGTCAACCGCTCGAGGTAGCGGTCCTTGAGCCCCAGCAGCTCCTCCAGGCACATCGCGCGGCCGACGCCGCTGTTGCCGTAGAAGAGAATGACCCGCTGCGCGCCGCGCGCGAGCAGCGCGCGCAGCACGGAAAGCACCGGCGTGATGCCACAGCCGGCCGCAAACGCCACGTAGGTCCCGGCCGCGGCGCCAGGCTCGCGCGGTGTGAAGCTGCCGTTTGGCGGCAGAACCTCCAGAGTGTCCCCGGGGCGCAGTTGCTCGGCCAGGTGGCGCGACATTCTCCCCATGGCATGCACGCGCGGCACGATGCGCAGCGGCCATTCCCCGGGCGCATTCACCAGCGAGTAGGTGCGGCGGACTTCCTCGCCCTCGATCGCAACACGAACCACCACGTGCTGCCCGGCGCTGCCGCGGTACTCATCGCGCAGCTGCGCCGGGACCTCCAGCGCGATCGCCACCGCGTCCTCCGCATCGGGAACGACCTGCGCGACCTTGAGCGGATGAAATTTCAGCATCTCAGAGGCACTTGAAGTAGTCGAAAGGCTCCTGGCAGGCGCTGCAGCGGTAGTGCGCCTTGCAGGGCGTCGAGCCGAACTCGCTCACGCGCTCGGTCGCGCGGCTGGCGCAGCGCGGACAGGTGACGAGCGGCGCGTGCCACAGGCGGCGCGGACTCGAGACCGGCTCCTCCGGCGGAGCAATGCCGAAGGCCCTGAGCTTGGCATGCGCCGCGCTGGTCAGCCACTGACTGCTCCAGGGCGGCGACAGCACCTCCTCGAGCACCGCGTCCACGTGACCTCCCGCATCGAGCGCCGCCCGCACGGCGACGCGGATGACCTCGGTGGCGGGGCAACCCGAGTAGGTGGGCGTGATTCCCACGTGCAGCCGCCCATCGCTCTCGAATCGCACGTGCCGCACGACACCCAAGTCCACGATGCTCAGCACCGGGATCTCGGGATCGGCCACCTCGGCGAGCAGCGCCCGGATGGCCTGCACGCGAGCGGCGGCGGCTCTCACCACCGCACGCCCGGATAGGTGCGCTGCAGGTGCTGCATTTCCGCGAGCATGTGACCCAGGTGCTCGGTGTGCACGCCGCGCCGGCCATGCCAGGGGTAAGGTTGCGCCGCCGGCCTCGTGAGGGTCGCGGCAGCCAGATCCTCATCGATGCGCGCCGACCAGCGTGGTGCGAGTTCCGCGAGCGCGGGCGCGATGGCGGCGGCCTGCATGCGCTCATCGACCTCATCGGCGCAGAACAGCTCGGCGCTGAAGCGCCACAGGCAGTCGAGCGCCGCCTGAACACGGTCGTGACTTTCCCGGGTGCCGTCGCCGAGGCGGATGAGCCAACCGCTGCTGAAGCGATGGTGGTAACGGGTTTCCTTGAGCGCCTTGGCGGCGATCGCGCCGAGACGGCTGTCCGCGGACCCCAGCAGCCCCTGGTAGATCTCGAGCTGCCAGGCATCGATGAGCCACTGGCGCACGATCGTATGGCCAAAGTCGCCGTTCGGCTGCTCGGCCAGTGTCAGGTTGACGAACTCCGGCGCATCACGCAGAAAAGCCAGCGCGTCCTCATCACGCCCCCGGCCCTCGAGCTCCCCGGCATAGGTGAGCAGCAGCCGCGCCTGCCCGATCAGATCGAGCGCAAGGTTGGCGAGCCCCAGGTCCTCCTCCAGGGCCGGCGCGTGACCGACCCACTCGCCCAGGCGCTGTCCCAGCACGAGGCTCGTGTCAGCGAGGCGCAGCACGTGGCGGAAGTGCGCCGCCTGCTGCGCCGGATCGCGCTCGCTCGGCGCGTGGGCTCGTGCGCTCACAGATTCTTGACCTCCTCCGGGATGGCATAGAAGGTCGGATGGCGGTACACCTTGTCCCGCGCCGGCTCGAACAGCGCGTCGGCCTCTTCGGGGTCCGAGGCGATGATATCCGCCGAGCGCACCACCCAGAGGCTGACGCCCTCCTGGCGGCGCGTATACACATCGCGAGCATGCTCGATCGCCATGCGTGCATCCGCAGCATGCACACTGCCGACGTGCTTGTGCTCGAGCCCCGAGCGTGAGCGGATGAAGACTTCGTACAGCGGCCAATCCTCACTCATGGCGCCTCCGGGTGTCATGCGGCCTGCGGCGTGCGGCCGTGTTGCTTGCGGGCGTGCGCGGCCGCCGCCTCGCGCACCCAGCGCCCGGCCTCATCGGCGGCGCGCCGCGCCTCGAGCCGCTCGCGGTTGCAGGGCCCGTGCCCTGCGAGCACCGCATGAAACTCGTTCCAGTCGATCGCGCCGATCAGATAGTGCTGCGTGCCGGGATCCCAGCGCAGCTCGCGGTCGGGAATCGCGAGGCCGAGAAATTGGGCCTGCGGCACCGTGATGTCGACGAATTTCTGGCGCAGCTCGTCGTTGCTGAAGCGCTTGATCTTCCAGCGCATCGACTGGGCGGTGTGTTTGGAGTCGGCATCACTCGGGCCGAACATCATGATCGAGGGCCACCACCAGCGGTTCAGCGCGTCCTGTGCCATCGCCCGCTGCGCGACGCTCCCCTGCGCCAGCGTCAGCATGATCTCGAACCCCTGGCGCTGGTGAAAGCTCTCCTCCTTGCAAATGCGCACCATGGCGCGTGCGTACGGGCCATAGGAGCAGCGGCAGATGGGGATCTGGTTCATGATCGCCGCGCCATCGACCAGCCAGCCGATCGCGCCCACGTCCGCCCAGGTGAGGGTCGGGTAGTTGAATATGCTCGAGTACTTGGCGGCGCCGGACAGCAGCTGCTCGAGCATCTGCACCCGTGAGATGCCGAGCGTCTCCGCGGCGCTGTACAGGTACATGCCGTGGCCGCCCTCGTCCTGCACCTTGGCGATCAGCACTGCCTTGCGCCGCAGGCTCGGCGCGCGCGTGATCCAGTTGCCCTCCGGAAGCATGCCGACGATTTCCGAGTGGGCGTGCTGGGAAATCTGCCGGATCAGGGTCCGGCGATAAGCATCGGGCATCCAGTCCTTGGGCTCGATCTTGTCTTCGGCATCGACGCGCGCCTGAAAGCGCTGCGCGTGCGCCGCGGACTCGCCGCTGGCGGCGGGCACCGGCTCCTTCCCGTGGGTATCGAGCGCCTGGGTGTACATGGGGCTTTCCAGCTTCGCGCGACTGGCCGCAATGTGACACAAGACTAGCACATGGGAGCGGATTCTTGTGTCACAATTTCGGTCCCATGAAACCCGAGGCGAGCGCGCCCCTGCCGGCACCGGTGCGGGGGCTGCTGCGGCACTTCCGCGCCCAGCGCCCGCTGCGCGGCGGCTCGCTCCTCATCACCATCTTCGGCGACGCGATCGCGCCGCGCGGCGGCGCGGTCACCCTCGGCAGTCTGATCCGCCTGGCGGCGCCCTTCGGCCTCACCGAGCGTCTGGTGCGCACCTCCGTCGCACGGCTGGCGCGCGACGGCTGGCTCGCGGCGAAGCGCTCCGGCCGGCGCAGCGAGTACCGCCTCACGCGCACCGGAGCGGAGCGCTTTGCGGACGCGACCCGGCGCATTTACGGGGAAAGCCCCAGGGACTGGGACGGACGCTGGACGCTGCTGGTGCTGCCGTCATCGCGGCAGCGGCGGGCGCAGCTGCGCGAGAGTCTGAAATGGCTCGGCTTCGGGCAGCTCAGCCCCTCATTGCTCGCGCATCCGGGATGCAGTCCCGGGCAAGCGCGCCGCTGGCTGCGCAACCTCGACGGCGCCGCCGATGCGCTGCTGCTGCGCAGCCGCGGCGGCGACCTCGCCGCCGACCGCCGCCTCGCAGCGCAAGGCTGGGATCTCGATGAGCTCGCGCGGCGCTACCGGCGCTTCCTCGCGCGCTTTGCACCGGTGGAGTCCGCCGTCGGTGGCCGCGGCACGCCGCCGCAGACCGCATTCCTGGTGCGCACGCTCCTGATCCACGAGTACCGCAAGATCCATTTGCAGGATCCTCTGCTGCCGCCCGCACTGCTGCCCCGCGACTGGGTCGGGGCGGCAGCTTATGCGCTGTGCCGTCGGCTGTATGCGCGCGTGTTTGCGGACGCGGAAGCCCATCTCTCGGCTACCGCGCATCGGCTGCATCGGCGGCTGCCTGCCGCGAACGCGGCGGCCCACGCGCGCTTCGGCGGCATCGCGCCGCGCTGAGGCGCCGTGGCGGCGGCGGGCACCCCGGGGCTCCGACGTGGGCCCTCGACCGTTGGTCGGCGGGGAGATCGGCTATGTGTCGGTCTCCCAGCCGCCGCCCGAAGTTCGGGCTAGTGGCCCGAGCGGCAATCTACTCGACGGCAGATACCGCCGGTTGCTTTCTTCTGCCGCGTGAAGTACGTGACAGACGTACCCGCATGGTTATCCGCGTAGGCAATGTTGATGAGATGGTTCGTCGGGTCAATCGCGATCTGGAAGAAGTCGGCAAGGCTGCGGTCGGAGCTGCCAGTGAGACCGCCGGTTGAGATCGACCCCGTGTGGTTGACGTGGTCGGTAGCCTGGCTCAGCGTGAAAACCGGCGCGCTAGCGTGGCCGTTGACGGTCTCCGTAACGTAGACGTTCCAGTTTGCTGAAATCGTGTTCGAATTGCCGACTAGATCGGCACCATACCACGCGATGGCCACGTGGCCGTTCGCGTCGGCGGCCACCCAGGGGAACACGTTCGACTTTCCAGCTTGGGACGTGTTCTGCGTCACCATGATGGCCGGAGACCAGCTCGTCCCATGAGTCGTCGAGTACGAGTAATAGATGTCCCTGTTGTCCGACCAGACGGCGTACACGTAGCCGAAGTCGTCTACCGCGAGCGCGGGGAACAGATTGCCGAGGCCGGCCCCACTAGGACAGGTCGAACCGGCACCGCAACTGAAGATCTTGTAGACAGTGAACGATAGCGTGTGACTCGTGAGATTCACGCCCGAAGCCACGCCAACATAGACGGCGTTGAGGAAGTTGGCGCTGTTGTTCGCGTTGTCCGCAGGGTTGTCGGGGCCCACAAAGATCTGGTACAGGTTGCCGTGGCTTGCAGTACTGCTGCGGTCCACCTTGATCTGGCCGGCGATGTTGCCGGTAGGAGGACCGACGCTCAGCGCTGTCGTGGCGTCAACAACGGCTGTCTCCGGGACGACGTCCGTATAGGTCAGGCCTCCATCGTTCGAGCGTTGCACAAAGATTTGGGAGGTTGTTCCAAAATCGTGATATTCCATGTAGACGTGATTCGGATCGTCCAAGGCGTCGATCCACATGCGATCGTCGAAGGGAACCCCGGCCGCGGCCACGTCCGGAGTACTGAAGGTATCGGCGCGGTTGGTGGAATGGCTGCCTGTAACTTCCGCTGCGGTGAGGCTGACCACGGCTAGATTTGGAACGTTGTTTAATGGGTTCGCAGCGTTCACGGCGACGTCCCCATCGCCTCCTCCCGGCGCCAACCCGCTCGTCGTGCAAAAAGTGGTTACGAAGATGCCGCAATCAGGCTGACCTTCGTACTTGAACCGCAGAGTTCCGTTAGCGTTCGGTCCTCCGTCCGCAGTCTTATTCCAGCGCCATAGGTCGAGGCCCCCGGGAACTCCGCGGATGGATTCGACGTAGATCGTTCCCTGCGAGTCCACGGTCATGCTGGGCTCGACCGCCTGGCCTGCCCCCGCGGGCAGACACAGACTCTCATTGGGAGTGTAATTCGCGCTTCCCGGACCAACGTATGCCGGGACGGCCTGACCACTCGGGCAGTTGTGCTGACCGGTGGGGTTGCTGGGGGGAGCAGCGTTAGCAACATTGATGCGAATCGGGAAATTGGAGGCCCCGGTCGTCGCGTTGAAGCCGACGGTATTCCTCAGAAAGTCCCCGTTCGCCGTGGATATGGTGAATACCGGGATGGTCGATGGGGCGGTGACTGCACTGTCACGTATGAGCAGGAGGGCGACGCCTCTTGCGCCCTGACAGTTTGTGGCGATTACGGCGAACAGGGTAGTCCCGCTAAGATCACGGGTATCGGCCAGGCAGATTTGCCCGCTCGTTCCACTCGGAAAGTCCGTAGGCGAAGCCCCGCCGTTGGAGTCGAAGACGAAGTTCTTCGCAATCGCCACGGTAATGTCCGCGCCCCGATTCGAGGTCGTGGACCACGTCGCCGGAATACAATTTGGGTTCCCCGGGGGGGAGACACAGCCGATCGTGTTCGCCGGTTGTGGCCCGCCGCCAAGGACATCAACACTGTTCTGGGCGGCCAGCGGAGCGGCGCCAAGCAGCAACGTACCTCCCAACAACAACATCCGTAGGTTCTTCATGAATTGTTGCTCCCTGACTGGGAATTCGGACGTGCCTTGCCTCGCCCGGATGCGCGGCTTCAACCCATAACAGTAGCGGTGCTATCTTTATTGGGGACGAATGTTAGTCAGGAGGAAGGACGCTTGTGAATAGGCGCTTGCCCATCTGCCTGTCGGAACAATCCTATATCGGTAGGGAGACTCACCGACCAGGGAGAACTTGCCGTCCATCTGCAGGCACTGCGTTCAGCACTGCCTGAGCGGGAAAGTTGCCAGCCAGAGCTCTCGACATTCTGGCTAACGCGCGGGCCGCTTGTCGATCACGCGCCGCGCCTTGCCCGCCGAGCGCTCGATCGAGCCCGGATCACACACCACGACCTGCGTCGAGACGCCGATCATCGCCTTGATGCTGCCCTGCAGGTCGCACTGCAGGCGCGAGCGCGCCGGGCCATCTGCGGCGATACTCTCCAGACACTCCACCTTCACCGCCAGCTGATCCAGGTGTGCCTCGCGCGTGAGCTCGAGCTGGTAGTGGGGCGCGACGCCCGGGACCTTCAGCAGCAGCTCCTCGATCTGACTCGGGAACACATTCACGCCCCGGATGATCAGCATGTCGTCCGAACGCCCGGTGATTCTCGCCAAACGGCGCATCGAGCGCGCGGTCGGCGGCAGGAGTGAGGTCAGATCGTGGGTGCGGTAGCGGATCACCGGCAGGGCTTCCTTGGTGAGCGAGGTGAGCACCAGTTCGCCCGGCGCGCCGCCGGGCAGCACCTCCCCGGTCGCCGGGTCGACGATCTCCGGGTAGAAATGATCCTCCCAGACGACCGGCCCATCCTTGCTCTCGATGCACTCGCTCGCCACCCCGGGCCCCATCACCTCCGACAGGCCGTAGATGTCCAGGGCCTGAAGTCCCGCGCGGCTCTCGAGCTGCGCGCGCAGCGCTTCGGTCCAGGGCTCGGCGCCGAAGATACCGGTACGGAGCGAGCTCGCCGCCGGATCGAGCCCCTGGCGCACGAACTCCTCGACGATGGACAGCATGTAGGACGGCGTGACCATGATGATGTCGGGCCGGAAGTCGCAGATGAGCTGCACCTGGCGCTGCGTCTGTCCCCCCGACACCGGCACCACCGTGCAACCCAGGAGCTCCGCGCCGTAGTGTGCGCCGAGACCCCCGGTGAACAGTCCGTAACCATAGGCAATGTGCACCATATCGCCGCGGCGCCCGCCCGCGGCACGGATGGAACGCGCCACCAGCGCCGCCCAGGTGTCGATGTCGCGGCGGGTGTAGCCCACCACGGTCGGCTTGCCGGTGGTGCCGCTCGAGGCGTGGATGCGGACCACCTGCTCGCGCGGCACGGCGAACAGGCCGAACGGATAGCCCGCGCGCAGATCGTCCTTTTGCATGAAGGGGAAACGCTCAAGATCCGCGAGCGTCCTGAGGTCGTGCGGGTGGACCCCGGCCCCCTGGCACTTGTCCCGGTAGAGGGACACGTTCTCGTAGACGTGACGGAGCGACCACCTGAGGCGCTGCAGTTGCAGGGCGCGCAGCTCGTCCTGGCTGGCGCGCTCGATCGCTTCAAGCTCGCCCGTCATCCCTCATGCCGGCCAGTCGGTGAGGGTCTGCACGAACACCTGCAGGAAGTGATTGGCCTGGTGGCCGTCCATCACGCGGTGATCCAGGGTCAGCGTGACGTAACAGCGCGGCCGCACCACGATCTTCTGCTCATCGCCCTCCTCCAGGACCACCGGGCGCTTCTCGAGTTTGCCTACTCCCAGAATCGCCGCCTGCGGCTGGTGGATGATGATCGGTGCCGCCAGCAGGCTGCCGCTGACGCCGTGGTTCGAGATGGTGAACGTGCCACCGCGCACGTCGGCCGGTGACAGGTTGCCCGCACGGGCACGCCTCACCAGCTCATCCAGCGCGCGTGCGGTGTCGAACAGATCGCGCGCCTGCGCATCGTGCAGCACCGGCACGACCAGACCCACGCCTTCCACCGCGGTCGCCACGCCGATATGGATCGACTCGTAGATCTCGAGCGCCGTGTCGGTCCAGCGGCTGTTCGCTTCCGGCACGGCACGGATCGCGGCCACGGCGGCCTGCACGAAGTAGGCGGTGAGCGTGAGCGGCGCCCCGCGGTGTGCGAACTCGTCGCGCTGGCGCGCGCGATCGGCGAGCACCGCGCTCATGTCCGCCTCGAATACCGTCGTCACGTGCGGCGCGCTATGCAGCAGGCTCTGCACCATGTGATCTGCAATACGCTTGCGAACCGCAGTGTGCGGCACGCGACGGCTGGCGCCGACCCCTTCGGCAGGCGCGCCGGTCGCTGACCCCGCTGCGCCCGCGGGTGCGGCGCGCGCGGCGGCTGCATCCCGCCGGCGGTCCGACGCGCTTCCGGGGACTGCCCGCAGTACGTCCTCGACCGTGATGCGGCCCGCCGGCCCGGTGCCGGGAACCGCGGACGGATCGAGCCCGCGCTCGCTCAGCAGGCGGCGCACCGCCGGACTCAACCCGCCGGCGGGAGCGCGAGCGGGGGTGAGGCCGTGCACGGCGGTGGGGCTGGCGCTCGCCGCAGCCGCGGCAGGGGGCCGGGG
>Ga0137412_10003571_pt1 | contig 12407 bp, 12 predicted proteins | sample CZODoug2_1_16fun_FD_122160 | JGI IMG/M metagenome (GOLD analysis project Ga0137412, IMG submission 122160) | Vadose zone soil fungal communities from Angelo Coast Range Reserve, California, USA - CZODoug2_1_16fungal (Hybrid Assembly) | ecosystem: Environmental > Terrestrial > Soil > Vadose zone...
CAAGGTCAAGAACACCTCCTTCGACGGCAAGGTCTCGATCCGGGAGCAGGGCTGACCGCCTCCTGACAACAACCATGACGTGTATCCTGTGAGCGCGCTGCCCTTTCATATTCGCGGTTGGGCTGCCTGGACGCCGGGATTGGAAACCGAGGCGGCATGGCGCGAATGGGCGACCGGTCGTTCGGATGCAGCGGAGAGGGCTGCGTTCACTATTGCCCCCATGCCGATGAGCCTGCGTCGGCGCATCAGCCCCCTGGGCCAGCGGACTGCCAATCGTGCCATCGGGGCGGATGAGCACGGCATATCCTGGCGATCAGGTCCGGGATGAAATCGCCCGTGCCGCAGCCGGCATCAAGAACGATCTGGCCAGCGGTAATCGCCCCACACTCGATGAATTTCGGCACCCAGTACCGCAGGCCGTCCTCGCTGTATCGACAATCGAAGTCGTACGCGGAGTTCCGGTCCGCCCATCGACCGACTTGGCCAGACACCATGGCTGGACCCTACTGCGGCCGGCGAGCGCGTCAACGCCACACTGCGGGCCGGCAGGCCGACCCGAGTCTCAGAACCCGCGGAACCTCAACCGGACATCGCACTCGCCAGCGGGGAGCGGTTCGGCGACGAGCAGCTCGCCGGGTTCGTCGACGTCATGCGGCGGCGTTCTCAACCAACGGCGTGCGGACCGTTGTTGACACGCAGGGTTTGTGAACGAGTTTGTGGAGGCGGTTTCAGCTCGTCGAGTCCTCGCCTCGCACGGCGTCGATTGACGATGCTTAATTGACGGTTCGCCGGCCGCGATGCGATCACAGAGCTTCTGCACGGGGGCAGAAACGTCGGCCAGACTCGATCTGACCGACGTTCTCCCCATTGAACGTAAGAGTCCGAAGATGGTTTCAGCCAACGACAGACCCACCTGTGTTTGATCGCCTCTTCAATTACTTCGTTTTCTTGGGGACGGCGGGATGGAATACCTGACCAAGTGAAACAAGGTCGACGGGCGTTTTGCTTATTCCTTTGTCGGTAACTAGTGTCCTCCGTCGGAGATTCGTGCGATATATCGGGCGAGTGAGTTGAGGATTTCCTCGGCGGTCTTTTTCCATACGAATGGTTGGGGGTCCTCGTTCCAGTTCTTGATCCAGGTGCGGACGTCCTTTTCCAGTGCGGTAACGCTTTTGTGGACGCCGCGGCGCAGCAGTTGCAGGGTGAGGAACGCGAACCAGCGTTCTACTTGGTTGAGCCAGGAGGAGCCGGTGGGCGTGAAGTGCAGGTGGAAACGAGGGTGGCGATCAAGCCAGTCGCGGATGGCGGGGGTTTTGTGCGTGGACAGGTTGTCGCAGATGACATGCACGTCCAGTTCGGCGGGGACGGCTTTGTCGATCGCGATCAAGAACTTCTTAAACTCACTGGCACGACGGCGGCGATGCATTTGGGAGATCACGGTGCCGTCGGCGACATTAAACGCCGCGAACAGGCTGGTCACACCGTGCCGGACGTAGTCATGCGTGCGCCGCTCCGGCATGCCCGGCATCATCGGCAACACCGGCGCGGATCGGTCCAGGGCCTGCATCCCGGATTTCTCATCCACGCACAACACGACCGCTTTCTCCGGCGGGTTGTGATACAGACCCACCACATCGACGACCTTCTCGACAAACAACGGATCAGACGACAGCTTGAACCCATCCATCACGTGCGGTTTCAGCTCGAATTTCCGCCAGATCCGCCCCACCGTCGAGTCCGAGATCCCAACCCGCTTGGCCATCGACGCCCGCGACCAATGCGTCGCGTTCATCGGTGTCTCCTCCAACGTCGCGACCAGCACGTCCTCCACCGTGTCCAACAAAATCGACGGCGGCCGACCCGGTCGCGGCACATCATCCAGCCCGTCCAACCGATCCTCGACAAACCGCCGCCGCCACTTATTCACCGTGTTCGGCGCCACCCCCAAATCAGCAGCGACCCGCTTATTGGACTTGCCCTCGGCGCACGTCAACACAATCCGACACCGCAACGCCAACGCCTGCGCCGACGTCCGACGCCGAGCCCACCGAACCAACTGCACCCGCTCGACATCGGTCAACACCAACTCGGCCTTCGGCCGCCCAGTTCTCGCCACACCCGAACACTACCAACTAAACGCATGAATTTACGGCGGGACACACTAGGGTCCGTTGCGCAAATGCCGGATCGAGACGTCGAGGGCGGCCTCGAGGTTGGTGAGCCGGCCCGTTGACAACATGATCAGTACGCCGCCTTGAATGCCGGCAAGCATCGCGGCCGCCGCGTGATCGGCCTCGAGGTGCGGGTCGATCTTGCCGCGGTCCTGCATCTGCCGAATTCCGGTTGCGATATCGCTCTGCCACCGATCCAGCAGCGCGGTCGTCACCGCCTGCGCACCAGGGCTGTCGAGCTGTGCGACCAGCACGCTCATCGGGCATTCCTGACCCGAATTGGTAGATCGGGCACTCGCGGTCAACGTCAAGGCCGCATTCCTGCTCACGGGGTTGATTGCGCCGGCGATGGCGGAACGTGGCTACGGCGCGATCATCAACATAGGCTCGATCAATGGTCTGTTCGGAATGACCGGATCGGCGCTTTACAGCACCACGAAGGCGGCAATTCATTCGCTGACCAAATCATGGGCCGCCGAATACGGTCCGGCCGGTGTGCGGGTGAACACGGTCGCCCCCGGCCCGACGCTGACGGAACGCAACGAGTCGATTCACGATATTTTGGCTCCGATGATCGCAGCCATGCCGTCCCGCCGCGCCAGTACGCCGGCCGAAGTGGCCGCCGCCGTGGTATTTCTGGCCGGCGATGACGCGGCCAATATCCACGGCGCTACGTTGTCGGTCGACGGCGGTCGCGCCGCCGTATAGGCATTCTTTACCTCACCTGCGCGCTGACCTGGTCGTGCCAGACCGCTTTGGAGCCCGATTCGCCGATCCGGTAGATCCAGACGATGGTGCCGACGGACACGACGATCGCGAGTACGGCACTGACGACGGCGGCCGGCCGCAACCAACTGGCGGGGACGATCAGGATCCGCTGCGCCAGCCTGGACTCCTGCCCGGGCCCGTGCAGGCCGAGCCACCACACCAGCACAGCAAGGACGAACGTGCCGATGGCGAACGGTAACAGTTGGTCGCCGAGCTCCGCATGGCGGTTTACCAGCTGGTCGCCCTGAACGTGATCGCGCAGCCATTCCCCCGCATGGGTGGTCACCGGGACGAGCACGAGCGCCACTAGTGCAACGATCGGCGTGGCAATGCCGAGCCGTTGCCGCGCCCGCGGCCAGACAGCGCTGGCGATCGTCATCAGCGCGGCCAGCGGCACCAATACGACGACCGCATGTACGAAGAGGATGTGCGCGGGCAGTCCACCGATCTTCGTGGGCACTGGCAAGTCTCCTCAAAGTCGTCCGATGTGGACCGTCGAGTGCGTCAACAAGCATTCCGGGCAAATCTGGGAGAATTCTTCGAAAGCGACCGGCGGCCGCGAGTATGTCACGCTCAAGGCGTGAACGATGCTCAGGTGCGCGCGCTGCTGCTCGTCGAGGACGATCGACGCCTGTCCGAGATGCTGACCGAGCTGCTGGGTGAGGAGGGTTACAAGGTCACCATCGCGGCCGACGGCCATACCGCCCTGCACATGGGTCTTACCCGCGATTTTGACATTCTTGTGGTCGACCGCATGCTCCCGGCGATCGAGGGCGTGGACCTGGTCGGCCGGCTGCGCTCTCGCGGCATTATCACCCCGGTGTTGCTGCTGACCGCCCGCGGCACGGTGGATGACCGGATCGAGGGGCTCGATGCCGGTGCCGATGACTATCTGACCAAGCCGTTCGAGGTGACCGAGCTGCTCGCCCGGCTTCGCGCGTTGCTGCGGCGGCACACCGAGACGGCAACGATGATCCGGCTCAACAACGGCGTGCTCGATCTGCCCAATCGTTGTGTCATTCCCGACGGTAGCTCGGTGGAGATTGAGCTGTCCGGCCGGGAAACCCGGCTGCTGCACATGCTCGCCGCCCATCCGCGGCAGGTTTTCACCCGGGACGAGTTGCTGGCCGAGGTATTCGACGATGCCGAAAATCCGGGCGCGGTCGACACCTACGTACATTACCTGCGCCGAAAGCTCGGCCGGCGTGCCATCCGGACCGTGCACGGCGTGGGTTATCGCATGGGCTCGCTGTGACCAGCCCGCGGCTACATGCCGACCGGGCAATGCTGCGTCGGGCGGCGCTCAGCGTCGCCCTGCAGACGGCGTTTGCGGTCGCATTGGTGGTTGCAGCCGTTTCCGTACTCGCGTTTCTCATCAATGGCCGGGAACAATCCGCGCGGGCCAAGGACGCGGTGCGATCGGCCGCCCTCGCTGCGGACGACGTGACCGACCCGCCGGCCGGGGTGATCCTGCTCGAGTACGACCGTGGTGTGGTCAAGCGCAGCAGCAACACTCCCGAGGAGGCGCACCAGATCAATCTGTCCATAGTGGATAGCGGAATGCATAAAATCCACTTAGGACATTCTTCGTACCAGATGTATGTCACCGGCCTCCACAATTCCAGGCGATACGCGGCGCTGACCAGCCTCACCGTGACCGGAGAGGACCGGCACCGACTGCTGGATGCGCTGCTGCTCGCCGGCGCCGGCGGGGTGCTCGGCTCGGCGCTCGTCGGCGGTGTGATCGGCTGGCGCGCGGCCAGACCGCTGGGCCGGGCGCTCGCGCTGCAGCGCCGGTTTGTCGCCGACGCGAGCCACGAGCTGCGGACCCCGCTGACCGTGCTGCACACGCGGGCTCAGCTGCTCGCCCGCCGGGCTGGGCGTTCCACCGACCCGGTGCTGACCGAACAAGCCCACGACCTGATCAGCGACACGCGGGCACTGGGCGATGTGGTCGAAGACCTGCTGCTCGCCGCGCAGTTGGAACACCGGTCAGATCGGTCGGAGCCGGTCGATCTGGCCGAGATCGTTGCCGAGGTGGAGCGGATTTTCGCCGTGCACGCACAAATGCTCGACGTCACGCTCGACGTGAAGTTGGCTGATCCGCCGCCATTCCTCATTCGGGGCGTACATTCCGCTTTACGCCGTGCTCTTTCGGCGCTCGTGGACAATGCTCTTGCGCACGAACACGCCGGAGGCACGGTAGTGGTCTCACTGCAGCGGGAAAAGCGGTTGATCACGATGACCGTCGCCGATGACGGTTCGGGTCTCGATCCGGCTGACGCGGGCCGGCTCACCGAGCGTTTTGTGCGCGGCACCGACCCGCCGGATTCGGCGCGGCGTTTCGGGATTGGGCTGGCTCTCGTGCACGAGGTCGTGCACGCTCACCACGGCACGATGGACATTTCCGGGGCGCCGGGAGCCGGCGCGCAATTCCGCCTCACCTTCCCGGTGGAATGATTTATCGTGCCGTCCAGCCGCCGTCGACGAGCAACGTGTGACCGGTCACCATGGCAGCGGTCGGGCCGGCGAGAAATGCGACCGCGCCGACGACGTCCTCGGCATTGGCGAACCGGCCGGCCGGAATCCGGGACAGCAGATCCGCTCGTTTCGCCGGGTCCGCCAACGTGGTGCGGGTGAGCTCGGTCAGCACGTACGTCGGCGCCACCGTGTTGACCCGGATCCCGCGGGTAGCAAGCTCCAGGGCGAATACCTTGGTGAGCTGATGCAGGCCGCCTTTGCTTGCACAGTAGGCGGATCGCTCCTCGATGCCGACCTCGCCGGCCTGCGAGCCGATGTTGACCACCGAGCCGGTACCGCCATCGGCGAGCATCTTCCGTACCACCGCCTGGGTCAGGAAGAACGTTCCTTTGAGGTTGGTGTCCAACACCGCGTCCCAGCTCGCCTCGTCGACCTCGAGAATCCCCTGTGGACGGTTGCCGCCGGCATTGTTCACCAGAATGTCCAGCGGGCCGGTCGCCCAGATCTCGTCGATAATGGCCGGCAATCCTTGTACGTCCCTGACATCGAGCGTCACCGGTTGCGTGCCGTAACGCGCGGCGATGCCGGCGGCCTGTGCAGGGTCGCGGCTCGTCCCGATCACCTCGGCACCCAGGTCCCTTAAGCCGTCGGCGATTGCCCGACCGAGCCCGCGGCTCGCGCCGCTGACCAGTGCCCGCTTTCCGTCCAGCCGAAAGTCGGTCCCCATCAGAATGCGTGATCCGACCACGGCAGGGCGGCACCAGCGTATTTCGCGGCGCGTACATCGCCGGAACGCGCGTGCCCCTCGAAGCGCTCGGCCCGGCTGGCCCGGCCGCATACGGCGCCCAACTGCGCACTGGACTGCCTGTCGGTCACTTCTTGGTACGTCACGGTTTTGAGGTATTTCCCGACCCAGAGGCCGCCGGTATATCGCGCGGCGCCCCGAGTGGGCAACACATGGTTGGTGCCGATCACCTTGTCCCCATAGGACACACACGTGCCTTCGCCGAGAAACAGCGCTCCGTAGTTATGCAGCCGATCCAGCGCGTCCCGGGGATTCGCGGTCAGCACCTCGACGTGCTCGGCGGCGTACTCATCCGCCAACGCGTAAAGCTCATCCTCGCCTGGTACGACGTGGATCGCGCCGTGGTCGCGCCAGGCGGGCTCGGCGAAATCGCGGGTCGGCATGCCGGGCAGCAATTCCGCGATGTGGGCCAGCACGGCGCGACCAAGGTCGGCCGAGGTGGTAATCAGCGTGGCCGGCGAATCCGGGCCGTGCTCGGCCTGGCTCAACAGATCAACCGCCACCACGAAGGGGTCGGCGGTGTCGTCGGCGAGCACCAGAATTTCGGTCGGCCCGGCGAAAAGGTCGATGCCGACCTCGCCGAACAGCTGCCGCTTCGCCTCGGCGACGTAGGCATTTCCGGGGCCGGCGAGCAGGTCGACGCGCTCGATCGTCTCGGTGCCCAGCGCGAGTGCCACGACCGCCTGAATGCCGCCGAGCAGGTAGATCTCGTCCGCGCCGGCCAGCCGCATCGCCGCGATCGTGTTGTCCGGCACCTCGCCGCGGATCGGCGGAGTCGCGGCGGCGACCCTCCGCACGCCGGCGACCTTTGCGGTCACCACGGTCATGTGCGCCGAGGCGAGCAACGGATACCGGCCGCCGGGCACATATGCGCCGGCGGCGGTGACCGGAAGGTTCTTCTGTCCTAAGTGGACGCCGGGCAGCGTTTCGATCTCGAAATCCCGCAGGGACGCCAACTGGCGCTCGGCAAAACGCCGTACCTGGGCCTGGGCGAACTCGATATCCTCGATCACCTGAGCCGGCACGCGAGCGACGATCCGATCGACCTCGTCGGCATCGAGCCGAAACGACTGTGGGCTCCACTGGTCGAATTTCTCCGAGTATTCACGCACCGCGGCATCCCCGCGGTCGCGGATGTCGGCGATGATCTGCTCCACCGACGCCGACACCTGCGCGTCCCGGCCGGACGTGCGCGGCTGGGTTGTCGTCTTGAGCACCGTCATGGCTACATCCTTGGCAGAACTGGATGAATACGTAAACATTGGCTGCCATAGGAACTCTGCCAAGCGGTCCGCGTACGGTCAAGGAGAATGTCGGGATGGTCACCAGCCGCGATGTGGCGGCAGCCGCCGGGGTGTCACAGGCCACCGTGTCCAGGGTGTTGGCCGGCGGCGCCAGGGTGACCGATGCGACGGCGACCCGCGTACGCGCCGCGATGAGCGCGGTCGGCTACACCCCGAATCTCGCGGCCCGGACCATGAAAACCGGCCGCAGCGGCACAATCGGCGTGGTGGTCGCCGATATCACGAACCCGTTCTATCCGGAAATGCTCGACGCGCTCGGCGTGGCACTGGCCGCGGCAGGGCAGCGGATGATCCTCTGGACGGAGTCCGGTCCGGGCGAATCCAGCGCGGCCGAGGCGATCCGCGGCCGGCTGGTCGACGGCGTTGTATTCACCACGGCGACCCGGCGGTCGAGCACGGTGCGCGCCGCGCTGGACCGCGACCTGCCTGTGGTGCTGGTGAATCGCGGGCTGCCCAGGGTGCGTTGCGACCAGGTCACGAGCGACAACGTCGGCGGTGGCGCCGCGGTGGCCGAATTCCTCGTCGCGCACGGACACCGCCGGATCGGGCTGATCACCGGCCCGCCGCACCCGAGCACAGCCGTCGACCGCGAACGCGGATTTCGCCGCGCGCTGCAGGCTGCTGGGGTCGGCGCGCCACTCGTCCGGGCCGGCGACTTCAGTCATGCGACGGCGTGGCGGGCCGCGCGCGAACTGCTCACCGAAGCACACCCGCCGACCGCGATCTTCGGCGTGAACGACCTCACCGCGTTCGGCGCGCTCGACGCGGCCCGGTCACTGCGCCGCCGGGTACCGACCGACGTGAGCATCGTCGGCTACGACGACGTGGCGATGGCGGCCTGGGAGTCCTTCGACCTCACCACGGTGCGGCAGCCGACCGGTGAGATGGCGGCGCTGGCCGTCGACCTGCTGTTGGGGCGCATCGCCGACCCGGCCCGATCGCCGGTACGCCGCCGTTTTCGCACCGACCTGATCGTCCGCGGCTCCACCCGCTGACCCGGGTAGTACGCAACGGCTACCCCGACGCCATTCCGCTCGGGAAAGTGCTTGCCCCCGTCGATCTTGACCTTATCGCTGGGTGTTGTCCGGTTTGTCCAGCAATAAGGTCAAGATCGACGAGAACGTGGGGCGGGTCGCGGGGGACCGGTGGTGGCTAGTTGCTCGGGGCGCTCTCGGTTCGCAGGTCGGCGAGGAGGCGTTCCACCTCGGCGAACTCGTCGGCCGACAGCGGACCGTAGGCCAGCGCGCCGGCGTTCTCCTCGACCTGTACCGTGGTCCGGCAACCGGGGATCGGCACGGTCTGCGGGCTGCGCGCCCAGATCCAGGCCAGCGCGCCCTGGGCCGGCGTACGACCACCGCTGGTCAACACCTCACGTACCGCGGCGACCCGGTCCAACCACGCCGGCACCGGGTGACCGTCGGCGAAGAACCGCATCCAGCGCGGTGCGATGCCGCGTACGTCATCGACGCCGAGCGTGCTGCTGGCGGTGAACTTCCCGGTCAGCAGCCCCATCGCCAGCGGGCTGCGGTTGATGCTGGCCAGGTCGTGCTTCTCGCAGACGGGGAGCACGTCGGGCGACTCCTCCAGCACCGACAACGCATGCTGGATCGCGGTGCAGTGCGCCCCATCGGTGGCCCACGCCTCGGCCCGCTCCGCGTCGTCGGTGCTCCAGCCGTACCAGCGGATCTTGCCTTCGGTGACCAGCTCCTCCAGTGTGCCGAGTAGCTCATGCGCCTCCGGTATCGCCGGATCGATGTGCAGCTGATAAAGGTCGACGTGGTCGGTGGACAGCCGTTGCAGCGACGCATCGAGTGCCTGACGCAGGTATTCCGGCGAGGGGTTCGCGCCGGTCATCTGCCGGCGCTCCTCATCGAACGTATTTCCCCATTTGGTGGCAATCACTGCATCGTCGCGATGCCCGGCGAGGCCGCGGGCAAGTATCCGTTCGCTGTGCCCGGTGCCGTAGACGTCTGAGGTATCGAACAGATTCACGCCCAGCTCGAGCGCGCGCCGGATCGCTCGTACCGACTCCTCATCGTCGACCTCGCCCCAGCCCACTGGCTGGGCGCCGGACCAGAACGGCCCGCCGATCGCCCAACAACCGATGCCCAGTCCGCTGACGTCCATCCCGCTGCGGCCCAGTTTCCTCGTCAATGTGGTCATACCGGAATGCTGTCAGTTAGAGCGCACTCACAGTCAAGCCCCGACGATTCACCTGCCGCGTACCGACCATGATCATGATGGGCAAAACCCCATGGATTCCAACGGTTTGGCCATCACGATCATGAGATCTGGAGGCGGATTAACGGAAGTTGAACCAGTTTCAACAATCTTTATGAAATCACCACGTGAGGGCGTTCGCCCCTCTATTCTTAAGCCGCCTGGGCCGGTGCCAGCAGTGGCTGCATCGGCCCAGCTGCTTGAGCGTCGCAGTCACGCTCCGCAATTGTACAATTACGCTAACTGTATTTTTCGTAGACCATCGCAGACCGCAGTCCGGCCAGGTTCATGATCGTGATGCGAAACCGGCGGAATACAGGGGTTTGCCCATCACGATCATGGACGAGAACCCGGGACAGCCATGAACGCGCTAGAGCATTGTCACGAGCTCTTGTAGCCGGGCGGCGTGCTCGGTGAGGCCCGGCTGCAGCTCGGCGCGGCGGGCGGCACTGCGACCCAGCCGTTCGCGCAACGCGGCGTCGCCGATCAGCGAGCGCATCGCGGCGGCCAAGGCATCGACGTCGACCCGGCCGTTGTCCGGACTGAGAATTGCTGGCACGGTGAGGCAGTCAAGGCCGTGGCGTACCCGGTCGTCGAATGCCGCAATATCCGTGCAGATGATGGGGACGCCGGCGCGTTGTCCCTCTTGTAGTACGAGCCCATAGGTCTCGACCAGGGACAGCACCGCAAGGGCGTCCACTTCCGAATAGAGCTCGAGCACCCGCTGCCGGGGCAGCTGTCCCAACCAGCGCACCGCCACCCCGTCGGCCGCGGCCCGCTCCTCGAGCTCGGCTTGCGCCGGCCCGGCGCCGACCATCCACAGCTCAACATTCGGGATACCGCGGGCGGCCTGCAGCAGCTCCCGTACCCCCTTGTAGGAAATCATCCGACCGACGAAAAGAATGCGAAACGGGTCGTGCGCCCGATAGCTGGGTTTTCGCCGGACCACGCCTGTGAGCGGGTGCGGCAGCACATGTACGCGCCCGGTGAGATCGGGGTATTCCTTTGCCAGCGCCCGGCGCACCGTGTCCGTGGGCGCCACGATGATCTGCGAATGCCGCAGCCCCTCGGCCTCCAGCGCGCGATTGACGTGCCGGTCGGTCGTGCGCGGCCGGGAGCTGCCCTGCGCCTCGTCGAACATCTCATCCAGCACGTGCACGGTGGAGATCAGCGGGATACCGCGCAACTCCGAAAGCTCACAGGCAAGCGGCACGGTGGCGAAGCTGTGGTTGTGCACCACATCACCCGGGAAATCGACGGCGTCCACCCGGCCGAAAAGCTCGGCGGACAGCGAGACGATGCCGGCCATCAGCCCGGCAGTGCGCGCCGGCGCACCATATTGAAGGTGAGCCTGGTCCCACTCCGTGGAGCAACGCAGCGTGCGCACTCCGTTAATGTCGACCTCGTCATCGGGCCGGCCGGCATTGTTGCGGGTGGCCACCAAAACCTGGCTGCCGGCCGCGGCCAGGCCCTCGGCCATTGCGCCCACGTACACACCCATGCCGTACAACGGGTCTGGCGGGTAGTCGTACGTCGTTTCGATGAAGCTCGGCGCTCTCACCGTAGGCGTACTCCTTCCCCTACCTCTGTCACACGGTCGCCGATCACGTTAGCTGGCGAAGCTGGCCGCCGGTCGGAAATGATCGACCACGACCGGACAGCTAGGCCGGACTGCGGAACCACCCCGGCAGGCTGGGCGTTACTGTGACAGATGCGGCGCGTAGTGCGCTGCGATCGTCAGTGTGGCAGGGCGCAACGCCGAGTCGCCAGCGCCTGCCGGCTGCGAGTAGGAGGAGCAGACGTGAGCAGCAACCCCGTCTTTGGTAGCGACGGTCGTAACTTCCAGTCTGCGGCCCGGCAGTACGCCACCTTCGACGCGCAGACCCCGTCTGCGGAGGCGCTGCAGGATCTGTATAACAAGCCTGCTTATTCGCCGACCCGATACATGAGCCTGGACGACGTTGTCGTCCGCACCGGCGCGACCCTTGGCACGGTGGTGGTTGCCGCCGGCGCCGCCTGGGTGCTCGACCTCAACGGGCTGGCGATCGTCGGCGCGCTGGTCGGTTTCGTGCTGGCGATGGTCATCAGCGTCCGGCGGAGCACCAGCCCGGCGCTGATCCTGACCTACGCGGCCCTAGAGGGCCTGTTCCTCGGTGCGATCAGTCATGTGATCAACGCCCGCTACCCCGGCATCGCGATTCAGGCCGTGATCGGCACCGCCGGCGTATTCGGCGGAATGTTGGTCGTCTACAAAACCGGCGCGATCCGGGTCACCCCGAAGTTCAACCGCTGGCTGGTGGGCGCGCTGTTCGGCGTGGTCGCGATCATGCTGGTCAACGTCATCGCGAGCCTCATCGTCGGGCACGACGCGCTGGGCATCCGGGGCGGCAACACGGGCCTCTCGGTCGTCTTCAGCCTGCTGTGCATCGGCATCGCGGCGCTGTCGTTCCTGTCCGACTTCGACATGATCGACCAGGCGATTCGCCGCGGCGCGCCGGAGCGGTTCGCGTGGTATGCCGCGTTCGGCCTCACGGTCACGCTGATCTGGCTGTACCTGGAGATCCTCCGGCTGCTGACGTACCTGCGTAACTAACTGCAACGTATAAAGGGGCCGTCACCACATGTGGTGACGGCCCCTTTTCATTTGGTACGGGAGGC
>Ga0137412_10003572_pt1 | contig 12403 bp, 15 predicted proteins | sample CZODoug2_1_16fun_FD_122160 | JGI IMG/M metagenome (GOLD analysis project Ga0137412, IMG submission 122160) | Vadose zone soil fungal communities from Angelo Coast Range Reserve, California, USA - CZODoug2_1_16fungal (Hybrid Assembly) | ecosystem: Environmental > Terrestrial > Soil > Vadose zone...
TCGATGAGCCGGCCGCCGGCCTGTCGCCATCGGAGCGCTCAATGGTCGCGCAGATCATCCGCTCGCTGGATCGCGATATCACCGTGGTGCTGATCGAGCACGATATGGATCTCGCGCTTGGTCTCGTCGACTTCGTGACCTGCATGTTTGAAGGACGCATTCTGGTGGAGGAAGCGCCGGAGCGCATCCGCCGCAACAAGAAGGTTCAGGAAGTGTATCTCGGGAAGCCGCGCCATGCTTGAGGTTCGCGATCTGCAGAGTGGTTATGGCGACGCGGTTGTGGTCCGCGGCATTTCGCTCGATGTCGGCGCCGGCGAGATTGTTGCGCTGCTCGGCCGCAACGGCATGGGCAAGACCACCTTCATCCGCTCCATTATGGGGCTGACCCCGCCGCAGATCCGCTCAGGCTCCATCACGTGGCGCGGCGAGAGTCTGGTCGGCCTGCGCCCGCACGACGTCGCGGACCGGAAGATCGCGATCGTGCCGCAGGGCAGGCGGCTGTTTCCGTCGCTGACGGTGATCGAACATCTCACCTTGCTGAAGAACTTGCGCGCCAAGAATGGCTGGACTGTCGATCGCGTGTTCGGGATTTTTCCCCGCCTTGCGGAGCGGCGACATCACCGCGGCGGACAATTGTCCGGCGGCGAGCGCGGTATGCTCGCGGTCGGTCGCGCGCTGATGATCGATCCGCAGCTGATCCTGATGGACGAGCCATCCGAAGGCCTGGCGCCGGTGATGGTGCAGCATCTCGAAGGAATCATTCTTGATCTGAAGCGCGAGGGGCTGTCGATCCTGCTGGTCGAACAGAATCTCTACAGCGCATTGGCCGTCGCCGACCGGGTATACATCCTTGAGACCGGGCAGGTCGTACATCAGGGTGACGCGAAAGAACTCAGCCAGCATACCGATCTGCTATTCCAACGCCTCGGTGTGCAGTGAGACAAGTCATGAGCGAAGACCGGTTGGCGCCGGTCGCCGAACTGAATTGAGTAAAGTGAATCGCATGCCCATCATTGATATGCACACCCATTCCATCAGCAAGCGCGTCGATCCGCTGGTCGCCGGCCATTACGATCCGATGGACAATCCCTATCGCCGCGATATGTCCCCGGAAAGCCGGGCCACCGACGCCGAGCAAGGCGAGCTGTTGCCGAACCTGATGCTCGACGTCGCCGCGCGCCGCGCGGTGATGCAGCGGATGGGCGTCGATTTTCAGGTCATCGCGCCGGCGCCGGCACAGCAGCATTACTGGGCCGGTGAAGAATTGCAGGTAGCTCTAGCGCGGGTACAGAACGAGGATGTAGCCGCGTTGATTGCCGAAGATCCCGCGCATTTCGCCGGCATGGGTACGCTGCCGATGCGGTTTCCCGCCCGAGCTATCGAGGAAGCCGTGCATGCGGTCGAGACGCTCGGCCTGCGCGGCTTCCAGATCGACACCCGCGTCGAAAATCTCGAACTGTCGAATGCAGTCTTCGACCCGCTCTATGCGCGCCTGGCCAAGCTGCGTGTGCCACTCTTCGTGCATCCGCTGGGCTTCTCGCATGGCCAGAGACTTGGCGAATTCTTCATGGTCAACAGCGTTGGCCAGCCTATCGAGGAGACGATCGCCATTTCGCATTTCATTATCGGCGGCGTGCTCGACCGGCATCCCGGACTCGACCTGGTGATAGCCCACGGCGGCGGCTTCTATCCATTCTATGTCGGTCGCATGGATCACGCCTGGAAGGTTCGTCCCGAGTTGAAACGCTTGGCCGCAGAGGCTCCATCGAGTTATTTGAAGCGACTGTGGTTTGACACCTGCGTATTTCGGACTGACCTGATCGAGGCGCTGGTAGCGATGGTTGGCTCCGACCGGCTGATGCTGGGTTCCGACTTTCCGTTCGACATGGGCGATGACGATCCGGTGGGCCTGGTGAGCAGGGCGCGGTTATCGGAATCCGATCGAGAGAAGATCACTTTCGGCAACGCCAGTCGATTGTTCAAGATATCAAAAGTCGGCGCATAGAGTCTTGCAGGGCGCCAGGTTAGCTCGATCTTTTCCACGGCTGATACGCTGCCATGGCCATGCAGCTTAAGCCGGCGAGGCGTTAGACCTGCCCGTCGAGGAAAATGGCGTCGGCCCTCGGTGGCCATCTGCGTAATCGCACAAGCTGCCGGTCTGATTAGCCATGCCTATTCATGGCGTTGTTTCGCGGGGGATGATGGACGTCGTTCAGACAGACCCTACGGTCTGTCTTGGCCGGGAGCCGACGTTGGCGGCCGCCTATCCGGCTTCTCAGCGCTTATGAGTCCGTTAAACTTTGCGTGTCGATTGTCGGATCGGAAAGTTCATAGGAGCCTCGGCGACAATCTGCGAGGCTTTCGTCCCGAGTCCAGCACCCGCTGACATAGTCCTTTCCGAAATCGTCATTCTGGTACACTACGCCGACCTTGGCATCTGGATAGGTGTTCTGAACGTACTTGGCGACGACCGCTCCGTTCTGCTTCGAAATCGGCACAAAGCGGCACGGCCAACGGGAAGGTTTTCGGAGCATGTGTCGTGCCCGCGCGGCTAGACTAGAGCTGAATTACGATAGGATCGCAAATCATGGTTGCGACCTGTCTCTTGTTTCAAGAGATTGTTAGCAGAACTGACTTCCATTTTTCCAGACCATCCCCTATTAGGGAATTTCGTCTTAGTTGATGTCGCCGAGGAGTATCAAATTGCTTGTCAAAGGACTGCACCACATCGGCGTTCCTGTCCAAAATATGAACCGCGCAGAAGCGTTCTATGTCGGAATTCTAGGGCTCACGCCCTGCGAACAAAAGCCAAACTGGCTTTTCGCTGGGGACCATTTTTCGGTTCACCTGATGCCGTCCCGCCCCGACCTAGAACGAGTCAACCCGGCGAGGCACTTCACCCTGGAGGTCGCCCGGCTCGAAGAGATCGCCGGCTTGCTTCTGACGCACGGCCTGCGTCCGTATCAACTCACCGTCGATCAAGCGCGTCGGCGCGACGTCACCTCGGTCGATGATCCGCTTGATTTCGGAATTGGCACCATTTTCGTTGAGGATCCCGACGGCAACACCGTGGAATTCCTCCAACGCGATCGCGGCATCACAGCAGAGATTCTCGGATCGGCAGCGTAGTCGCTGCGGAATTGTGAGTTGGAAGTCTTCGTGTGGAAGCGACGCGAGCAACTTATGGCTGCGCGATTCTGCATAGCGGGGACGGGGAGGCAGTCGTCGTTCGCGGCGTATCGCTCGATGTCGGCGCCGACGAAATCGTCGTGCTCTTCGGCCGCAATGGCATGGGCAAGACGACCTTGATCCGCTCCATCATGAGCTACGCCGCCGCAGGTCCGACCGCAAGATCGCGATTGTGCCGCAGGGCCGGCGGCGGTTCGTTTCACTGACGGTGATCGAGCATCTGACCATGCTTAAGAACGCGTGCGCCAAAGGCGGCTGGACCGTCGAGCGCGTGTCCGGGATTTTACGCAGCTCGCGGAGCGCGCTGGCATCATCGTGGCGCACAATTGTCTGGCAGCGAGCGCGGCATGCTGGCGGCCGCGCGCTCATGATCGATCGGTAGCTGATCTTAATGGACGAGCCATCGGAAGGTTTCGCGCCCGTCATGGTGCAGCATCTCGAAGAGATCATTCTAGGTCTCAAGCGCGAGGGGCTGTCGATCCTGCCGGTCGAACAACATCTCTACAGTACGCTGGCAGTCGCCGATCGCGTCTACGTCCTGGAGACCGGGCAGGTGGTGCATGATGCCAATGTCGGCGAGTTGGCGCAGCACACCGAGAGTTGTTCACGTATCTCGGCGTGCACTGACGTCCTGGGCCGCAGCGCGTGCGCCAGTGACTAAAAATGCGGCCACGTCTGCATATTAAAGTAACTTGCATGGAAAGCATGTTGCTGTAATTCTAGAATTGTTGCGCAACCGTGGTGCGCGCGGCTTTTGACGGAGTTGCAGCGTGGCGAACTCTCCAGTGCTGGAAATAAAGGGTGCGAAGCCGCTGTCGCGGTATGCGCCGTTCCGCCGCGCCGGCGATCTCGTGTTCTTCGCCGGCATCATCGCCGTCGATCACGCCACGATGAAGGTGGTCACCGGATATTCCGATCTTCCGCCGGAGGCGCGCCGGCTCGCCGGCGAAACCGGTGAGTTGTCCACCGACATGAAGGACGGTCCGATCGCCGCGCAGTCGTGGTGGATCCTGAACAGCCTGCGCCTGACCGTCGAAGCGGCCGGCGGCACGCTCAACGACGTCGTGAAGATGACGCAGTACTTCCGGAATCTGAGGGATTTTCCTACCTACAACCGCATTCGCGCGACGTTCTTCGCCGACCCGCCCGCGAGCACGGTCGTTCAGATTTCGGAATTGCTGCCGACCTCGGATTCGCTGCTTGAAGTGGATGCGACCGCGTACATCCCGCTGAAAGCCGCAACCAGCGCGCATGAATGACTGCAGTAGTATCCGGCATCGCCAGTCCCGCTGTCTATTCAATGAACAGGAGAATTCAGAAGTGACCATCATCACCGGGGTTCAGCCCCGTCCCGAAGAAGCCCATAACATGCCCTATGCGCCGGCGGTTTACGTCGAGGCGCCGGCGGGCTTTCTGTTTCTCGCCGGCTGCACGGCTTCCCCGCTCTACCACAAGCACCCTCATGTGCCCGAAGAGCACGTGCTTCCCGACGACATCCGCGAACAGACGCGCCGCGCGCTCGCCAACATCAAGATCATTCTCGACAGCAAGGGGCTGACCTGGCGCCACGTCGTCAAGCTGACGAAATACCTGACCGACATGCGTGAGATGGATGCGATGTACGAAGTGCTGGTCGAGCATTTCGGCGACTGGGTGCCGGCAGGAACGCTGGTCTGCATCAACAACCTCAGCGCCCCTGGGGCGCGAATCGAACTCGACATGATTGCGGCGGTGCCGTCCAACCTGACGACCGCCGGCGCCAAATGAGCGCAGCCTCCCGACCAGCAGCCACATCGACGCCGGCTCCTGGTCGGGACCAGCCGCCGTTTGTCGTGCTCGACAATCTGCAAAAGGATTATCCGGGCGTGCGGGCGCTGCGCGGCGTTTCGATGGACCTGCGGCGCGGCGAAGTTCATGCGCTGATCGGCGAGAACGGCGCCGGCAAGTCCACGCTCATTCGAATTCTGTCCGGCGACGTGCGGCCCGACGGCGGCACGCTGTCGGTCGGCGGAGAACCTGTCGTCTTCGCCGGACCGCTGGACGCGCGAAAGCATGGCATCGTCACGATCTTTCAGGAATTGATGATCGTTCCCGAGCTTAGCGTCGCGGAAAACATCTTCCTCGGCAATGAGCCGGAATCGTTCGGGCTGTTCTATTCGCGGCGCCGAGCCGAGCGCCTGGCGGCCGACGTCCTCGGGACCCTCGTGCAGGGAACCGGAATCCGCCCATCCCAGCGCGCCGGCAGCCTTTCGACCGCGCAGAAGCAATTGATCGAGATCGCGCGGGCGCTGGTTTTGCGGGCGCCCGTCATCGTCATGGACGAGCCGACCGCGGCGTTGTCGGAAAACGAGGCCGTGGTGCTGCGGCGCCTGATCGTCCGGCTGCGATCGGAGGGTACATCAATCCTCTACGTCTCGCATCGGCTCGACGAGGTGATGGAGATTGCCGACCGCGTCACCGTGCTGCGTGGCGGCGAACGAATCGCGACCTCGGACATCGGGGCGATCAAGCATACCAGCGAATTGATCAGCCTGATGATCGGCCGGCCGATCGCCGAACTGTTCCCGCCACGTAACGAAGATCTCGGCGAAGTCGTGTTCAGCGCGTCGAATCTCACGCGTCACGGCGTGTTCGAGAACATCAGTTTTGATGTCCGGGCCGGCGAAGTCGTCGGGTTTGCCGGTCTTGTCGGCGCCGGGCGAACCGAGGTGATGCGCGCCATCTTCGGAGCTGATGCGCTCGACAGCGGCGAAATCCGCAAGAACGGTCAGACGCTCGCCATCGGAAATCCGCGCGACGCCATCGCGTCGGGCATCGCCTATCTCCCCGAGGACCGCAAGGACCAGGGCCTCGTGCTTTCGATGTCCGGCGCAGAGAACATCGTCATGGCCTCGCTCGAACGATCCGGTGTCGCCGGCTTCGTATCCTGGAAGGCCGTTGGCCGAACCGCGCGGAGCGTAGCCGACAAATTGCACTTTCGGGGGCAACTGGACGCGCTGGCCGGGACCGCGTCGGGCGGCAACCAGCAAAAGCTCGTGATCGGCAAGTGGGTGCTGACCGAGGCCGATATCCTGATCTTCGACGAGCCGACGCGCGGCATCGATGTCGGCGCCAAAGCCGAGGTCTACCGGCTGATTCATCGTCTCGCCTCGGACGGAGCCGCCGTGATCCTGGTGTCTTCCGAACTGCCCGAACTGATCAACGTCTGCCACCGGATCTACGCGATGTCGGGCGGCCGCATCTTCGATGAAATCCCGCTGCAGGAATTCGACGAACAGCGCATCCTTGCCGGCGCCTTTGCCGCCCACATGGCCGCGAAGCCGGTGGACTCATTCGCAGGGGTCGCATGATGATGGGAAAGTCTGAAAGCGCCGACCAGATGCCTTCCGCCAATATTGAACGCTGCAGGCCGTTAGCGTTCTTTCAGCGCTACGGCCGGGAAATCGGTCTTCCGGTCATTGTGGTCGCCTTGATCGTGCTGTTTACGGCCAACTCAGAGGTGTTCTTCTCGGTGGCCAATTTCCGGAATATCGGTGTCTCGGCCGCGGCACTCGCCGCCGTTTCGTTCGGCCAGACCTTCGCCATCCTCACCGCAGGTCTCGATCTCTCGGTGGGTTCGATCGTCGCACTGGTCAGCATTGTCGGCGCCATCGTCATGCGCGACCACGGCATTCCGGCGGGGCTGATCGCCTCCCTTGTCACCGGCGCCGGCGTCGGCCTGCTCAACGGCATCGTCATCACGCGCTTCAAGGTGTTTCCATTCATTGCCACGCTTGCGATGATGTCGATCGTCTCCGGTCTCGCGTTGAGCCTGAGCGGCGGCGTCGCCGTGACCGGCGTTCCCGGTGCTTTCGCCGATCTCGCCTATGAACTGGTGCTGGGCGTTCCGGTTCCCGTCATCATCGCGCTGCTGGTCCTGCTGACCGCCTTCGTCGTCCTGAAATACACCAGGCTTGGCCGCCGGATTTATGCGGTCGGCGGCAACGCAGAGGCGGCGCGTCTTTCCGGCATCCGGATCGGCGCCATCAAGACTGTCGCTTACGTCTTCAGCGGCATCTGCGCCGCGGTCGGCTCGATCATTCTTACCGCGCGCGTCGCTTCCGGACAGCCATCGCTTGGCACCACGCTGCCGCTGGAGTCGGTGGCCGCGGTGGTGCTCGGCGGCATCTCCCTGTTCGGCGGCCGCGGCTCGGTCGTCGGCGTGGCGTTCGGGGTGCTGTTCGTCAGCATCCTCTCGAACGGCCTGAATTTGCTGAACGTTCCGTCCTACACGCAGATGATGGTGATCGGCGGTGCGCTGATACTCGCAGTCGCGCTCGATCAGGCCTTCATTGGATCGCGCATGGGCAAAAAAGGTTGACGTCGCCCCCACCCGTAACTCGTAACAGGAGAAAATAATGCAAAGGAAATATCGCGCTTTCGGCAAGGCTGGCGTGGCCGGCATGGTCGCCTCGATTGGACTGCTGCTGGCAGGCCAGCCGGCCGATGCAGCCGACAAGATCGGCGTATCGATGCCGAACATCAAGGGGCCCTGGTTCACGCCGGTGCTGTACGGCATTTCCGACGAAGCCAAGAAGCTTGGCTATGACGTCGTCATTCAGGACGCTGGCGGCTACGGCAATGTCGACAAGCAGGTCAGTCAGTTTCAGAACCTGGTGGTCCAGAAGGTCGCGGCGATCCTGATGGATCCGGCAAATCCCGCGTCCTTCAATGGGGCGGTGAAACAGGCCAAAGCTGCGAAGATTCCAGTGATCGGCGCCGGCAGTCCGATTGTCGCAAGCGACGTCGAGGCCGATGCCGCCGCATCGTCCAGCCACTGCAACGTTGGTCATGAGCTTGCCAAGGGCGCCAAGACGCTGCTGCCGAACGGCGGCACGATCGCCGTGCTCGCGGGGCCTGCCGGCGCATTCTGGGCGTCCGACCGGCTTCGTTGCTTCAAGGAGGACATCGCAGGCACCAATCTGAAAATCGTCGCGGAGCAGACCAGTGAGCAGGATCCGGCGGTCGCGCTGTCGCTGGCGAACGATTTTCTGCAGCGGTTTCCCAAGGTCGACGTGCTCTATGGCGCAGACGATACCTACGGCGTCGGCGCGGCGCGCGCGGCGCAAGGTGCCCAGAAGTGCGGCAAGGTGAAGGTGATGTTCGCCGTGCTCGGCGAGGCCGCCGAAGAGATGATGCGCGCGGGGTGCGCGGACTATGTCGTGGCGCAGCAGCCGGTGGTGATCGGCCGCTCCGCGGTACGGATGATGGATGCGCTGGTGAAAGGCAAGCCGCTCGAGAAGAAGAAGGACGAGGTTGCGCTGATTCCGGTGACCATGGCGAACCTCAATTCGCTCGACAAGTCCGGCATGCAGGCCCCCAAGGGCTGGACGCCGTAACCCTCTGGTCCGGATGAGCCTCGCGTCGCACGACGCGAGGCGGCTCAAAAACGCGGGAATGACCACCATGACGGAATCCACGGTTCGGCTTCGCTTGAACCAGCAGCAGCTTGAGTTGATCGACAACAGCATCGAGGCCGGCGAAAGCGGCAGCAGGGAAGAGCTCATCTGCAGGGCGCTGCGCGAGTTTGCCGCCACCCATCTCTCCGCCGCAGCCAACGGGAAAAAATCATGACGACGTCGCCGGGACGCAAGACCCTTCGGGAACTGACGATCGAACCCGGAACCGGTAAGGCGCTCGAATTACGGCGCGGTCAGGTGCTGCGGATCGAGCAGACCAGCGGGCGGCAATGCGCCGATTTCAATTGCTTCAATCTGCATGACTACAAGGAATTCTTCCATACCGGCCGGACCCGGCATCTGCACGGGCTGCATCCCACCAAGGGCGACTTCCTGTGGTCGGCGCCGCCTCGCGAACGACCTATGATGGCGATCATCGAGGACACCGTCGGCACCAACGACGTGCTGTATCCCCGCTGCAGCGGTTTTCTGTTCGAACATCATTACGGCCTGGCGGTGCACACCAATTGCCACGACATCCAGGCGGAGGCGCAGCGTGAATTCGGCCTCACCCCCGATGACGTCCACGACTCCTTCAATTTCTTCATGCACACCGGGGTCGATGCGGCAGGTCATCCGTTTATTGCCAAGAATGCCGCCGGGCGCGGCGACTACGTCGAACTGCTGGCGCTGATGGACGTGCTGGCGGTTCCGAACGTGTGCGGTGCCGACGTCATGATGACCAGCGATTTCGAATTGAAGCCGCTGAAGCTTGTCGTGTTCGAGGGTACCGACCAGGACTGGAGCCGGGTTTCCGAACCGCCGCGGCTCCGGAATCAGCGAAGCCCGTCTGATTTCCGGATCAAGAACATCAAGGCCGACCGCGAACTTTATCGCGATGCCTCCTACCGGCCGGAATTCACCAATGTTCCGTTACAGATTTCCGAGCTTGCCGTGAAATTGACAGGTAAAGAACTCGAATGGATCGAGCAGTTGAAGAGCACCGGAAAATACGGCGAAACCGATGCTGAGGTTCTGCGCTACGCCTTCTTTACCTGGTGGATAGGCAAGTTCATGCACGGGCCCAAACATGCGGCACCGACCTGAGCCGGGAATTTCGACCTCGGCCCCCGTCCTCAAGGCCATTGCAAAAGTAACGGTTCAGTGCGATTTCGACGAACTATTCCCGTTGGTTGTACCCTTGCTGGGATTGGGTCTCGCCGTGTGCGGGGCGGCCATCTCCTGGTGGCCGGTCGCGAGCAGGCCTTGGGTGAAACGGTACTGCTGAAGAAATATGCAAGTCTGAGGGATTGATAGGGGCGGGGCAATGGTTGCTGCAGTCAGGAAAAAGGGACCGGTCGAGGTCCCCGAGATTCGCGTCGGCCTCAAGATGAAGCACACGCGGCTTCTGAAGGGACTCACCCTGAAGCAGCTTGCCGGTTTGGCGGGATGTTCGGAATCGGTGCTGTCGCGAATCGAAAACGGCAACGCCAACCCTTCGATCAAGATGATGCACCGGGTCGCGCTGGCGCTTGGCATGCCGGTATCCGGATTGTTCCAGGAAAATGGCGATCCGTCCGGTGTCGTGATGCGGCAGGGCGAACGACCGATGATCGGGACCGATCAAGTCCGTCGAGGAAAGGAAAGCAGGCTCGAGGCGCTGATTCCGAGTGGCCGCGGCAACCTGCTGTCCGGTTACATCAACGACATCGAGCCCGGCGGCGGCAGCGAAGGTATCCTTCAGCATGAAGGCGAAGAGTTCGGCTACGTGCTCGATGGCGAGATCGAACTGACGGTGGATAATCGAAGCTATCAGCTGCGCCCGGGCGACAGCTTTTATTTCCGCTCCGAACGGCCGCACTCCTATATTAACAATCGAAAAAAGCTCGCTCGCGTGCTGTGGGTCAACACCCCGCCGAGCTTTTGAGAAAGCGACCTGTATCAGGGCTCGTTCGGAATCGTCGATGAGTGCAAGAAAAGCAATCGCGGTCATTGGCGCGGGCCGGGGTGGCCTGAGCGTTGCCGGCTTTCTCCAGCGCGCCGGGTTCGCCAAAACCCGATCCAATGGTTTCCCGTGATCTCGTCGGCTATGGCGTTCCCGCCCGACCCAGTCTGGCCTGGAGGCGCCTCGATGGCGGTAAATTTCAATCTCAACGTCGAGGGCGGCGGCGAAGCGACGCTCGTCAATGGCGACGAAGGGTCGGAAGGCATGCTCATCTAAGCCCCAGAATCGCAAAATTCCCTGTAAAATTCCCTGATACCAGGGAATTTGCTCGGAGACGGGTGCGATCAGCACTGCGTCGCCAGCCAGCCAGCCCCGCGTTTGGCGACAGTTTGCAACCCGCGCCTCACAGGCCCGGAAATCCCGGCTTTTCGGGCATTCGACTTTGTCTTCAGGCTCCCGATTTCCCATTCCGCGGAGCGAAATTGCCGAAAGTCTCCGGCCCTGTCCGCGGAAATTCCCGTTTTGCAGAGATTATCAGCGGAGACCGGTTCGATCACGACTGCCGCCCGATCAAGGCAGTTCAGCGTACTGATAAGCTTTTGAGAGAAATCTTATCAGTGACGCGTAAAGATGCGTCAGTGCTACGCATCTCTTTGCGATATCTTGCTTTCGAGCATCACGCGCGCGAGCTTGTGGTCAACGCGATCGGCAGGCACCTTCTCGGAATGGCTCGAAACGGCGCGTTCAATAAGACGCCAGTGGTGGTTGCACTAGATGAGGCACATCAGTTTTTGAGCAAGACGGTAGGTGATGATGTTAACAAGGTTCAGCTTAACGCCTTGGGTTGATTGCAAAAGAAGGTCGAAAGTACGGACATGCTTATTGGCGACCCAACGTCCCCGGGACATTCCGGAGGATGTGTTGTTGAGTCAAGTAGGCTTGTTCGTTGTTCATCGTCTGATAATGAGCGGGATCAGGCTGTCGTGGTGAATGCAAGCGGCGTTCTAGATGGATCTGCCGCTGTTTTCCTCGCAAACATACGGGACGGAGAAGCGCTGATTGTCGGCGGTGATACTCGAGGTTTTGCCGCACAGAAGCTGAATTGAGAATCGTTCTACGCAACCGCTCCAAACCTTTAATTGCTCATGTCGATTCGAGTGCCTTTCGCGCCGTTCAACAATCTTCGGAGATGAAATTCAGCAAGAGAGTCGTCGGAATGTGATGCAACGAGTACGGCAAAGGCAGCAATGGCCGTCATGTCTTCAGCCTCAAGCTTGGCCGCGGGTTTGTGCCAACAGCGGTCGAAAGACGAGCCGTTCTCTTTTTTGCGCTTATCGTTGGACGCAGAACGACGGAGCAGGGCTTGAGCCGCGTCTCTGCGCGGAGATGAACAAGGCAAGCAACGGCTGGCCCATCAAGGCGCGAATAGTGCATAAACCCATCCGTCAGCGTCCGCATGAAGAGAACGAGCGCGTCCTGTTCTGCATCCGACAGACCCAAACGACCAACGTTGCTCGTGTTCATGTTGGCGATCGACTTCGGCGCTGGGCAGCAGGTCGTACCTTCGCCCGGATCATGGGGCTGGCGCTCTCGAAACTGCCGCAATGCTCTTACTGTAAAATCAATCTGCCGGGTACGCCGCCGCGAAAATACCCCAAAGTAAACGTTCATCGGCCGCGGCGAGATAACTGAAGTGCCCGCGCGCTTTGAGGCTACGGTGGCCGCAATATCTCCAAACGACTGTGGTGGTGCACTGTGCTCGCGGGACCCGTACGGTTGATCGTGCGAAAAAGCAAGTCAGCGATAGGCGGCCTGGGTCTCGCCTCAGGCG
>Ga0137412_10003573_pt1 | contig 12403 bp, 10 predicted proteins | sample CZODoug2_1_16fun_FD_122160 | JGI IMG/M metagenome (GOLD analysis project Ga0137412, IMG submission 122160) | Vadose zone soil fungal communities from Angelo Coast Range Reserve, California, USA - CZODoug2_1_16fungal (Hybrid Assembly) | ecosystem: Environmental > Terrestrial > Soil > Vadose zone...
GTTTAGCCGATGAATAGCGGCGGCAACAAAGGGAAACATACGAAAACGGCTGGCGTGATTCAAGTAGCCTACCTCCTCGGCGATCGTGCCGTCGCGATCGAGGAAAACGGCGGGGCGCAGTGGAGATTGCTCAGGCACGCTGCACCTGGGTCAAGGACAGCCAGGGTCTTGCCGCGGCCTCCACCATGTCGGCCGTGATTGCGGTCATGCACCGGTGATCGGTCGGACAGCGGCGGAGAAAACACGGACTGCAGTAAGGCTCTTGCTGAACGATACTGCAGCGGGGCGTGACCGGAGCAGTTCCCTGCCGATCGGTAGGCCCAAATACCGCGACGACGGGCAGGCCAACGGCGGCAGCTACGTGCATCGCGCCCGAATCGTTGCCGATGAAGAGATGGCACTGCGAGAGCACTGCGGGCAAATCGGCAATTGCGGTTTTTCCCGTGAGATTAATGGGAGGCCGGCGCATTTCGGCAGAGATGGCCGTCGAGACGCTCGTCTCGGCGTCAGATCCAAAGAGGATGACGTCGGCATCCGACTCCGATTGCAGCCGAGTTGCCACCTCGGCAAACCGCAGTGGCGGCCAGCACTTTGCCGATCCGTACGACGCCCCGGCTCCGATGGCAATTCGCAACGCGCCTTGGCGCAAGCCGACTTTTCGAAGAAACTCTTCGGCACTCCGTCGCTTCTCTTCTGGAACGCTCAGGCCAATGAAAGTTTCGCCCTGCACGGAATCCAGCCAGCCCGCACGGCGCACGAGTTCAAGATAATAAAACCTTTCATGTGCAGGAATTTCCCCGTGCCGAGGGAGAGGCACCGCCTTGGTCAGAAGAAAGCTGCGGGCGTCGCGGGCATAGCCGATCCGTTCCGGAATATTTGCTCTCCAGGCCAGCCACGCGGCATCAAAGGCATTTTGCAGCAGCAAAGCCACGTCGAACTTCTGCACTCGAAGTTCGGCTGCAAGCCGCTCGCGGCCGGAAAACCCTGCGTGCAAGCCTTTCAAGTCGTACGGAATAAATTGATCGCACATCTCTTGATCGCGATAAATATCCGTAACATAGGGCCGTCCTACGATCGCGATTACCGCTTCGGGAAAACGCGTGCGCACGGCGCGCAGAGCCGGCAGCGCCATGATGGCGTCCCCGACCCAGTTCGTCGCGCGCACGAGAATCTTCACGCCGCCGCTCCGCCGCCGGCTGCCAGCGTTTGATCGAGGACATTTCTGAAATCAAGCTCGGGAGTCACAACCAGATCGATCACCGCGACGTAGATCGGGGTTTCCTCGAACTTGAGACCACCCAGATTCTGCGCGTCCTTTTCGGTCGTCACAAACGCGTTCGCACCAGCCTGTTTTCCTGCCTGCCTGACCTCCAGGATGTCCCGCTGCGTATAGCGATGGTGATCTGGAAAGATTGCTTGGCCGCAAATGGCGAGCCCCCAATTTCCCAGATCGCGGAAGAACGCGTCTGGATTGCCGAGACCACAAAATGCAAAAAAAGGGCCGACGCCGATTTCATTGGCGGAGAGAGGAGTGATCTCTCCGCCGAAACGGTGGAACCCAAGCAGTCGAGTGGAGGCAGCGAAAACCGGATACTGATCGAGCTTCCCGATCGCCTCGAGTGTTCCAGACCCCGTTTCGGCGCGGGTAAAAATAATCAAATTTGCGCGACTCATGGCTGCAAGGGGCTCCCGAAGCCGGCCGGCCGGCAGTAAGGACTCCCCCGCAAGCGGTCGAGACGCATCCATCAGGAGAATATTCAGGTCGCGGGCGAGCTGCAGATGCTGAAAACCATCATCCAGAAGAAAGACGTCAATGGACTGTTGAGTTTCGAGCCGGTGTCCCTCAGCAAAGCGATTCTTGCCGACACCAAATAAGACGCGGCCTCGCAAACGGAATTTCATCAACTCGATTTCGTCGCTGGTGCCATTCGCGCCTCGATACCCGCGGCTGAGTATGGCAACTCGCTTCCCGTCGGAGAGAAATTTTTCGGCGAGCCAAATCACCATGGGTGTTTTGCCGGTGCCGCCAACCGTCAGATTCCCAACGCTGATGACGGTTGCCTTCAGGCGTTTCTGCTTGAACCATTTGTTGGCATAGAGCCAAACACGCGCACGGACTCCGACACCATACAGAAGCGAGAGGGGCCACAGCAGGCTCTGCAATAGTGGCGGCACATTCATCGCCCGGCACCGTCCAGACGTTTCGCAATCTCCGCCACCGCTCGATCCGTCGCTCCGCGTGAGTCAGCCACCAAGTGGCGCGCCGTCTCGCTCATTTTCTTCATACGCTCCGGATCGCCAAACAATTCGATCCAGGCGACCCCGACGTCTTCCGGGCTCTCCACCTGAATTGCGGCCCCCGCGGAGACGAAGCGCGAGGCTATTTCGGCGAAGTTTTCCATCGAGGAGCCGAATACGGGAATTTTCCCAAAAGCGGCTGGCTCGAGAATATTGTGGCCGCCGGAAGATACGAGCGAGCCGCCGACAAATGCACCGTCGGCTAGCCCATATAGCGATGCAAGCTCACCGATGCTGTCGAGCAAGAGGACGGTTACGTCATCGGGTATGGTGAAACTATCGGACGGCTGATTGGCGTGCGATTGTGCCGGCCCTGGAATCGGCAATCGAGACCGCCGGATGAACTTGCGGTGCGATTCATCTATGAACCCTGCGGCGTCATCAAAACACTCCGGCTTGCGGGGCGCAAGCACAAGCAGCGCCTTTGGATACTCGCCTTGCAAAGTTCCGAACGCGATGAGCGCGTGTGGCTCCTCCGTCGCAACGACGCTTCCTGCGACAATGATTGGCGATCGGCCGCTGCGCTTGATCTCGGTTGCGAGCCAATTCGACAGCGGTGTGGGCGCGGGAAGTTCCAGGTCGTATTTCAAATTTCCGCTGACCCGCACGCGATCCGCAGGTGCGCCCAGCGCCCGCACGCGATCCGCATCTTTCTCGCTCTGCATCAGGAAGGCGGTGGCATTGGAAAGTGCGTTTCTCAGGAAGGGACGCAGGAAAAAGCCAAAAACTCCGAGATAGCTCTGATAGCGTACAAAAGAGCGATCCGATATGCGTCCGCTGACGAAAAGTACCGGAATCTTACGCCGCCCGGCTTCCCGCAGAAAATTCGGCCAGATCTCGGTTTCGAGCACCAGCACAACCGACGGCCGCGCGGCGTCGAGAGCCCGCCGGACGCAGAAGGCCCAATCCAGCGGAAAATAGATGACGGCATCGGCAAAGGGCAAGCGTTCGCGCGCCAGCGCCTGCCCCGTGTTTGTGGTCGTCGAGATAATGAGAGGCCGGTCGGGGTAGGCCTCTTTCAGCCGCCGCGCGAGAGTAATGCTGGAAAGGGCTTCGCCGACACTCACCGCATGAATCCAGATCGCACCCATGGAATGTCCGGGCAGCTTGGCGAGCGCCGCAAATGAGAATCCCAAGCGTTCCCCAAGGTTAGAGAGATACTTTCCGTGGCGCAGGCCCTGCACAAGCCAATAGGGCAACAGCAAAAGGGCCGCGAGGCCCATAAGAAGGCTATAAATGAAATACACTAAGCGTGGCTCCGGTCTATCCGCGCTCCGCCAGCAGCAGCCGGCGCGCGGCGCAGGGCAACCCTGCACAACCCCCAGGAATCGAAGGCCTCAAGATGAGAAAAGTCTATTATAACCCGATGCGAAAACTAACCCTCATCCTTCCCTTTCTTGCCGCCTCGCTACTGGCTGCCCAACAGAGGGGCTCCCAGCAACCCTCTTCGCTCAAGGCCACATCATTGGAATCCCACGAAGGTATGACCATTACCGCGCGGCCGTGGAGCGATCCCGCACTCTACAAGGAGAAGTTTCCGAAGAAGTCGCCATTTGCGGCAGGAATTATCGCCGTGCAGGTCGTTTTTCGAAATGATTCCGAGGACAGTATGAAAATCAACCTGGAGCGCATTCGATTAAACCTGGCTCTCTCCGAAGAAGATCACCAGGCGTTGTACCCGCTTTCTCCGGACGAAGCAGCCGACGTGATCACCCATCCCTCCACGAAAAACGTAACTAGCAAAAGACTGCCCATCCCCTTGGGCGGCCCGAAGACCGGACGGGACAAGAAATGGACGGAAGTGCAGCGGTCCATGCACGACGCGGGGGTGCAAGCGAGCGTCGTCGCACCGCATAGCACCGTGCAGGGCCTTCTCTATTTCGACCTTCGAAGCCAGTTCGAGCTTCTGAATACCGCTCACCTATATGTGCCTGAAATAGTGGCCATCGAAAAGAATCGCGGCCGCATGTACTTCGAAATTGACCTGAGCCGGTCCGCGGAGCACTGAACATCTCGAAATGGCGGGCCCAATCGCAGCCCAATCGCACCCGTTTGCGCGCATCGCCGCCGTCGGCTAACATGACATGTGCAAACTTTCTCCAACCACCGCGGACAAATGCTCGCTCTCCTCGATAAACTGAACCCCGAACAACGGCTGGCCGTCGAGACCATCGAAGGCCCGGTGCTGATCCTCGCTGGCGCGGGCACCGGCAAGACCCGCGCGATCACCTATCGCATGGCAAATCTGATCGCCAACGGAGTGCCCGCCGAAGCCATCCTCGCCGTCACCTTCACCAACAAAGCCGCGGAAGAGATGCGCAATCGGGTCTCGGATCTCCTGTTGCGCGCTGGAGTCCCTCCCGCGCCGCCTTGGCTTTCCACGTTTCATTCGCTCTGCGCGCGCCTTCTGCGGCGCGAAGCGGCTGCGGCCGGCCTGCCGCGGGATTTTGCCATTTACGACGACGACGACCAGATTTCGGCCGTCAAGCTGGCAATGACCAAGCTGCAGATCGAAGACGACAACCTGACGCCGAGGAATGTCCTCAGCCGGATCAGCTACGCGAAAAATCATGGCCAGACTGCGGAGCAGTTGCGCGCCGAAGCGTTCGATCAAGACGGCCGCCGCATCGCGGATATTTTCGGGGCGTACGAAAAACTCCTGCACGACAGCAAAGCTCTGGACTTCGATGATCTGCTCCTCAGGTCAGCGCGTTTGCTGCGCGAATCCACGGGCACGCGTCATAAATGGCAAGCACGCTTTCAATACATTCACGTGGACGAATATCAGGACACGAACCGCGTCCAATATGAGCTGATGAGACTGCTGACCGGGCCCAAGCAAAACGTGTGTGTTGTGGGTGACGAGGATCAATCGATCTATCGCTGGCGGGGCGCCGACGTTTCCATCCTCCTGAGTTTTTCCCGGGATTTTCCCGCCGCCCGAATCGTCAAATTGGAACGCAACTACCGTTCGACGCAGAATATTCTCGACGCCGCCGGTGCAGTGGTCGCGAACAATCCCGAGCGGTTGGGCAAATCGCTGAGCGCGGAGAAAGGCCCAGGATCGAATCTGAAGTATCTAGAGGCGCGGGATGCACAAGCCGAAGCAGAATTTGTCGCCGTTGAGCTCGAGCGCATTCTCGGCGACGATTCGGACCAAACGTGCGCGGTGGAGTATCGCGCTAATTCACAGTCCCGAGCCTTCGAAGAGGTTTTCCGCCGGCGCGGCCTGCGCTACAAACTTGTGGGTGGGTTCAGCTTCTACAATCGCGCCGAAGTGAAGGATGCGCTCGCCTACGTCCGCCTGGCAATGCATCCGGAGGATGACATTTCGCTGCTCCGCGTATTGAACGTCCCCCCGCGAGGCATCGGCAAGACAACGGTGGACGCGCTCCGCGAAGGCGCACGCGTTGACGGAATACCGTTGTGGTCGGCCATTGAAAGATTTGTTTCCGGTGCATCGGCGGGCCGGGCGGTAACTCCTTTGCGGGCGTTCCAAGAGCTCATCCGCAAATTACAGGATGCCCTTGCCACCCAGGAACCCCCGGGATTCCTTCATGCCGTTCTTGAGGAATCCGGCTATATGGCCATGCTTAAGGACCGCAACGCTCCGGAAGATGTCGCACGGCTGGAAAACCTCGAAGAGCTTGCGCGTGCCGTCGCCGAAGGCATGGAAGCCGGAGAGACCTTCACCGATTTCCTCGATGCCGCGGCGCTCGTAAGTGACGCGGATCAATTTGAAGGCAAGCCCGGCGTGACTCTTATCACCTTGCACAGCACCAAGGGTCTGGAATTCGACCACGTGTTCCTCACGGGCATGGAAGAAGGCATCTGTCCTCACAGCCGGGCCATCACCGAAGAAAAAGGAATCGAGGAGGAACGGCGTCTCGTTTACGTTGGGATGACCCGGGCGCGGCAGTCGCTCACGCTGACGCGCGCCGTGTACCGGCGCATCTTCGGCAATGAGCAGCAATTGCGTGCTTCCCTGCCGTCGCGCTTTCTTGCCGAAATTCCAAGCGAGCTGGTGGAGACGGTTCGCGGATCAATGGCGGATATTGGCGAGACTCGCCGGTACGAGCCCGACCCGGAATATTCATATTCGCCGGAAGAATTTCTGCGCCGTGTGCGCGGTGAACCGAAGCAAGCCCAGGCAACTCCGCGCCGTCCCCCGGCTCAAAGTTCCTTCGGGCGCCCCGCTCGGAAGCGCGGCGGCGATGCCAATCCTATGCTGGGGCGCAAAGTTCGCCATCCGAGCTTCGGCGTCGGAACCATCGTTGGCGTCGAAGGCGACGACGAAGACCGCCGTGTGTCCGTGAGCTTCCCCGGACGCGGCACGAAAAAGTTTATCGAGCGGTACGCGCAGCTCGAACAGGCATAATGTGAGGGACCTGCACTTGAACGCGGGTGCGGCGGCGGGTTGCGTGTCGGGCCTTCTCGGGGTACATTGAGGCGCGTTCATTCCTCAACACCACATTATATAATTTCGGGCTTCCGGTTTGCCCGGATAGGATCGGAGAGCATGGGTGGGATCAGAACTCTTCCGCTGCAAGAGTATCGATCAACTGCTGTCGGATTCGGAAAATGCTGAAGTCCGGTTAAAAAAGTCTCTTGGATGGTTGAGCCTGACCTCACTGGGCATCGGTGCGGTCATCGGCTCCGGCATCTTTACCATCATCGGCACGGCCATTGCCGGGCAAAAGTTCCGAGCTTCGTCCATCTTGAACGCCCCTCTTCTTGAATACCTGATCCATCATTCCGCTTCGTTTGGACGCCCCGGCGCCGGGCCGGCCATCGCTCTTTCCTTCATTTTGGTGGCGATCGTGTGCGGCTTTGCGTCCGTGTGCTACGCGGAGCTTGCCGCCATGATTCCCATTGCCGGCAGTGCGTACACCTACACGTACGCGACGATGGGGGAACTCATCGCCTGGATCATCGGCTGGGATCTCATTCTTGAATATGCAGTCAGCAATATGGCCGTAAGCGTCGGTTTTTCGGCGCACATGGTGGGCTTGCTCGATTGGTTCGGGTTGCACCCCGATCCTCGATGGATTTCTCCGGCCTATCTCCCCGGCGGATTGAGCGACCTGCAGGGAACCGCACTCTACGCGCCGGGCTGGCATTTTGGGTTTAACTGGCCCGCCTTCATCATCGTGATGTTGCTGACGGTGATTCTGGTGCGCGGCATCAAAGAGTCGGCGCGAACGAACAACATCATGGTGCTTCTCAAAATAATTGCCATTCTGGTATTCGTGACTTTTGCATTCAAACACATTCATCCCGCGAACTATCATCCCTTCGCACCAAATGGCTGGCCCGGAATTCTGACGGGCGGCTCAATCGTCTTCTTCACCTACATTGGATTCGATTCGGTATCTACCGCCGCCGAGGAATGTAAAAACCCCCAACGCGACCTGCCCATCGGCATCATCGCAACGCTGGTGATTTGCACGCTTCTGTATATTGCCGTGGTAGTGGTGCTCACCGGGTTGATTCGCTGGGACACACTGGTGGACGACGCGGCCCCGGTTGTCAACACACTCAAGAAACTTCATTTCTCGGGCGTTCGCCTGGTGGTGCTAATCGGCGCGCTCATGGGCATGATCTCTTCCCTGCTGGTCTTCCAGCTCGGCCAAGCCCGTGTGTGGTTTGCCATGTCGCGTGACGGCCTGTTCCCGAGAATATTTGGGCGCGTGCATCCGCAATTTCAGACGCCGGATTTTTCGACATGGATGGCGGGATTCGTGGTCGGTATTCCAGCAGGCCTGCTCGACATCGGAACGCTTGCCGATCTTTCGAATATCGGCACCCTGTTCGCGTTTGCTCTGGTCGCGGCAGGGGTGCTCATTCTTCGCTATCGGGAGCCGGACCGGCTGCGGGCTTTCCGCGCCCCCGGCGGACCGCTGGCGCCCATCATCACGATTTTCACATGCCTCCTGCTTATGGCCGGCCTGCCGATCATGAACTGGATCCGGTTCTTTGTCTGGATGATCCTGGGCTTGGTGCTCTATTATTTTTACGGCCGGAAGCACAGTACTCTAAGAGCAGCGAATCGCGCGTAAGAGGAATCGCAGAATGCATGGATGGTCTTTTCAGCCTACAGGGCGACGCACGGGGGTCGTGCTCGCGTGCCTCGGGCTATTCCTTTTCTCTCCCCAGAATTCGCGCGCGTGGGGAAGAAGTGGGCACAGGCTCGTCGTCAACAAAGCCGTCGACACCCTGCCGCAGGGTATCCGGGAGTTCTTCGACACAAACCGCAGCTTCCTGTTGCAGCACGTCACCGATCCGCTGGACGTAATCGCGAAAACTCCGGCCGAGCGGCACAATCACTTCATTGCTCTCGACAAGTACGGGCGATTTCCCTTCGAGACCCTGCCCCGCGACTACAAAGCCGCGGTAACGAAGTTTGGCAAAACTAAGCTGGAAGCGAACGGCCTGCTTCCCTGGCAGATTGGTGTGTACAGTAAAAAATTGACCGAAGCATTGAAGGACGGGAAGTGGGAAGAAGCAAAACTGGACGCAGCCATACTCGCGAATTACGTGGCGGAGGCGCACGACCCCTTCAACACAACCGATAATTTTGACGGTCACCTGAGCGGCCAGCTGGCAGTCAACGAGCGCTTTGGAACCACGCTGATCGACCGCTATTCGTCTTTTTTCCCGATGCGGCCAAATGATGCGTTTTTCATCAGCGACCCTACCGATCGTGCTTTCGAGGCTTGCCTTGGTTCTCATAGCTGGCTGGAGACCATACTTCTCGCCGACCGCAACGCGCGCCGCGGGGAGAATTCCTTCACCGACGAGTATTACGACCGCTTCTACAACCAAGCCGCCGCAATTTTGATTCGGCAGCTCTCCGACGCGGCAACCGATGTGGGCTCTTTCTGGCTTACGGCGTGGGTAAACGCCGGCCGGCCGCAGCTGCCGCACTAATCTTTCGCGGATGACACCGCCCTTGCTCTCCAACCGGATTGCTTCCCTGCCCAAGGCCGAGCTGCACCTCCATCTCGAAGGCTCCATCCAGCCTGCCACCGTCTGCGCGCTCACGGCCCGTCACGGTGTGGTCATGACCGAAGAGGAAGTTCGACTGCGCTACGCCTACCGCAACTTTCCCGAATTCATCGAAGCTTTTAAATGGGTCACTTCGTTCTTGCGCGACCCTCAGGACTACGCGCTCATCGCCCGCGACCTTGCCGAACATTTGCTCACGCAACGTGTGACCTATACGGAGGTAACCCTTTCTATCGGCGTGATGCTCCTTAGGAAGCAGCAGCCGGAGGCGAATTTCGAAGCCCTCCTCCGCGGCACCGAGCCATTTGAAAGACGCGGGCTCCGATTCCAGTGGGTGTTCGACGCGGCCCGCCAATTCGGCGTGGACTCAGCGATGCAAGTCGTCGAATGCGCAAAGCGCTGCGGTTCGAAAGCTATCGTGGCCTTCGGCATCGGCGGCGACGAGCTCAGTGTCCCGACAAAGGAATTCCGCCTCGTCTACGACCGTGCCGCGCAAATGGGTTTGCACCGCTTGATGCACGCCGGCGAGGTCGGCGGGCCGGAGAAAATTCGCGAAGCCATAGAATTGCTGGGAGCAGAACGCATCGGCCACGGAATCGCCGCGATCCACGATCCGGAGTTAATGGATTTGCTCGCAGAGCGCAAGCTCCCGCTTGAAATATGCCCGGGGAGCAATATGAAAACGGCCGCCCTCGCCCGGCAACTCGGTAGCCAGGATGCAAGAATCGAAGATCATCCGCTCCCCAAACTCCTCCGCCACGGGATACCCATTGTGCTCTCCACCGATGATCCGGCCATGTTTCACACCACCCTGCACGAAGAGTATGCAAACGCCGCGCGCATGGGTTTACAGGAAGACGAGCTGACGCGAATCGTCGAGATGGGCTTCGAACACGCCTTTCTGCCTGCCGGCGAAAGGCCTGGAGCATGAAGCAGTCAAAGGCAATGTTATACTGACGGCATGAAAGCACACGTCTGGGTAATGCCAAAACGCACCGTACTCGATCCCCAGGGACAAACGATCCAGCACGCCCTCTCCGGGCTCGGCTACTCCGCCGTGCGCGACGTCCGCCAGGGCAAATTCTTCGTTTTGAACCTCGATGGCTGGAGCCGCGATGAAGCACAGAAACAGCTCGAGCATATTTCAAAAGAAGTGCTCACCAACACGGTCATCGAAGAATACCGCTTCGAGATCGTGGACTGAGCGGCCTCCCGCATGAAAAACCTGTGCAATCCCTCAAGGAGCTCATTCCCATCCCTGGCCGGCCTCTTCCTGCTTGACGTTTTCGCGATGCTGGCGCTCCGAGGATGCAAGCCGAGCGGGCACACTTCCGATCCGCGTCTGCGGCCGATCGACGAGATGCTGGACTCCCAGCTGCCCGCGGGCACTGCCAAATCGCGAGCAATTTTTTACCTTAGTTCTCGGAATTTTCCGGTAGAAAACACGGGTGGTCCTCGTGCAATTGTGTCTGTCGTTCATCATCTGCATTCGGACACGCTCCAGCCTGCAACGGCGCGCGTTACGTTTCACTTTGATGCCAGCGACAATCTCAAGTCCTACGAGCTTGCGGGGGCGGCAGGCTCTGCCTCCCGGCCGTAATCTGATTCGGGATAGGTTTCGTGGTATTCATCTTGGTAAAACTGCCAGCGTGCTACGCTCCCAGAAACTCTTTGAGGAGACACCGCGGATGTGCGGAATAGTAGGCTATATCGGGCCCAAGAAAGTTGTGCCCGTTATCATTGAAGGTCTGCGTAAGCTCGAGTATCGCGGCTACGATTCCGCGGGCATCGCCGTCGTAACCCAGGCTGGCAAGCTGGACATTCGCCGCGCTCCAGGCAAACTTCGCAATCTCGAAGAGGTCATCGCCAGGTCCCCGCTGGAAGGCACCTACGGCATCGGTCACACGCGGTGGGCCACCCATGGCCGTCCCACCGAAGAGAACGCCCACCCGCATCGCGACTGCACTGGCCAAATCGTCGTCGTCCACAACGGAATCATCGAGAACTACCTCGAGCTAAAGGAAAAGCTGCAGAAAGAGGGACACAAGTTCGCCACGGAAACCGACACCGAGATCGTAGCGCACCTTGTGGAAAAGCACTCGCAGGGCGGGGTGCCGCTCGAGGAAGCAGTGCGCCTGTCATTGAAGGAATTGCGCGGCATCTACGCGCTGGTGTTCCTTTCCGCGAAAGATCCCCAGAAGATTGTTGCCGCGCGCCTGGGCCCGCCATCGGTGATTGGACTCGGCGATGGAGAATATTTCGTCGCTAGCGACATCCCCGCCCTGCTTCAGCACACGCGCGAAATGTTTTTCCTCGCCGACGGCGACATCGCCGTGCTGACCACACAAGGCGTGCGCGTCATGGACCACGACGGCCGTCCCGTCGAACGTCCCGCGCACCACGTCGCCTGGGACCCCATCATGGCGGAAAAGGGCGGCTACAAGCACTTCATGCAGAAGGAAATTTTTGAACAGCCGCGCGCCGTGCGCGATACCTTGCTCGGCCGCATCTCGCAGGACACCGGAAAAGTTTTCCTGGATGAGATGGCGATTACGGAAAAGCAGTTCCACGAGTTTCAGAACGTGCGTATCGTTGCCTGCGGCACGAGCTGGCACGCGGCTCTGGCTGCGAAATTCATGATCGAACGCCTGGCGCGAGTGCCTGTTGAAGTGGATTACGGCAGTGAGTTCCGTTATCGCGACCCCATTATCGATTCGAACACGCTGACGGTGTGCATCAGCCAATCCGGCGAAACGGCGGACACGCTGGCCGCCCAGCGCGAAGCAAAATCGAAGGGCTCGCCTTCGCTGGCGATCTGCAACGTGATCGGTTCCATGATCACGCGTGAAGCTAACGGTACAATTCCGACGCACGCCGGGCCGGAGATCGGCGTGGCTTCCACAAAAGCTTTCACCTCGCAATTGACCGCGCTGCTTCTGCTCGCTTCCTACCTCGGCCAGCTTCGCGGCAAGTTGACCGAAGACGCCGCCAAAATCCTGATGCAGGAATTCACGCGCATTCCCCACAAGATCGAAACAGTTCTGCAAGCGGATGAATCGGGATTCTACGAAAACCTGGCGCGGCAATTTTTCCGCTA
>Ga0137412_10003574_pt1 | contig 12400 bp, 11 predicted proteins | sample CZODoug2_1_16fun_FD_122160 | JGI IMG/M metagenome (GOLD analysis project Ga0137412, IMG submission 122160) | Vadose zone soil fungal communities from Angelo Coast Range Reserve, California, USA - CZODoug2_1_16fungal (Hybrid Assembly) | ecosystem: Environmental > Terrestrial > Soil > Vadose zone...
TATACGGCGTTGCCCAATCAGGGTGATGAAACGCAAACGGCAGAAGAAACGCGAGCCGACGTGGCGAGCGCGGGCATCCCTCCAAGCCCCGGAGAACACGCAAGGTGGTCCTCCGGCAATCAACCTCTCGGTAATCAACCCATGGTTCATTGCCGTCACGGTGACGATCGCAGCGTTCATGGAACTGCTCGACACCTCGATTGCCAACGTCGCGCTGCCTTATATCGGCGGTGGACTCGGTCGCAGCTACGATGAGGTAACCTGGATCCTAACCACATACCTCGTCGCAAACGCAATCGTCTTACCGATGACCGCGTGGTTAAGCCGTTTGTCGGACACAAGACGTATTACCTTCTTTGCGTGGTGCTGTTCACTATTTCATCTCTCTTCTGTGGTCTTGCTCCGTCTCTTGGGTTCATGTTGGTGTGGCGTATTGTGCAGGGAGTCGGCGGAGGCGGATTGGCTCCGGTCGCGCAGGCAATCCTTGTCGATACCTTCCCGCCGGCAAAGCGTGCTGCGGCATTTGCGGTGTTTACCGTCGTTATTGTGACGGCTCCTGCGGTTGGACCGGTGCTCGGAGGCTGGATCACCGATAACTGTGACTGGCGTTGGATCTTTTTCATCAACGTACCGGTAGGAATTCTCTCGGTCTATCTTTCCAATAAGCTCATTCATGACCCCAAGGCGTTCACCGAGGAGAGGCTAGTGGACTGTCGCAGTGAATTCGTTAGCATAGAGCGATGCGACGCTTGGGGTTAGAGTACTTCCATTTGAAGGGGCGGGCGTTTTGGGAGTAGGTGCGGATATAGCGCATCAATTTGCGAGACAGATCGCGCACGGAGAGAAAGATGCCGCGGGAGATGACATCGCGTTCGATGCGTGCGAACCATATCTCCACCTGGTTAAGCCAAGAGGAGTAGGTGGGGGTGAAATGGAGTCGTACACGGGGGTGCTGGTCCAGGAAGGCAGCGACCTTTTTCGTTTTGTGAGCAGAGAGATTGTCCAAGATGATGTGGATCTCTTGGCGGGGTTTGCAACTCAACATAACTTGCTCCAGGAACAGCACGAACTCGTCGCTGGTATGGCGCGGGGCTGTCTTGCCGAGCACTTTGCCGGTTTGCACATCCAGAGCAGCGTAGAGCGACAAGGTGCCGTGCCGGCAGTACTCGAATCCATGACGCTCGGCGCGCCCCGGCGACATGGGCAGGATCGGATCCAGACGGTCCAGGGCTTGGATCGCAGTCTTCTCATCCACGCAAAAGACCGCCGCGTGCTGCGGTGGATCGAGATAGAGGCCGATGATGTCGGCCGCCTTGCGCTCGAAATCAGGATCGTCGCTGGTCATGTAACGCTCCAGTCGATGAGGCTTCAACTCCGCCCTCTGCCAGATTCGCTGCACGCTGTCTTTGCTGATACCGAGACTTTGCGCCAGTTTCCGGCAGGACCAATGGGTAGATCCATCTTTCGGCTGACGTCGGGTTGCATCTATTACCTTCGCCGTAAGTGCCGGAGTAATCACGAACGCCCTTTTTCCAGGATGGCGAATCTCCGTCAATCCCGCTATGCGCTCCTTCAAGAATCGATCCTTCCAACGGGAGATGGTCGCCGCAGTTGTTTCCAGTCGCGCTTGTATCGTTCGATACGCCTCTCCATCGGCCAGCATCAGAATCAAACGCGCCCGAAAAATATCAGCCGCAGGCAAAGTCCGCGACCGCGTCATCTGTTCCAATTCATCACGCTCTTCAGCAGTTATTGCGATCGTCTCGGAAGTAAATGGCATACCCCCTTAGACGTCCGTTATATGCTATCTGTTTCACTGCGACAGGCCACTAGTCCCTCCGCCGCATGGAATCACTTATCGAACCCATAGGCACTCGCGCATGGACCGTCGTCCCGCGATTGGGTTGGGATTCGATGCAAAGCGTACCCTTTACCAGCTTTAAGCGTTCTTCCATGCTGACGAGGCCAAGCCCTCGACCCACTTTCGCTGCTTGGGTATCAAAACCTATTCCACGGTCACTAACAGCGAGATGAATCTCATCCGATGTCCCCCACAATCCTACTTCGACTTGTTGGACCCCGCTGTGCTTCACCGAATTACGGAGGGCCTCTTGCAGCACTCGGAAGAGACAAAGAGAAGTATCCGGCGGCAACGAGCCAGGTAAGTCGTGGCCTTTGAAGTCAATCTTCACCTTCATCTGCTCCCCGACATCTTGGCAGAGGCCTCTCATGGCGGCAACTGGGCTCAGATAGTCCAGTCTTGTCGAGTGCAATTCGCGCGACAGGTCTTGGATATCTGTGGTTATCTCACTGGCGTGCTTCTGTAATTGGCCCATTCGGAGGAGGACTTCAGGCAACTCAGGAGGTTCCATGTGGAGTTGTTCTAACTCAACTGCCAAAAGTGCAAGACGTTGGCCAATGTCGTCGTGGAGCTCTCTGGCAATCCGGTACCGCTCCTGCTCCTGGGCCTCAAGCAGCCTGCGGCTCACGTCTGCGACCGCCGCTTCCGCTAGTTTGCGGTCCGTAATATCCGCTACCATGCCAACAATCCGGACTATTTTGCCTTGTTCATTAAAGTGGGCGAGACCGGTTTTCTCTACCCAAATCACGCTACCGTCGGGAGGCGCCATTCTATGGCTGACTCGAAGGTGGGGACTTTCAGGGCTGAGGGCAGCCTCTGCAGCTAGAACTCTCTCCCGGTCGGCAGCGTGGACCTTAGCCAATATCTGTTGACCCGTAGTGGGGACTGCTACCTCATCAGTGCACAGCATCTCGGCATACTCTCCCGAGCGCACGACCACATCGCTGGCAGCTTCCCATTGGTAAGAGAACATCTTTCCGGCGTAGGCCGCCAAACGAAACCGCTGCTCGCTTTGTCGCAATGCATCTTCTGTCCGCTTTCGTTCAGTGATGTTCTCCAGAAAGGCGAAAACCAGCGGGGATCCTCCGTCGTCGTTCTTCAAAAGAGAGACATTTAGGTTTCCCCAAAGCGGGGTGCCATCTTTTCTTACGTAGCGTTTTTCCAGCGAGTAATGATCGATGGCGCCTGCACGGAGCTGTTGAAAGAGAGCCCAATCATCCAGCGAATCCTCGGGATTGGCAAATTCCGAACAACTCATGCCGCACAGTTCGTTGTCTCCGTATCCCAGCATGGAGCAAAGCGCCGGGTTAACAAGCAAAAGCGTCCCCTCGAGATCTTCCACTGCGATTCCCAGTGACGCTTGCTCAAAGAGATAGTGGAAAAGGTCTTTAGCCTGTGCCGGCAACGGTTGAGTGGACATGACCACCCCAAGAAAGTCTTCTAACCCTAGCACTTTCCTGCACAAAAGTGAATTTTCACTGAAATCGGGCGCCTACCCGATAAGAGGATTATTTGTCCGCGACTTCTCTTAGGCAGCTTTCCTACAGGTTAGTGCGCGGGCAAGCTGCAGGATACTAGTAAAAGTACTAGGTCCGAGCTGTGAGATTCCGGATACGTCTCCTACCCGGATGGAATCCTTTGGCGAAGCAAACCAGACGGTAGCAATAAAATACAACTCAGCGCGCCCCCGCTGTTCGCAGCGTTGCCGGGGTGGTCGCCCGACGGCAAACAGATCGTATTCTATAACTACTCCGTTGGTAAGCCGGGAAGGCTCTACCTGGTTTCAATCGACGGTGGAAGCCCCCAGCAATTGCTGTCCCAGGATGCCGATCCTAAGCAGGATCCAGACAGGTCGCCCGATGGAGACAAAATTATTTTTGGTAGTGTACCGGCGGACAATCATTCGGCCCTACGTGTGCTCGATTTGAAGAACCACCAGGTTTCCACCGTACCCGGTTCCCGTGGTCTGTTCTCTCCTCGCTGGTCGCCGGATGGCAGGTACATCGTAGCGATGCCGGCGGACTCGCTGAGTTTGGTGCTCTTTGACTTTCAAACTGAAAAGTGGTCGCAACTTGCGAAAGTTAGAGCTGCATTCCCGAACTGGTCAAGAGACGGAAAATATATTTACTTCCTAAGATGGTTGGATAATCCCGCGGTGCTGAGAGTTCGCATCACCGACCCCAAGGTGGAGCAGGTTTCGGATCTGACCAACCTTCCGACTACGGGTAACATTGGCCCATGGCTGGGTCTGGATGCGGACGATGCTCCGCTTCTACTCAAAGATACAGGGACTCAGGATATCTACGCCGTCGACTGGGAAGAGCCTTGAAGACCGCGTTGAAGACGGATGCGCCGCGAGTACACCTCATTCATGATCCGAACCCACATCCTTTGAAGGCTTAAGCAACTCGGCTTCCCATTCGGAAATGAGCCCAAGTATCAACATTTCCTCTTCGATGTTTGGTGTCCTGCAGTTGAACTCTCCGTCCGTCACCAGATACGCGTTCTGGCGCCGAGAGTCGTGTGTCGATTTCACCTTCAGATGCCATGCGGCCTCCTCTGCGTACCTCCAACCGCGCACCTCATAACCGCCAAAAGTACAAATCCGGCTCACAAATGATTTTGGAAGATGTAGCATGCCTTTTCCTTTTGCGGTGATATTCCGCGCATTCCGCCACTAACGCTCAGCGGCTCGCGGGTGGCATCCAGAAGCCGCATAGAGGCGCGAGTACGCATCGCCAAGTTTGTGGCGAATCACGTCCTAAAATAATTGAGGGACAAGTGTAGTGCACCTAGCAAAATTACCAGCCTGGACTCAGGCCTTTACAAGGCCGCCCGGGGAAGAGAGGTGCACAGCCTCTCCGGAGACTAGCTGCAGAGATTTTTTCGTTCGAGCGGTACGCGGCTGAGCCATGCCCTTTTAGCTGCAGCCTCGCGCATCAGACCGGCAACAATATCCGCTGTAATCTTTGCGGCGGGAACTGGAAGACGTGTTGATCATTTGGCAAGCTGCCAGACAATACTATGCTTGTAGGCCATTTATCCACGCTTGGCCGTCAACAGCTTTCAGGGCGCTGCTGACAAACTGCTGTTTGCGAAGGACCGCCTCCACCGCGGCCAGAAGATCGCCGGCCGCGTGCGCTTTTGTCACAAAGCCTAACGCCCCCAGATAGAGAGCCTCTTGCACAATATCGGCTGAGGTTTCCTGGCTCAAAAAGAGAATCGTAGAGTCAGGAGAAAGCTTGCGGATACGTCGAGCCGCTTCAATTCCGTTCAAACCCGGCAGCCCAATGTCGAGCACAATCAAAGCCGGTTGTAGTTCCTGGGCACTCTGAACCGCTTCTAACCCGTCAGATGCTTCGCTTATGATCTGTAATCCCGGCCTCCTGCTCAGAGTCGCCCGCACGAAACGGCGAAACGCTTCGTTGTCATCTACCACTAGCACCCGGATCAACGAACCGCTTTGGTCGCCATTTAGGTGATCGGGTTTTGAAGCCGGCTTTCCAGGCTGAGACGACTGTTTGACCACACGGCTCCTTGCACAACAGAAAACCGGTTGACTTCCGCGAGGAGCCGTCTGTCACGGCTACTAACAAAATCCTACTCCGTTTCAATGGAAGGTGTGTAATCGTTTTCTTGGCCCGTCAATTGGTGCATGACAACTTGAAGCCATTACTCGTGTTCTCCTATCGATCGCACGCCGCAAGCCGCTGTCGACTGCGGTGTTACATTGCCCATTCAAGCAGAGATGGTAACCTCTGTGAGATGTATAACCTCTGTGATGTGTGTCGCTTGCGGCCTTCGGTGCGGGTGGGGTTCGCGATCCATGAGCTTGAGTGTTTGTAAACATTCTGACTGGGATGCTTCGTGGCCAAAAGGAGTTTTTGTGGAACCAAAACGACTCTCGTCAAATCGCGCAGTTCGGCTAAGGTCTGTTTCCTGGCCGGCAGCGCTCATCGCCATTTTGGTCGTCAGAGCTGTTGTTTCCTACGTCGCAAAACCGGGCTCTCATCTCTTGTCGTACGGCGGTATCAGCTACTTTCTCCTCCTGCTCCTGGCCGCCGGGTTCGCCATCCGCAATGCAATCCAGAACACGCTGGGGAGCCGCCCGTTCTGGGTGCTCCTTGCTCTTGGATATAGCCTGTGGGCGTTCGACCAATCGATTTTTCTCTATCACGAATTTGTTCTGCACACTGAGGTACCCGACAATTCGATTGCTGATCCGGTGCTATTTCTGCACATAGTACCCTTCATGGCCGCAACGACAATCGCAGCCGCCCTGCACGTGTCTGCCCCCAGGCTCTATCGAGTGCTTTCTAATTTTCTTCTCTTCCTGTTTTTCTGGGGCTTCTTCTATGCCTACGCTGTCTTTCCTTACCAGTATTTATTTTTAAGCACCACGAGCTACGCTCTGCGATTTGACATTCTTTACTTGATAGAAAATTTGGCGTTGCTGGCGATTGTGGGCATTTTAAGCCTGCGGGTGCAATACCCCTGGAAGATGATCTATCTCCATTTGTTGGGCGCGTCGGCCCTGTACGCCCTAAGTTCCGCGGTGGCCAACACAGCGATTGACTCTGGCGGGTACGTCTACGGAAAGATATATGGTTTGGGCCTGACCGCCTCTGCCTGCTGGTTTGTGTGGATACCGTTACGAGCACCGCAGATAAAAAATGTCGAAGTAAGAACAGCCCAATTCAATACGGGCCAGGGTTCACGAGCGTCGGCGTGGGCCATGCTGCTGGTCGTCATGGTTTCTGTTCCCCTGGTTTGGGAGCTGTTCCAGAAAGATGAGACGGCTGGTATAGCTAGGTTCCGTCTGCTCATCGCGATCGCCGCCATCATCTGTCTCGCTAGTGTTGCCTATATAAAGGAGCAGTTCGCCAAGAGCGAACTGATTTCACAGCTCAGCTTGGCGAACGACCGCCTTCGTTTGGCCGTGGAAGCAAGCAAGTCGATGGGATGGGAATGGGACCTTAAAACCGGAGGTCTTTCCTGGTTCGGTGACCTGCAGAACGTGTTTGGCATTCCGTCGAATTCATTCGTCGGGCGGAGGGAAGATCTTTATCGTTACGTGCACCCGGAAGACCACGAGTTGGTGACGAAAGCGGTGGACGAGGCTAGGCAAAGCCGAAAACCATACGCGGCCGAGTTCCGCGTTGTCCGGGCTGACGGCACAGTGCGCTGGATCGCCGGTAGGGGGCAATTCTATTACGGGAGTCATGGCGATACGCAGCGCATGCTGGGTATCGCAGTCGACATCACGGAACGAAGGCACGCTGAAGAATCACTCCACCTGTTCCGAAAGCTGATAGACCATTCCAGCGACGCGATTGAGGTGGTCGACCCGAAAACATTGGGCTTCCTTGATGTCAATGAGAGGTCTTGCCGCGACCTCGGCTACACTCGCCTGGAACTGTTGTCTCTCAGAGTTCCCGATATTGATCCCGCAATGAACGAATCATCCGTGGCAAAGATCGAGAAAGAGCTCCAGGAATCAGGCTCAGTGATTTTCGAGAGCATGCACCAGCGAAAAGACGGATCGACTTTTCCGGTGGAGATTAATCTCAAGCGTGTCGAGCTAGACCGTCCGTACAACGTCAGCGTAGTTCGTGATATCACTGAGCGTAAACGGGTGGATGAGGCGCTGCGTCAAAAGAGCGAGGAACTTACGCTAGCCCAGCGTGTAGCCGGACTCGGTAGCTGGCAGTGGGATGCACGGACGGACACGGTGACCTGGTCGGAGGAACTTTACCGCCTGCACGGCCTCGACCCGAAATTGCCGGCGCCCCCCTACAAGGAACAACCCAACCTCTTCACTGCTGAAAGTTGGGACCGGCTTCAGCGCGATGTTTGGCGAGCGTTACAAACTGGAACATTCTACGAACTAGATATGGAGATAGTCGGCTCCGGGCCCACCACAAAATGGGCGATCGCCCGTGGCGAGCCAATGCACGACGCGGGCGGCCAAATCATCGGACTCCGAGGCACGGTTCAAGACATTACGGAGCGCAAGCGGGTAGAGGCAGCACTCCACGAGAGCGAGGACAAACTTCGCCTGATTCTCGATTCAACCGCCGAGGGTATCTGTGGAGTTGATCTCGAGGGCCGTTGTACCTTCTGTAACCCAGCTTGCCTTCGCGCTTTGGGCTATGAGAGTGTGAACGATCTGCTGGGCAGACGAATGCATGATCTGGCTCATCATACTCGTGGAGACGGCACAGTATTCCCCATCGAAGAGTGTCGAATTTTCCAGACACTGCGCACTGGGGAAGGGGTCCATCTCGACGACGAGGTGCTATGGAGGGCGAATGGCACCAGTTTTCCTGCTGAATACTGGTGCCATCCCCAGCGGAGAGGACAGGATCTGATTGGGGCGGTGGTCGCGTTTGTTGACATTACTACCCGGAAGCTGGCGGATGCGGCTCTCGCGAGCGTGAGCGGCAAGTTGATCGAGGCACAGGAGCAGGAACGTAGCCGGATCGCCAGAGAACTTCACGACGATATAGGTCAGCGTCTCGCGCTGTTGGCCATCGAATTGGCACAACTCCAGAAAAGCTCTTCAAATCCGCTGGAATTGCCGGTGACTATCAGCAAACTACAGCAGCAGACCTCTGAGATAGCAGCCGACATTCAATCCTTATCTCACCAGTTGCACTCATCGCGGCTGGAATACCTGGGTCTCGCTGCGACTCTGAGAGGCTTCTGTCAGGAATTCGGCGATCAGCAAAAAGCGGATGTTGACTTCGAAACACGGGATCTGCCAACCGCGTTGCCGTCGGACATTTCACTGTGTTTCTTCCGGGTGCTGCAACAAGGTCTGCATAACGCGGCAAAACACAGTGGAGTACGGCACTTCAAAGTACGACTCTGGGGAACACGGGATGAAATCCACCTCACGATCAGCGATTCGGGAGTGGGTTTTGACACGAATGAGGCAAAGGTGGGCCAAGGGCTTGGCCTTATCAGCATGCGGGAGCGTCTGAAGCTCCTAAATGGAACTCTATCCATTGAATCGCAACTCCAGCGTGGTACCACAATCCACGCTAGTGTTCCTCATTGATCGGATATCCGGCCCACGTGGGCAGTTGGGCAATGAGAGAATCGACAGTCTTTCCGCGCCAATACTTGTCCCCGAACGCCACCACCTGCGTTCTGCGATTGCCCCCTACCTGCCAGAGAACTTGGCGCTGTTTGTGGGTGTTGGTATTATGAGCGTTCGCGTGCAATCCCTTTGGAAGGCACTCTATCTTCATCTGTTGGACGCGTCCACTCTGTATACCTTGAGCCCGGGTAGTCGCCAACTGGGGAGCGTCCCTTGCGAGTTACCAAATGAATCGGCCGCCACAGGATTTGTATGCGGAGTTCGAAGATAGGTTGCGCTTCGAGATGTTGCTGACCGAACTCTCGGCGCACTTCGTTAGCGTTACCTCCGAATCAATAGACCGTGAGATCGTTGAGGCACAACGGCGAATCGTTCAAGCATTAGACCTGGATCGCAGCACACTAGCTCAAGTAGAAGGTGGCGAGCGTTTTGTCATGACCCATACCTGGCATCTCCCCGGCCTGAAGCCATTCCCGGTGTTCGCCGTGAAGGACTTACCCTGGATGTCGAGCGCTATGATGCGCGGAGAAATGGTTTGTTTCGCGCGTATCGACGATCTGCCCGCAGAGCCCATCGAACGGGTCCGGGTGGTCGTCGGCCGGTACCGCGCCGCGATGCTCAACCATCGGGACGGCGGCCGACTCGTCGCAGGCACCTTCACCGGAACCGGCAACACCTTCCGTGTCGCCGAGGTCATCGTCGACGCCCTGCTGAAGGCAGGCTACTCAGAACAGGAAGCCGCGAGGCTCTGCTGGGCGCTGGTCTACTTCACCCTTGGCCTCACCCAGGAACAGCAGACCAGCCCGCCGGACGCGGACGCCGCAGGAGTCGACTTCGCCGAAGCCAGCTACCCGGCCTTGGCCAAGGTCGGCGTGCAGTTGCTCGTCCACGACTCCTTCGACGCGAGGTTCGACTACGGCCTGGCTCGGCTACTGAACGTCGCCTGACACCTGTTCGACCACAGCCGGTTCCAGCAGCGCGCGGATGGCTTCAGGGATGGGTATCGGGCTGCGGGTCGACCTGTCCACGTAGACGTGCACCCAGTTGCCGACCGCCGCGACGGCCATGGGCGCGTCGGTGGTCCCCGGCGCGAAGACCGCGAGGCGGTAGGTGACGCTGCTCGTCCCGAGCCGCGTCACCGCGAGCCCGACGACGAGCGGGTCGGGGAACTTCAGCTCTCCGAAGTAGCGGCACCCGGACTCGGCGACCACGCCCAGCCACGGCGCGGTGATCGGGTCGATGTCGGTGCTGGTGTTGATCCAGGCGTTGATCGCGGTGTCGAACAGCGCGTAGTACACGGCGTTGTTGAGGTGGCCGAACATGTCGTTGTCCGTCCAGCGCGTGTGCACCGGCCAGTGCACCGGGAAGTCACTCCAGGTCAGATCTCTTTCGGCACCCGTCATGCGTTTTAGTCTGTCCCCCTGCCCTTCGGGCGGAGGTACCCCCCCTTCGCGCGAGCGCTCATCGCCATCACGTCGGGCACTGGCAGTGTGGTGGTCATGAAGATCCGCGGAGCCGTCCTCGAACGGATCGGCGCACCCCGCAACTACGCCCGATCGCGGCCGTTGACCATCGCCGACCTCGACCTCGAGCCGCCGGGGGACACCGAGCTGCTCGTCCGCATCGAGGCGGCGGGATTGTGTCACTCGGATCTGTCGGTGGTCGACGGCAGCCGAGTCCGGCCGGTGCCGATGCTGCTCGGCCACGAGGCCGCGGGAATCGTCGAAGCGGCAGGCGCCGCGGTGAACGACATAGCCGTCGGCCAGCGCGTGGTGATGACGTTCCTGCCGCGGTGCGGCGACTGCACCGCCTGCGCCACCGACGGTCTGGCGCCGTGCCTGGAAGGCGTTGCCGCCAACGGCGCGGGCATGCTGCTCTCCGGCGGGACCCGGCTGACACGTGACGGTGCCGAGGTGCTGCATCACCTCGGGGTGTCGGCGTTCGCCACCCACGCGGTCGTCGACCGCCGCTCGGTCGTAGCGGTCGACGCAGACGTGCCTCCGGTGGTCGCGTCGCTGCTCGGTTGCGCGGTCCTCACGGGAGGCGGCGCCGTGCTCAACGCCGGACGCCCCCAACCCGGGCAGACGGTCGCCGTCGTCGGCATGGGCGGAGTCGGCATGGCGGCAATGCTGACCGCGCTGGCGCACGACGACGTCCACGTCGTCGCGGTCGACCAGGTACGCCACAAGCTGGACCGCGCGCTGGCCCTCGGGGCACACGAGGCGTATCCGCCGGATCACGTGGGCGATCTCAAGGCAGCGGTCGTGATCGAGGCCGCGGGGCATCCGTCGGCATTGGATACGGCGATCGGCCTGACTGCGCCAGGGGGACGAACCGTCACCGTCGGCCTGCCGCATCCCGACGCCCGAATCAGTCTGTCGCCATTGGGTTTCGTCGCAGAGGGGCGGTCGTTGATCGGCAGCTACCTCGGCTCAGCAGTGCCGGCAAGGGACATCCCTCGGTTCGTGGAGCTGTGGCGGTCCGGCCGCCTGCCGGTGGAGTCGCTGGTGTCGTCGACGATCGAGCTGGACCAGATCAACGAGGGCATGGACCGCCTTGCCGACGGGCACGCCGTCCGGCAGATCATCGAGATGTCCTAGTGAGGTGCCGTGTACCGTCGATGGAGCTGACAGAAGGCGGGAACAGATGTGGGGTAAACGTCCGGACATGATCGTGCGGGACGGCTCGCCGTTCAACGCCGAACCGCCGTCAACAGCGTTGGCGGGTAGTGAGATCACCGCGATAGATACCTTCTACAGCCGCAATCACGGTCCCTTTCCCGACATCGCGCCCGAGCAGTGGCGCCTGCAAGTTGACGGCATGGTCGACACACCGCTCACCCTGACCTACGAGCAACTGATCAACGGCTTCAGCGCCCACTCGGTGGCGGCGACTCTGGCCTGCGCCGGCAACCGGCGAGCGGAGCTTCTTGCGGTCCGTCCGATACCCGGCAAGGACCCGTGGGCACACGGTGCCATCTCGACGGCCGAATGGCGCGGCGCGAGGCTGGCGGACGTCCTCCACGCGGCAGGAGTCCACCACGGCGACGGTTTGCACGTTGCGTTCGGCGCGCCCGACGTGGCGCAGGAAGCCGTCCCCGTCCAGTCCTACGGCAGCTCGATCCCGTTGGGCAAGGCCATGTCCGAGGAAGTGCTGCTGGCCTGGGAGATGAATTCCGAACCCTTGCCGCGGGTCCACGGTGGCCCGGTGCGGGTGGTGGTGCCAGGCTATGTGGGGGCTCGCAGCGTCAAGTGGGTGACCGGCATCAGGGTGCAATCGGTTCCTTCGGAGAACTACTTTCAAGCCAGCGACTATCGCATCCTGCCGCCCGAGGCCGACCCCGCCACCGTGGCGCCGGGCGAGGGCATTTCATTGTCGTCGTTGCCGCTCAACTGCGACATCCTGGTCCCCGACGACGGCGCTGAGATTCCTGC
>Ga0137412_10003575_pt1 | contig 12400 bp, 9 predicted proteins | sample CZODoug2_1_16fun_FD_122160 | JGI IMG/M metagenome (GOLD analysis project Ga0137412, IMG submission 122160) | Vadose zone soil fungal communities from Angelo Coast Range Reserve, California, USA - CZODoug2_1_16fungal (Hybrid Assembly) | ecosystem: Environmental > Terrestrial > Soil > Vadose zone...
TTTCGCATCACCTCAAACCACTGATGCGCGATGGCTCCCAATTCACCTGCATGCTCTTTCATCCACGCATCGATGGCGGGATCTCGCTCGACAGCGCGGTTGAATCGCAGAAATTCCGTTTTCATCGTCGCTCCACTTTTTTCTTTCGAGATCTACGGTTGCGTAGCTTACACGAGAAGGATACTGGCTTGTCGTGCCCGGAGGAACGAAAGAGATACTTCCTCAATAGCGCCGTAGCGGATAGAGAGCGGTTCGTCGGCCACACGGAAACTGACCGACTACGATTTATCCGAACTGCTGTCGAAACAAACGAGGCTTCCACTTGCAGAGATTGCAGGTTACGCTGAGCGCAGCTAAATTAGGCGCGAGAATTGGAGCTGAACATGAAAAGGCCCGTCCCGGTGGAATCTGCCTCTGCATTCATCGACGAGAAGATCAAGGAACTTGGGGATTGGCGTGGGAAGATGCTCGCGAAAGTGCGCGGAATCATACACGACGCAGACCCTGAAATCGTCGAAGAGTGGAAGTGGATGGGAACTCCCGTCTTTTCCCACGGCGGCATCGTCTGCACCGGAGAGACATACAAAAACATCGTCAAGATGACATTTGCCAAGGGAGCTGCGTTGAAGGACCCTGCAGGCCTATTCAACTCCAGCCTCGACGGGAATGTCAGGCGCGCCATCGACATCCACGAAGGCAACAAGGTCGATGAAGCGGCCTTGAAGGAGCTCATCCGTGCTGCAGTGGCGCTCAATCTCCATCTCAAGGGCAAGAGTAAGCCGAAGCCCCGGCGACCGAGCGGTAAGCGGGCCGGCTAACTTCATGGCAAGTCCCGGCCATATCCCCTCCTATAGGGGAAGAGCTTCGGTACGGCAGAGGGCGAGAGTTCGAGTCTCGTCGTCCCCGCTATCCTTTTTCAAACACCTGCAGATTAGGCGTCGCCTTTTCGGGCCAGCAACGACCCTGCTGTCTCTCTCCGAAGGAAGCTGAAAGCGTCTCGTGCTATTCTGCAGGCGTAAATGGGGAGCAAACTGCGGGGTGTTCGCTCCGATCCAGTGAGCGGCGAGATTCGTAATTCAGGCTGAGGTTGCGCTGAATGAGAATTGTCGGCATATTCGGAATTTTGCTGCTCTCTTTGGGGCCGGGTTGTTCATTGCAGCCGGTGCATGAACCGGTCACCGTGACGTATCTGGATATTGAGTGGGACACACCCGATCTGATGCCTGGCCTGGCAAAAGATTTGCAGGACTTCACACGGGAAACTGGGATCCGAGTCAAACGGCTTCCCCGCCCCGACGGCTCCTTCAATCAGCTCGCCTTGTGGCGCGAGCTTCTCAAAAAAGGTACCGGCACTCCCGACGTTGTCAGCATTGACGTGATTTGGTCCGGAATCTTAAGCCAGTATCTCTTGGATCTGAAGCCCTACTTCACTAACGAGCTTGCCTCGCAAAACCTCGTGGTGCTCGCGAGCTACGCCGTGGGCGACAAACAGGTGGCTATACCGCACCACGCCTACATTGGTGTTTTGCTATATCGCCCTGATCTTCTGCAAAAGTACGGATATCGTGAACCGCCCAAAACATGGGATGAACTCGAGGTGATGGCCACCCGGATTCAAGCGGGCGAACGGGCCAAAGGTGTGAAAGACTTCTGGGGCTATGCCTGGCAGGGGGGCGTCGACGAAGATTTGACCTGCAGCGCCCTGGAATGGCAGATTAGCGACGGTGGCGGACGAATCATTGAGGATGACCAGACCATCAGCGTGAATAATGGGCAGGCAATTCGATCCTGGCAGCGTGCGGCGAGGTGGGTTGGTTCCATTTCACCGCCTGGCGTGGCAGCCTACGCAAAGTGGGATGCACAAAACTTCTGGGGCTCGGGGAAGGCCGCCTTCCTTCGTGGTTGGCAATCCGACTATAGCTTGCTCACTCGCGGCTGGCCTTTTGCGGGGTCCCGTGTGAATACTCCACCTGGTAGCCCTACGCGGTTCGGCGTAACCAGCATGCCGGGAGGCAGAGCAGCGCGAGCAGGCACGTTAGGAGGAAACGGATTGGCAGTCTCGCAAAGTTCGACGCACCCCCGTGAAGCGCTGGAGCTGATTCGATTTCTGCTGCGAAGAGATGCCCAGCTGATGCGCGCGAGCGAGCACTCCCAGCCACCCCAGGAAGCTGAGCTGTACGAGCTGCCGGCCCTCTTCGAACTTTATCCGCAGCTTGCCAAATTGAAGCAACACGGGGAAGTTGTGGTGGCGCGTCCATCCGTGGTTACCGGACAGAAATACGAAGAGGTGAGCACGGCGTACATCCGGGCCGTACATTCCGTGCTGGCCGGGGAAAAGATTCCTTTGGCCGCAGCCGCGGACCTGGAGAAGGAACTGATGGGAATCACCGGATTCAGACCGGGACCGCCTTCCAGGCTGGATAGGGCTTCCCGCGAAAAGGGTCTATAAAGGTCCGGGCATGTTTCGATTTCGAGTGCAGGCGATAGCAATCTTGGCCACTCGTAATCGAGTCAACCGACAGGGAGTCACTAGTGGTCGCGAAACTTGCCGCGTGGGCGAAACAAGCTGGCGACAAAATTTTTCCTTTTCATCGACTCAATATCGGCCCCCGTCTGACCTCCTGCTTTGTCCTAATCATTCTGGCAATGTTGCTGGGAAACGCAGTTTTACTCTGGCAATTCCATCGAGTTAGCGACCAAGCGCAGCGTCTGAGCGGCGTCGACCAAGAGTTGATCGCCGTGTTGCAGGCTCATACCAGTCTCATGTCGTTTTATGAAAGGCTGGATGATCTCGCACATTCCGAAAACACTGCCGGGCTCCTGACCGAAGCGGAACTTCTGCGCACCGCACTCCTTGAGGACAGCCGGCGCAGCCGGAGTGTCCTCGGGCGGTTGCCGCCCGAAGTCCAGCTGGACCCAGCGCTGCTGCCGACCCTTGAAGCCATTCAGGAGGCCCTGCCGGCCGAACTTGCAGCCATCACAGTTTTGGCCAAATCGAAGGACTGGCAGGCTGTTCGTCTGCGTCTGGCTAACCAGGTCCGGCCGCTGGAGACCAGGACTTCGTCGCTGGTTGAAAATATTGACCGCGAAGTCGGCGAGAAGCGTCGACAAGCCCTTCTGAGAATTGGGGAGGCGCAACGGCGAATTCTACTGATTGTGCCCCTCACCGCCGCAATGACGCTCGTGTTCGCCGCCTTCCTCGGCTTGGCCATCACGCGCAGTATCACTCTGCCTCTCGGGCGCTTGATGGAAGGCTCCAAGGCTTTGGCGGGAGGTGATTTCAGTCATCGGATACCCGCTGCAGGAAGGGACGAAATCGCTCGCCTCGGGAGCGTTTTCAACGACATGGTAGTGCGGCTCCAGGAGCTTTACCATGAGCTGAAAAGCCGGGAGATTTACCTGGCAGAGGCGCAGAAGCTCAGCCAAACGGGCAGCTTCGGCTGGCACGTGGCGAGCGGAGAAACTTTCTGGTCGCAGCAGACCTTTCGAATCTTTGAGGTCAATCCCGCAACCAAGCCCACCGTGGACCTGTTGATGGAGCGGACTCATCCCGAAGACCGGGCGTTGGTCCAGCAAACCATCCAGCGAGCGGCGACGGAAGTGCGCAGCTTTGATTTCGAGCATCGCTTGATGATGCCCGATGGTTCGGTGAAACATGTTCGAGTTGTATCTCATCCCTCGACAGATAACGAACCGGGCGATTTGCAGTTCGTCGGAGCAGTAACAGATATCACCGAGCGCAAGCAGGCAGAGTCCTTGCTCAGAGAAAGCGAGCAGCGCTTTCGCGCGATTTTCAATGAGGCAGGATCGGGCATCACTCTCGTCGATCTAATTTCGGGAGCGCCCGTCGAAAACAATCGTGCGCTGCAAAGAATGATGGGCCGCAGCCGGGAAGAACTCAGCCGCCTTGCAACCTATGACGAGGTCACTTGCGAAGAGGATCGGGAAGCGGATGCCCTTCTGTTCCGGGAGCTTTGCAATGGGGTTCGTGAGACGCTGCGAGAGGAAAAGCACCTCATCCTCAAAGATGGCAGATCCGTATGGGCTAATGTGATCTTTACGCTCTTGCGAGGGCCCGACGGACGCCCCAGTCGTGTTATTGCCATCCATGAAGACATCACCGAACGCAAAAAAGCCGAAAGCGACCTCCAGAACGCGATTGAGGAAATCAAGAAATTGCGGGACCAGCTTTACCACGAGAACATCGCGCTGCGCGAAGAGATCGACCGCTCTTCGATGTTTGAGGAGATCGTGGGTGAGTCGCCGGCGTTGCAAACCGTCCTAGCGCGCGTAGCGAAAGTCGCGCCGACGGATTCCACCGCCCTGGTGACGGGCGAGACAGGTACGGGCAAGGAATTGATCGCGCGCGCCATTCACAAACGGTCGCCGCGCGCTTCGCGCGCCTTCGTTAGTGTTAACTGTGCGGCTGTCCCACCTTCCCTGATAACTTCGGAACTCTTCGGACATGAAAAGGGGGCGTTCACCGGCGCTACGCAACGCCGCCTGGGGCGTTTCGAATTGGCCGACGGAGGCACCATCTTTATTGATGAAGTTGGAGAGCTTCCATTGGAGACGCAGATTGCCTTGCTGCGCGTTTTGCAGGAGCGCGAGTTCGAACGGGTAGGCGGCACCAAAACGATTCGCGCCAACGTGCGGGTGATTGCCGCCACCAATCGTGACTTGCAGGCTGGAATCGACGCGGGGACGTTTCGCAGCGACCTCTATTACCGGCTTAACGTCTTTCCGATTGAGATGCCGCCGCTTCGGGAAAGAAAGGAAGATATCCCGGTGCTGGTCGAGTATTTCATCGCTCGCTATGCCACTAAAGCGGGAAAAAAGTTACGGGGCATCAATCGGGCGACACTTGAAAGGCTCATGGCCTACACCTGGCCTGGCAACATTCGCGAACTTCAAAACGTGATCGAGCGCTCTGTGATCGTCTGTGAGACGGAGAACTTCACCGTCGATGAGAGTTGGCTGTCCCACAAACTCGACACTGCAGAGCCAGCTATCGGAACACTGTTGAAGTTGCCGGCGCCCCAAGAAAAGAAAGCCATCGAGGCAGCGCTGGCGGACGCCCAGGGCAGGGTGTCTGGACCGTCGGGTGCCGCGGCCAGACTGGGTGTTCCTCCTTCCACGCTCGACTCAAAGATTCGCGCGCACAAGATCAATAAACACCGGTTCAAGTCGGCATAGGACGCCCCGAATGTCCAAATGGTAGTCACGACATTCGTGAAATCACGAGTTTCGTGACTTCTGGAACAAACTAAAACACTTGTTTTCAATCTAATACGACTGGTCCTTAGGTTGCACTGTCCACCATTGAGATGTTGAAGATTCGAAGGTCTGAAGAAAACGGGTCCCTGATTTTCGCTCTCAGCGGCCGCATCGAGGAAATACACGTCGCCGAGTTGCAGCAGCTCTTCGATGCCGAGCCAGGAGTTGCAGGTATCACGCTGGACCTGGAAGAAGTGATGCTGGTGGATCGTGAAGCCGTAAAGTTTCTGGCAGCATGTAAAGCTCGAGGAATCAAGCTGAAGCAGTGCCCATCTTACATTCGCGAGTGGATCGAAACGGGGGGTGATACAAGCCATGAACTCTAACGTTGAGCGGTCACTGAATCCAATGGTTGGTGATGCCCTCAGTCGCCGTGACTCGCCGACGCGGCCCGCCGAGCGATTGCCAAGACGCTTCCGCCATCCCGATCGCGAGCAAGCAGACCGGGAGCAGAGAGTTCGGCTGGAAGAACGCCGCAAGGAACGCGGGCGCATCGCACGCGAGTTGCACGACACTTTGTTCCAGGGGTTTCTGGGTGCCTCCCTGCTGCTGCAGGCCACGGTAGATCAAACCCCCGCGGATTCGCCCACTAAGTCCACCCTCAACCGCGTTCTACACCTGATGCATCGGGGCATTGACGAGGGCCGCGCTGCTCTGCAGGAACTCCGCCCGCCGGCGGACGCATCCCCAAGTCTCGAGGAATCTCTGTACTGCCTTTGGGATGAACTCACGCCCGGAGGCGCGCAGTTTCGAATCTTGGTCGAGGGGCAGGCAAAGACCTTGAATCCCGCGATCCAAGAGCAAATTTACCTTATCGCGCGGGAAGCGCTGCTCAATGCATTGCGACACTCTGGAGCGACTGCCATTGAAGCCGAGATTGAGTATTCCCACCGCCGGTTTCGTGTGATCGTGCGTGACAATGGCTGCGGGATCGATCCGAAGTTTATACAGGTTGGGCGCGATTTGCACTGGGGACTGTCGGGGATGCGCGAGCGGGCCGCCGGTGTGGGAGCACAACTCCGGATCTGGAGCAGGCCAGGCGCCGGGACAGAAGTGGAGATTGCTGTTCCGACTCATAACGTTTCCAATGCCCACGCCCAATTTTCTAGCGCCAGCATCGGGCCTGCGGATTTGCCGTGCTGTCAAAATGCCGCGCCTGCTGCAATGTGAACGCGTTCGCGGCGACCTTGCTTCTGGGTCTGGTGAATAAAGTTTTGAGAGTCGCTTCCGAGGCTAACGCGAGTGATGGACAAACCAAGAGGCGGCCAATGTCTATGAGCGAGCCGGCACGCATTCGCATATTGTGCGTGGATGATCATCCGCTACTTCGCGAAGGGCTAGAACTTGTCCTTGGCAACCAAGCCGACATGCAGTTAGTAGCCCACGCAGCGAACGGGCAAGACGGCATTGGGCAATTCCGGGAACATCGGCCCGACGTAACCCTCATGGACCTTAGACTTCCCGACATGAGCGGGATTGATGCGATTGTTGCCATTCGAAAGGAATTCCCCGAAGCCCGCATTGTCGTCCTTACCACGTTCGAAGGTGATGTGGAAATCCAGCGCGCCCTCGAGGCAGGAGCTCGCGCTTACATTCTCAAGAGCCTGCCTCCAAAAGAGCTCGTGGAGGCGATTCGCCAGGTTCATGCGGGGAAAAAGCGTATCCCCGCGCAGATTGCGGCGCAGCTGGCGGAGCATATGAGCGATGAAGGCTTGACGGCACGCGAAACCGAGGTTCTTCGGAAGGTTGCCGAAGGAAACAGGAATCGGGACATTGGGGAGCGGCTTTTCATTTCAGAAGATACCGTGAAGGTTCACATCAAGCACATCATGGAAAAGTTGGGAGCCGGTGACCGCACCCAAGCGGTCGCCATCGGCTTGCGGCGCGGAATTATTCAGCTCTAAGAGGGGTTCCGACATCACAGATACTCTGAAACTAGCGTGAAAAATTGCAGATCGTCGCGGTACTTGCTGGAGCAATCTGCAATTTTTCGTCGACGGAATTTCCTCTACCAACTGTGCATCGTGCCGTCGAGCTTGCGGTTGACTGGGAGATAAGCCCGGGCGTAGGGATACTTGGACGCAACAGATTCATCAATGTCCACGCCGAGGCCTGGCGCGTCGCCTGGATGCATCATCCCATCAGAAAAGCTGTAAGAATGCGGGAAAACTCGGTCTGTTTCCGCGAGGTGGTGCATGTATTCCTGGATGCCGAAATTGTGAACGCTTAAATCGAAATGCAGCGCGGCCGCCATGCACACGGGACTCATATCGGTGGCGCCGTGGCAGCCGGTTCGGACGTGATAGAGTTCTGCGAGGCTGGCGATTTTCCTCAAATGTGAAATTCCCCCCGCGTGTACTACCGCAGTGCGAATGAAGTCGATGAGCTGCTCCTGGATGAGTTGCTGGCAATCGTAGATCGAATTGAAAACTTCGCCGATCGCAATCGGCGTGGTGGTGTGCTGGCGAATGAGCCGCAAACTCTCCTGCAATTCGGCAGGCACGGGATCTTCGAGCCAGAACAGGTGAAATGGTTCGAGGCTCTTTCCCAGTCGCGCCGCTTCAATCGGCGTTAGCCGGTGATGCGCATCATGCAGCAGAGGAAGATCCTCGCCAAATTCCTTTCGTAGCCGCGCGAATAATTGCGGTACGAAATTCAAGTAGAGATCGGTGCTCCAGGCCTCTTCGGGCGGCGCATCCTTTTGCGCCGGCTCGTAGTACATTTTGCCGCGGCCAACGCCGTAGGTGCTTTGCAAACCGGGAATGCCGCTCTGCGCGCGAATCGCTTTGTATCCCAGTTTCTGGTAGTGGGCAACGGCCTGAACGGTTTCCTCGATATTTGCTCCGCTAGCATGGCCGTAAACGAGAACACCCTCGCGCGAAGCCCCTCCCAATAACTGGTAGACGGGCACATTCAGGGCCTTGCCCTTAATGTCCCAGAGCGCGGTATCCACCGCCGCGATCGAGCACATGGTCACCGGGCCGCGCCGCCAGTACGCGCCTTTGTAGAGATACTGCCAGATGTCTTCGATGCGCCGCGCGTCGCGCCCGATCAAAAGGGGAATGACGTGGTCGGAAAGGTAGCTGGCGACCGCGAGCTCGCGACCATTTACCGTGGCATCGCCGAGCCCGTAAATTCCGTCCTCGGTCGTAACCTTCAGCGTTACGAAATTGCGTCCCGGGCTGCAGACAATCACTTTGGCGTCGGTGATTTTCATCGTTGTTGTGGATCCTTTGTATCGCGAGGAGCGAGATAGTGGATGAAAATAAATCGGTATCCGATCCACACCAACCCGCTCAGCTCATAAAACTTGCCCGCCTACTCTACAACTGATGTCGCCGGCGCGAAAGTAAGTTCACTTCAGCAGATGCGCCGGCCGGAGTTATACGCGTGGGGCGCTGTCTAATGCGGCGTAAGCTCGTAGCCGCCATGGTGATAGCTCTCCGGCGGACCAAGATAACTGGGCTTTACGCCGCCAAGATTGACGACGAGTTTCTGCAGTACAACTCCTGGGTCGACCATCCAGAATTTCAAAATGTGATACCCCGTTCCTGAAAGGGAGCGCGTGGACTTTACTTTGCGAACGCTGTCCTTCACCGACGTTTCCCAGTCTTTCACCGTGTTCTGCGCAAGCGCATCAATGACCTGAGGTGCCTCGTCATCAAAGGAGATGGCGTATCGCAGGCCGCGGCCCGGCACAAAATTCAAAGTAGGTGCAAGGATGGCTTCCACTTCGATAGTGTGTGGATCGAAAAGATACAACCTGTATTCGAGGCACGGAGAATCCCGCGGCGGCGTGACACTTTGCGCGGTTACTGGGAATACGGTCATGGAGGAAAGCGTCCGTCCGAGGTCATCAATTTTCTCCCATCGCGCCGATGGTCCATCAACTTTCTTGTCGTAGTGCACCGCTTCCATCGAAACGTTGCCTTCGCTTTCCACAAAGCCGTTCAGCGTCTCCCGCCTGAGATCTGGGGGACGAGAAGCGTTCACAGTCACAACTACTTCTTGCGCGTTGCCCCCGATTTTCAAGTAGCCGCCAGCGAGCCCCACAGGGGCCGCATCCCAATCCACGCTGATCCACACGCGCCGCTCCTTCTCAATCTTCCCTTGCGATTCGCTCAGTATGATCCAAGGGACGTTCGTGGCTATCGAAAATGTAAATGGCTCCTGGCCGCGATTGAAAATGTCGATGTAGCGGCGTTGCCGATTGAAAACGTCAAACGGAGGAAGAGTTGCTTCGCCAGAAGAGCCGGGCCAAGCAAGCGCCGAACCTTCCAAAGCCACGCCGAGTTTTGCCGCAGCAGGAGTTTTGATTTCACTGACCTTGGGCATGGCGTTGACCGGCGGCTGCTGCCAATAGGTGTAGCCAATGTGCGTTTGGTCCATCATGTGATCCCACTTGGCATGCGCGAGCATGTGGTTGTAGGACTCTGACAGCTCGGCATGGGCTCGAAAAAGATCGCGAACCCTGGCTGCCAGGTCGTTTGTGCTGGCCCGGCCCTGCACGGCGCAGAGTGCGTTCCTTCCCGCGGTGATGTAAAGTTCGTTTACCAGGGCTGAGGCTTTCGTGGGGTACAGGACCAACTCGAAGAATGCATCGCGCATGCTTTCTGGAAGGCTCGCCGAAATTTTCTCTGCTTCGATGGTGAGGGACTGCCATTCGGCAAGCACTCGATCTGCCTCCCGGTAGTCCACTAGACTGAAAATCGTTGGCTCCAGGAGTTCTGGTTTTCGTCTTCCGTTGAGTTTGGTGTACTTGGAAACGATCTCGGCAATGGGGGACGCATGTTCCGTTCCAAATTCACGCTCTGCCCATTGCCGCGTAAAGTCGGCGATCTTCTCCTTCGGCCAGCGGTGCGGGTCTCTGGCCAGAGTGAGGAAGAATTCGACGGGGAACTCCATCGGCTTCAGATCGCCCACATTGACGATCCAGATGCGATCGGCCCCGTATTCGTACGAGAGCGTCATCTGCTCCCAAACTTTTGTGATCGGAATCGTTGAGCCACTTGTAGGAGCGAGGGTCGCCCACGTAGTCGAAGTGGTAGTAAATGCCGGCCCCGCCGAGTCGTTTCCGTTCTTCTGTCGTGGGTAGTCGGCGGATATTGCCCCAGTTGTCGTCGCACCAGAGCAGGGTTACGTCGTCGGGGACGCGCATGCCCTTTTCGTAGTATTCCTGGACTTCTTTGTAGAGCGCCCAGTCTTGCGGGACCGCGCTCACGTCTTGGTTGATGCGGGTGGCAAGGATTTTTCGCTGCTGGTCCACGATCTTCTCGAGCAACGCGACGTTCGCACTTTCCGACATAGGAAGATCGCCGTCACCGCGCATGCCCAAGGTGACGATGCTTTCGTAGTTTTTGTTGCGTTCGATGCCCTCGTCCCAAAACTCGAGTAGAGTGTCGGAGTTCGCGGAGAAGTCCCAGGGCCCCGTACCGTGCCGCTTCCATTCCTGTTGCGCACGAAGCATAGGCTCGTGATGCGATGTGCCCATTACTATGCCGTAGTCGTCGGCAAGTTTGGGATTGAGGGGGTCGTCCTCATTGAAGGCGTTGTTCCACATCGCAGGCCAGAGATAGTTCGCCTTCAGGCGCAGGAGGAGCTCGAACACTTTTTCGTAGAACTGATGGTTGTAAGTTCCGAATTTCTCATTGACCCAGCCGGTGAGCGAGGGGGCTTCGTCGTTCAAGAAGATTCCGCGATACTTTACGGCGGGCGGGCCCTGCACATACTCGCCCGCTTTTACGTAGAGGCCGTCGTGGTGCTGTACGGGTACGTCCGCCCACCAATACCAGGGGGAAACCCCGATTTGCTCGGAGACGTCGTAGACGCCAAAAATTGTTCCGCGTTTGTCGCTCCCCGCGATGACAAGGGCGTTCGCCACCCCAGGAAAAGGCTTGGGCACGACTTGAATCAAGAACGATTCCCATTTTCCAACGATGTATGCGGTGTTGATTTTTCCGGTGCGAATCAGGAGGTCAATGAGCGGGCTTTTGCCGATCGTGCCGATGATGATCGCACGAGAACCTATGCTGGTCTGGTCGCGCGCGATCGCCGGATGGATGCTGGTCACACGGGCAATGTCGCTTTGGAGATCGCCGGTTGCGCGGACTACGCCTAGGTAATCATTGGGATCCACATAGAGCGATGCGGATCTGCCGTGGTCAGCGATGCAGAAGCTTCCGGCGGTGGCAACGCCTTCTACATAATGCTCCTGTCCGATGCCGAGTCCAGCGGACGACAGCGCAATCAAGCAAAGAAATACGAAGGTGACAAATCCAGCGAACACAGGGAGGCGCCGCACTAGCGGGCCGTAACGGCCTGCGTCTCTTCCACTGTGGCTTCGCGGAGGAAGCGGGCGGCCTCTTCTGGCGGCGTGGGGTTGATGTAGAAGCCGGTGCCCCATTCGAAGCCCGCGGTTTTCGTAAGCTTGGGCATGAACTCGACGTGCCAGTGGTAATGGTCATTGGTCGATTCCTGCACGGGCGAGGTGTGGAAGACGAGGTTATAGGGCGGGTTGTCGAGGACGCGGTCGGCTTTGATCAGGAGTGTTTTGAGGGCGACAGCGAGGCTCTCGAACACCTGGGTGGAGGAGTTCTCGAAAGCCGATTCGTGGCGTTTGGGGAGAATCCACGTTTCGAACGGGAAACGTGGGGCGTAGGGAGCGACGGTGAGGAAATCGTTGTTTTCCGCGACTACGCGGACGCCAGCATCGGTTTCCTGGCGAATGACGTCGCAGAAGACACAGCGTTCTTTGTAGAGAAAATACTGCTTGGCTCCGGCGATTTCTTCCGCCACGTAAATTGGAACGATGGGCAGGGCTATCAGTTGGGAGTGGGCGTGTTCGAGCGAAGCACCGGCCGGGTCGCCGTGGTTCTTGAAGATGAGGATGTATTTGAACCGGCGGTCTTTCTTGAGATCAAGGATGCGGTCGCGGTAGGCCCAGAGGATGTCTTCGATCTTCTTGGCCGGCAAGCTGGCGAGGGTGGCGTTGTGATCGGGGGTTTCGATGATGACTTCGTGAGCGCCGACGCCGTTCATACGGTCGAACATGCCGTCGGCCTGGCGGTCGAGCGTGCCTTCGATGCCGAGAGCGGGGAACTTGTTGGGGACGACACGGACGGAC
>Ga0137412_10002143_pt1 | contig 12397 bp, 13 predicted proteins | sample CZODoug2_1_16fun_FD_122160 | JGI IMG/M metagenome (GOLD analysis project Ga0137412, IMG submission 122160) | Vadose zone soil fungal communities from Angelo Coast Range Reserve, California, USA - CZODoug2_1_16fungal (Hybrid Assembly) | ecosystem: Environmental > Terrestrial > Soil > Vadose zone...
CATAGCTCGCGATCAGCAGAACCGGCGGCAATTCGATCCGAATCCAGCCTGTTCCACTGCTAGCCGCGCACAGCGCGATAGAACCGAGGAGCACGCCTCCCGGGATTCGCGACACCAGGCCGACGCTGGCGCCGATCGACGCCAGCGCCAAGGTCGTGACAAGACCTTGCAGATCGATCGGCGGGAAGAATCCGGGCGTGACGCGCGATCCGCCGCCATGCGCGAACAGGATTGCCACCACCGAGGCCGCGGCAGCCACTAGCACCACGCGCAGATACTGCATGAAGGCCACAAGCCGGGCATCCGCGCCATAGGCTTCCGCCATGACCATCATCGCCGATGCCGCCCCCGGCATCATGCCCCAAACCGGCGTCGTGCCGGGGATTATGCGTAGACGGCTCATACCCCAGCCGATGAGGACGCTGCCCGTCAGCGAGAGCATGACGGTGGCGATCACCGGCGCCCAATGCTGAAGGAAGCCGCTCACGACGGCTGGCGTGACGGCCCGAGCGATGAGACAGCCGATAACTGCCTGCGCCCCGGCTTGCAACATCAGAGGGATCTTCACGCCCCCGCCTGTCGTCTGAACGAGTATGGCGGCCATCAGTGGGCCCAGCAAAAAGGCGGCAGGCAATCCAATTTCGTGAAGTCCGGCGCCGGCGAGGACAGAGAGCGCGATCAGCGCGCCCCAGAGCGCGCGCGACGATGGTCGTCCCGGAGGCAGCCGCGTGGTTTGACGGAGCGGCATTACGCGGCCTTCCACCTCTCGCTAGCGAGGGGATCTGCTCATGACTCGATCTCCGAGAGCAGGCGGCGCGCAGCCGCTACGTGCATCGCTTCGATCATGCGCCCCCTGAAGCGCTCGGCTCCACCGGTGGCTGCTTCGACGAGCGCTCGCGCGTCGTCGATCTCGGCGGCGTCGGGGGCAAAGGCACGATTGGTGGGTTCGATCTGCGCTGGATGGATGAGTGTCTTGCCGTCAAACCCCAACGCCCGGCCGGCCCGAGCCTCGGCCCACAGGCCGTCCGTATCGTCGAGCCGATTATAGACCCCGTCCAGTGCGATGCCGCCGCCTGCGCGAGCAGCAAGCACGATAGTCTGCAACGCCAACATCAAACCCTCGCGCCCAGCGTCCACGGGAACGCGCAGCTCCGCTGCGATATCGTTGGTGCCGGCGATCAAACCGACAACACCGCCGATTTGAGCGATATCCGCCGAAGCCAGGATTCCCTTGGGTGTTTCCACCATAGCGAGAACCGGCTTGCCGACTTTGGACGCAAACTCGGCGGTCGCTTTGCCGCTCTCAGCCTTGGGAAGCACGACCAGCGTCGCCGCCGAGTGGCTGATCAGTGCGATGTCAGCCTCGTGCCATATGCTCCCGAGCCCGTTGACGCGAATTGCCACCGGCTTGTCGCCGAAGCCTTCTGCCACTGCCGCTACGGCGGCCTCGCGCGCGCTAACCTTGTCCTCGGGCTTGACCGCGTCCTCGAGGTCCAGGATCAGCATGTCGGCGGCGAGCGTGCGCGCCTTGGCAATCGCACGCGGGTTCGATGCGGGAAGATATAGCGCCGAACGAATACGAGGCAGCGCAACCGTCATGATGCTGCGCGTCCGCACGCGTATCGGTTAACCTTCCACCCATGCATAATTCCTGCCTCGCTCATATTCACCGTTTCTGACTGTACGCCTGCATCTCCAGGTACCACCCTCTCATAAGTGCTGGGAGAAATCTCTTCCTGAACGCCGCAAAAATGCATGGTGAAAGCCCTCCATATCAAGGCGCAGGATAAAGCGAGCCCCGGCTCGAGCCGCTCCCGCCGGATTTCCTATCGCTCGTCGCACGGGTCGAGCGTCGTGCGCTTGATTAAGCGAAGGAGTCATTGGTGCAAATAAAGTCCGCGGGCTCTCTCAGCGATATCAGGATCATCGACCTGACGCAGATGCTCGCCGGGCCTTATGGGACCATGATGCTCGCTGATCACGGCGCGGAGGTGATCAAGATCGAGCCACCCGAGGGGGATATGATTCGGCCTGTCGGCCCCTTCCGTTCGGACGACAACCGGAAACTGCTGGGCGGGTATTTCCAAAGCATCAATCGCAACAAGTACAGCGTCTGCCTGGATCTGAAGACCGAAAAGGGACGCTCGGCCCTGCTCAAGATGGTCGCGGGTGCGGATGCGATCGTCGAGAACTTTCGGGTGGGTGTAATGGAGCGCCTCGGACTTTCCTACGAAGCCCTGCGAGCGGTGAATTCGAAGCTGGTCTATGCAGCGCTTCGCGGCTTCGGGGACGAGCGCACCGGAGCCTCACCCTATGGCAACTGGCCGGCGTTCGACGTCATAGCCCAGGCGATGGGCGGCCTGATGGCCGTCACGGGGCCGGATGCGAGGACGCCCATGAAGATCGGACCAGGGGTCGGCGACATCGTGCCTGGGATGATGCTCGCCTTCGGTATATTGGCGGCGGTCCATCATGCGCGGCGCACGGGAGAAGGTCAGTTCCTGGACGTCGGCATGGCTGACGCCATTCTCGCCATCTGCGAGCGTACTGTTTACCAACATTCGGTTGCCGGCCAGATACCCGGGCCGGAAGGTAACCATCACCCGTTTCTCGTGCCGTTCGGCATCTATCCGGCCGCCGACGGCTTTGTGACCTTGGCGGCGCACCAGCAGCATTTCTTCGAGACCTTGTGCAGGGCGCTGGGGGCTGGGGATTTCCTGGCAGATCCAGCCTATGCATCTCCGGAACTGCGCATCGATCATCGCGCTGATCTGATAAAAGCCATGAGCGGGCGCACGGCACGGCTTACCAAAGGCGAACTGACGGCGCGGCTCGGCGGCAAGATTCCGTACGGCCCGGTCATGAATATTGCTGACATCTCGAGCGATCCACATTTCGCGGCGCGCAACATGATCGTGTCGGTGGACCAGCTCGGCGACCCGCCGATCCAAATCGCGGGCGTTCCCATCAAGATGACCGTTACGCCAGGAGGCGTGCGCCGCCGGGCACCGCTGCTTGGAGAGAATACCCTCGAGCGGCTACGGCAGGCGGGCCTGAGCGAAACGGAAATTGCGGATCTACTTAGCAAACGCGCGGCCTTCGCCGCCCATCCAGAGGAAACAAAGTCGTGAGTGAAAAGCCAAAACGCGCCCGCCGGTCGCAACTTTCCGTACCCGGCAGCAGCGAGAAGATGCTCCAGAAGGCGGCCGCATCCGCTGCCGACCATGTGTTTTGCGATCTCGAGGATGCGGTCGCGCCATCCGCGAAGGTAGAAGCGCGGAGCAAGATCAGCTGGGCGCTCAACAATCTCGATTGGGGACGCAAGACGCGCTGCGTGCGCATCAACGACGTGACAACCGAGTGGTGCCATGGGGATATCATCGAGATCGTCGAAGCGGCAGGCGCCAATCTCGATACGATCATGTTGACCAAACCCTACAGTGCAGCCGACGTCATCTTCCTCGACCGTATGCTGAATCAGCTCGAGAAGAAATTGAAGTTGGAACGCAAAATCGGGATCGAGGTCCTTATTGAGGAGGTTCAAGCGCTCCAGAATGTGGAGGCCATCGCGACCTGCTCTGAACGGATGGAATGCCTGATCTTCGGCATGGGAGACTATTCAGGCTCCCAGGGAATCGACATCGTGAATATCGGCGCCTCCGCCGATTATCCGGGAGACATCTTCCACTTCGCCCGCTTCCGGATCACGATGGCCGCCCGCGCCGCCAAGATCGACGCTGTCGACGGGCCGTTCGGAGACTTCAAGGACGAAGCCGGCTTTCGGGAAGAAGCGCGACGTGCCCGTTCGCTCGGAATGGTCGGCAAATGGGCGATTCACCCGGCCCAGATCGCGCCGGCCCTGGAAATATTTTCGCCAACGCCTGACGCCGTGGCGAAAGCCCGAAATATGGCGGCCGCCTACCGCGAGGCGGAAGCGAAAGGACTCGGCGCTGTTCAGATCGACGGCGTGATGATCGACGTTGCGGTGCTGCGCCTCGTCAAGAATACGCTCGACAAAGCCGACCTGTACGGCCTTTGAACCACCGGTCTTTCGCCAGTGGCGCCGACTGTTGACGATTTTGTCACGCGCTGAACAGCAAAGATTTGATTCTTCAGGGGTGCCCAGCGCGCGAGCGGTGTGGGACCGCAGCCGCTCGTCGGGCATTTTCAGCCCCTCAGTCGCTATCGGGCGTCACCGTTGCTCGACCCCCCACTGTCCCCCTTAATAGTGCGAGGAACCCGAGGCAGCGTGGCGCGGTATATAGGCGAGCCGAATCTATCCCGTCTTCATTCACGCTCAGGAGCGCTACATGGTCACTGTCGATCCCAAATCCACTGCTCTGGTGCTCATTGACCTGCAGGATGGCATTCTCAAGCATCCTCTGGTCCCCCTGTCCGGAAAGGAATTGTTGAGCCAGGGCAAGGCGCTCGCCGAGAAATTCCGCGCCGCAGGCGCACCTGTTGTACTTGTAAATGTCGGATGGGCCGCAGATTCCAAAGATGTCTTGCGCGCACCTGTGGATTATCCAACCCACCCCGAGGGCGGCGTTCCGGCTGGTTTCAGTAAACTCGCGGAGGGCCTTGTCGCCGAGGGCGACATACTGATCACCAAGCGGCAATGGGGGGCATTCACCGGGACCGAACTGGACCTGCAGCTACGCCGGCGCGGGATACGCACGATCGTGCTCGGAGGCGTCGCAACCAACATGGGTGTGGAATCCACGGCACGGCAGGCCCGGGACCTCAATTACGGGGTGGTCCTTGCCCGCCAGGCCACGACGAGCGTGAATGCCGAGATGCACGATTTCGCCGTCAACCGGATCTTCCCTCTCATTTCGCGCGTCACCGACGACATCACTTTCGGCTGAACAACATTGTGGGCGGAGTTCTCCTTGCGAAGGGAGCTCTGCCTGTATTCGCGCGATCCAAAGCACATCCCAGCGACCAGTCGCTGAGATTTTGACGTGGCCAGTTCGCCAGGTTTGTCGCCTCCCCGGCAGAGCCGGGGAGTCTCCTTTTGTACTAGTGCTGGAGGCGCAGACCCGGCCTCGGCCACTCGGCCTCGAACAGTTGGCCGTAACCTGACAAAGTGATGTACGCCGTACGACGCTCGGGGCCGCCAAAACAAATGTTGGTGCAATATCCTTCTGGAGCTTCGTGGAACTCGATGAGCTTGCCATCCGGCGAGAACACGCTGATGCCGCCGCGCACCAGCGTTGCCACGCAGATATTGCCGCTCTCCTCGAGCGCGAGTGAGTCAAAGCGTTGGTAGCCCGGTAGCCCATGCACCAACTGCCCGCCGTTTGGCGAGGGGAAGGACTGCATCTGCAATTCGCCGGGGCCCAGCACTGGATAGGACCATAAACGGCTCGTCTCGGTCTCCGCTGCGTACAGGGTTTTGCAGTCCGGCGAGAGGCCGATGCCATTCGGGGTCATGAACGGAAACGCAGCGCGCCGAATAAAACTTCCGTCGGTGCGTGCATAGTACAGTCCGCCCAACAGCAAACGATCCGCGAACTTCTTGCCAAAGTCGGTGAACCAGAAGCCGCCATGCGCATCGAACACGATGTCGTTGGGTCCGCGCAACGGCACACCGTCGCAATGCGTGTAAAGCGTCTCCACTTTGCCATCAACGAGATTTACCCGCTGAATGCAGCCCCCCGTATAGTCCGCGGACTCGCCTGTGGGCCGCGTGAAGCCGTCGTCCGTACGCCAGCTGAAGCCGCCGTTGTTGCAGACATAGCAACGTCCATCGGGACCTAAGGCCGCGCCATTTGGGCCGCCGCCCAAGTACGCAGCGACTTTGAGATCGCCGTTCGGCAGCACGCGCATCAAACGTTGACCCTGGATCTCCACCACCAGCACGCTGCCGTCCGGCATCGCCACGGGGCCTTCTGGAAATTTCAGTCCCTTTGCCAGGACTCGGCCTCTTAATTTGAGCATTGTCGTCATTCCCCTAAATCGATGCCTCGATCCACGACTTCGATCACCGCCGGATAATAGCGCCCCGACCAACCGTTGCTCGCGGCGGCAGCGTAATAGCGCCGCGCCAGTTCCGTCACATGCGCTGACACGCCCACTTGGCGCGCCAGCTCGAGAACATAGCTGATGTCCTTGAGCACATACTCCGGGGGAAATGACTTTTCCGGAAATTGTCGCGGCAACATTGACTTGCGAGCATGATTGCGCAGCGCAAAGCTATCGCCCGACCCCTTCGCCACGGCATCGAGCAATACCTCGGGCGCAACGCCGGCGCGTTCACTTAGGACCATCATTTCCGCGATGGCCACCGTGTTTTCGAACACGAGCGCATTGTTGACGAGCTTCACCACCTGTCCGCAGCCCGTGCCGCCACAGTGCGTCACATCGGAGCCCATGTAGCGCAGCAAGGGTTCGATTTTTGCGTAGAGCGCCGCATCCGCGCCGACCATGATGCTGAGCTCGCCGCGCTGCGCCGCCTCGCGCGTGCGTGCCACCGGCGCATCGGCGAATGCCACCCCAACCGATGCCAGGCGCTCAGCGAGCGTTCGCGCAATGGCAACCGTGGTCGTGCTCAAATCGACGATGATGGACGGTCGCTTCAAGACGCTCGCCAACCCTTCCGCGCCTATGCAGACTTGTTCCACTTGCAGGCCGCCGGGTAGTGACAAGAAGACGATATCGGCCTGTTCGGCAACCTCCCGCAACGACTTGGCGCGGCCCGCCTTGGTGCCTTCCAACGCCGCAAAGGCGGCAGAAGACATGTCGAAGGCAATCACATCGCCGGGATGCTTGAGGGCGAGGTTGCGGCACATGGCGCCGCCCATCACGCCAAGACCGACAAAACCAATCACTGGCTGTACTGACATGGTGCGGCTCCTTAAAGCGCTAGTCCATCCACATGCCGCCGCTGATGTCCAGCGATGTACCCGTGATCCAGTTCGACGCGGCGGAACACAGGAACAACGCGGCCTGCGCGATATCCTCAGCGTTGCCATAGCGCCCGAGCGGTACGGTCGCATTCGCCGCCGGCGCCTGGTTGCTGGTGACGCTCGCCCACATCGCCGTTTCCACCGGTCCCGGCGCCAAGATGTTGGCATATACGCCATGCGGCGCACCGGCCTTGGCGACCCAACGCATCATGCCGTGCACGGCTGCTTTGGATGCCACATAGGCGGGACCGGAAGCGACGCCGCCGTTCTTGGCGGCGATCGAGCCGCAGGCCAGGATCTTGCCATAGCCGCGTTCGCACATCACCGGAAACAGCTTGCGCGCGGGGTTGACGACGCCCATGACGTTCACTGCAAGCATCGAGTTCCATTCCTCGTCGCTGCTTTGCGCGAGCGGCGTGCGGGCGATGACTCCCGCACAGAGCACCAGGATATCGACCTTGCCGTGATCGGCGAGTACGGCGTCGATCACTTGGTCGGTGCTCGTACGCGAGGTCACGTCATAGCGGCGATATTCGATGCCTCCCCCGATATCTTCGTGTTCGGAGAGGTCGGTCGCGATCGTCGCGGCACCGGCGTTCTTGAACGCATGCGCAATCGCACGCCCCATGCCGCCCGATCCGCCGGTGATCAAGGCCACTTGCCCCGAAAGGCTGGCCGGTCCGCTCAAATGCTGCGCCATGTATCTTTATCTCCCTACCGGTGAATGAGTTGCCACGAACTGGCGTCGCGAAACTGTCAGTGAAATTCGGCCGTGGCCGACATCGCCAACTCGCCATCCGGGCCCCGCGCCCAGAGCGCAAGGCTACCGTCCTGCACGGGTCGGCCTTCGAGGCTGAATGGACGTGCGGCGAACAACGGCGTGATGCCGCGAAATTCAAAGCGCGCCAGCGAGCGGCCGGCGCCATGCTCGAGCGCAAACTGCTGCAGCAAGGTGGCCGTGAGCGGACCGTGCACCACTAAGTCCGGATAGCCTTCCTCTGTGCGTGCATACGCCAGATCGTAGTGGATCCGATGACCGTTGAAGGTCAGCGCCGAGTAACGAAACAACAGCGTGGTGTCTGGCGCGACGCTGCGGCTCCACTGCGCAACCCCGTCGTAACGTGTCACCGCAGCCGGTGCCGGACCTGGCGGCGCAGCGTCTCGATAAACCAAATCTTGTTCCTCGCTGATGCAAGCAATCGCACCGCAGCTGATGGTGTGTTCCACGGTCACGAACGACAAAGCGCCGCGTTTGCCCACCTTGTTTTCAATCTTAAGAATCTTGCTGCGCCGTGATGCCTCTGCATCGATCGGCACAGCGGCGAGGTAGCGAATGCGGCTGCCCGCCCACATGCGGCGCGACAGTTCGATGGGCGGCAGAAAACCGCCTCGGCGCGGATGACCGTCGGCGCCCAAGTCGCTGTGGCGAGCGATGGGGTTGAAGTACAGCCACTGCCAGCCGGGCGGCAACGGATCACCCGCCTTGGGCGCGCGTTCCAAATCCAGTGTGGCGGCCATGGCGCTCGCCGTGGTGGCGAGAATTCGTTGCGAACTTTCTTCCTCTCGGCCGATCCACGCTTCAAAACCTGCACTCACGCTTGCTTCTCCAGGCTCATCGACGGCCAAACCACGATAATATATAATGCATTCCAAGTCAACGGACCCATCGAGGCACTATGCAAAGCTATCCGCCCCTCGCCGGGCGTCGAATCATTGAATTGGGCACCATGTTGGATGGAGAGACCTGTGACTGACAAGATCGAACGCACTGAGCTCCATCATCGCCAAATCGACATTCGGTTTTTCCGCCGTTCAGACGGCCTGTACGAAGTGGAAGGTCGATTGCTCGACCGCAAGTCGCAAGCGTTTCGACGCCCATTGCAGGATTCCGAAACACCGGCCGGCACGCCCCTGCACGACATCGCCGTACGCTTGGTGGTGGATGAGAACTCGCTCGTGCACGATGCCAGCGCCAGTTATTCCGCCGCGCCATTCGCACTGTGCCGCCAGGCCGCGCAGACTCTCGAGCCGTTAAAAGGCCTGCGGGTTGGCGCGGGTTGGAACAAGCGTGTGCGCGAGCTGTTGGGCGGTGCTGCCTCTTGTACGCACATCGTGGAATTGTTAGGTCCCATGGCCAGCACCGTGCATCAAGGCTTCGCCCCGAAGCGCGTGGCGCGCATGGGCGAACCTGGAAACGAGGAGCACAAGTCGAAGGTCGACAGCTGCTATTCGTACGGCAGGGATCGCGAAGTGGTGGCGCGGATCTGGCCGCACCTGACCACGCGCAAAGAAGCCGCCAAGACTTAAGCGCTGTTCCCCCACCTCAAGACGATAAGGCGAGCGTGTCGGCGGGTTTTGGTGAGAGGCCACTGTCCGGGGCCGCGATGCCGCCTGAGCGCCAGATACCTCGCCATCCGAAAACCGGCATGGCGATAGAACCCCCTCGAACTAGCATCGAGGTTCCAGGGTTGCTGCGCCAATTCGGCTAGCACTTTTGGGCAAACGCAGGCGCGAGGCCCGCTCTCGCACCGTAGAGCGCCAGTTGGCAAAAGTCAGCAATGAATATATAATGCATTGTGCATTGACAACTTGGAGACTATCTTGGCTACCACTCCCGCGAGCACCACCCCCTCCTCATCTGACGTCGGATCCGCTCCCGCTGAAGGCGTTATCACCGATAAGGCCGTCGCCGATGCGCGTGCCATGATCGGTCTGCAATTGCGGCCCGAGGGCCCCTACCTGCAAGACGCGACGCCCGACACCTTGCGCAACTGGTGCAATGGCATTGGCGATCTGAACCCGCTGTACCGGGACATCGGCTATGGGGCGTCGACTCGCTACGGCACCGTGCTGGCGCACCCGATGTTCCCGATGGCTTTTGGCTGGTTGGGCCGCACGCGTTGGGGACTGCCCGGTGTGCATGGCTTTTATGCAGGCAACGATTGGGAATTGTTTCGCCATGTGCGGCCCGGGGATCGCATCACCGCCATCGAGCGGGTCGTCGGAGTCGAGGAAAAGCAGAGCAAGTTTTCCGGCCGACTGGTGCTGCAATACGTCGAGGCCTGCTACTACAACCAGCGCAGCGAATTGGTAGCCCGAGCATTGGGAACCTGCACGCGCCATGAGCGCAAGGCCGCGCGCGAGGCCGGCAAATACAAGGAAATCGAGCAACATCAATACAGCGATGAAGATCGCGACCGCATCGATGCGATGATTCTCGACGAGCCGAAAAATGTGCGCGGCGCGAACGTGCGTTATTGGGAAGACGTGAAGGAAGGCGAGGCGCTGCCGACGATCGCGCGCGGCCCCCTCTCCTTGATGGATACCATGGGCTTCCTGGTCGGCTGCGGCCGCGGCCACACCCACGGAGTTGTGCTGCAGGCGGCGGTCAAGCATCCGGGACACTTCTTTCGCAATCCCGAGGCCGGCGGCGGCGTGGAGTACACCGGCATTGGTCACCACCGCGAATCGGTGGCGAAAGAAGTCGGTGTACCCGGCACGTACGACTATGGCCCACAGCGCTCTTCATGGATGTGCACGTTGATCACCAACTGGATGGGGGATGCGGGATATTTGAAGCGCGTGCGTACGGAAATGCGCCGCTTCAACATCGTCGGCGATACGACCTTCTGCAAAGCAAAGGTGGTGCGCAAATACGTCAAGGACAACACCGCCTTGGTCGATATCGAGATCGCAGCAGAGAATCAGCGCGGGGAAGTCACCACTCCGGGACTCGCCACCGTCGCGCTGCCCTCGCGAGACGCGAAGCTGCCCGCCTTCGTTGATGGCGCGCAGGTAGATCTCGAGTTGCCCTTGATCCGCTAGCCACGGCGCGGCAGAGCCCAAGCATGGCATCCGAAGACTTTGCGCAGGGAAATGCCCTGCCCCTCTTCGGATTTCGCGTCCTCGAAATCTCGCGTACGGTGGCAGCCGCCTACGCCGGCAGGCTGCTGGCCGCCATGGGCGCGAGTGTCGTGATGCTCGAACCTCCCGGCGGCTCGCCGCTGCGTAGCGCACCTCCGTTGCTCGACGGTACGGCCCATAGCGCGCTCTTTGCCTTCTTGGCAGTGGGCAAGAGCAGCATGCTTGGCGACCTATCTGCCATGGAAGGCCGACAGCGGCTGGATGAGGAACTCAATCGCACCGACATCCTGATCGATGACACGCCGGTGCGCGAGCGAGCTGCCGCGGGCCTCGATCCCGAGGCAATCGCCAAGCGCCATCCTACGTTGATGCACGTGAGCGTGCTGCCCTTCGGCGCGAGCGGCCCAAAGGCCGATTGGGTCGCTGAGGAAGTAAACCTGCTGCATGCCGGCGGTGAGGGATTCCTGTTGCCGAATGGACTGTCCTGCGAGCTCTTCCCGGATCGCCCGCCTTTGAAAATCTACGGTCATTTCAGCCAGTATCAGGGCGGCTGCGCGGCTGCGCTCGCGGCACTATCCGCGTGCTGGGCCGCGGCCGACCACGGGGGACAGTATGTGGATGTCTCGGTGCAGGATGCGATGCTGTCGATCGGCGCCTTTGCGCTGCAACGCTGGGGGGATGGATCGCTCGAGCATCGCAAGACCCGCAGCTTCCGTTATGGCGGCGTGTTTCAAGCGCAAGGCGGCTTCGTCGAACTGCTGACGCTCGAGGATCGGCAGTGGAACGCGCTGGTGCAATTGCTCGGCCGTCCGCCGTGGACGCAAGACGCGGCGCTGTCCGATCCCTTGGAGCGCAGCCGGCGCGGCGATGAGATCAATCGCCACATTCGCGCATGGATGCGCCGGCACAACGTCGAGGACATCGTGCGCTGGGCGCAGGAGCTGGGTGTGCCGGCCGCGAAATACCGGTCTCCCGAAGAGGTGATCGGCGGCGAGCACGAACGCTCGCGCGGCCTGTTCGCGCCGCTCACCCTGGATGAGGGCCTCGAGGCGGAAGTTTTGGTGGCGCCGTTTCAGTTCCTGTGCTCGCCGCTCAAAGGGGGTGGCCGAGTGCCGGCGCTCGGTGAGAAACTTCCAGAGCCCGCGGCATGAACCGCATCAACGCGCCCTTGGCCGGCGTACGCATAGCCGATTTCACGATTCATGCGGCCGGGCCATTCGGCACGCAGCTTCTCTCGCAACTGGGAGCCGAGTGCATCAAGATAGAAAGCAACACGCGTCTCGATGCGTTTCGTAAGCCGCACGCCGTCTACGGGCGCATGTCCGCGGCCACTTTCGACCAGGTCTCGGTGAACAAACTATCCGTGCGGCTGAATTTGAAGCGGCCGGAAGCGGTGCACCTGGCGAAGCGCTTGGTGGCCATTTCCGATGTGGCAGCCGAGAGTTTTCGCGCCGGCGTAATGCAGCGCTTAGGCCTTGGATTCGACGCTCTGAGTGCGGTCAGGCCAGATGTCATCTTGCTGTCGATATCGTCCTCGGGTCAAAGCGGTCCGGACTCGCATTTCGCAGGCTACGCACCCTTGTTTGGCGCCTGGGGCGGATTGGGGTGGATGAGCGGTTACT
>Ga0137412_10003576_pt1 | contig 12397 bp, 10 predicted proteins | sample CZODoug2_1_16fun_FD_122160 | JGI IMG/M metagenome (GOLD analysis project Ga0137412, IMG submission 122160) | Vadose zone soil fungal communities from Angelo Coast Range Reserve, California, USA - CZODoug2_1_16fungal (Hybrid Assembly) | ecosystem: Environmental > Terrestrial > Soil > Vadose zone...
TCCGCGACGACTCTTCCGGCTTCATCGCCTACGTTCCTCCCGGCAGCCTCAAGCGCGGCAAAACTCTCGTCACCACTGGCGCCAACGGCAAAACCCTTTCCTGCGCCACCTGCCACGGCCCCAATCTCCGGGGCCTGAAAAACGTTCCCTCCATCGCCGGGCGTTCCCCCAGCTACATCGTCCGCCAAATGTACGACATGAAAAGCGGCGCCCGCGCCGGCGTCAACTTTCCGCAGATGAAACCCGTCGTCGCCAACCTCTCCATTTTCGACATCATCGACATCGCCGCCTACACTTCGTCACTCGAACCATGAATTTTGTTTCATTTTCCCTTCACCCTTTTGACTGCCACCCCATCCAATGGTAAGTATGGAAATGAATTTCCACGCGCTGGGACACATCAGGCGCAAGCTCTTTTCGCGCTTTCCGTGAGCCCTTGCTTGAAACTTGTTGGAAACATCCCTATCTCTTAGGAGGATTGATGAAAAAGATCTGGTTCTGTATTCCGTTGCTTTCCCTGCTGGCGCTCCCCGCAGTCGCCCAGGAAAAACAAGAAAAAGAAGATAAAGAAGAAAGCCGCGTCGAAAACGCAGGCAAAGTCTTCAAGGAAATTCTCGATGCGCCCGACAGCATTCCCCAGGACATTCTCGATAAAACCGACTGCGTCGTGATTCTGCCTTCCGTCCTGAAATTCGCCATCGGCTTCGGCGGCAGCTATGGCCGCGGTGTGATGACTTGCCGCGGCGGCAGCAACTTCAATGGTCCCTGGGGCCCTCCCACGATGATGGCCCTCGAAGGCGGCAGCGCCGGTCTGCAACTCGGCGGCAACGCCACCGATTTCGTTCTTCTCCTCATGAGCCCCCGCTCCGCCAGCAGCATGCTCAGCAGCAAGGTCAAGCTCGGCGGTGACGTCAGCGCCGCCGCAGGCCCAGTTGGCCGCGCAGCCTCCGCCGAAACCGATATCGCCTTGCGCTCCGAAATTCTTTCCTACTCGCGCTCGCGCGGCCTCTTCGCCGGCATCTCTCTCGAAGGCTCCACTCTCCGCGCCGATAACGGCGGCAACAATAAACTCTACGGCAAGGAGGTCAGTGCCAGCGACATCGTCTTCAAACATGAGGTCCCAGTTCCACCCAGCGCAAAAACCTTGCTGGACACTCTGCAAAAAGCCTCCCCCAAAAACAAAAGCGCCAAGTAATCTTTCTTCCTAGCCCAAAACAAAAATGGCCGGTCCCATGACCGGCCATCTTCTTTCTCCGATGTGGCACAGCCACTCCTGCCTGCCCTGAGCGAAGTCGAAGGGGCTGTGCTCTTGGGTTCTCTTTAGGAGGCCGGGGCTTCAGCCCCGGCGTAAAAATTCCTGACACAAACGGGCTTTAGCCCCTGAAGCAAGAATTCGCTCTGACGGAATAGTTCCTAGCAACACCCGCTAGAAGGCAACCCTTCCCCCGCCACCTGTGGCCCAAACGCCTCCTTCGGTATCGGTTCCCCGTGCAAAGTCAACCAGCACCGCCGCGCCACATTCAGCAGCACCAGCACCACGCCCGTCACGAAAATCGCCATCAATGTCGAATCCAGGTATCCCTGAAACACGAATCCAGGCTTCTTCGTCAGCGGCCAGAAAATATTCTTGATCGAAAGCACTCCCGCCGTCAGCGTAGTCGTCCCCACAAACAACATCGGCGCCACTGTAATCCACGCATATTTCGCCTTCCCCATGTTGATCAGGAACGCCGTGCCCACCGCCAGCGCAATCGTCGCCAGCAACTGGTTCCCCGTCCCAAACAGCGGCCACAGCGTCGAAATGTTTCCCGTATAAATCAAATATCCCCAGGCCAGCACCACAAAAAACGTGGTGATCATATTCCCCGGCTGCCAGGCATGATTCGCAAACGGCTTGTGCACTTTTCCCATAAGCTCCTGCAGAACATACCGCGCCACGCGCGTCCCGGTATCAATCGTCGTCAAAATAAACAACGCCTCAAACATAATCGCGTAGTGATACCAGTAGCCCATCAGCCGCGTCATCCCCGGAATCCCCCGGAAAATCTGCGCCATCCCCACCGCCAGCGAAACCGCTCCGCCTGTCCGCCCCGCAAGCTTTTCTCCCACCTCACTGGAGAACAAATCCAGGTTCACCGTGTGCAGTCCCAGCTTCGCAAACGCCTCCGCCGGCACATTAATTCCGAAATAATCCCCCGGAAACAGCGAGCAAGCCGCGATCAGCGAAAGCACCGCCACCAGGCTCTCCGCCACCATCGCTCCATAACCGATGAATCGCGCGTCGCACTCCTTGTTCAGCATCTTCGGCGTCGTCCCCGAACTCACCAGCGAATGAAATCCGGAAATCGCGCCGCACGCGATCGTCACGAACAAAAACGGAAACAGCGTGCCCTTGATAATCGGCCCGCCGCCATGCACATACTGCGTCAATGCCGGAAACTTGATGTCCGGATGCACGATAAACACGCCAACCACCAGCAGCGCAATCGTCCCCAGCTTCACATACGTCGACAAATAATCCCGCGGCTCCAGCAACAGCCACACCGGCAGCACCGACGCCACAAATCCGTAAATCGCCATCAAGTAAATAATCTGGTGCGGCGTAAATGTCAGCGACGACGCCCACTGCGTCCCTGCAAACCAGTGTCCACCCCAAACGCTCGCCAGCAACAGCACCACGCCAATCGTGCTCGGCACGCCCACCTTGATCTGTCCCGGCGTGCTCTTGAACATGTACAGCCCCATGAAAATCGCAATCGGAATCGTCATCCCGATCGTGAACACGCCCCACGGACTGTTCGACAGCGCATTCACCACCACCACTCCCAACCCCGCCAGCGTCACCAGCAAAATCAGCAGCACCGCAAACATCGCCACCAATCCCGTAAACTCGCTCACCTCCGTCCGCGCCACGTCCGCCAGCGATCTTCCCTTGTGCCGCACCGAAGCCACCAGCACGATAAAATCCTGCACGCAACCCGCCAGCACCGCTCCGATCAATATCCATAGAAATCCCGGCGCAAATCCAAACTGCGCCGCCAGCGTCGGCCCCACCAGCGGTCCTGCTCCCGCAATCGCCGCGAAATGATGCCCGAACAAAACCCACTTCGGCGACGGCACGTAGTTATGTCCATCTTCGTACGTATGCGCCGGCGTCTCGCGCCGGTCGTCCAGCGCCAGTGCCTTCGCCGCAATAAACGCGCTGTAATACCGGTATCCAATCGCATACACACAAAGCGCCGCCAGCAGGACTGGGAAAGTATTCATTGGATTCGCCTCTTTTTTTGCACTCGTCTTTCGATCAACTCCTTGCGGAGTCCCCTCAGACCGAAATCTGTAGCCGTTCTATCACAACTCCCGCCGCCCAGCGTCAAAATCTTTACCAACAGCCGTTTTCTTTCCTCCGCGCGACTCGCCGTCCTTTGCGTCTCTGCGTTATCTTTATCCCTTCGCCTTTTCTCCACTCCTCACCAAGTTCCAAAACCTGTCATCCCGACCGGAGGCCGGCGCTTTTTGCTGGCCGCAGTGGAGGGTTCTGCTTTTTCTTCCTCTTCTCTTCTCAGCGAACTCCGCGCTCTCAGCTTGCCCTGAGGGCATTTGCGAAGGGCGTTCTCTGCGTTAATCTTTTTCGAATCCCGCGGCGGCTGATCCCGCATAATCTCGCGTTCTCTTTGCAGTTAATTCCCCTTGTCGGTAATCCGTTTTCTTCCCGCCTCAACGGCTCGCGACTACCAGTACTCGCCTCCGACGGCCCGGAAACATCCCTTTTCCTTGCTATTTTCCAAACGAATTCTTGACATCTACCGCTGACCAGTATTAAGTACGGGGCGTTTGAGGCCCGTTCGTGGTTGATTACCTGACCTACACACCAATTGTGGGTCACAGGGGGGTATTCGTAATGTTCGGGAAAACACGTGGGGCAGTGGTGTATCTAGTTGTACTTCTCGCAGTATCCCTGGCCTGGTCCGGACTTGTGGCCGCGCAGCAGCAAGCAGCAAATTCGCAGGCTGCCACCCCGCTCGTCCGCCTTCTCCAGGCGAAGGGCATTCTCACGCCAGAAGAAGTCGCGCAAATTAGCCAGGCATCGTCTGCCAGCGATGCCGATCAGCGGCTTGCAAAACTCCTTATGTCTAAGGGAGTCATTTCGCAAGCAGATTACAACCAGATGATGGGTGCTTCGGGCATCATGAACGCCTCGGCCAGCAACTCGGCTCCCGCGGCCATGATTCCTGCCGTCTATCGCGTTCCAGTTGCCGGAGCTTCCGCCCCTGCCGCTGGTTCAACCTCCAGCGCGGTTCCTGCTGATCTTCAAGAGAAGCAGCAGACTCCGCCTGGACAAACGCCGCCGCAGCAGGCGCCTTCCGTCTCGCCAACCACCCTATCTGCCGCCAACCCCGTCCGTGTTTTTCCGGTGGGCGGTATTCCCAAAGGTGACTTGAAAGCCGCCATCAAACTCGGCCCCATCGGACTCACTCCTTACGGCTTCCTCAAGGCCACCTTTGTTCACGACAGTTCGTCGCCCGGCGGCGATGATTTTCCGCTTCCCGGCTTCCTGGGCGATACCGGTCCAAACTCGGCGCCAGAGTTCCACATCAAGGCCCGCTCAACGCGGTTCGGCACCAACTTCGAGTGGCTCGACCCGAGTTCGAGTGTGACTGTCACCGGAAAGTTTGAAATGGACTTTGAAGGAAACTTCAACCGTTCCGACAACCGCAACCTCTCTTCGATTCGTTCCTACAACCCGTCCATCCGCTTGGCCTACGGGCGCATTGATTGGCGCGTGAACGAAACGAACACGCTCTCCGCAGTGATGGGACAGGACTGGACGCCGTTCGCTTCTTCAACCCTGCCCAACATGCTGGAAACCACCGGCCTCGGAATCGCTTTCGGCAATCCCTATGAGCGCGCTCCGCAATTCCGCTCGGGCTACACACATGACTTCGGCAGGTTCCAGATCATGCCGGAAATCGCCGTCGTTCTGCCCGCCATCGGCCTCACCCCGTCCGCCGCGAACATTTCCAACCAGTTGGGTTACGGCGAACGCCAGGGACCGGACAGCAACACGCCTCAGGTCGAAGGCCGCATCGTCGGGCAATTTAAACTCGATAACTCTCCCGGCGTTGCTCCCGCGCAGCTCATCTTCAGCTTTGAAGAGGGCCACCGCACCGCCATCGTCCTCGGCGCCGCTGTTCCAACTGCTCCGATTACGGCGACCAACACCAACGCCAACCTATACAAAGCGGCGTTCCCCACTGGCGCGCGCGTCGGCAGCGACACTAACGGTTGGGATTTCGAATGGCAGTTGCCAACTCGCTTCGCAACACTCATCGGCAAATACTATAGCGGCAGCGACCTGCGATATTATTTCGCCGGCCAGCTCTTCTCCAACTACAACGCCACTGGCGGCTTCACCAATCTCGCCTCCGCAGCCTCGATCGACGGCGCCTCAACTGTCTTCTTCGGCACCAACGCTGCCGGCGTTCCCTTCGTCGTTCCTCAGCTTCCGGTCCGCGCCAAGGGCGGCTTCACGCAACTCGGCCTTCCCCTTTCGCGCTGGTTCGGTCACGACCCCGAAGGCCGCCACGCCGGCTGGTCGCTCTACGTGATGTACGGCACGGACCAGGCCAACACCAGGGACCTGTTGCACACATCAGCCACGGCCAGCTCTCGCGCGCGCAGCGACATGAGCGTCGGCACGCTTAACTACAAACTCAACAAGTGGGTCTCTTTCGCATTCGAAGAGTCTCTCTATCGCACCCGCGCCAACACGTCCACCTTCAATCCGGTCACCGGTCTGCAGGGCTTTCCTCTCTTCGAGGGGATTCCTCAGCACGAATGGCGAGACCTCCGCAGCGAAGGCGGCGTAATCTTCAGCTTCTAAACCCTAACTGTAGCGTCCACCTTAAGGTGGACGCTACCTCTCTCTGCACCCGCACCAACTGAAACTTGCCATCCTGCCTGCCTGCCCGCCGGAGGAGGGACGGGCGCGCTGTTCGCGCCCCGAAGGACCTCAACGCAAGCACTCTGCAAAACTTCACAATCGAACTTCTCCCCACTACCTCAACCTCGCGAACAGCTCTTCCTTCCACCGCGAATTATCAATCGTCCAAACAATCTTCGCCTTCCGCCCACTCGCAATCTGCGCCGCCCACACCTTCCGATTCCTCTCATCCCCCGCCACATTCAACCGGTCCACCACCGTCATCCCCCGCGTCAACTCGCTCTCCGTTTCCACATTCCAAAAATGTTCCGACGATAACGTCACGATCGACGCATCCAGCGCCACCGCCATCGCCACCGGATCCGGCAGCGAAATCCCATGCTCGCCTGTCTGCACGTGAAACGCTTCCTGCGCCCGGCTATTGCACTCAATCGCAAACTTCGCTACCGCCGTCCCAAATCCCATCACCTTCTCGATCTCTTTCAAATTCAGCACCGCTTCCCCGCGGCACAAATGCCAGCCCACCATCTCCACGGGCATTCCACTCCTCGCCACAATCTGCGCCGCCTCCGGATCGCACCAGATGTTGTACTCCGCCGCCGGCGTCACGTTTCCCTCGCAGCACGGCGCCCCTCCCATCACCACGCACCGGCTAACCTTCTTCGCAATCTCCGACCTCTTCTGCAGCGCCAACGCAACGTTCGTCAGCGGCCCCAGCGTCACCATCACAATCCCAGGATGCGTTTCGATCAACTCGACGATCGCCTCCGCCGCGCCCATCTTTTCCGGCCCTCGCCGCGGCGCGGGATACCCGTGATCCCCCAATCCATCGCGCCCGTGAAACCAGTCCGCACTGTGGTGCGCCCGCCTCAGCGGCTTCTCCGCCCCCGTAAACACCGCCACACTCGACCCGCAAAGCTCCGCCGTATACAACGCGTTGCGGCTAGCCTGCCGCACCTCCACATTGCCCGCCACCGTAGTAATCCCCACCACCTCAACCTCGGGATGCCGCAGCGCCATAATCAACGCCACCGCATCATCCGAAGCCGTATCCGTATCAATCAAAAATTGTCGTTTCATGCGCCGTAGCATACCAAACTCCCCAGTAGCGGCCACCTTCAGGTGGCGCCGCTCTTCCTTTGGAGTGCGGTAGCTCTGCTACCGCTTTTACAGATTCAGCCCATGCGACCACCTCTTCCTTCCCCACGCACTCAATTAAAGCAATCACAGTTAACGCACTTTCCCCCGGGAACTTTTCCCTCTTTCGCGGGGAATAATCTCCAGCACCTGTCTAACAATCTGGGAAAGGCCAGGCTTCACAACTTGCGGAAACTTCCTTCAACTATCCTCCTTCTTCTCCTCGCCGCCATTCCCCTTCTCAGCCAGCAATCCCCTCCCATCACTCTCAGCGTCTCCGCCGTCAATCTCGTCGCCTCCGTCCGAGACAAACACGGCAACCTCGTCCGCAATCTCTCCAAAGACGACTTCACCCTCGACCAGGACGGCAAGCCTCAATCCATCACCTATTTCGCCAAGGAATCCGATCTCCCGCTCACCCTCGGCCTCCTCGTGGACACCAGCCTCAGCCAGCGCCGCGTCCTTGATCAGGAACGCTCCGCCAGCCGCTCTTTCCTCGATCACGTCCTCCGCGAAGACAAAGACAAAGCCTTCCTCATCCATTTCGATCACGAAGTCGAACTCCTCCAGGACCTCACCGCTTCGCGCGAAAAACTCCTCGCGGCCATCGATCAACTCCACACCCCGCAATTCTCCCAGTCCAGCTCCGGCGGTGGTTCCGCCAGCGGCGGTGGCGATGGAAGCGGCCGCGGCTCGCACGGCCACGGTCACGGAGGCGGCACGCTCCTCTACGATTCCATTTACCTCGCTTCCGACGAACTAATGAAAAAGCAACAGGGCCGCAAGGCTCTCATCATCCTTACCGACGGCGTCGACCGTGGCAGCAAGGAATCTCTCGCCGAAGCCATCGAATCCGCGCAGCGCGCCAATACCCTGATTTATTGCATTCTCTTCGCCGACAAGGAAGAAGGCCACGGCAGCGGCGGCGGCTTCGGCGGACCTCGCATGGGTGGTGGTGGAATGGGCGGCGGCGGAATGGGCGGCAGAGGCGGCGGCCATCCCCGCCGCACGGAAGAATCGCGCCCCGACGGCAAAACAATTCTCGAACAAATCGCCAAAACTTCCGGCGGCCGTTTCTTTGAAGTCTCCAAGAAAGAGACTCTCGACAAAATCTACGCTGACCTCGACGAAGAACTCCGCAATCAGTACGTCCTCGGCTACTCCCCAGACAAGCCCGACGCCACCGTCGGCTACCACAAGCTCCATCTCGCCGTGAAACAAAAAGACACCCAGGTCCAAACCCGCGACGGCTTCTACCTCGAGCACTAAACTCGCCCACAAAAAAATGTCGGGGCGGCCCGCCTTAGGCGGGCCGCCCCTCTCCGCATTTCTCTGTGAACTCTGTGCTCTTCCTCTGAGCCCTCTGTGTTAATCCTTCTCTTCCTATTTCACCTGCTGCGCCTCTTTCTGCTTCTTCCTCTGTTCATCCATCCGCTGTATATACTGCTCGAATTTCGGCAACTGCTCCGGCGTCAGGAATGTCCGCATGTCAGCACGGGTCTTCATTCGGACCACATCCACTTCCGTGTCGCTCTTGTCCCGAATCGTCCGGATCTCCGACTGCGCGTTCTTGATGATCCCTTCCGCTTTCTGAGCCTGCTCCGCCGTCAGCCCGATGGCATCCGTCATGTCCGCCACCTTCTTAGCCCTGTGTTCAGCCTCGGACGGCGCCGCAGTCTTCGTCGCCGCATAACTCCGCCGCGCCAGGCTGTACCCAAACACGCCGCCCGTCGCTGTTCCCAATATGAACACCAGTGCTAGCCAAATCGCCGCCTTCTTGCGGATCTCCGGGTTCATGGCCTAACCTCGCTTGTAGCTCCAAGCCCATCGTCATACCACGTCGGCGCAACCGACGAATCGAACACCATATCGCCGCCTCGCCGCTCCGCGTTCAACCGATCCGTCCTTCGCAGCTCCAGCGCCCAGCCTCCACCCAGCACCAGCAGCAGCGCGCTCAGCGCCACCAGCCGCGGCGCCAGCCGACGCACGCTGATCCACACGCCGTCCCGCGCTTCCTCCACTTCCCTCTCCCGAGCCGTAATCGCCGCCATCACTCGGGTCGCAAACCACGGCCCCGCTTTCGGCACCGTCATTCCAACCAGCGCATTCCGCGTCTCTGCAAACTCCTCCAGCGCCGTCCGGCAAGCCTCGCAACTGCCCGCGTGTTTTTCCTCGGCTTCCGGCAGTTCGGCCCGCCATTCCTCGGCGCTCTTCCGCGTATTCCCGCTCAGTGGCAATTCTTCCAGCGCATCCAGAAAACGCCGGCAACTCACTTCATCCCGATTTAAAAGGTTCCCCATTCTTCTCTTACCTCTTTTTCTTCTCGATTCCTGTTCTCCTGGACCCGGTAACTCCGTCTATGCCCTTGCTCCCCGCCTTCGCCTCGTCCGCTCCGTAATCCGCTGTCGAGCACGGAACAGCCTCACCTTCACCGTGTTCGCATTAATCTCCATCAGCTCCGCAATCTCTTCCACCGAAAATCCCTGTACTTCCTTAAGCACCAGCATCGTCCGGTCGCGTTCATCCAGGCAGCTCATCAACTCCTCCACCTGCTGCCGCACCGCCAACCGCTCTCCCGCATCCGGGCGCCCATCCGACTGCTCCGACGACGCCTGATAAACCTGCGACTGCTCCTCATTCAACTCCGCCTCAAACACCAGCGGCCTCACCTTTTTCTTCCTCAGCAAATCCCAGCATTCATTCACCGTTATCTTATATAGCCAGGTGCTGAACGCCGCCCTTTGGTCGAACCGCTTTATCGAAAAGTAAGCCTTCAGGAACACCTGCTGGGCTATGTCTTCCACGTCCTCACGGTTCCTCAGGATGCCCCCCGCCACCGCAAATACCCGGTTTTGGTGCCTCCTGACCAGCTCCTCAAAGGCTTCCTTATCTTCCTTTTGCGCGCGCCGGACCAGCTCCCGGTCCTCCTCCACACGCGCCGAGACCCCTTCCCCCGCCGTCCTGGGCTTGCCCAGTCCTGTAATCGCCAGAGCCACTGGTTTTGGGACGCGTGCCATAGGTCTTTGGTTACGCTAATTTGCTTCCCTTGTCCACCCGATGTCCACTTGGGGCTAACCGCCTAGTTCCGCCAGTTCCACAGCTTACCGCTAGTTTCGACTTGCTACCCTTGACTATCTATGGAATACTCAACCCATGATTATTGGCGATCGTCTTCGCGCTCTGCGCGAGGAAAAGAAACTCTCCCAGGGTGATATCGAGAAGCGCACTGGTCTCCTCCGGTGTTACATTTCCCGCGTTGAGAATGGCCACACCGTCCCGGCCATCGAGACGTTGGAAAAGCTGGCGCGTGCTCTCGAGTGCCCACTTTATCAACTCTTCTACGACGGCGAAGAGCCACCTCAACTTCCGAACCTCCCCAAGCGTAAATCGTCCGACGATATCGCATGGGGCAGCGCAGGGAAAGAGGCGCGCTACCTCAACAAGCTACGTCGCTTGCTGAGCAAAGCCGACGAGGAAGATCGCAAGCTGCTGCTGTATATGGCCCAAAAAATGGCCAATCGGTAGTAGTTCGGCGATCCGGTCCGCGCCTGCGTAGACACAACCTTAACTGAAAAGAGCCGCTCCTCTCCGCGCCCGAGCGGCTTTTTCGTTCTTACCCACCTACGCCCAGCCCCGAAATTTGTCATCCCGAGCGCATCCGACAAGGATGCGCGAAGGACCTCAACTTAAACCCAATCTCCAAATTCAACCACGAAGAGCTTTTTCCTTTTGCCGATTACTCTCTCCCGCTCACTCCCACTCAATCGTACTCGGCGGCTTGCTGCTCACGTCATACACCACCCGCGTCACTCCCGGCACCTCATTTACAATCCGCGTGGACATCCGCTCCAGCACTTCCCCCGGCAGCCGTACCCAGTCCGCCGTCATCGCGTCATCCGACTGCACCACCCGCACAGCCACCGTCAATCCGTAAGTCCTTCCATCTCCCATGACGCCCACGCTTCTCACCGGTAGCAGCACCGCAAACGCCTGCCAAACTTTCTCGTACAATCCCGCCCGCCGAATCTCCTCTACCACAATCGCATCTGCTTCTCGCAGCGTCTCCAGATCCTTCTTCGTAATCGCGCCAAGCAACCGCACCGCCAGCCCCGGCCCCGGAAACGGATGCTTCACCAGAATCTCTTCCGGCAAACCTAGGTCTTTTCCAATCCGCCGCACCTCATCCTTAAATAAATCCCGCAGCGGCTCCACCAGCGCGAACGGCATGTTCTCCGGCAGTCCGCCTACATTGTGATGTGTCTTGATCGTCGCCGAAGGCCCCTTCACCGACACGGATTCAATCACGTCGGGATAAAGCGTCCCCTGCACAAGAAACTTGATATCTCCCGCCGCGCCCTTCTGCAACTTTTCCGCTTCCGCAGCAAAAATCGTAATGAACTCACGCCCGATAATCTTGCGCTTCTGCTCCGGATCGCTTACGCCCTCCAGCTTCGCCAGAAAATGTTCCGAAGCGTCCACTCCAATCACCCGCAGCCCCAGCCGTTCGCGGTACATCTCCAGCGTGTGCTCAAACTCGTTCTTCCGCAGCAGCCCGGTGTTTACGAAAATATTCGTCAGCCGCTCGCCCATCGCGCGATGCACCAGCACCGCCGCCACCGTCGAATCCACTCCGCCGCTCAACCCGCAAATCGCGTGGTGCGTACCCACCTTCTGCCGGATCGCTTCCACCGTCTCTTCAATGAACGCTTTCCCGCTCCACTTCGGCTCCGCCTTGCACACCCGGAAAAGAAAATTCCGCAGAATCTCCGTCCCGCGGTCCGTGTGATTCACTTCCGGGTGAAACTGCACCGCATACATCTTCCGCTTCTGATCTTCCGCCGACGCAATCGCGTTCGCCGTCTTGCCCGTCAGGTGAAATCCCGGCGGCAATTCCAGCACGTTGTCCCCGTGGCTCGCCCAGATCTTCAGCTTTTCCGGCAACCCGCCCAGGATGTGGCTCTCCGCCTTTTCCAGGTTGAAATGCGCCGGCCCGTATTCGCGCCGCTGCACCGGCTCCACTTTCCCGCCCAAATTCTTCGCCATCCACTGCATGCCGTAACAAATTCCCAGCACCGGAATTCCCTGCGCCAGCACCGCCGGATCGCACACCGGCGCATCCTTGTCATACACGGAGCTAGGCCCGCCCGACAAAATAATGCCTGCTGGCTCGAGCTTCCGAATCTCTTCCACCGAACTCGTGCAAGGCAAAACTGCGCTGAAGACCTGCTGCTCGCGCACCCGCCGCGCAATCAGCTGCGTATACTGCCCCCCAAAGTCCAGCACCACAATCCCGCCCCGCTCCGTCTTCAATGTCCCTTG
>Ga0137412_10003577_pt1 | contig 12392 bp, 10 predicted proteins | sample CZODoug2_1_16fun_FD_122160 | JGI IMG/M metagenome (GOLD analysis project Ga0137412, IMG submission 122160) | Vadose zone soil fungal communities from Angelo Coast Range Reserve, California, USA - CZODoug2_1_16fungal (Hybrid Assembly) | ecosystem: Environmental > Terrestrial > Soil > Vadose zone...
CATGGTCGCGAGCAACACCAGCAGCACCAGGGACGCGCCACGGAATCGCTTGCGGGCCAGCGAGTACGCGGCGAGCGCGCTCACCGTCACCTGCAGCGTCAGGCCGACGGCCACCACGATCAGTGAGTTGACCAGGCCGCGGGCCACGCCGAAGTGCCAGGCGGTGGTGATGTTGGAGAACGTCGGCTGCTTCGGCACGAGAGCCGCCTCGCCGCTCTGCAGCGTCGCACCGCTGAGCGCCGTCATAGCGAGCGTCCACAGTGGAAGCAGGAAGATCGCCAGTACGAGCAGGATCAACGCGACGCGGACCAGCCGTTGCGGAGCCCGACCGCGCGGCATGCGCAGCCCGAGCGCGGTGCTGGAGGCGGCGCTCATGCGTCCTCCCGACGGCGGCGCCACCACAGGAACAGGGCGGTGATCAGCACGGTGACGGCGAGCAAGAGGGTCGAGACGGCGGTTGCGTAGCCCGTGTCGTTGCCGGTGGTCGCCTGCTTGTAGCCGAACGTCGTCACCGTCTCGGTCGCGCCGGCCGGCCCGCCGTTGGTCAGCACGTAGATCTCGGTGAACACCCGCAGGCCCCGGATGATGCCGAGCGTGATGACGATCGTGGTGATGGGCCGCAGCGCCGGCAGGGTCACGTGCCGCAGCCGCTGCCAGGCGTTGGCCCCGTCGATGTTGGCCGCCTCGTAGAGCTGCCGGTCGATGCCGGCCAGCCCGGCCACGAAGATCACCATGTCATAGGGCGCGCTCTTCCAGATCTGGACGAGCATCACCGATGCCAGCGCCTGATGCGGGCTGTTGAGGAACGGTTCGGGGCCGAGTCCGAGGTGGCCGATGAGTGAGTTGACCGCGCCGTACTTCGCCGGGAAGAGCAGTACACCCCACAGCTCGGCGACAGCGACCATCGCCGTCACGACCGGCAGGAACACCGCCGTTCGCACGATGCGCAGCGTGCGCGACGGTCCCTCGAGCAGCAGGGCCAGGAAGAACCCGATCAGCGCGGACAACGCCACCGTCACCAAGGCGTCGAGCACGGTGTGCCAGACCGCGGCGTGCAGCAGGGTGTCGGAGAAGGCGTGGCGGTAGTTCGCGAATCCGACCCACTGGTTGCCGAGGTAGGGGCGGACGTGGAACAGGCTGAGCCAGATTCCCCAGATGGTCGGCCAGAACTTGAATACGCCGAAGAACGCGAGCGCCGGCGCGAGGAACACCCACGGACTCAGTGACTGACGCCAGTGGCCGCGTCGCCGCCGCACCCCCGGGGGCGGTGCGGCGGTTCGCGGTTCGGTCACAGTGACCGGGGCAGCCAAGGTCTCCACGCGGGTCAGCCGGCGACACCCTGCTGCTTGAGCAGGTTCTGGAAGGTGCCGTTCAGCGAATCGAGCGTGGACTTGGGATCACCGCAGCTGGCCACCATCTTGTTCAGCGCGTCGGAGGTGGCCTGCCGGAAGGCGGTCCAGTTGGGCATGTAGTCGGCCTCGAAATGGCCCTGCGTCGTGTACAGCTGCTGGGCGAGCGTCCAGCGCTGGTCGCCCTTGTGGGCGGTGGCGGCGTTGACCGTCGTGTTGACCGGCAACCGCACGATCGTCGAACTCGCCACGGCGGTCATCCCGATTTGCTGCGCCTCGGGCGTGATCATGTACTCGGCGAGCTGCTTGGCTTCGTCGGTGCGCTTCGAGCCGGCCATCAAGAAGATGTTCGTCGCCTCGGCGAGAGTCTGGGCGCTCTTCGGCCCGCTCGGCGGCGCGACGACGCTGTAGTGCCCCTTCACCGCGGTGGCATCGGCCGTCGCGAACGCGTACGGGCCGGTGAAGTAGAGCCCGGCCGTCCCGGACTGGAAGACCTTGTTGGTGTCTGCCGTGACGTCGTTGACGGCGCTGGGCTGCACGGAATGGTCGGTGCAGAAGAACTTCTCGAAGTACGTGGCGGCTGTGACGGCAGCGGGTGAGTTGATCGTCGAGGTGTACTTGCCTTCTCCGGCCGGCTTGAAGTAGTCGCCGCCGGCCTGCCACAGGAACGTGGACCAGTACCAGGAGATGTATCCGCGCGAGGTGGAACCCGGGACGTCCAGGCCGAAGGTGTCGGCCTTGCCGTTGCCGTTGGGGTCCTGCTTGGTGAACGCCTTGGCCGCGGTGGCCAGGTCGTCCCAGGTCGTCGGCGCGGACAGGTGCAGCTTCTGCAGCCAGTCGTTGCGGACGAACAGCAGGTTGGCCTGGACGGAGAACGGCACCGCGTAGTACTTGCCGCTCAGGTCCTTCGCCACGTTCCAGGTCGCGTCGGCGATCTGGTCCCCGCCGGTGATCGAGGCTCGATCAACCTCCTGCACGATGCCCTCTGAGCGGAACGCTCCGGTCTGCGCCGCGTCGTCGACCACGACATCAGGCAGCTTGTGCGCCGAGGCCGCGGCGTTCACCTTGGTCTCGAAGTCGGTGAGGGTCATGAACAGCTGCGTTTTCACGCCAGTCTTCTTGGTGAACGCGTCGAGCAGGGCCTGGTACGCCTTCTGCGCATCGCCGGCGCCGCGCACCCACACCTGCAACGTCCCGCCGCCACTGCCGCCGGATGAACTGCTGCTGCACGCTGTTGCTGCGAGAATCACCGATACGACGAGCACGACGGCGAACCGGAGGCGGCGAACCGAGGACATCACGTACTCCGTTCAGTATGCTGAACTACGTTTATGAACGTGAACAGACGGTACGACCGTTGAGGTCGCCGAGTCAAGGAGTCTGGAAATGAGCGCTGCGCAGAGCAACGGTCAACCGGTCAAATCGGCCGTGCGCACGATCGAGGTGCTGGACTTTTTCGCACGCCACCCGGGCCTGCACTCGCTTGGATCCCTGCAGGAGAGCCTCGGTTACCCCAAGAGCAGCCTGTACGTCCTGTTGCGGACCCTGGTCGACGTCGGATGGATCGAGACGGACGCGACGGGCACGCTCTACCGCATCGGGCTGCGCGCACTGCTGGTCGGCACGTCCTACATCGACACCGACGACGTGGTTGCCGGAGCGCGATCTGCCCTGGACCGGCTGGCCGAGGAGACCGGTGAGACTTGCCACCTCGCCCGCCTCGACGGCAGCGACGTCGTGTACCTGGCCACCCGGGAGTCACACCACTACCTGCGCCCGTTCTCGCGCATCGGACGGCGGCTACCCGCGTACACGACCTCGCTCGGCAAGGCGCTGCTGGCCGACCGGGACGAGGACGAGGTGCGGGCGATCCTGCCGTCGAAGCTCGAACCGCTGACGAAGAACACGATCGTGGACCGGTCCAAGCTGATGGCCGAACTGGGCCGTACGCGCAAGCGCGGCTATTCGGTGGACCGGGAGGAGAACACCATCGGGTTGCGCTGCCTCGGTGTCGCGCTGCACTACCAGCGTCCGGCCCGGGACGCGATCAGTTGCTCGGTGCCGGTGGCTCGGATGTCGGCTGAGCGGGAGAAGGACATCGCGCAGGCGATGCTCGCGGCTCGGGACGAGATCGACCGGATCACCCGCGGCAACCGCGTTCATGTATCTGACTCTGATTCACCACGCTGATAGGGTCGGGGAAACGTTCGAGGAGTCCGCGATGGCACGTGTTCTGCTGACCGGTGCGGCCGGCGGGGTGGGCCGGTTCCTGCGGGACGGCCTACCCGGCCGGGGCTGGGAGCTGCGGTTGTTCGACCGGGCCCCGATCCCCGAGGCGCCCGATGCCGTGGTCGCGGATCTGCGCGACGACGCGGCGTTGGACGCGGCGCTGGACGGCGTCGATGCGGTGGTGCACCTGGCCGGCATCTCGGTCGAGGCGCCGTTCGACGACATCCTGGGCTCGAACATCGACGGCACCTATCGCCTGTTCGCGGCCGCCCGGCGGGCCGGCGTCACGCGCATCGTCTACGCCAGCAGCAATCACGCCGTCGGCTTCGAACCGGTCGGCGGGCTCGCGCGAGTGGACACCCCACCTCGTCCGGACACGTACTACGGGCTGTCGAAGGTGTTCGGCGAAGGGCTCGGCCGGCTCTACCACGACCGGTTCGGCCTGGACGTGGTGTGCATTCGTATCGGCTCGTGCTTCGAGCGACCGACGTCGCGCCGCCAGCTCGCCACCTGGCTGAGTCCGCGCGACGCCGTGGGGCTGTTCGACGCCTGCTTGCGCGCCCCGGCACCGGGCTACGTGGTGACGTTCGGGATCTCGGCGAACACCCGGGGCTGGTACGACATCGAGCCGGCCCGCAAGCTGGGCTACGAACCGCAGGACGACTCCGAGCCCTACGCGGCCGAGATCCTCGCCGGGCCGCCCGAGTCCGACGCTGATGCGCGCTACCTCGGCGGCCACTTCACGGAGGTGCCGCTCGGCGAGCACATGCGATGAGTGAGCACCGCAGCGAGCGCCAGCGAGTGAGGAGCGGAGCGAATTCAGCGATGAGCGCTCGCGCGAAGAGCCAGGCTGTCTAGTGACGTACCGGCTGGTCGTGCTGCCGGACGCACCGCGTGATCACGCCCGCCGGCTGGCCGACGACCTGCCGTCCGTCGACGTGGTGGCCGCCGAGGATGCCGAGGCCGCAGCGCTACTGCTGGTCGGCGCCGAGGCGGCGTATGGCACCTTGACGCCGTCGCTGCTGGCGGCCGCGCCCGCACTTCGCTGGCTGCAGGCCCCGCAAGCCGGTCCGCCGCCCGAGTTCTACTTCGCCGAGCTGGTCGCGCATCGGGTCGTGGTGACGAACCTGCGCGACACCTACACCGACCACGTCGCCACCCACACCGTAGCGATGCTGCTGGCCCTGGCTCGCAATATCCCGGCCTACGCGCGGGCTCGCACCTGGGCGCCGATGGACGGCGTGCTGCACCTGCAGCGCGCCACCGTCCTCGTCGTGGGGCTGGGCGCCGTGGGTACGGAGGTGGCCCGCCAGCTCGGGCCGTTCGGCGCCACGATCATTGCGACGGATGCGCGTCTCGCGCAGCGGCCCACCGGAGTCGCCGAGCTGCATCCGGCCGACGCGCTGGATGCCCTCTTGCCGCGCGCCGATGCCGTCGTGCTCACCGTGCCGCACACGCCCGCCACCGACGGGCTGATGTCGGCGCGGCGGCTCGCGCTGCTCGAGCCGTCGGCGGTGCTCGTCAACGTCGGCCGCGGTGCGCTGGTCGACCTGGACGATCTGGTCGTCTCGCTGCGGGCCGGGCAGCTGCGGGCCGCCGCCATCGACGTCGTCCCGCACGAGCCGCTGCCCGACGACCATCCACTGTGGACGATGCCGCAGGTCCTGATCACGCCGCACGTCGCCGGGGTGGGCCCGGAGACCGACGAGCGACGCTATGCCGTCGTCCGCGACAACGCCGAGCGCTTCGCCGCCGGCCGGGCGCTGCGCAACGTGGTCGACAAGGCCAACCGTTTCTAGTGCCGCCGCCCCTAGCCGAGGTCCTCGGCGGCGGGGCGAACCGCCCAGATGTCTCCGCCCGGTGGCGCGGGCGTGAGCCGCAGCGCCTTCGCGGCGGCCCGATCGCCGACGTCGGCCGCGGCGTGCAATGCGTCCGACGCGTAGTAGGACTGGAACGTCAGCTCGGGATACGGCCACGCGCTCTGCCCCTGCGTGGCGGCCGGGATCAGGTAGTCGATGGCGTCGAACAGCGTTGCGCCATTGGCATTGCGGTAGTGCCACACGTCCACGCCGACGTGCTTACCGATTTGGGCGAGCCGGGTCAGCGCCATCAGGTTGAACATCGAATAGTGCCAGCTGCGGGTGCGTACGAGCTCGAGCGGCTGGGTTCCGTCGGCGGCGATCTGGACGTCCAGGTGGGTCGTCTGGGCGGTGCGGACGATGGTGCGGGCGAGGTCGCGCTGGCCGGTGTAAAGGGCGAGTGCGGCCTCCTGCTCGTCGAAGAAGCTGCCGTGGTTGTTCGTGGTGGCGGCCTCGTCAGTGCCGTTCTTGCTCGTTTGCAGCCACTGCAGGAACTGGGTGAACCACGAGGTCATGCCGGCGTGGTCGGCCGAGGTCCACGCCGGGGCACCCGAGTCGAGAATCGCGACGGCGTCGATCACGTCGGGCAACGCCTCGGAGAACTCGATGATGCCGGTGCCGCGCCCGTCGACCACGCAGGGGATGAACTGGGTGTAGTTCATGTTCGGATTCATCCGCGTGGCGGCGTCGAGGAACCAGGTGCGTAGGTCGAGCCGGGCCCGCTCGGCGTAGGCCCGCTTGCCGGTGTAGTACCAGGCCAGGCTGAGCCGGTAGATCGCGTCGAAGGCACTTCCGCGCACGGCGTGGTCGGTGATGTCGTCGACCGCCGGGTTGCGCACGCCGTCGCGTTGGATGTACGGGCAACCCCACGGGTTGTCGGCGGTCTTGGGCTGCGTCGGCCACCAGTACGGCGCCTCGCTGAGGTAGTCGTGCGGGTCGCCGCTCGGCGGCAGTTCGGTCTTCGCGGCGATCGTCCACGGGCCGGCCGTGAGCGCCTCGTCGGCTTCGCTGAGGAGCGTCCGCATCGGCACGGTGATCGCCGGATCGCCGAGGTGGTAGCGCACTTTCGTCAGCAGGAGCTGGGTGCTGTCGAGGGTCACCGTCCGCGGCAGTGGCAGCGGGGGAGCGGCGGACGCGGCACCTGGCAGCGCCGCGATCACCCCGGCCGCGATAGCCACGATGGCCGTGAGCCGGATGGGGCGGGTGATGTGACGCATAGCAGCCTCGATTCATATACATGAACGAAGTTCACGATGCTGTACGCAGACACGGTAGAGCTCTCGGGCCGAACGGGCAATAGCGCATCGGTCCAGGCTCAGGCCCAGCAACGGATCGGCACGCGTCCGGTGGCTGGTGAGCTGCGCCGTTCGGTGCGCATGATCGTCTCTGCCGAAAGGACCATCGATGGTCCGTCCAGCAGAGACGATCAAGGCCGATTCCGGCGCGCGAGCGACCGAGTTCCGGGCCGGCTCGAGACGGCGAGCGCGAGGGATGGCTGGGGTCTGCTCGCCGTCCCCGGCCGCAAACCCGCCTGATCAGCGGCTACTCGTCCGAGTCGTAGCTGGCGAGAGCTCCGAGGATCGTCACCAGCTCACCGAGGCGAGCCTGCTGCTTGACCGTGAGCTGGGCGCGGATCGCCTCGGCCAGCCAGGCCGCGCGGGCCTTCCGATCGCGGCGGAGCGCCGTCCCACCCGTCCGGGTGATCCGTACCAGCACCATCCGCGCGTCGTCGGGATGGTTGCGCTTGGCGGCGAATCCGGCGGCCTCCAGCTGCGCGACGATCTTGGCGGCGGTCTGGTGTCGCACGCCACGTTCCTCGGCGAGCTGCGCGATGGTCTGCGGACCCTCGCGCTCGAGCGTGGCCAGCACCGCGGATTCACCCGGCGGCAACGTCTCCGTGCGACCGCTGGTACGGACCAGCCGGCTGGCGTTGACACGTAGTTGTTCGGCAAGAGTATCGACATCGTCCATGGTTCGACTGTACAGCCGCGCTGTCTAGGACGGGAGGGCAGCTAAGCTGCCGATGTGACGACGGTGGGTTTGACCCCATGACCTGGGGCCTGCTCACTCAGCTCACTCACCGGTTGGCCGAGTACACGGTCGCGCCGGCAGCCGCAACGCGGCGGGCACATCCTGCTCGGCAACGAGTGGGTGCCCAGCCCGCCGAATGCGGCCGTTCTCCTGGACGCGGCGCCGCAGTACGCGATGGTGATCGGTGCCTACCCGGATCGCCCGCCGGCCACCGACCGTCCGTTGGTGGGGCTCGTCGCGTTGAACTACGTCGGTGCCTCCGCCGTTCACGGCGCGTTGTTCTTCGACTGTCTCGACCGCGTAGACAGCGCGGGCCCGACGTCGGCGCCCGCCGGTTGGCGAATGCCCTGATCGGCAGCTGACGGTCCTAGGCGTCGGCCAGTTCGGCGATCCCGGCCACTGCGCGGTCGACGTCGGCATGGTCGTTGTAGGGGGCGATCCCGAGTCGTACGGCGCCGGTGTCGCCCAGCCCGAGGGTGCGCGAGGCTTCGACGGCGTAGAAGGATCCGGCCGGGGCGTTGACGCCGAGGTGGGCCAGATGGCGTTGCACCGCGGGCGATGGGTGCTGGTCGATCGAGAGCAGCAGGGTGGGGGTACGCCGGGCGGCTCGGGAGTAGATCACCACGCGGGTCAGCGTCGCGAGCTGCGTCTCGAGTCGGCGCCGGAGCTCGTCCTCGTGGGCGTGTACCGCGGCCAAAGATGCCCGCAGCCGTTCGCGTCGACTGCCCACAGCCGAGGTCAGGTCGGCCAGGAAGTCGACCGCGGCGGTAGTTCCGGCGAGAAGCTCGTAGGGCAGGGTTCCGAATTCGAACCGTTCGGGGACGTCATCGGTCGACGGCAGCAGCTTGTCCGGCGCCAACGACTCGAGCCGCTCCGGTCGGGCGGCGAGCACGCCAAGGTGCGGTCCGCAGAACTTGTACGGCGAACAGACGAAAAAGTCGGCGCCGAGTCCGCTCAGGTCCACCAGCGAGTGCGCCGCGTAGTGGACTCCGTCGACGTAGAGCAGGGCACCGGCGGCGTGGACGAGCTCGGCGATCTCGCGAACCGGAGGTCGGGTTCCGATCAGGTTGGACGCGGCGGTCAACGCCACGAGCCGGGTGCGCTCGGACAACGCCGCGGCGACGTCGCCCGCGGAGAGCTCTCCGGTGTCCGGATCGAAATCGACCCAGCGAACGGTGGCTCCCGCCGCCGCCGCGGCCTGAACCCAGGGGCGGATGTTGGCGTCGTGGTCGAGCCGGGTGACCACGACCTCGTCGCCCGGGCGCCATCTCTTGGCCAGCGTTCGGGCGAAATCGTAGGTCAGCTGGGTCATGCTCCGGCCGAAGACGATTCCGCGGGGATCCAGGCCGACGAAGTCGCCCACGGCCGTGCGGGCCGCCTGGACGATGTCATCGGCGCGGCGCTCGGATGCCGTACCTCGCCCCCGGTTCGAGACGGCCGACGTCAGAGCGCCGGCGACAGCCTCGGCCACTACCCGGGGAACCTGGGTGCCGCCCGGCCCGTCGAAATGCGCGGCCCCCTCGGCCAGTGCGGGGAACTGTTCGCGGACCGCTCGTACGTCGAATCCCACGATCCCAACCTAGGCCCAACCGAGTGACGGCCCCGCCCGAAGCCATAATCCCGCGCGGCGGGGCCGTCACTACCGGGCTGGGCGATTAGCGGGGGAATGCGGCGGTCAACGCTTCGAGCGTCCAGGCCTTGCCACCGGTGCCCCAGCCCCCGTCAGCCACCTCGTTGACGAGCACGTAGACGTTCGGGCGAAGCTGCGGGATCCCTTCGACATCGACCACCACGTCGGTGACCCGGGAGATCATTTCCTGCTTCTGCTCCGGGGTGAGTACGCCCTGCGGGACGCTGATCTGCACTAGCGGCATGAGGTATCTCCCTGATTCGCGAGGACGTTGCGGTTCAACGCCGTCGAGAGATGAGTATACATACCGATCGGTATACCCAAAACGCTTTACGACCGCCTGCGCCCGTCCTCCATGAGGCGCTTGGCGGCGGCGGCGGCGCGGACCGCGACCGAGGGGTCGTGACGACTCGCGCTGAGCGCGAACGTGCCTTCGACGAGCAGTGAGATCGCATCGATCGTCGTCTCGTCCGATACCCCCTCGGCCCGAACGAGCTCGGCGACCAGGGCGCGACGAGCGTCGGTGTGCGAGCGGACCACCGCGCGTACCGGGTGGTCGGGCTCGCGCATCTCCAGGCCGGCATTGAGGAAGGAGCAGCCGCGGAAGGCGGGCAGCGCGACGTACCGTTCCAGATGGGTGAACAACGCCTCGACCGGTGACTCGCCCTTCGCGATGCGCCGTTGAATCGCGGCGCGAAGGCCGGCCAGTGCGGCTCCGTCGGACGCGGCGAGCGCCGCTCCCACGAGCTGATCCTTGGACCGGAAGTGCTGGTACAGGGTGCGCTTGGTCACCCCGGCGTGCGTGGCGATCGCATCGACGCCGGTCGCCTCGATGCCGCCGGCGTAGATCAGCTCCGAGGTGGCGCGCAGCAGGCGCTCGCGGGCCGGCAGGTCTTTGGTTATGCTCACGCCAGCAAGTATACCGAGTGGTGTATTGTGCGACGCCACAGCCGGGCCCGGGAATTGGACGACCCCGGTCACCAAGCCGGGGGGTGCCAGGTGATCGGGGTCGTGTAATGCCACGCTACGACGTGTGGCAGCCTCCGGCCACGCCCTGGTAGTGGCAGCCTTCGGCCAGTCAAGAACCGGCAAGTAGGGCCTGGGGCGAGCCGTCCCGGCGACGTCCCTCGGTGGGCGGCTGATCACGAGCGATTGAGCGATCGGCAAGACGTCGTCTCCCCGACTTTGCATCTGAGATCGGCGCAATCGCGGGCTGGATCGCCGTCCCCAGCGTCGATCTCGGATGCACAGTCGCTAGCTGGGCGGGGCACAGGGAGGCATGCGTCACCCAGGCCCAGGACCGGCGGAGCCGGAGCCGGAGCGAGGCTAGGCGGCGATGCCCAGGACGAAGGGGTAGACCCGCTCGGCGCCCGCTCGGCGGAGCAGGCGAGCGACGACGGTCAGCGTCCATCCGGTGTCGGTGGTGTCGTCGACGAGCAGCACGACCCGGCCGGCCACCCGGTCGGTGACGTCGTCGGGAAGCCGGTAGCTGTCCCAGACGTCGCGCAGGCGCAGGGCGCTGTTCGAGCGGGTCGTCGAGGTCGGGCCGCCATGCGGGACGGCGCCGAGGTTGGACAGCTGGCCGATGTCGGCGAGGCGTCCGGCGAGGTCGGCGACGAGGTGCGGACGCCGATTCGAGGCCACGTGCCCGACCAGGTCCGGGCGCTTGGCCCAGTCCCACGACGCGAGCACCTGCACCGTTGCGCGGATCAGCTCGTCGGGAACCGGGCCGTCCGGCGCCTCGTCGCCGAGCAGGGCGCGGACCCGTTGCCCGAGGCCGAGGTCGGTGAACCGTGCGAGCGCGCGACCGCTCTCGGCGAGTTCCTCCGGGCTGATCTTGCCGCGGACGTCGACGCCCAGAGTGGGCATGGCGCTGGGCCACATGCGTCGCGCGTCGAACGGCACGCCCGGGCGCTCGAGGGCGAGGCCGGCGGCCGTCACCGTCTGCTCCGACGTACCGGTCGGCAGGCTGACACCGCCGCAGTTGTCGCAGCGCCCGCAGTCACTCGCCTCGGGATCGTCGAGTTGCTCGCGCAGGTAGCGCAGCCGGCATCCGGACGTCGCGAGATAGTCCCGCATCGCCTGCTGCTCGTCGCGCCGCACCTGGGCGACCCGGGCGTAGCGATCGGCGTCGTAGTGCCACGGCTGCCCGGTGGCGATCCACCCGCCCCGGACCCGTTTCGCCGCGCCGTCGACGTCGAGCACCTTGAGCATCGTCTCCAGGCGGGTGCGGGAGAGATCGACGTGCGTCTCGAGGGCGGGCGTGCTGATCGGCGTCTCGTTCAAGGCGTTCAGAGCGGTGCGCACCTGCGTCTCGGTGGGGAAGCCGACCGAGACGAAGTACTGCCAGATCGCCTCGTCCTCGGTGCCGGGAAGGAGCACGACCTGCGCGCTGTCGACTCCGCGCCCGGCGCGTCCGACCTGCTGGTAGTAGGCGATCGGGGAGGCGGGCGCGCCGAAATGGATCACGAATCCGAGGTCGGGCTTGTCGAACCCCATACCGAGGGCGGACGTCGCGACGAGCGCTTTGACCCGGTTGTTGATCAGGTCGTCCTCGGCAGCCAGCCGCTCGGTCTGCTCGGTCTGGCCCGAGTAGGCGACGGCGCTGATCCCGTGTTCGCGCAGGTACTCGGCGACCTCGTGCGACGCGGCGACGGTCAGCGTGTAGATGATGCCGGAGCCGGGCAGTTCGGCGAGGTGCTCGGCCAGCCAGGCCAGCCGGTGCGGGGTCGACGGCAGGGCCAGCACGGTCAGGTACAGGGACTCGCGGTCGAGGCTGCCCCGGAGCACGAGTACGTCCGCGGTATCGCCATCGCGCAGGCCGAGCACCTCGGTGACGTCCTCGACGACGCGGCTGTTCGCGGTGGCGGTAGTGGCGAGTACCGGGATGCCCGCCGGCAGTTCGGGCAGCAGAGTGCGCAGGCGGCGAAAGTCGGGGCGGAAGTCGTGCCCCCAGTCGCTGATGCAGTGCGCCTCGTCGACGACGAGCAGCCCGCACGTCGCGGCGAGTTGCGGCATGACGTTGTCGCGGAACTCGGGGTTGTTCAGCCGCTCGGGGGACAGCAGCAAGACGTCTACCTCGCCGCGCGCCACGGCGTCATACGTGCGCCGCCATTCGTCCACGTTCGTCGAGTTGATGGTGACCGCCCGGATGCCCGCGCGTTCGGCTGCCGCGATCTGGTTGCGCATCAGCGCGAGCAGCGGCGAGATGATCACCGTCGGGCCCGCTCCCGAGCTCCGGAGAAGGGCGGTGGCGATGAAGTAGACCGCCGATTTGCCCCATCCCGTGCGCTG
>Ga0137412_10003578_pt1 | contig 12390 bp, 21 predicted proteins | sample CZODoug2_1_16fun_FD_122160 | JGI IMG/M metagenome (GOLD analysis project Ga0137412, IMG submission 122160) | Vadose zone soil fungal communities from Angelo Coast Range Reserve, California, USA - CZODoug2_1_16fungal (Hybrid Assembly) | ecosystem: Environmental > Terrestrial > Soil > Vadose zone...
TGGGGATCATGCTGCGATCATATGAATTCGCGTCCTTAAAAGGATCTACTGCATGTTGAACCAACACGAGACCGCAGGACAGCTTGCGTTGTCTAGACCAGAGGTTTGAGCATGGGCCGAAGGTACAGATCGGTAATTTCGGCTGTTCTTCCCATGGTGAGTGCGAATAGCACCGCTTCGGCCACGTCCTCCGGCTGCAACATTCGATCTGGATTATATTGCTTTCCCGATATTTCGTGAAGGTTGACTTGCCTCTGAGTCGCGGTGGAGCCGGGAAAGATCGTTGTCACCCTAACTCCGGCCCCATTAACCTCGTCCCTCAGAGCGTTCGCGATCGCACCCATTGCATGTTGGGTGGCCGCGTAAGCACCGCGGCCGTCCGTGTTGCTCGCGCGGGTTATCGACGAGTTTACAAAGACAATTTGCCCAGACGCCGAACGCAAGGATGGCAGCAAAAGTTGGGTTAAGATGTAAGGCCCACGAACATTCGCTGCATATTGCGCCTCGAAGTCAGTTACTGACGACGTTTCTGTCCTACCTAATTTTATTATCCCAGAGGAGTGAACCAGAATATCGATCCGAGCAAAATCGGCGTGAATCCTGGTGACGAGCCTCTTGATCTGCGCATCATCAGTCAAATCGCAAGGGTAGGCTGATGTGAGAGGGCCACACTTCATCGCAATATCTTCAAGAACAGACTGGCGCCGCCCTACTAAAGCGACCCTTGCCCTAGACCGAGCAAGAATTGAGGCGGTTGCCCGACCAATGCCGGAACTTGCACCTGTGACCAAGGCGGTCATGTTTTGCAGGGACCTAGACATCAGAATGTCGCTTGGACCTTGACGAGGGCCTGGGCATCCTATTCAAAAACGCGTCCCTCCCACGCTTCCACCCGCTTTTATAAGCATATTCGGAAGCTATCTTTGACATCTTAACCATGCTGGCTGAAGCTCGGTCCCATTAATCTTTCCAAACTTTCCACGGTGCCTTGCCCGCGGCCCAGATATCTTCGAGCACTTGCTTGTCTCGGAGCGTATCCATACTTTGCCAGAAACCATGGTGGCGATAAGCGCGCAATTGCCCCGCCTCCACCAAACCACGCATTGGCGCCTGCTCCCAAACCGTTGAATCGTCCTCTAGCAGATTGAAGACTTGCGGCTCGCAAACAAAGAAGCCGCCATTGACGAATCCTACGTCACGACCGTCTTTCTCACGGAAAGAAGCAACCTCGTGATTTTCCTCCGTGAAATTTAACACCCCGAAGCGGCCCGGCGGTTCGACCGCGGTCACCGTCGCCCACTTGCCGCCCTCCCGATGGAATGCAATGAGCTTGCCGATATCGACATCGCTGACGCCGTCACCATAGGTCAAGCAAAAAGCCTCGTTGCCGATCATGTCGCGGGCGCGCTTCATGCGGCCTCCCGTCATCGTCTCAGGCCCCGTATCGAGCACCGTCACGCGCCATGGTTCGCTTTTGGCGGCGCTCCATACGATCTCACCGTTCGACATATCGATTGTGAAATCAGAAGAATACATTCTGTAATTCAGAAAATATTGCCGGATGAATTCGACGCGGTAGCCGCCGAGCACGATAAAATCAGTAAGCCCATAGTGGGCGTAACAATGCATGATGTGCCAAATGATCGGACGCCCACCGATCTCCACCATCGGCTTCGGCCTGATCGCAGTTTCTTCGCTGAGCCTGGTTCCAAGACCTCCCGCGAAAATGACTACCTTCATCTGAAATGCCTCCACAAAAATAATCGCCTACGACCGAAACGAATCAACCCCATCCCGCAATTGGTTGAAAGCCCTAGTCCTCAATTGTCGCTTTCGGAACAGGCACAATAAAGCGCCCGCCCCATGATTTGATACCGCGCATCTGCGATTTGATCTCCGCCTTCAAGTTCCAAGGCAATATCAAAACAAAATCGGGCTTCGCTTCGAAAATGGATTCCGGCGCAAAGATGGGAATGCGAACTCCTGGAAGGTAGCGTCCCTGCTTAGACGAAGCTCGATCGACCGTGAAGTCGAGGAAGTCCCTCGCAATCCCGCAATAGTTTAGGAGAGTTACCGCTTTGGCAGGGGCCCCATAACCAACGATTGATTTACCGTTCCGCTTCAGCCCAACAAGCAGATCCAGAAGATCACGTTTGGTTTCTTTCACCGACTCATTCCAGTTGTCGTAGACGGCGTCTTTGTCCAGGCCATAGGCTCGTTCATCCGCCAGCAGTCGCGCTACGTTAACGTTTTCGGGATGGCTGGCTTCCTGATGGCACACGAAAAACCGGATAGATCCTCCATGGGTCTCCGGTAGCTCGACATCAAATACGCGCAGACCCGCCTTCGCAAAAATACGCGCGCCTGCAATCAACGACAAATAGGAAAAATGCTCATGATAGATGGTATCGAGCTCCAGAAGTCATGCTCACTTTTAAGGAGTATACACGTGCAATCGATGTTTGGAGCGTTGGATGCGTTCTAGCGGAGATGCTTAGCGGACGACCTCTCTTCCCTGGCCGCGACTGTACGTGAAATGACGTTGACGCGTGCATTCCGGTCACTCACGATCGAGTTAGACCATCACCAGCTATCGCTCATTCTTGAAACACTCGGTACGCCGTCAATTGACGACTTTTATGCAATCAACTCGCAAAGATCTCGCGAATACATCCGTGCTTTGCCCTTTCGGCGGAAGAAAAGCTTCTCACAAATGTTTCCGAACGCCAACCCTTTGGTAAGTTATTCTCAGATTGTGAATTCGTTCAATTAATGCTACTATTTCAAGGCAGTTGATTTAATGGAGAAATGTCTTGCATTTAGTCCAAAAAGGAGGCTGGATGTGTCAGAAGCGCTTCAACATCCTTATCTTCAGGTTTGCTTGGGTGGAAAAATCATAGTTTGGACTAATATGCTATTTCAGCCCTACCATGATGCCGAAGACGAACCTACTGCAGAACCTCTAGACCCAACATTTTTTGATTTTGATATCGGAGAGCCACCCTCAAAGGAGGAACTTAAAGGTATAGTCTAACTGAACCATTAATTATAATTGTCTTGAAATTAATTAAAAAATTAGAACTTATTTACAATGAAATTATTAAGCCTGACAACAATCGGGCACTACTTGCTAGATATACATGAACTTGTTTCACAAAGTATTGTATTTTCTATTACTTTAATACCTTTTTGGTCTTCATAAAACACTTTTAATAATGTCAGATTGTATAATGGTTATTTATCTGATATTTTGTACTGTAGTTCATGTTATATGATAATTCCTTTCACGAAGTAGGGTGTACTTAGATGACATCCTCATCTTCACTAAGACTTTGGAGGTAGACCGGTAACCGTTCCTCATATGAGGTGTCGATACTGCAGAACCTCGATATGAGGACCGGTCAAGCTGAGCTTAAAACAGGGGGGTAACGCTTATGATCGAAATGACATGTCAGAATCTCGATGGAATGTCCATATATGGTAGCTATCCATGTAAGGAAGGCTGCCGAACAGCCGCCATCATATGAAATATTTAGGCGGTCTTCATAAGCCTGCTCGAATAGATATTTTGGCTCATTCTTGTACTTTGAGAAGAAAGATAATCAATAGCTATCAATTGCGAAAGTATTGAACTATCTAAAGGTTACGTGGTGTGATAATAATTGTGTCCGGGTGCGGGTGTCCACTCTTGCCCAATATCTGCCAAACCATCCTGCAAACCCATCTCCATGTCTCTCTCACGTCCTGCTTGGCTGAGTTTAACGAGAAGATATAAATTTCGTAAGGAATGCGGGGCATTGTGAAGAGCAAAGAAGGGACGCGTCTTGAAGAAAACACAGATGTCTATTTTTACAATTGAGTTGATGATGGCGGCTGTTCGGCAGCCTTCCTTACATGGATAGCTACCATAAACGGACATTCCATCGAACATTCTGACATGTCATTTCGATCATAAGCGTTACCCAGCGTTACCCCCCTGTTTTAAGCTCAGCTGTACCGGTCCTCATATCGAGGTTCTCAGGGAATCTGATCCTCTGGAAGATTGAGCCACAGACTGTCTGGCGGACAGTCCGGCGGACTCATCGTAAATATTTTCATTTTGTGACATCGTGTGACTTCCCGACCTTACACTCGGAGTCCCTCTGTCATTATTCCCCACAACGAGTACGCTGCTTAGGCCATCACAGGCCCGACTTTGCCATGGCCGGAATCGTCCAAGGCTCAAAGTCGGAGCGCATCAAATTGATTTCTTAGGCCATCACATGACATGTGCCCGACTTTGTCATGTCTCATCTCACTGGAATTGTCAACTTGAAAGCGCATCAAATTCAAATCTATGCATGTTCCTTCGCCTCTTGTCCAGAATATCAAAGCGCAACCGAGTCAATGCAACCATGGAATAGATTTGGAGGTTTAAGAAAAGGTGTAGAGGTTTGGGGCAGAGTGTCAGAAGTATTTAATTCCATGTACTGTAATGTTGCATCCAAATATCACTTGTTTCTGCCATGAATATCACCCCCGATCCCATTGTCAACTTTATTCCCTTATGTGTTGGTAGAAGCGGCCACTCTTGCGGTCAGCGCATAGTGAGTGAGTAAGTGTCGGTAGTGGTGGTCGATGGTAAACGGCGCGAGGGCGGGAATCCGCGGGATGTGTGGTGTTGGCCACTTGTCACGCTCTGTATAGAGAGTCCGCACGTGAGTCTGCCGGACAGTCCGCCAGACAGTCTGTGGCTCAATCTTCCAGAGGATCAGATGCCCTCAGCTGCCGACTTGGTCAGGACTCAAGTCGGCTTGAGCCGAAGAATCTTCACTGTCATGATAGTCTTCCATAGTCACGGCCTCAACTGTCTGCACTGTTTTTTCATCTATTCTACTGTGTTTTTAATTACTAATAAGCTTTCTTTATATAGTGCTCATCTCATACCTTGTCGAACAAAGAAGAGGCTATTTAATGCTATTTGATTCTTAGTGCATCGTAATTACTAATCAGAACCTCTGACTTCAATGGAATCTGCTCGTTACAAAGACTACAACAAGAAATAAGGAGCAGCTGAGGGTATATATAGAATTAAGTAAAATCGGCAGCAATCAACCACACTGCCAAAAAATTCAATACAACGTGGCAATCCGGAGTCCGTATGCCACGTCTGAAGTACAAGCTAGACGACTCGATGTTAATATCCAGCATATATATATATAGTATATACCACTCACGCTATACAACTGTATCACAACATTGGAAGATGTGTCATGAATCTTACTAGTAATCCGCACCGTCGAATGGGCTCCAATCAAATGACAAGTTATTGAATCCCTCTCGCAACAAACAATTTTCGAAAAGGCTGCACAGGTAGTTGTAATCGGGTTTATCGTCAAAAGAAAGGGAGTGCGTGTATTCGAGAAATTTGCAAAATTCAACTGGAAGGCCGTGGCACAAGTCGTGTGCAGTGATCCGTTGTTTTATTTTGAGCACAGATTCTTCCCTTTCGTCCTCATGGCCTGAGCTTTGCCAAGGCAAAGAACCACGGAGGAAGTAGATCAGAATGTAAGCGAGGGACTCGAGATCATCCTGTCTGCTTAGTTCCCAGCCGAGGTGACTGCGAATAGAGGTGAATACGGCAGTTCCTGTGAGGCCATGCACGTTAATGCATGGAATGTGCAGATGTGTATTTGGATCTCGGAACTGCTTTGAAAGGCCAAAATCGATAAGATATACCACGCTTGCCTTCTTTCCGATACCCATGACAATGTTGCTGGGTTTGAGGTCACGGTGAACGAAGCCGCGAGAGTGTATGTACTGTAAGCGATGGAGCTGGACATGGCAGACATTAGTACTGGAGGTGTTGCTGCATGAAATATAAATTTCGTACCAATTGGCATGCTAGGTGTAGGACGGTTTTAATGCTGAATCGGAAATTGCACTGAACAAAGAGGTTCTCCAGTGATGGACCAAGAATATCCAGGGCTAACACACTGAAGCCATATTCGGTGCCAAACCAATGAACATGAGGAATCCCAACTCCTCCACAAAGTTTGTGGTAAACATAAAATTCGTGCTCCAGCGTCTGATGTTTGCTGTCAACTGACTCCAGTTTGATGGCGATGCGCTGTCCCGACAGAATATCACGAGCAAGGTAAATTTGACCTGCATGTTTATGAGCATGCAAGAGCAGCCATAGCATAACTGCGTTGAAACTCACCAAATGACCCAATTTCAATTCTTTTTTGCAGTCTAAATCTCCCATTCAACCGAACAATATCCATTTGCGCAAGACTTGACTTGACCGTGACTGGAAGTGAAAATGGTAAGGCTGCCAACGCACAAGATGAGGAATATAATACACAGATATCGTACACAATAAGATATCTTGAAACCGTTCTGGCATAAATCAACTTCTCACGAGTAGTCACGTTCCCGACTCAACATGTTCAAAGAGACAAGTCATACGTATATTTGTAAAATGGTAATGTAATTTGTTGGCAGGAAAGCAGGTGAAAAGGCGGGGGAAGAATCAAAGTACAAAGTTGAACGTGTTAAGCCTCGTCAGCATTGATGGATTGCATGATACCATCTAAAGCATCCTGGACATTTCCTTGAAGCAAATTATCAAGGAGGTCTACCTCTGGGTCGTCTTCAGCCATCTGTCCCTCCTGTGTTATCCAGAATTCTGTGAAGTTGAGCCGTTCTTTCTTCAAATGAAACTTGAGCATCTGAAGCGCCTCCATCAGCAGGGGACTTATGCGATTTCGTTTGCTTGTGTCGGTTTCAGCGCTGGAGGAAAAGATACGTTCGCAGGGTACAGCTGAGGCTTGAATAGGAAGGTAATCCATTGCCATTTTGAGCAGTGTTGGAAATGCGCTCCCATTTACCTGAAAATCAAGACATTAGACATCTCATTCGAATGAGTCCATAGTATAAGTAACGATACTTACCTCCCAAAACTTGATAATGTCCATGGACTTTGGGGAAAGCGGAGCTGTAATGTACGACTGATACTCCTCTTCAACTGTTGCTTGACGATGTGCTCCAGCATCGCCGATCTCCATGTCATCAAGGCCATATTGCTGTGCAAGCGTCATATACCCTGGCGCTGAATTCCTGGCATTTGACTGATCAGTTTCCACTGCTGTGATGACATTATCGCGATATTCGATCATCTTGTAAAACACTTGAGCATCGACATAACTAGTAATCCAAAAAACTTGCTCACTGTTTCCTGGATTTTCGCTTCAGCATCTACAACCCATTCTTCATCCCAGTGTTTGTGTATCCACGACATACGGATAGCAGGGTTGAGCACTTCATATACAAGCATTCCAGTTAATAATTGTCGTGGCAGAAATCAAGTTAACTCCTTGGTACTTACACATCGCGATAATGTATGCCTTTGTACGATCCATCCGGCCATAGTACATATAAGCCCAGTCAAGGCCAGGCTTAATCAGATCCTTAAGGCGTGGGTGTTCCCGGCCAAGTTTCTCCCAACTCGACATATACATCTCGAAGGCTGGAATGGCACCTGACAAAATCGGAGTCTTCTCAGCTGACATGATTTGCTGTACTTTATGCGGAATCTGAATAATGACAGGTCAGGATATCTGCCAGCGTTATAAGACAAATTTACTCACACTTAAAATCAACTCCACATCTTGCATCACTTGCCATTCCCGTGAGCAGATCTTGTACTTTGCCAATTCACTATTGTTTGGAAGGGCGAGGAAGTAATCAACAGCCTGTGAATATCAGTTGTTAGCAATCAAAATAAATTAGAAATATGATGTACCGCCCGTAATTCACGAAGTCTTTGTAGCATATAGTATTCAGAGTCCCACCTGGTGCGTACATCTCGTAGTAGTTGCAATTTCTTGAGTTGAATAATCTTGGGGGGTTTCCCTTCCTTGAACCAGCCCTTGGAGTTCCCATTCACAATGACTTCATCAAATGCATCTCGACGCATGCCTGATCCTCGGATGGCCCGCACAACAGTACGAGCATGAGATATGGTATCGCGGGCGATCGCATCGGGGTAGGTCATGTCTTCTGGTAAAGGAGGCTCATTCCATTCTTGAGAGTATGAACTTTCTTTGGAGAGTCTCTCAATGATACGCCCACAGCTAAGGTCCACGACATGCGCATAACACATAATTCTTCGATCGACAGCGTCAAACAAAATATCGCGATCCCGTAGTAGCTTGTCTAACTCAGTCATCATGGTGACGTTATTACTGGCATTGTCCATTGTAAAATGCCCAACCTTGAGACATATAAGTAAATCTAAAATAATGTGAGGCGAGATTTTATGTTACCTTGACAGTAACGCCAGCCCTATCCAAAAGGTGCAAGACAACTTTTGCAAGTGATGTTCCGTTATGACCACCACGAAGACGGTGAAACGCTATTAGTGAGGCCTTGAGTTGTAGGGAAGAGGTCCCTTCGAGCTTTGCAATCCAGTGTGCAGTGATCACAAGATAAGGTCGGCGATTTTTATCGGACCAAATGTCAGTAGTGAATGAGACTCTACCCATGGCATGCTGGATATAGCGTCAGCAAGCAATATCAAACATATTAAAAGCACACATTACTTCGAGGTCCTGCTTCAAGACTTGAAAGTAGCACCGCCATGCTTCAATTATGAGTTCGCGCAACTTGGTACGGTGTGGGATCATGGTTTCTTTGAGATCATTTCGTAAGAGAAGCAGCAAAGCCCTAAATTCACGACATTCTACAACATTCAAGGACTGAAAAAACAGAACATTCTGGGTGAGTACGGGGTATAACTCTAAGGCAAAGGAACCAAATTGAAATCATTACCTGGTCATCGGCAACTATGAAGTTGAGTAAGTGTTTGTGGAAGGTATGTTCATCGAATTTGTCAGGTTGTCCCTCTTGTATCGTAGCGGCCATTGCTTCTGACCGAGATTGAGAAACCAACCCAGGAAGTAATATCTTCCAACCACGTTCTTTTGCTATTTTTTTATATTCGTCCAAATGGTATTTTTCAATGTGAGGCCTAAGTGATGATGTTGACGTTCCTTTTGAGTACACATAGCGTCTGCTGCTTGGCCAATTTGAAGGATCTTTGTCACGTATCATCCTACGAGCAAATTATGTTGAATCAATCAGAAAAGCCAAGAATGACATAAAACCACCTACTTGCAGACTTTGCAAACATTCTTATCATCCTGTCGTTCAAAGAAGTGATGAATATCAGCAGCTTTCTTCGAATCTTGGGCTGGAGCGGTGTCATTGATGGGTTGGTCTATTTCTGTGGCATCTTGAGCACGTTTACGAGGCTGACGAGCTGGTGGGCCAACTCCTTCACTATCGCTATCAGAGACATGGAAATCAAAGAATTCTCCATCCGCGGCATCGTTGGCTTGATCAAGTTGTGGCTTTTGTGCATGAGTGCCAGAAGAAATGTTTGTACGCTTGTTTGGTTGGTTAGCTGACTGATTGTGACGTGTGGCCATCGGTGGCTTGATTCCTGCAAGCTACAGACAAATAGTTAAACAAATGGCAATTGAAGTATATAAAACCATCTACTGTTTTCCCTCGAAGATGAAAAAAAGAAAAGGGACAGTAGGTACGAAGGAAATGAGAGGAAGAAACAAAGTTGAGGCATAGTCCATGATGTTATGATATATAGTAATCGGCCATCGCATGTAGTCATTACCTCGGGAAGACAAAGAGGTGTGGGAATGATCATCTGAGATGTCGCAGCATTGTCGCAGTTGCTGATATTACCTATCTTCATTTCAGATCTGGTCAGCATTCGCCTCGCCAGGATCCTGACCATAATCAGAACTATACTATACATATTGGCAAAAGATTACCAACCTTATCATCACCATCCACAGTCATCTCGTCAGACTCGAAACCATACTCACTTATCTCCGAGCACGATGAATTACTGTCCTCTACCACGTTGCTCTCGTGGGACTCTGAGTCCATTTCATGTACAAAAAAAGTTGTATCCCATCCAGTTTTGGTTACCTGGTGAAGCGGCAGCGGTGTGTCGGATTTGAAATCCTGTTTGATTGCGAAATCATTTGGAGGCCATGCGGCACGATCCCTGAGGGCCTCGTCAAAGAGGTCTATTGTGTGTTGATGTCCATTCAGCTTATTGATGTGATCGTGATACAAGTAAGCCGGTGTTGTATGATATGCTTGCACAAACTCGGCATCATCAGGATTTGCTTCCGTTTTTTTCTTCAAGAAGTTGGATGTGGTTTCTTCGCTGAGAGTGGGCTTAGCTTCATATCGGACCGCAAACAGACGAGCAAGCTGATCGATCAGACGATGAAGTGCAGGCCGGCCAGGAAAATGGACAGATTGCAAAAATGTCCGCGCCTTGAGAAAATCTGCCTTTCCGTAGCCGCCGATGTGCCCACGAGGTTGAGGATCTAGGACACCGGACAAAAACAAAGGCACCTGATCTCTATCCGATGTGTCAGAATACATAAGGGTAATCCACAGTAACACGTAAATTGTTGACTCGAGATCATCTTGGAGACAATGTACCCCATGCATTTGAGCGATTAAATTAGCGGACATGAATTGCCAGGTCCCCTAAAGAGCAGGGTTAGTCAGAATCGTTGTACAAAATATTAATATGTAAATACAGTTCGCGTTGCACGCCTGGGAGTTTCCAACTCCTCAGACAAGGGCTTTGATAAGTCCCAATCGATTAGTAGTCCCTTGCCATTGCTTATGATAACGTTGCCAGGACTAAAGTCACGATGTAAAAACCCGGCCTTATAAGCATCCATGAGTGCTAAAGTAGACAATCAACTTTTTTTCTCAGCTGCATCCACAGAAGCTCACCTATGATAGCATCACGCACGACAGACACCATTTCATACGACGATTGAAATGCTGTCAGAGAACATCCGATGATATCCAAGGCAAGACGATGGTGTTGATGAAGAACGAAATGTGCGTCTGAATGACAGGCCCACGGCGCCCGGATGTAAGTACATGTCTTTGTAGTGTGGTAATGGTCCGTTGAGATATCTCCTGATGACAAACAGTCCGGAATATTGCGGACACCAGCTTTCTTCAAGGCTTTGTATACAAGCCCTTCTGGCCATATACCTGGCATGTTTACCCTCCACGAATCCTTCATGAACACTGGGACACGTCGTAAGACATCATATGCTGGGAATGCACGCGTAGCGCGCCCTGGGGGGGTATAGGGTGTCACGCGAGGGGTAGCAGCAATATAATAGAGAGGAGAGCCGTCTGTGTTAGGGATTGTAAGCTTAACCAGGGAAACGATGTTGTCGAGGTTCAAGGCTCGTCTAGCGGCAGTTTCTTCTTCAAGTGTCGGAGCCAATACTGACTGATCCTTTCCACGCATCTCTGGTGATGCTTTTGAGTAACGACGGAAAAACTCGGCAAGATGGTGAGAATTGTTGTAGTTGATAGCTTCAGACACGATCGTACCAGATCGGTCCCATCGAAGTAGCCTTGCTGTATCCTTGACAATGAGAATGGAATAGATATGAGTACGAAATTGAGAGCCAAGATGGGCGGCTGCATAAGCCGTAATCTGCCCTAGAGTGTCTTTAGCTGTATTTGCATTGCGAAGGAATGACGTGACAGTATTGCTGTTGTTGGAACTTGGATTTTGAACATCATAGACGTCACAAAACGGATTATCACTTTGTTTCCACTTGAATTCAATGAACAACTCTACTTTTGCGGAGTCAGTTATTGCCCCAGGGAAGGAATCGATGGAATAGACAGAGACATCGGGCTTGATTTTGAAAGGGAAATCGAGTTGGGGATTCCGATCTGGGGAATTGGAGGAATTGACAAGTCGAAGATCAGGAGCAAATGCTTTGGTTGACTTTATCTTGAAGAAATAACAACAATTACAATAAGCATTGTTTCATTAATTAATTCAATAGTTGAGACTTACAAAGGGGTCATATGCCTTTTTTTCTGACTTGGCATTAATGGTGCGATCATACTTGCCAGGTTTGAATTGAGGAAGACGAGAGAGACTGGCTGGGAGTTCATTCACTGGGAAAAATTCGTTCAAAAATTCTTCGGCAGGCATGGGGCCAACAACGTATTTCTGTATTTCCGCTGCCATTGCGGTGCATGATTCTATGCGATATTTGTTATGGGTAGTAAAAGGAAGTGTTGTGGAACTGTCGAATTTGATCGGAGTTGACTGAGGAAGTGGCAATTGGGTTTTATTTGGGGGTGTAGTCATAGCAAAGTTTAAGTCGACTCCAGGTCGTGACTTGAGGCCAAGTTGTGACCAAATCAACCAGTTATTTTTGCCTAAAAGCGTAGTGTGACTGTAAGGGCAACTGTAGGATGGCCTTAGCCAAGACTAGCAGGAGGTCCTAAATATATATATTTACAAATAATCAA
>Ga0137412_10003579_pt1 | contig 12388 bp, 15 predicted proteins | sample CZODoug2_1_16fun_FD_122160 | JGI IMG/M metagenome (GOLD analysis project Ga0137412, IMG submission 122160) | Vadose zone soil fungal communities from Angelo Coast Range Reserve, California, USA - CZODoug2_1_16fungal (Hybrid Assembly) | ecosystem: Environmental > Terrestrial > Soil > Vadose zone...
GGGCGGAATGGGTGCGACGAGAACAGCCCCGGCGGCGGCGTGGTGTTCCAGATATTGCTGGACCACGAAGCCACCCATCGAGTGCGCGACCAGAACCGGCGGAGTCGATAGTTGCGCCGCCGTCTCGGCGACGTCGTCTGCGTAGTCCTTAATTCGTTTCCAGCGCAGACGCTCCCCGCCGGAGCTCTGCCCGTGGCCTCGCAGGCTCACCGCGATGGCGCGGTATCCCTGAGCCGCGAAGAAATCCAGGAAATGCTCATCCCAGCACCATGCTGCATGCCAAGCACCGTGCACAAAAAGCATCGGAACGGGATGCGATTCGGTGGCAGACCCTTTGTCGATCACTTCGAGCATGCGCCAATCCCTTCGCTCCGTTGCCGCATACCGTCGCATCTTGTCAAGCGCGATGACCTCCAAGGCTCGATTCGATCGATTCCCTCAGCGGGCCGAGCCGATGAACTCCAGTACCAAGTCGGCGACTCTGTCCGGCTGGTCGAGCTGCAGGAAGTGTCCGGCACCGTCGACGACGCTCACGTCGCTGTCGTCAGGAAGGGCGTCCGGTATCCAACGGGTGAAAGCCGATGTCATGCAACCGTCGTCGCGTCCGTGAAGGTACAAGCTCGGCAACTTCGGCCGCGACATCCAGTGCCGGTGCAGGTCGCGGTACGGCGTCGGCGGACGGGTGTTGCGGATCGTGGCCCGGTAGGGTCCGAGCGCGGCGCGCCAGCTCTCCGGTGTGCCGATCGCGGCGTCGACGTGACGCAGGTCCGCCTTGGCGTCGTAACCCGGCGACCATCGCTTCCACAGCCGCGGCAACACCCAGGACGCCGAACGCTCTGGCAGCCAAGGCAATTGGAAGTACATGATGTACCAGCTGCGCAGCAGCTGAGGCGGGATCTGCGCCATCAACCGGCCGGTATCGGAAACCCGTCTCCGAAACGCCGCAGCCGGTGGCACCGACATGATCACCGCTTTGGCGAATGGGGTGTCCGGGATCGCGGCCAGGCCGTTGGCGGCCATCGCACCCCAATCGTGGCCGATCACCACGTCGCGGTCGGTGCCGCCGGCCGCCGCACGCACCTGCAGGGCGTCGTGCATCAACGCGCCGATGTGATAGCTGCCGTCCGAGGGGATCGACGACGGCGCATAGCCGCGCATGAACGGCGCCACCACCCGCCAGCCGGATTCGGCCAGTCGCGGGGCGAAATTGCGCCAGCCGTACGCGGTGTCGGGAAATCCATGCAGGCACAGCGCGATTGGGCCGTCGGACGGCCCCCACGTCAAGGCCTTCAACTCCACGTTCGGGGCTTGAATATCGATCCAGCGGGGTTTGGTCATCGGCTGATCCTCGGCGTGTGGCGATTAGTACTGGTCGAAATCGGAGATCAGCCAACGCCCACCGATCTTGTCCAGCGTCACCCGAACATTGGACTCGATATCGGTTGGGGCGGCGTCCCCAATCCTGACGGTCTGATTGACGAATAGCAGCACCACCGCGTGAGTCGGGCTCACCGACTCCGGCGCCGCCGCGGGGACGCGAGCTGCCGCGACGACCCGCTGCTGTTTGGCGTTGGGAATGAGTTCCTGCTGCGTGCGCTGCGTGTACGTGTCGAGGAAACCACCGGTCAATCGACCCCGCGTGGCCGCCACGTCATGGTCAACCGTGTCATACCGAAACGTCAGCACTGCGTCGGTGGAATCCCTTGCCGCCGAGACTGATTCGCTGCGGGCAATGTCGATGTCTCGAATCGACGACTCTTTCCACTTGAGCAGGCCCGCGGCGATCGCCAGCAGCACCGCCAGAGCGGGCAGCAGACCGTAGACCAGAACGCGCGACCAGTTGACCGACCTTCGCTGCGTCATGACACGAATGCGACGTCGGAGACCTTGGCGCCGTCGCCAACCTTCTGCACGGTGATCCGCATCCGCAAGAACCGCGGCTCCTGTTCGGCCTGCGCGGGATCGGCGGACTTCACCGTCACCGCGGCCAGCACCCGACCCTGGTCGCCCGTCACCGATTCCAGACCGGCATCGGTGACCTCGCCCAGCGATCTCGACCGCGTCTGCTTGGCGGTGTCGATATAGGACTGCTTTCGTCGGGCGAAGCTGTCGGCGAACCGGCCGGTCGCCGAGTCCAGGATTCGTTGTGCGTCAGCGTCGGCGTGCTGATAGTCGACCGCGCTGAGGTTGACCGCGACGTCCGCAGCGGCGTGCACGAAACGCTCGCGCTCGGCCTCCCGGTTCCTGGCCTCGTACGTCCGGAAACCGAGCCAGCCCACCAGCCCCGCCAACACCATTCCCGCGATCAGGCCGGCGATCAGCGCTATCCGTTCGACCTGGGCAGGGGGTTGGGTCCGCTGCACGTATACGACGTCCATCGGCGCATCGTCGGGCATGTTTCCCAACGTACGTGGTCATGCCAACGCTCAGACCGAAGCCGCCGCTTTTTCAAGATCTGCGATGACGATCTTGCTCATGCCGTACATCGCCTGGGTAGCGGCGGTGGCGCACGCCGGGTCCGGGTGGCTGACCAGCTCGTAGAGCCGCCCTGGAATCACCTGCCAGCTCAGACCGAAGCGGTCCTTGCACCAGCCGCACTGCGACTCCTCGCCGCCATCGGTCAGCCGGTCCCAGTAGTAGTCGACCTCATCCTGGTCCTTGCAGTCGATCGTGAAGGACACTGCCTCGCTGAACGAGAAATGCGGACCGCCGTTGATCCCGACAAACCGGTTTCCGTCCAGCACGAAGGTGCCGGACAGGACCGACCCGGGTTCGCCGGGGCCGGCATCGGTGCTTCGGTTCAAGTCCTCGATGTGCGAGTTCGGGAATATCGAGGTGTAGAACGCCGCCGCCTCCTCCAGGTTGTGGTCGAACCACAGTGACGGGGTGATCGAGGGCATGGTCGCCTCCTTGGTCGTTGGTCGTGGTCAGGAGAGTTCACCCGGATAGACCCTCGCGACGGCGAAAAATCACCGCTGTAACGTCAGGCGGGTAATGCCTGGCAACGATGCCATGCATCCGGCCGAGGAGCTGCCCGTGACTGCCGTGCGCAACACGCCACACACTGTCGAGTTTTCCGGTGTTCAGGGGCTAACTCTGGTCGCCGACGAGTGGCTCGGTCAATCAGCGGGCGGCGCCGATGTGGCGGCCGGTCGGCCGACGATCCTGATGCTGCACGGCGGCGGCCAGAATCGGTTCTCCTGGAAGAACACCGGCCAGATCTTGGCCGACGAAGGATTCCACGTGGTCGCGCTGGACAGCCGGGGCCATGGTGACAGCGACCGGGCGCCCGACGCCGACTATGACATCGAGACGCTGACCGCCGACGTCATGCGGGTGCTCGACGCCATCGGCCGGCCGGTCATGCTGATCGGGGCGAGCATGGGCGGACTCACCGGCATCCTCGTCGCGGACCGGGCCGGGCCGAAGCGAGTCACCCGCCTGGTGCTCGTCGACGTCGTCCCGCGGTTCGAGAAGAACGGCAGCGCACGCATCCGTGACTTCATGTTCAGCGGGTTGCACGGCTTCGGCTCGTTGGATGAGGCCGCCGACGCCGTCGCCGCATATCTGCCGCACCGGACCAAGCCGCGCAGCCCCGATGGACTGAAGAAGAACCTGCGCCTGCGCGACGGCCGCTGGTACTGGCACTGGGATCCGGCCTTCATGACCAAGCCCGGCGACGACCCGGAACTGCGCACCGAGAACTTCGAGCACGCCGCAGCCAACCTGACGATCCCGGTGCTGCTGATCCGCGGCAAGCTTTCCGACGTGGTCAGCCCGGAAGGTGTGCGGCACTTCTTGGACACCGTGCCCAACGCGGAGTTCGTCGAACTATCCGACGCCGGGCACACCGCGGCGGGCGACGACAACGACGCCTTCAGCGACGTCGTGGTGAAGTTCGCGACCCGGTCGGCATGACCCGGTCTGCGTAGGAGCACTGAACGGTTAGTTGGCAGGCTTCTCCGCGTGTCCGCCGAACTGCTTGCGCATGGCTGATAGCGCCTTGTTGGCGAAGTCGTCGAGGCTGCGCGAGGCGAAGCGAGACTGCAGGGCGGTCGTTAGCACCGGCGCGGGAACGCCCTCGTCGATCGCCGCGATGGCGGTCCACCGGCCCTCGCCGGAATCCGAGACGTGGCCGGAGAACTCGTGCAGGTCGGGTGATTCATGCAGCGCGATCGCGGTCAGGTCCAGCAGCCAGGAACCGACGACACTGCCCCGGCGCCACACCTCGGCGACATCGGTGATGTCGAAGTCGTACTGGTAGCACTCGGGATTCGACAGCGGCGCGGTTTCGGCGTCGCCCTTCTCAACGCGGGTACCGATGTCGGCATTGCGCAAGATGTTCAGCCCCTCGGCGAGCGAGGCCATCATCCCGTACTCGATGCCGTTGTGCACCATCTTCACGAAGTGCCCGGCCCCGCTAGGCCCGCAGTGCAAGTACCCCTTCTCCGATTGCGCGATCTTGCCGTCGCGGCCCGGGGTGCGCGGTGCCGCGTCGACGCCGGGCGCGACGCTGGCGAATATCGGCTCCGCGTGCGCGAATGCTTGGTCGTCGCCGCCGATCATCAAACAGTAGCCCCGTTCGCGGCCCCACACACCGCCGCTGGTGCCGCAGTCCAAGAGGTGAATACCCTTCTCGGACAACGCCTTCGAATGCTTTAGGTCGTCGCGGTAGTAGGTGTTCCCGCCGTCGATCACGATGTCGCCCGATTGCAGCGTGTTAACCAGCTCCTTAATTGCCTCAGTGGTGATATTGCCGGCGGGCACCATCACCCAGACGACTCGAGGCTTTGTGAGGTTGTCGACCAGTTCGGAAAGCGACGACACCCCGGTAATCTTGTCTTCGCCGGCCAACGCCTTGATCGCGTCCGGATTGTGGTCGTAGACAACGCATTCGTGCCCATGGTCGACCAGTCTGCGGACGATATTCGCGCCCATTCGGCCCAAGCCGATCATCCCTAGCTGCATGTTGTTCTGTTCTCCTTATTGGTGGTTACCGGCTAGCCACGGCTGTTGCCAGCCGCGATGTCCTCGTAGCAGTTCGCGTGCCGCGTCCGGCCCCCAGGAGCCCGGTTCGTATTGGTGGATTTCGCCGGGGTGGTCCAGCAGCGGCCGCACGATCCGCCAGGTTTCCTCGATGCCGTCCTCGCGAGCGAACAGCTGGTGATCTCCGGCCAGCGCGCCGTGCAACAGCCGCTCGTAGGGCAGCAGCGGCTCACCCAGATCAGTCATGAACGACGAGTCCAAGTGCAGATCGCGCCAGCGGTCGCCGTCTAAAGCGGTGAGCTGCAGCCGCAGTCCGGGATCGGGGTCGATCCGCAGCACGATCTGGTTGGGCTCGGCCCGCCTGCGTCCGGACAGGAAAACCAACGAGGGGACCCGGTGGGTGAACAACCGCACCTCGGTGACCCGCTCGGGCAGTGCCTTGCCCGCCCGCAAGAAGATGGGCACCCCGGCCCAGCGCCAGTTGTCGATCTCCACCCGCATCGCGACGAAGGTCTCGGTCTTCGAACCTTTGGCCACCCCGTCAATGTCGGTGTAACCGCGATACTGACCCCGCACGCAGCGATCCGGGTCCACGGCCGGCATCGCGCGAAAAACATCGGCCTTTCTGTCGTTGTGGTCGTCTGCGGTCGGCCCGACGGGGGGTTCCATCGTCACCCCGGCGAGCACCTGCAGCAGATGGTTTTGCACGACGTCGCGCAAGGCGCCGACCCTGTCATAGAACTTTCCCCGGTCATCGACGCCGAAATTCTCGGCCATGGTGATCTGGATTTCGGAGATGACGTGGCGGTCCCACAGTTCGACCAGCGCCAGATTGCCGAAGCGCAGATATTCCAATTCGACGACCGGTTCCTTGCCCAGGAAGTGGTCCACCCGGAAAATTTGGTCTTCGCCCAGCACCGCGCGCAGTCGGGTGTTGAGTTCATTCGCGGACGTCAGGTCGTGACCGAAGGGCTTTTCCACCGCGACGCGGGATCCGTTCAGCAACTCGGCTTTGGCCAGGTTCTCGACGATCGGCGCGAACAGCGAAGGCGGCATCTCCAGGTAGAACAGGCAGCGATGCTTCGAGCCGATCTGCTTTTTCAGCGCGTCGTAGAGCGCGGAATCGGTGACGTCGCCGTGCAGGTAGGACAGTCGGCCCGCAAACCGGTCGAACACCTCGTCGTCGACTTTTTCGCCGGCACCTTCGATCGCCTTGCGGGCCCGGTTGACCAACTCCTCAACACTGATGTCGTCGCTGGCGACGCCGACAATCGGACACTGCAGCAACCCCCTGTGCTCCAGGCGATAGAGGGCTTGGAAGGTCATCTTGCGGGCCAAGTCGCCGGTAATGCCAAAGATCACCAGCAGGTCCGAGGCGCTATTGCCGGATTCGGCCAATCGGGTCCTCCACGTCAATCGACTAGTCAGCGCGGCTTCAACACCTGCAGAACGCGCCTACCTCGACCCTGCCGCGGCCAGTTCCAACCCTAAACACTGCGGTTCGGCCCGACAACCGGCAGCGCACGAAATGTGTAACCGGTTAACCCGGTGGGCAAATACCTACCGATCCGGCACGCCGGATATTCATAATTCGCGGAACATACACTCGCGGTTGATCTTTCGCTTTCCAGCGGGCGATACACAGCGGTCAGACTCTTTTGCCGATCTGGCACTGTCGCTGCGGAAGCCACGATGGATCGGGGAAGATGCGTGGCATGCACGATCACCTGCTGATCGCGGTCTACGCGCTGGGCGGCGTCGCTGCCGTCGAAGCCGCAGCCTTGGGCGTTCTTTGGCGGCTGCTGTCCCGGGTCAGGGCTGAAAACGAGGCGTTGCGGCAGCAGCCCGACCTATTGAGTTTTGGGTCAAAAGCGGTCAAGACCGTGTGGCAGACCGCGAACCTGATGCGCAAGGAGGGTTTCGGCGCCGCGGTGCGCAGCTCGATCGAGGACCTCGCCGATTGGGCGGAGGTGGAACGCCCTGATCTGGCCCGGGTGACACCGGACGGCAGAGTGGCGATTCTGTTCTCCGATATCGAGGAGTCGACCGCGCTCAATGAGCGGGTCGGCGACCGCGCCTGGGTGAGGCTGATCGGTGAGCACGACAAGCTGGTTCGCAAGCTGGTGAACAAGCGCTCGGGGCATGTGGTGAAAAGTCAAGGCGACGGGTTCATGATTGCCTTCGCCCACGCCGAGCAGGCGGTGCGCTGCGGTATCGACATGCAGGACGCGCTTCACAGAGATGCACAACACAAGCGGCGCAACGGAATTCGAGTACGGATCGGCGTCCACATGGGCCGCTCGGTGCGCCGCGGCGACGACCTGTTCGGCCGCAACGTCGCGATGGCGGCACGCGTCGCCGCCGAAGCCTGTGGCGGGGAGGTTCTGGTGAGCAACACCGTGCACGACGCGCTCAGCGGTTGCGAGGACCTCGCCTTTGATGGCGGCCGTGATGCCGAGCTGAAGGGCTTTGCCGGCACGCATCGGCTCTACGCCGTCGCCGCCGCCTGAGCGGGCAGCCCGGCTCGGCGTCTAGGCCTCGCCGGCCTCAGCCAGCCGCTGTTGCAGCCGGTCGCGAATTTCGTTGGGGGTGTATGCCTTGCGTCGGCGCTGATCCCGAGCGACCAGCACTCCCCCGGCTGCCACCCCGACCACCCCGGCCAACCCCAGCAACTTCCAGATGGTGCGCATCGGCTCAGGTTATTCGCGACTAGATCCCGGCGGGATCGGTATGTGCATATGGTGCGGTGGTGGATACGCACACAGTGGGCTTGGCCCAGGCCTTGGAACAGACCCGGACCGGCGACGTCTGGCTGTTCCGCGGGCATTCCGGACCTGACCGCGCGATCCAGACGATGTCGAACAGCCCGGTCAACCACGTCGGCATGACAGTCGCGATCGAGGATCTGCCGCCGCTGATGTGGCATGCCGAACTCGGCGACAAGCTGACCGATGTCTGGACCGCAACCAACCACCGGGGCGTGCAACTCAACGACGCGCGCGAATCCGTCGAGCGATGGCTGACCCGCTACGGGCAGCGTTGCTGGTTGCGTCAGATGGACCCCGACATCGACCACGAGCAGGAGAATCGGTTGCTGCGCGTCATCGCCCGGATGGACGGCACACCGTTCCCGTCCACGACGCGGCTCACGCTGCGGTGGCTGCGCGGTCAGCTTCCGACCAGGTACGACTGGGTGCGCGGAATCCCAATCCTGGACTCGCGCGTTCGCGAATCGACCAGACGCCGCAGGGAGCAGCAGCGCAAGGGCCGCTTCGAATCCGCTTATTGCGCCGAGACAGTGGCAGTCACCTACGAGGAGATGGGACTGATCGAAACCGAGAAGCGGTCTAATTGGTTTGACCCTGGCCGGTTTTGGAGCGGTGACGATCTTCCGTTGATAGCGCCCTATCGTCTGGGTAGTGAAATCGCGGTCGTCGCAGACTGATCGACGTGGTGTAGACCCCAAACGCGGCGATCGCTCAAATCGACTGGACTCAACTGGGATTCGATAATCGCTGGATCGGGCCGGCGCTCGCAATGCGGGTCGAGTAGCGGGCCGTCAGAGCGGGGTCCAGGTCTTGTTGTTCCAGAATCCCCAGGCACGAGCGGTCATATTCCACATCACGCTCGCGCCCGGGGCCCACGGCGGTGGCGGTGGTTGCGGCGGCGCCCAGGACGGCGGGAGTCCCCAGGGTCCGTTGCCCATCGGACCACCTTGACCCGCTGAGCGTTCCCAGTCGTGACAGTGATTCCAATCCCAGTCGTAGATGCTGCCCCAGCCCTGGTCCCAGGGCTGACCGGGACACCAGTGGAAGCTCGGAGCGGGCGCGGCCGACGCGATGCCGTCGGCCAGTCCGCACGCGGCAACCGCCATGGCGCCGCACAGGAGCACCTGGCCCGCTAATTGCTTCATAGTCGCCATCCCCCAGAGTTTGCCTTAGCCAGACTCCGGGCAAGCCCTAAACCGCGCGTCGCGCCGGAGGCGGCACCCAGGCTTGCAGCGCTCTGCGGCCGATCAATTGACAGTTGTGGGTATGGGCCAGTTGTTTGGCCGCACCCGTGAATTCCTGATTGCTGATGACGATGCTCCTAGTGCATCCGTGGTGGCGTGCACCGGCCACCACCTGCTGAACAGCCGCGACGCCGACGGGCTTGCCAAGTCGCTTGCACTGCACCGCCACCGACTTGCCGTCCTTGTCGCCGATCAGGTCGACGCCGTAGTCGCCGCTCGCCGGGGTGAACTTCACGCGCCAGCCGGCCCGCTGCAGGCGAGCCGCGACGTAGTCCTCGAACTCCGTTCCGGTCATGGCATCAATCGCCGCCATCCCGTCGACGCGCCCTCGCCGATTGCCTTCTGCCGACAGCAACACCGCGAGTATCAGTCCGACGGCTGCGCCCACCAGACCCGCCCTGACACTATGGCCGACGAGGCCCGCAACCAGCCCGAAGTACAGCGGCAAGAAGAGGTACGTGATTTTCATCTCGGGCCGATGATAAGGACAGTCACCGACAGCATCGTGACACCGATGGATTCACCGTGTCGATCGGCGCCCCTTAGATGGCTCGCAGGCGAGACCATCGCCGTCGAGGTCGAGGTCCGGTCGATAGGCGGGGTCACTGGCCGGGATGCTGTAACGCCCGTCGGCGTGCGCTTCATTGCAGTCCTGGTATGGCGGGTCCGCCAACGCCGTTGAGTCAACGTTGATTTCGATGCCGAAGATGAGCGATGTGACGACGAGCGCGGTGCGCAGCATGACAACCCCTGCAGACGATCTCTTGGTGGCCGCAAGCATAAGTGCGCGGATCACCTGCCGCAGCGCATCGACGCCCCGGCGGCAGGTGTAGATCAGGAACCGATCTGCTCAAACATCTGTCCCGGATCACTGCCGAGCTGCCGTGCGATGTCGCCGGTATCCCAGTACTCGCGCCAGCAGGTGATCGCGCCGTCGCGGACTTCGAAAATCGCCGTCACGTGAAACGTGACTCTCTTGCCTGCGATCAGGTTTACGTCGAGCCGCTCCACCACCACCGTGTCGTCGTTGGAAACGACCGTACGAATCTCGCTGCCGTCGACCATGCCCGAAGCCAGCTGGTTGTGCTTTTCGAGTTCGGCGCGTGCCGCATCACGTCCGCGGATGATTGGCGAGAGTGGCACGTTGAGCTGCCACATGAAGTCGTCAGCCATCAAGCCGGTCATGGCCTCGACATCCATGTGCTCGCCGTACGCCGCGCGCACGAAGTCGAGCACGATCCGTTCGATTCCAGTTCCCATCGATCTGCTCCTGATCATTCGAACCCTCAACGTAGACCGACGTGTCGGTCACCGGGTCCCCTTACACAGTGCGCTTAACAGTCCGCGTCACCTGCGCTCTGTCCAGACGTGAATTGTCGTCCGCTTCGGGGATGGCCTCACGTCTACTGGCGGTGGGATGCGCCGTCGGGAACCGGATCGCCGCAGGCCACCTCTGAATAGATAGCAGATTAGGTGAAAGGGTCGTCGCCGTTTGGCAAGCCGTGACTGGCGCGCAGTTCATACACAACAATCCACGCAGCTTGCCGGTCCATCACGGATTCGGTATCCCCGGTGTTAACGCTCCCGGTATCCCCGGTGTTACTTGCAACGCGGGTGCTGGTGGTCCCGGTCTGGGGATCCGTCGTCCCGGTATTTCCGGTGCTTCAGTTGCTCGCTCATCTGGCGGGACTCCCTCAGTCGGTAAAACCGGTGCGCTCCAAAAACCGTCCGGTGCCATGTGGTCTTTGCAGAAATTCGTAGAGTTCATCACTACCACGTATTCCCTCCACAACCCTGGCGGGTTAGGTGCCGGTGCCATCGCGCCGTCTGGACAGCGCCACGTACAACTAAGAGCGCCGATACCGGCCCCACCGAATGCGACGCTACCGCCGCTGCTAGTGGCTTGGCCGATAATGCCGTTGACGCCGAAACCACCTGCCTCGCAATGCATATGGGAGCCGTTGATCTCGGTCGGGTAGTCGCAGAAGCCACCTTGCGCGAACAAAGCGCCGCCACCGGACCCAACGCCGGGATACGGGCAGAGGTCGGCGTGAGCCGATCCAGCCGGGAGAAATATTGATGCACAGGAGCCGAAAAACACCATTGAGGCGCGAGTTATGATTTTCTTCATTCTTGTCATGCGATTCCTGTACTCCAAGTTTGGGCCCTACGCATTCGGATTCTGCTCCGTCCCATCGCCCAACGTTGTCCGTTTGATCCAGCGTTTACTCTGCGGAACATCTGACGTTCCGTCGTATCGAGTGCTTTGACTGGCGGCTTGGCCGTGGCTGCCGTCTCGATGGTCCCGCTGGGCAGCACAACTGGCGTGAGTAGTGCACTACCTGCTGTGGCCGAGAGCCGCGCGACGAGTTCCCGAACAACTTCGTCGGTGACCTCGCACGCACGGACTGCGGATGGGTGGTCGTGCCACCAACGTGCTGCCCCGACGGCCACGCCTACACCGACGCCGGCAAGATCACCTTCGCCGCCTACTTTGAGCAATGGTCAGCGCGGCAGGTATGAGTGCCGGGCACAGTGCAGGCGATGAAGCTCGCCGTCAGGTCCACCACCTTTTCCGACATGCCGATGCGTTCGATCCGGCCGTCTCATGTCGAGTCGTGGGTCAAGTCAATGACCGCTGACGGTCTTGCACCGGGCACGGTCACAACGCGGTTCAAGCACAGACACCAGTGATCTAGACGTTGAACCGGAATTCGACGACGTCGCCGTCGGCCGCCGAGCTAGGCAGCCCAAACACGCGCCGAAACCGTGCAGGCCACCGTACTTTGAGCTATGCCCAACGTAACGGCATCGGTCGTCATCGCCCATCCTGCTCAAGTCGTCTGGGACTACATCATTCACCCGGACAACATAGCCAACGTGTTGCCCGGAATCGTCTCCGTCGATGCCGGCAAGGAGCCTCCATACGTTCCTGGAGATCTGTGGCATGGAGTGAGCCGGTCCTTCGGTATCACCAACGAATGGACCGGTGTCTTCACTCGGATAGACATCCCCAACGTGATGGAATTTCGGACAACAGAGTCCAGATTCCCCATCACCACCACCGACACCCTGGAAGAGGTCGCGGGCACCACTCGCTACACCTGCCACGTCACTGGCGATCCACCTTTCGGCGGGCCTGTCGGTCGACTGATTGATGCAGTCATGTCCAGAGTCTCTCAGCGGATGCTGGCCAAGCACCTCGCGCAGCTTCCCGCGCATATCGACGCGACGGTGCGGGAGAAGGGCTGACGACCATCACCTACACCCATGGCTACGCCTTGGCCTTGGATGTAGACTTTGATCCAAACCTGAACTCGACGACGTCGCGTTCGGCTGTCAACGATTCGGGCAGGCGGCGATTGCCTCGTCAGTAGTATCGGCGACACG
>Ga0137412_10003580_pt1 | contig 12388 bp, 17 predicted proteins | sample CZODoug2_1_16fun_FD_122160 | JGI IMG/M metagenome (GOLD analysis project Ga0137412, IMG submission 122160) | Vadose zone soil fungal communities from Angelo Coast Range Reserve, California, USA - CZODoug2_1_16fungal (Hybrid Assembly) | ecosystem: Environmental > Terrestrial > Soil > Vadose zone...
ATTAAGGCTGTCATCTCTGGTGAAGCCGACGTATACATTTGTCACTGGCAATCTCTACGTCTCATTCAGAGTGTTCTGGACTCCACCCTGTGGTTCCACATCATCGCCGATGAATGCCACGCTCTGCAAGATCGTAAATCAAAACAGAGTATTGCCTTAAAGAAGTTTACTACAATTTACAAGACTGGATTGTCTGGTACCCCAGCGTACGACAAACCTGATGATTTGTGGAGTATTCTCAACTGGTTGTATCCGGACTACTGGCGTTCGTACTGGACGTACTACAACAAGCACATCCTTTACACAGATTACAATGGCTATCGAACAATCGTTGGTATTGCCAAAGCTAAAGAACTTCAAAAAGAAATGTCTGGTTTCTACATTAGACGTCTTAAGGAAGATGTTCTACTGGATTTGCCGGACAAGTATAACACCAGAATAGAAGTAGACCTTACTGAAAAGCAACACCGTGCGTATGAGTCAATGCGTAAGGATATGCTAGCTTGGGTAGGAGAACACGAAGATGAACCTGTTGCAGCCCCGATTGTGATTGCACAATTGACTCGGTTGCAGCAGTTTTCTGCTTGTTACGGGGAAGTGGAACCAGATACCGGCAAGATGCTGATGTCTGATCCGTCTTCCAAGCTTGATGAAGTGATACGATTGATTGGTTCTACCACGGAACAGATTGTGGTGTTCAGTCAATTCTCCCAGGTCATCAAGCTGCTTGGTAAGAGATTGGAAAAAGCCAAGATATCGCATGGCCTGTTCATAGGAGATACATCCTCCGAGGCACGAGCAGAAATCATTAATGAATTCCAAGCTGGTAATTTGCAGGTGTTTGCTGGTACCATCGCAGCAGGCGGTATAGGTATCACGCTAACTGCGGCAAGCACCATCATCTTCATTGACCGGAGCTGGTCTGCAAGCCTCAACAGGCAGGCTGAGGACCGGCTACACCGCATAGGACAGAAGAACGCAGTCCAGGTCATCGACATCATCTCGCGCGGTACAATCGATTCAAAACGGCACAAAGAGATTGACCTTAAGTGGTCCTGGATTCGTCGGTTATTGGGTGAAGAGACAGAAGAAGACGAAGATTACTTTGAGGATGACTAATGAGTAGTTGGTCTAAAACTAGATCGGAACTTCCGGTCACTGCGCAGGAATGGGCAGACGCGGACAAGAAGCGTCGAGATCAGCGAGAAAAAGCTGCACGTCAGGTTGTTGATGAGTGGGCAGCACGAAACGAAATAAGCGAAGACGATCATAACGAAGTAAAAGATGCCCTGTTTGGCCCTGATAATGGTTAATTGGGATATTCATTCTGAAAAGCTGATCACAACGGATGTATACGCGATCAATAGTATGTCCCACAGATGGAGGGCCGTGATAAGGTGGGGATGGTCGAAGGTATCAATGCCGAAAACTACCCGGCACAAGGCAATTTAATTGGCAAGTTGCAGGCCATTTGCTACGAGTATGATACTAGTAAAACCTTCATAGCTCTTTGTGTTCGGGACGATAAAGACAGTCCATATCGAACAATCTTTAAAGTTGACAATGTGGCCGAAGGTACTAGATTCGTGCTAAGTACGGAATGTATGTATACAACTCCAAGGGAGTGGCATAAATATGAAAATGATTAAGGTTGTGAGTACTAGTGTCTACAGATATGAGCCTGATTGGGCCGATGAAGTCTATCAGGCTAACAACGTCAACACTTTGGCAGACGCTATCGCATTGGATAGCAAAGCTGTCAACGCTGGTGAAGTGGGATTGGATGAACTCAGTCCTAACTTCCCGGATGTCACTTATGAATGGAGTATCATTGATGAGTAGTGAGTTTGATGACGTTATGGCAGAGGTTGATCAACCTTTCAATCCCGAAGAAATAGTTCTTCCTGAGGGAGCTGAACACTACACTCCGAAAGAAGTGGCTATGCTGTTCAGAGTTGACCCTAAGACTTTAACCCGATGGGAAAAGAACGGGCTGTTTGCTAAGTACGGGATTTCGGTATCTCGTACGCCCGGCAAACAGCGACGTTTTCTAAAAGTCGAGATTGATCGTGCCTACAATGAATTGAATGGACCTGGTAAAGAAGATGTCAGTTGAGGATCAAGAACGATACATCTCGGCAATGCACGCCATGCAGAGTAACGTTGAAATAATGGAAATTAAAGAATACATTCAGCACAATCTGTGTCACTCCATTCACACGAGCGCACGACGTTCGTTTCGTAGCTGTCGACGTCGTCATAATTGGGCGTATAACGATATGCTCTACCCGGTGGTAACTCCAAAGCCATTGGAGTTTGGTGTTGCTTTCCACAAGGCGATGGAACATTTCTATGAGCCACAGATTTGGGGTATCAGTCACGAAGCGCAACGAGGTCTGGCACTCAAGGCTTTCACGGACGAGTGTGACATTCAATTAAAGAATTTTCGTCGACTCAACGGTGAGCCTACCGAAGAGGTAATGGAAGACTATAAAGAACGTAAAATTCTTGGTCTTAATATGATCAAGCATTACGTAGATAACGTCAGTACTATATACGATCAGGATTTTACTCCGGTCCGAGTAGAAGTTCCTTTCGAGGTTCCGATCACCGGTCCACAGGGACAAACGATCTGGTGCAAATGTGATCAATGCTGGCGTAAGTGGAGAAATTCCAAAGAGGGAGCAGAACATCACGATAGCTGGCAATCGTCGCTATCAATGGAAGATCGTGAGGTGGCACTTGACGAGAATCTTTATAGAAGTGTAGTATGGGATGGTCTGCCGGTTACATACGGGGGTCGGCTAGACTGCTTGATGCAAGACAAAATCGGTAGATACTGGATCGTAGACTGGAAAACTACATCAAGGATGCTAAATGAAGGAACAGAAGAATCCTTTCTTGAACTTGATGACCAGATTGCTTCTTATTGCTGGGCTCTCCATTTACTCGGACTACCTGTCGCTGGCTTTGTTTACGTTGAAATCAAAAAGGCGTATCCTCAGCCTCCTGAGAGGTTAACCAGAGGCTATAGGGGCAAGATGTATTCAACTAACAAACAAAACATGACGACTTTTGAACTATTCCGTACGTGCGTTGCTGTCAACGACACTGCGGCATACGCGGCAGGTCTGTACGACGACCACCTGACTTGGCTAAAGGCGGAAGGTCCACTCTTCCATCAACGACACCAGATTAATAAGACTGAACACGAGATCAATGAAATTGGAAACAACATCTACCTCGAAGCTTTGGACATGATTGAGAGTCCTCGAATCTATCCACAGCCTGGTAGGTTTAGCTGTACTACTTGCTTGTATCGGCAACCCTGCATGGGAATGAATCTAGGTGAAGATGTTGACTACATTCTGGAAACTGTTTTCGAAAAAAGAGAAAAGCACTACTTCGAAGAATCCCAGTCTACTGAGCGTCCCTGACGAACAAGAAGAAAAATGTCCCTCCTGTGGCGGACAAGTAGAATCGATGCCTGGCTGCCCCACATATCCACGTTCCGATGGTAGTGGTAGAATGATGACGTGTTACCCAAGTTGTGGTAACGCCATGGATTACTACTGTGTTGATTGCAATTGGTCTTACACCTGGAGATTGCATAAACAGAATCCTAGGTACGATCGTAATGAAGCGGCACGACCTGATTGGATACAAGGTGACTACACGGGTTGAGGCTTACGGAATGCTGGCGCATTATGCGCTGGATAGACTGTGGATGGATAGTGAAATTTTTGATGATGGCTGCGAGCTGGACAAATGTGCGGCTTGTGCCGCACTTAAATTTCTTGATGAAGACGGTGTTCTAGATCACGTATTGATGAACTGGGACACCGACAATGATGGCAAACCTGTACTAATGAATGGCAGCCCACCGTGGTGGAAGGATGGTAAGGTAGACCGCGAATGGTTGCACAAACAATGGAGTTAACATGACAATCGAAACCTTTAACGACGACAACTACACTGATTTCGAATCAAAACTAGCTTGGCTGATCAAGCGAATGAATCAGTTTCACACCAAGGCTAGACTTCACGCGACCCGAGCGGACTTCTTTGAAAAGGAATTTACTCGGGAACTCAACGACGATGGTGAAGCCCCTGCTGTTGGTTATCGTGCCAGAATGAAAGATCACTACGACAAAGCTGTAGCAGCTAACCAAATGTATGATAGATGGACATTGCGCGAAGCTGCCATTATCCAGGCGATGTGTGCAGCACAACAAGCGAGGTTGGTAAACGAGACAAAAGAACTGACACAAATTAGCAAGAGATAGATGCACGTCAATCTTTCAAGTGTCCGTATTGCGGTGTTGACCAGCGATGATGGCAGTGGTAGGCTCGGTAAAACTACCTCTTGAAACAAAAGGTGATCGATGAGCCTAGCCGAAATCGCTGGTCTTACAATCGAAAAAGTAAGCCGAAGTGAACCATTCGTCAATATGTTGATTTACGGTGAAAGTGGAAGCGGTAAAACGCGCCTTTCTGGGTCGGCTGACGAAGTTCCGGCGATGCGTAAAGTTTTGTTTATCGACGTAGAGGGTGGTACACTTACCCTACGGGATACCTACCCGAATATCGATAGCATACGCGTTCGCTCCTGGCCACAGATGCAAGAAGTCTATGACGTTCTGTATGCTGGGAACCATGGCTATACTACGATTGTCATCGATTCTCTGACAGAAGTCCAGAAGATGTCGATGGACACCGTTATGCGGAAGCTTATTGAGGATAACTCTGACCGTGATGCCGACATGCCCGGCATCCGTGAATGGGGAATCAACATTGAGCACACTCGTAAATTTGTGCGAGGGTTCCGCGATCTCCCGCTAAACACAATCTTCACAGCACTCGTGCAATCTGAGAAAAACGCGCGTACAGGTGCATCCAAGAGGAAGCCTTCTCTCTCGGGTAAAGTGAAGGACGAAGTAGCGGGTTTCCTTGATATCGTGGTGTATCTATACACGAAGGAGATCGACCAGGTCAATAAAAGAATGCTACTCTGTGGGCAAACCGAAGATACCGTAGCCAAGGACAGATCCAATTCTCTGCCCTTGACCATAGAAAATCCTACAATGAGTGCGATCTGGAAACACTTGCACAATGAGGAGACTGAACTAAATGCCATCCTTGAAGGTTAATTTCAGCAAGGACGAAGCAGAATCTACCGCACGCGAAGTTCCTTCGAGTGGTGAGTATTACTGCAAGGTCGTCGAAGTTGAAATGAAAGAAGTAAAGCCTGGTAGCGCTAACGTAGGCAAGCCATACTGGGCAATTCAGTTTGTGATTCAGGATGGCACCTTTGCTGGTAGCCGCCTGTTCTCGAACATTATGCTATTCGAGGGCAAGGACGGCACGCTTTCGTCGCTGTCCCAATTCCTCAAGGCCATCGGCTATGACGTACAAGCCGGTGAATTCGATCTTCCTGACGCGGATGATCTGATCGAAAAGGACATCAACGTCAAGGGTACTAAATACCTGGCTGGCTGGGACAAAAAGGCACAGCGCGACCTGCCCGACCGTTTTCAGGTTCGCAGCTACAAGCCCGCCAAGGTAGGCACTAAGCCAAACCCGAATTCTGATCTGCTTCCGTAAGTTCTTAGCTGGTAGCGGCCCGCCCTTCGATGACGGGGGCGGGTCGTTGTCTATCTCCGGGGAGGTGGTATGTGTCCTTTTCAGTATTCAAGGATTTGGTCGAGCAGACCGAAGAACAACGGCGGAATTTCTTTAAGCTGACGTTTGGTTCTGCTACTGGCTACATCTGTGTATGTTACCTCCCGCATACAGACTCCAAACACAAGAAGATGCGCAAGGTATTCTTCGAGTATCCAAAAGACCTCGAAGAGATGTTGGAAAACATCAGTGCCCACAGTGAGCAACTAGTTCACGCCTACTTCTGCCCCAGCTTGTACGGTAAGCCGGGTGATAAGCACAAGGAATTTATTAGTACTTGCACAAACATCTGGGCTGACCTAGATGAATGCGATCCGCGGAATATGCTAGTAACACCTTCACTGATAACACAAACTTCACCCGGCAGATACCAAGCCCTGTGGCTCCTAGAAGATCCAGTTGAGCCTAGACTTGCCGAAGAAATTGCAATGAAGATTGCTTACTACCACGCCGATCAAGGAGCAGATAAATCCGGCTGGGACCTAAGTCAACTTCTTCGTATTCCGTATACGCCAAACTTCAAATACGGTGATCCGACAGAAGCACCTCTTGTTACCATTCTACACGCAGAGCGAAAACTATATCGAGTATCAGACTTCGATAGATATCCGCTAGTACCGGCGATTCAGAAGTATGTTAACCAGCCTATCCCAAAAGCAGTAAGGTACGAAGACCAAGAAACCCCAGTAGAATTGATGAATAGGTTTGGACTATGGGAACATGAATATCTGTGGAGCGAAGAACCAGAAGAAGACTGGTCTTCCCCCCTGTGGAAACTAGTTAATATCTGCGTAGAAGCCAATATGTCACCAACAGAAGCTTTCATCATTTGCGACTCGGCTGCGTGCAACAAGTACCGCCGCGACGATAGGCCAGAAGATGATCTGTGGCATGACATTAACAAGTGCTTCATGAAGAAAAATGAAGTAACAAAGATTGCCCCAACAATCAGTGCAACTATTCCAGACCTGCTAACATCGGAAGAAGTAAAAATTGTTCAAGGCAGAACAACCTTTATCGAGAGGTACATAGAGTGGGCATCGAGTCTGACGGATGCGGCAACGCAATACCATCAGAGCGGCGCATTCATTATCCTCACTTCCATCCTTTCCGGAAACATAAAACTATTCACTAACTTTGGTGCTATTATTCCAAACCTGTGGTTCATGATTCTTGGAAATACTACGTTGACTCGTAAGACTACTGCAATGAACCTTGCAATGAAGCTGTTGTACGAAGTAGACGAACGAGCACTATTAGCCACCGACGGATCGCTCGAAGGTATTCTGGTTGGTATGCGAGATCGACCACGCCAACCATCAATCTTTCTCAGAGACGAGTTTACTGGCCTGCTTGAGGCCATCGCACATAAAGAGTACATGGCAGGTTTTGCAGAGCAGTTGACCAAACTGTACGACGGCGAACCATTGCGACGACTGCTGCGCAAAGAAACCATTGACATCAGAGACCCTATTTTCATCATGTACGTTGGTGGAATTAAATCAAAAACACAAATGATGATCACCGAAGAATTGGTTATGGGTGGCTTCCTTCCACGATTCGTGATTGTCACGGCAGAGCCTGATCCTAGCAAGGTCCGCGACATTGGGCCACCACAGGAGAAGGACTATGAGGTTCGAGATTCCCTGAAAAACGAATTAATGGACTTGCACAATCATTATGTCCAGTCACAAGACGTAGATATAGTAAAAGACGGACTTAAGGTAGGAACGGAGCGCAAAACGTACGAAGCGATCTTGACACGTGATGCATGGAAGCGCTACAATGAGTACGAACGAACGCTTACCCAGACGGCAATGGACGCTGGATTAGATTATCTTACGCCAGTCTATGACCGGTTGGCTAAGTCGACGCTCAAGGCAGCTATTCTCATTGCCGCTAGTATGCAACGTAGTAACGAGATTGTTGTTGGTATTGATGACCTACTGCACGCTATCTATTACGCTCGTGGTTGGCGTGCCTATTCTAGTGAAATCGTTAACGGCATCGGCAAGACGTACGACGAGCGGATCATTGATAAGATGTACCAAGCTGTGGTTAAGTCGGAGCTTGGCATTGGTCGAGGTGAACTGATGACTATGTATCACCTAGATTCAAAGCGCGCTGACTTGCTTTTCAAGACTATGGAACAGCGTAAGATGATGACTCTACAGGACGTCGACGGCGAACGTCGATACAAGACTAAGGGATAAAAATGTCTACTGTTGCAACGTACTACCCGGCCATGCACCGCGACTACGCTTGGAAGCCTGACGCATTGTTCGCTCGTTGGAACGTTTCTTTCACTAAGCGGTTTTTCCACAAAGGTGCGCACCGTGCAGGACGGTCGCTGGTAGATGTGTTGCTGGGCCGCTAATGGTCTATGAAGATTTGTTTGCGAAGTTTGACCAGCTACGTGCTAAACGCTGGGATCTTGTTGGTGGAGCGGTAGAATCCACAGAGCACGAGGTAGATGAGTTGCTAGCAGACATAGCCAACATTGTGACTATTCTCTACATCTCTCGTCAGGCACAGAAACAACCCACCGGTTTTGTATCCTCGGACAAGAGGAAGAGATGAAATCAAAAGATAGTATAGATGATGATCGACGTGGCAATAAAAACATTTACACCTGCGATATCTGCGGCTGCATCATCGTGACAGTGGACAGTGATCGTGGGGTTACACCAATGTTCCTGGCTTGTAAATCGACGACAAATTGTCGTGGCACTATGACAAGTGCAATGTATCTGGTAGATCCAGGACTTAATCCAACTTGGGAATGGTATCGTCCAGATAGTATAGCTAAGGATGATGTCGCCTACAATCATGTAGTTAGAGGCGGACTTCTGCTCCGAGAGATCACCGATGACAAAAGTTGATATCAACAGTACCTATCACCAAGTAACCATCGAAGGTGAAGGTACTATTGACCAGCTAGCAGAACTTGCGATGAAGGTCTATGACAAGACCTGGAGACCACTGGAACCAATCCGCAGTGGTGGCACAGGTTTTACCACCGAGCGCCGCGAGGTGCAGAACCTATATAAGATGGATGCAGATGGAAAGTAACAAGCAATCCGAGCCATTCACCTCGCCATTAGCCGAGGCTGCCTCCCTGATGCATGAGCTGTTTGAGTCTTACGTCGAAGGTGGTTTCTCCGAAAAGCAATCACTGTTCCTGATCTCACAACTTATCAAAAACAACGCAGAGGATTTGAAAAGTGACGAGCAGGGATAACCTATATGGACATAGTAAGGAAACACCCGTTAGCTGAATGTGAAAAATGTGTTTTCGGTGATCAAGGTGGCTTCGTACCAACGTTGAATCCTCACCCCAAAGCGAAGATTGCCATCGTTGGTGAAGCACCTGGTGCATACGAAGCTGCTTATGGAATTCCCTTCACCGGTCCATCTGGTGATTTGCTCAACCAAGTAATGACGCACTACAATATCAAACGTTCTGAGGTAATGATTACCAACTCAGTACTGTGCAGACCACACGCAAACGAAGATCCGCCAAAGTCAGCCCTGGCTGCCTGCGCACCACGACTCCACACGGAGCTGACGCAGGCCGACCTGGACGTCATTGTGGCTGTAGGAAAGTCGGCTGCACATGCACTGCTGGATGACAATAAGTCGACCATGCGGAAGCTCCGAGTTGGCCCTCCTAAGTCTTACAAGATGAGTCCAGGTATTGGTGTTATTGCAACATGGCACCCTGCTTATTGTCTTCGTAGTCCAGATGCTTTTCCGGACTTCGTCTCGGATTTCGGCAAGGTGAAGGATGGTGTTAACGTTGCTTGGACTGAACCTGACATCCGAGTCTATGACGATCCTGACATTGCCGTACGCGTCATCGAAGAACTGGCTAGGCGATATGATCGTTTCGTACTTGACATTGAATGCGGTGCTGAAAAAGACGCAGTTTACATCCACCCAAGTGAGTGGCCTTTGCTCTGCTTGGGAATCTGCTTTGCGGAAAAAAAGGCAGTGGTACTGGGCGAGAATGCAATTAACAGTCCCCAAGTTGGACGTGCACTCCGGCGGCTCCTACCGACAGTTAAACTTATTGCTCACAACGGCAAATTTGACTTGGCGGGACTTCGAAACCTGGTCGGTCCGCAAAAATTATGGTTTGACACCATGCTCGCTTCCAACTGCCTTGACGAACGTCCTGGACATCATGGCCTCAAGGCGTTATCAATAGAAAAGTTAAACGCTCCAGACTACGAACAGACTATTAGAACATTCGTACCTCGTTCTGGTAACTACGCAGACATTCCGCGTGACATCCTGTATAAATACAACGCTTACGACGTAGTGTGCACCTGGGCTTTGATGGAACTCTTCGAAGCGCAGATGACTACCGAAGACAGAGCAAAGCATGACTTCCTTATCGAAGCGTCTAACGTACTCATCGATCTGGAGATGGCTGGACTTACTTTTGATCTTGAGTACAACAAAGAACTTAGCAACAAGTTCCTGATTGAGTTGACGGAAATTGAAATGGAGATGGAACGGCTTATTGGTCGAGCCATCAATCCACGTTCCGTCCCACAGGTGCAAAGGTACTACGCCGGAAAAGGTTTGATTCTCAAAACAACTAACGCAGACTTTCTGAAAGAACTATCCGAGAAGATCGAAGGTGAACCATTAGAGTTCACTGACCTTCTGTTGAAACCTCGTAAGCGAGCGAAGCTGTATGGAACTTACGTTAAGGGACTTGCAAAGCGTGTCTATAAAGACAGGGTATACACGACCTACCTCCTACACGGGACCACGTCTGGCCGGCTTTCTAGTCGAGATCCAAATCTCCAGAACGTTGTTCGGGAGAAGTATATTCGAAACCAATTCACCGCCTCGTCCGAACACAATGTGTTGGTTCAGTTGGACTACAAACAAGCAGAAGGTAGAGTTATCGCTACCCTTGCTAAAGATGAATATCTCCGAAACATTTTCCTAGATCCAACTCGTGATATCTTTAATGAGTTTTGCAACGATATCTTTGGTATTGGCAAATGGGGTAAGGAACAGCGAGTTACCATGAAGTCAATCTTCTATGGTAATGCCTACGGACGAAAGCCACCAAGCATTGCAAAGGCACTCAAACTGGACCATGGTCTAGACATTGAGGTCAGCGAGGTATACACTATGATGCGGGAATTCAACGCATTGATTCCTGGTGTGATGGCTTGGCAGGCTGCTGTGAAACATCGGGTATTGTCCGGCAGCGACTTGACAACTCCATTTGGTCGCAAGCGTTCGTTCTGGTTAATCACAGACAAGAACCGAGAGGACGTGCTGAATGAAGCTCTGTCCTACATGCCACAATCCATTGCCAGCGACATCTGCCTTAGAGCACTTATCAAAGTGCACCCGCTCATTAGCGATGTTGCAACCATTCGACTTACCATTCATGATGCTCTGGTCTTTGAGACGAACAAGTCTTTGGTGGACGAAGTCGGGTGTATTGTTCAACGGGAAATGCTCAAATCCGCAACAGACTTTACCGACTATGTTCCGTTCGAAGTTGATCTGACTCAAGGTTTCAGATGGGGAGAGATATAAGAGCATGAGTAATAAGATTGATTTTCATTTTCCAATAAAATCAAGAATATTCAGGGGTCGTTACGGCCTTGATGTGGAAGAATTTATTAGAGATTTTCCAAACTTTGGAATGGTTTATCAGTATTACAACAAGGCCGATGAACTTATATATGTTGGTTTTACGGGTTACTGCAATGTAAAGAGTCGGGACTTAGCTCACAAAAAAGAAAAAGAGTGGTGGCTGGAGATTGCGAAAAAAGAAGAAGAATATTTCGAACATTTTGATGATGCGTATTTTCATGAGCAAATGAGAATAGCAATGTGGGAACCGAAGTACAATTTCGCCTGCGAAAAGCTGACTTGGAATAGCGAATATGCGAGGGCGATTAGAAAGTCTCAATATGAACGAAAAGGTAAGACCGGATGGGATAGGACATCTTTTTAATGGTAGCTCAAATGCTGTATCCTGAGTTTCAAAAAGAACTAGCTTCTCTGATCAATAAGCACAGTATGGAAAACGAGTCTAACACTCCAGATTTCATCCTTGCTGGCTACCTTGTTGAGTGTTTGAATTCCTGGAACAAAGCTGTTGTTCATCGAAAGAACTGGTACGGTAACAGGGAGAAGTAAGATGTACGTAGTTAATGTAGTAGCTATAACCTCAGGACTTGCAGGTTTGGTGTTTGGGAGTTATGCGCTCATAAACGAACGAGCAAAAAGTAAGACCGAGCGTATCAGAGCCAGCGAACTCGTACATTCAGATCATGAACTTCAATATTCAATAGAGAAAGCAATGACATTTAATTCCTTCGATAAGCTCAAAAACCTAACAGCTAGAAGCTACATAGTTGTCTTGGAAACAGCAGACTACGATGGAAACGTATTTCCATCCGGAGGCGGAAATCTTGAGCCTGGAGGAACCCTTAACATAAAAAATTCGGAGGTCGGAGTACCAAGCTCATTGATGATAAGAAGTTCCCCACTTGGGTGGACTTGTCCATGTAAGAAAAATTACACAAAAGGTGGCCACTGGAACAACATCTACACATATGAATGGAAATAAGGAAAAAGGCAATAATGTACGCACTCCATCCTGGTTGGATTGTCTCCATGAATGATGGCGACGATCACTACATTAGTGTTCCGCAACTAGCAA
>Ga0137412_10003581_pt1 | contig 12385 bp, 11 predicted proteins | sample CZODoug2_1_16fun_FD_122160 | JGI IMG/M metagenome (GOLD analysis project Ga0137412, IMG submission 122160) | Vadose zone soil fungal communities from Angelo Coast Range Reserve, California, USA - CZODoug2_1_16fungal (Hybrid Assembly) | ecosystem: Environmental > Terrestrial > Soil > Vadose zone...
CGGCGGCGTCGGCGTGCCGGGGGCCGACGATCTGCAGCCCGATCGGCAACCCGTCCGAGGTGAACCCGCAGGGCACGCTGACGGCCGGCTGCTGGGTCATGTTGAACGGGTAGGTGAACGGCGTCCAGCTGGTCCACCGCCGACCGTCCCAGCCCGGCGGCACCTCCACCCCGCCGGCGAACGCGGCGATCGGCATCGTCGGCGTGAGCAGCAGCGGGTAGTCCTGGTGGAACGCGCCCATCCGGGTGCCCAGCTCGTTGCGCACCGCCATCGCGGACAGGTAGTCGATCGCGCTGTACCGCCCGCCGGCGTCCACGATCTCGGCCAGCCCGGGGTCCAGCCTCGCCCGCGCCGCCCCGTCCAGGCTCTCGGTGGACTTGGCCGCGCCGGCGAACCACAGCACGTGGAACGCCTCGACCGGGTCCGTGAACCCCGGATCGACAGCGGAGACCTCGGCACCGAGCGAGCCGAACACCGCGACGGCGGCCTCGAACGCGGCCGCAACCTCGGGGTGCACCGACACGAAGCCCAGCGTCGGGCTGGCCGCGATGCGCAACCCGGACACCCCGTCACCCAACGCCGACACACACGACCGGTCCATCGCGGCCAGCGCCCAGGCGTCCCGCGCGTCGAAGCCGGCCACCACGTCCAGCAGCAGCGCCGCGTCGGCCGCCGTCCTGGTCATCGGCCCGACGTGGGCGAGCGTGCCGAACGGGCTGCCGGGGTGGTGCGGCACCCGTCCGTAGGTCGGCTTGTGCGCCACGATCCCGCTGAACGAGGCCGGGATGCGCACCGAGCCGCCGCCGTCGGTACCCAGGCTCAACGCACCCATGCCGAGCGCCACCGCCGCCGCGCTGCCGCCGCTGGAGCCGCCCGCGGTGAGCTCCGGCCGCCACGGGTTGCCGGTGACGCCGAAGCGGGGGGAGTCGGTGACGCCCTTCCAGGCCAGCTCCGGGGTGGTGGTCTTGCCGAGCAGGACCGCGCCCTGTTCCTTGACGCGGGCCACCGGCGGTCCGTCCACCTCCCACGGGCCGGACTCGTCCACCGTGTGCGAGCCGCGCAGGGTCGGCCAGCCCTTGGTCAGCAGGATGTCCTTGATCGAGGTGGGCACGCCGTCCAGCACGCCCATCGGCTCGCCCCGCCGCCACCGCTGCTCGCTGGCCCGCGCGGCGTCCAGCGCCCCGGCGGGGTCCAGCAGGCAGTAGGCGTTGACCTGCGTGTTGAGCTGCTCCACCCGGTCGAGCGCGTCCTGGGTGGCGCGCACCGGGGACAGCTCGCCGGACCGGTACGCGGCCAGTAGCTCGGTCGCGCTGAGGTCGGCGGTCGAGCCTTCGGTCGCCGGGCTCACCGGTGCGGTCATCTACAGGCTCCCTGAGGTTACGTATCCGTGGGTCTTGTCGACCACGTTGCGAAGGGGCTGGCCAGCGCGGTAGCGGGCCAGGTTGTCGGTGAACAGGCCGACCAGTGACTGCCGCCAGCCGACCGCGTCGCCGGACATGTGCGGCGAGACGATGACGCCGGGCAGCGTCCACAGCGCCGAGTCGGCGGGCAGCGGCTCGGCCTCGAACACGTCCAGCGCCGCGCCGGCCAGCCGCCCGGACCGGATCGCCTCGACGACGTCGTCCTGCACCACCAGTGCGCCCCGCCCCACGTTGATCAGGCGGGCCCTCGGCGGCAGCAGTGCCAGCGAGGTGGCGTTGACCATGCCCCTGGTCTGCTCGGTCAGCGGCGCGGCCAGCACCAGGTAGTCGGTGTCGCCCAGCAGTGCCGGCAGCTCCTCGGCGGCGTGAACGCCGGGCCGGGCGCGCCGCCCGACCAGCCGCACCCGCATGCCGACCGCGCCCAGCAGCGCCGCGATGGCCTCGCCGATCGGGCCGCCGCCCACCACCACGGCCGTCGACCCGGCGACCGTCTCGGTCTCCCGGTGCCGCCACTCGCCCCGTTCCTGCAGCCGCAGCGTGTGCGGCAGGTCCTTCGCGAAGGCCAGCACCAGGCCCAGCACGTACTCCGCCATCGGGGTGTCGAACACGCCGCGGGAGTTGGTGACCACCACGTCGGAGGTGAGCATCTCGTCGAACATCAGCCGGTCCACCCCGGCGCTCGCGGTGTGCACCCAGCGCAGGCTGTCGGCGGCCGGCCAGCTGGTCCGCACCACGTCCCCGATGGTGAAGTCCCAGACCAGCAGGGCGTCCGCGCCGGGCAGCGAGCCGGCCAGCTGGGGGGCCGTCGCATAGCGGATCGTGGCGTCAAGATCTGTGGCCGCGACCCGGGCTTCAAGATCGGGTGGAAGATCAGTCGAATGGAGCACGACCAGCACCGGATCAGTGCGCTGAGCTGGTGAAACGGTCACTCAGGGATACCTCATGACGGTGGTGTTAACGGACGGGTGGGACCATTGACACGCTAGGAAGCGCTCGTATGATTGTCAACAATCCGCGGTTCGGTTGGCTGGGTACAGTTGACTCGTGGGTCGTTCGGTAAGGAGCTGGAAAAGTTTCGTCGCGGGGAGTACTGCATGCCTCGAAAGCTGCGCATCACGTTGGCCAAGCGCGGGGTGTCCTGCCTCGCGGAGTTGTTGGAGAAAGAGGCACCGCGCACCTGTGATGCGGTCTGGGCGGCGTTGCCCCAGGCCGGCGATGCGCAGCACGCCAAATACGCCCGCAACGAGGTCTACACGATGGTGCCGCGGTTCGCAGAGCAGGAGGTCGGTCTGGAGAACCCCACCGTCACCCCGATCCCCGGTGACGTGGTCTATTTCTCCTTCCCCGGCGGCATGCTCGACGAGGAGTTCAAGCAAGACAAGGGTGTCGCCGGGCTGCCCGGCGTGATCGATCTGGCCATCTTCTACGGTCGGAACAACCTGCTGCTCAACGGCGATGTCGGCTGGGTGCCCGGCAATGTCTACGCGACGATCACCGAGGGGCTGGACGTGATGGCGCAGGCGTGCCATGACGTGTGGCGCTCCGGCAGCGTCGGTGAACGGTTGGTTTACGAACGGCACTCTGAGGCCTAAGGCGGTCCGCCGATGCCCACCGAGCTCTCCGTGGCCTTTGTCGAGGCCACCACCAACCAACGGGGTATCGGCGTGGTCGCCCCGTTCGACTTCGCACTGGATCGCGAGCTCTGGCGCTGGGTGCCGGACAACGTCTCGCTGTACCTGACCCGGATGCCGTTCTTCACCACCCCGGTGACGGTGGAGATGGCCACGGCGGTCAGCGAGCGCGGGGTGGTCCGCCGCGCGACCCGTGACGTGCTCACCCCGGAACCGGACGTGGTGGCCTACGCCTGCGCGTCGGGCAGCTTCGTCAACGGCATCCTGGGCGAGCGGCTGCTGGTGCGCACCATGGTCGACGCCGGTGCACCGGCCGCCTGCACCACCTCGGGCGCCCTGGTCGACGCCCTGAGCCTGCTCGGTATCAGGAAGCTGGCCATTGCCACGCCGTACGTGGACGCGGTGACCGACCGGCTGGTCCACTACCTGGCGGAGAACGGCGTGCAGACGGTGTCCAGGGACGGGCTGGGGCTGCTCGGGCACATCTGGCGGGTGCCGTACCACACGGTGGTCGACATCGTCCGCTCCGTCGACTCGCCGGACGCGGACGCGATGTTCATCAGCTGCACCAACCTGCCCACCTACGACGTGATCGAGCCGCTGGAGCAGGCGCTCGGCAAGCCGGTGCTCACCGCGAACCAGGTCACGATGTGGGCCGCGCTGCGCGCGATGGAGCTGCGTGGCGTCGGCGTCGGGCAGAGCCTGCTGGCCGTCGAGGAGGCGTCCGCCGCCTGAGGGCGCCTCTCCTCAGTGGCCAGATTGAATACCAAATCACCTCGCTGAGTATCGAGGCGGCCGATTAACGCCGTATTTACCGTCGAGTGCTGGCGATCCGTCCGGAACTGTATACCGTTTCGAACTTATGACGGCCGAGTCGACGATCATGATCGTCAACCCGAACACGGCCACCGCGATGACCGAGGCGATCGTGGCGGCGGCCCGGCGGGTGGCCTCGCCGGGCACCACGCTCCTCGGCGGCACCCCGGTGACCGGGGTCAGCGCGGTGGAGAGCAACGTCGACGAGGTCTGGGGCTCGGTGGGCGTGCTCGAACAGGTCCACCGCGGCGAGCGCCTCGGTGTGCACGGCTACCTGGTGGCCTGTTTCGGCGACACCGGGGTGGCCGCCGCGAAGGAGCTGGCCGCCGGGCCCGTCGTCGGCATGACCGAGGCCGCGCTGCTCACCGCGGCGCTGATCGCCACCCGGTTCACCGTCGTCACCATGCCGCGCCGCACCCGCGAGCAGTCGCACCGGGTCGTGCGGGCGCTGGGCCTGGAGCACCGCTGCGCCATCCGGGCCGTCGACGTGGGAGTGGCCGAGGTGGCCGGCGGCTCGGCGCACCTGTTGGAGGTGTTCGCCGAGCAGGGCCGCGCCGCGCTGGCCGAGGACGGCGCCGAGGCGGTGGTACTCGGCTGCGCGGGGCTGACCGAGCTGGTCGAGCCGCTGACCGCCGCGCTCGGTGTGCCGGTCGTCGAGGGTGTCGCCGCCGGTGTGCGGCTGGTCGAGAGCCTGCTCGCGCTGGGGCTGAGCACCTCCCGGGTGGGCAGCTACGCGGCGCCGGAGCGGCTGGGCCCGGTGGCCCGGTGAGCGCGGGAGCGGCTGGGCCCGGTGGCCCGGTGAGCGCGGGAGCGGCCGGGCCCGGTGGCCCGGTGAGCGCGCTGAACAGTGGGCCCGGTGTTCAGGTGGGCGCCGCGCCGGCCGGGCGCGGTGCCCAGACGCTGTTCACCGACGTGCTGGTGTACCGCCCGGACGCCCCCGGCGGCGTGCTCGGCCCGACCGACGTACTGGTCGAGGGCGACCGGATCGCGGCCGTCGGCGCCGAGGCCCGCCGCCGCGCCGCCGCGGCCGAGGTGATCGCCGGCCACGGTCACCACCTGCTGGTCCCGGGGCTGGTCAACGCCCACTTCCACTCGCCGGCCAACCACCTCAAGGGAGCGCTGCCCAGCCTGCCGCTGGAGCTGTTCATGCTCTACGAGTCACCGGCGGCGGAGGCGTTGCGGCCGACGCCGAGGGAGGCCTACCTGCGCACCGCGCTCGGTGTGCTCCAGATGCTGCGCGGGGGCACCACCGCCGTGCAGGACGACGCCTTCCTGATGCCGGACCCCGAGCCGGCGGTGATCGACGCGATCCTTCAGGCCTACGCCGACCTCGGCATCCGGGCCACCGTGGCACTGGACCAGCCGGAGCTGCCGGAGGTGGCCAAGCTGCCGTTCCTGGAGCAGTTCGCACCCGCCGAGCTGCTCGACGAGCTGCGCCGGCCGGCGCCGATGGCCCCCGGTGTGCTGCTCGAGCGGTACGAGCACCTGATCACCCACTGGCACGGGGCCGCCGACGGCCGGCTGCGGGCCGCCGTGTCGATCTCGGCGCCGCAGCGGGTCAGCCCGGAGTACTTCGCCGCGCTCGACGACCTCAGCCGCCGCCACCGGCTGCCGCTGTTCGCGCACCTGCTGGAGACGAAGACGCAGCGGGTGCTCGCCGCCGAGCAGCCCAGGTTCGCCGGCCGCTCGCTGGTCCGCTACACCGCCGACCTCGGCCTGCTCAGCGAGCGGCTGAACGTGATCCACGCGGTGTGGACCGACGAGGACGACCTGGACCTGATCGCGGCCGCCGGGTCGGTGATCGTGCACAACCCGGTGAGCAACCTGCGCCTGGGCAGCGGCGTGATGCCGTTCCGGGCCGCCCGCGACCGGGGTATCCCGATCGCGCTCGGGGTGGACGAGGCGATCTGCAACGACGCCGTCGACATGTGGAGCGTGGTGCGCACCACCGGGCTGATCCACAACATCACCGGCCTGGACAGCGACCGGTGGCCGTCGGCGGCGGAGGTGCTGGACTGCCTGTGGCGCGGCGGCGCGGCGGCCATGCTGCGCGGCGGCGAGCTGGGTGCGGTGGCCGAGGGGCAGCTGGCCGACCTGGCGCTGCTGGACCTGCACAGCCTCGCGTTCACGCCTCTCAACGACGTGCCCGGCCAGCTGGTGTACTGCGAGACCGGGTCCAGCGTGGTGCTGACCATGGTGGCCGGGCGGGTGGTGTTCGAGCACGGCCGGGTGACCACCGCCGACGAGGCCCAGCTGCTCGGCGAGGTGCGCGAGGTGTTCGCCGGCAAGCGCCGGGCGCTGGAGGCCGCGCACGCCGACGCCGGCCGCCTCTTCCCGCTCTACCAGCGGGTGGTCCGCGCCGCCGCGGCCACCGACGTCGGCCTGACCCGTTGGGTGGCCTCCGGATGACGCTCGACATGCCATGGCCCGCGCCGCGCGACCGCTACCGGTACTCGCCGATCGTGGGACGCCCCGGCGGCGGCTGGCCGAACGGCAAGGGCCTCGCCGTGTACGTCGCGGTGGGCGTGGAGGAGTACCGCTTCGGCGACGGGCACACCGAGGACCTGCTGCCCGGCGTGGCGTTCCCGGACCTGGTGAACACCGCGTGGCGCGACTACGGCAACCGGGTCGGCGCGTTCCGGCTGCTGGACCGGCTGGCGGGCCACGGCATCCCGCCGACCGTGCTGCTCAACACCATGGTCTACGACTCGGCGCCGGACGTCCCGATCGCGGCCCGCCGCCTGGGCGCGGAGATCGTCGGGCACGGCATCAGCAACTCCGACTCGCTGGCCGGCCTGACCGAGGAGCGGGAGAGCGCCTACCTGGCCGCGGTCGCCCGGCGGATCACGGTCGAGGAGGGTGCGCCGCCGGGTGGCTGGTCCAGCCCGTGGCTGGCGCACACCGAGGCCACCCCGGACCTGCTCGCCGCCGCCGGCTACCGGTACCTGCTCGACCTGCGCCCGGACGACCAGCCGGTCTGGCTGGCCACCACCTCGACGCCGCTGCTGTCGATCCCGTACGCGCTGGAGGTCAACGACAGCAGCACGGTGATCGGGCGCGGGGCCAGCGCGGCGGAGTTCGCCGACATGATCGTCGACGAGTTCGACGAGCTACTGGCCGCCTCGGCGGAGCAGCCGCTGGTGATGAGCGTGGTGCTGCACTCCTACATCTCCGGCGTGCCGTTCCGGCTGCGCCAGCTCAGCAGGGCGCTGGCCCACCTGCGGGCCCACGCCGACCAGGTGTGGTTCACCCGGCCGGGCGATATCTACCGGGCGTTCGCGGCCCTCGTGCCGCCGCCGACGACCGGCGTCGAGCCGGCTACCGCCCGCGACTGAAAGCCGGCTTTGAATACTGAATCTTCGATGACTCTCAGATGACCAGCGCGTTTACCTCGGATTTCGGCAGATTCACGTCACTGAAACACGAACTGTATACCGTTTGATCGACGGCGTGACCGTCCCCGGAGAGGATGCGCGATGGGGTACCACGTTCCAGCTCCCTCCGCCGAGCATGTGGCGGAGCTCGACGTGCCGGTGCCGCCGAGCGCGGTCACCGCCGCCGTGGAGGTCCTGGACATCGGCCCGGCGCTCGGCCCCGGCCCCGGCGGCGACCCTGGCAGCGACCCCGGCTCGGTGGCCGCCGACCTGGTGGCCTCCTTCCGGCGGACCGGGTTCGCCGTGGTGACCGGGCACCGGGTGGCACCCGCGCTGTTCCACGCGATGTCCGAGGTGTCCACCGAGTTCTTCGCGCTGCCGCTGGCCGAGAAGCTCGCGGTCGCGTTCCCCGCGCCGGAGATCGTGCGCGGCTACGAACCGGTCCCGGCGGCCGACGGGGCCGCCCGGATCACCAACGCGATGGAGTCACTGCTGATCAACCGGCTCAGCCCGCCGGCGGACTACCCGGTCGGCAGCGTCGAGCACCGGCTCTGGCGCTGGCCCAACCTGTGGCCGGAGCGGCCGGAGCGGCTGCGGGAGATCTGGGAGCGGTACTACCGGGAGATGGAACAGCTCGGCGACCGGCTGCTGGAGCTGGTCGCCATCGGCCTCGGGCTGCCCGCCACCTGGTTCGCCGCCGCCTTCGACCGGCACTTCTCCAACCTGGCGGTGAACAACTACCCGCCGCTGCCGGCCACCGCCGACGGCCCGGACCAGAGCCGCCCACGCAACCGCCCGCACACCGACCACGGCGCGCTCACCCTGCTGTACCGCCCGGCCGAGCCCGGCGGCCTCGAGGTGTACGCCGAACAGCAGTGGTGGCGGGTGCCCTTCCTGCCCGGGTCGCTGGTGATCAACGTCGGCGACATCCTGGAGCGCTGGACCGACGGCGCGCTGCGGGCCACCCCGCACCGGGTGATGGCCCCGGTCGGGCCGGCCGGGCGCGCCGGGCGGCAGTCGATCGTCTACTTCCAGCAGCCCAACCCGGACGCGGTCATCGCGCCGGCACCGGCACTGTGCGCACCCGGGGTCGAGTCGCGCTACCGCCCGGTGCTCGCCGGCACGCACATCGCGCGCAAGGAGCTCGGGCACGCCACGGTCGCGGCGCTCGCCCCACACCTCACCGGCTGACCCGGCCAGAGCCCGGTCAGCGGAAAGGACGCAGCCATGACGCGGACGACGCCGGCGGGTACCGGCCGGGCGAAACAGGGGCCCCAGGTCTTCGTGCGCAACAGCACCGGCCTGGTGCGTGAGGTGTCGCTGCGCGACGCGCTCGCGTTCAACAGCCTCGGCATGAACGTCGGGGTCGGGCTGGTCTTCCTGCTGGTGCAGGGGATCGGCTTCTTCCCCAACGGCAGCGCGGTGCTCTCGGTGCTGCTCGGCACCCTGGCCACCGCTTTCACCGCGACCTACGTCTACGCGGAGTTCGCGGCCGCCATCCCCCGCTCCGGTGGTGACTACGTCTTCGTCAGCCGCACCCTGCACCCGTTCCTCGGCTGGCTGCTGTCCTGGAACAACGGGGTGTGGATGTCGGTCTACTGGATCGGCTTCAACGCCTGGTTCGCGCTGACCGGGGCGGTGCCGACCGCGCTGGCCACCCTGTCCGCCGCCACCGGGCAGGACGTGTGGCAGCGGATGGCGGTGGGCCTGACCGCCTCCCAGCACCTGTTCGGCATCACCACCCAGTGGTGGGTGCTGGCCATCGGCACCGCCCTCAACGTGCTGTTCGCGTTGGTGCTCATCACCGGCGCGCGCAGCTTCTGGCGGCTGCAGGGGGTGCTGTTCCTGGTCGCCGGCCTGGCCCTGGTGATCTGCGCGGTGCTGATGCTGGCCCGGGGCGCGGGTGGGTTCGAGGCGAGCTGGAACAGCTTCGCCCAGCGCAACCACACGCTGCGCTACGACGAGGTGCTGCCGGCGGCGCGGGCGGCCGGGTTCAGCCCGGGCGGGTTCTCCCTCACCGACACGATCCTGCTGTTCCCCTGGGTGTTCTTCGTGGTCGGCTTCGGGGCCGGTACCGCCCAGCTGGGCGGGGAGATCAAGCGCGCGTCCCGCAACCAGTACCGCTCGATCGTGGGCGGCGTGCTGCTCAACGGCCTGGCCATGCTGCTGCTGACCGCGTGCTTCCTCGGCGCCACCCACACGGGCTGGGCGAGTGCGCTGGCCTACCTGTCGAACAACGACCCGGGCGCGCTGCACCTGCCCACCTCGCCGGGCTTCAACCTGATCGGCGGCGTGCTCACCTCGAACGTGCCGCTGTTGCTGGTGATCGGCGTCGGCTTTGTGCTCTGGGCGCTGATGGGTACCCCGCTGTCGCAGCTGCAGGCCACCCGGTACCTGCTCGCCTGGTCGCTGGACCGGACCATGCCGGAGGCGCTGTCCGAGGTCAGCGAGCGGCACCACACCCCGGTGCGGGCGATCGTGCTCACCACGGTGACCGGTGAGCTCGGGCTGGTGCTGCTGGTCACCTGGCAGAGCGCGAGCCTGCTCGGCGCGCTGGTCGCGCAGATCCTCGGGCTGGCGGTGGTCTGCGTGGCCGGCGCGGTGTTCCCGTTCCGGCTGCCGGACGTGTGGCGCTCGGCCGGCGCGCGGCGGCTGTTCGGGGTGCCGGCGGTGGCGGTCGCCGGTGCGGTCGGGGCGGTGCTGATGGTCGGGCTGCTCGTGCTGCTCATCGCCAACCCCACGCTGAACAGCGTCTACGGGCCGACCCGCGCGCTGTCGCTGTACGCGACCGGCGGGGTGCTGGTGGTGGGCGCGCTCTGGTACGCCGGCGCCCGGCTGGTGAACCGCCGCCGGGGCATCGACCTGTCCCTCGCGTTCAAGGAGATCCCGCCGGAATGAGCAGCACACCTTCCACCGAGCTCCCGCTGCCGGACATCGTCGCCGAGGCCGGGCGGCTGGTGCACGGGCTGGCCGAGCGGGACGTCGTCGGCCGGCTGGTCGGCGGCCTCGGGGTCGCGGCGCACCGCCACGGCGACTCGCCGACCACGCTGGACCGGACCTACGGGGACGTCGACGTGGTGGTGCCGGCCGGATCGTCGCGGCAGGTGGCCGCCGCGCTGGACGAGCTGGGGTACGAGGGCAACCGGCGGTTCAACGCGCTGCACGGTGACCGCCGGATGATGTTCCACGACCGCTCACACGGGCGGCAGCTGGACGTGCTGGTCGGCGTGTTCGCGATGTGCCACACGCTGGAGCTGACCTCCCGGCTGGGCACCGGGAGCGCCACCCTGACGCCGGCCGACCTGCTGCTCACCAAGCTGCAGGTGGTGGAGATCAACGGCAAGGACCTGCGGGACGTGGTGACACTGCTGCACCACCACGAGCTGGCCGAGCGGGGCGACCTCACCGCCGACGTTGTCGACCTCGCCCGGCTGGCGGAGGTGTGCGGGCAGAACTGGGGCTGGTGGGCCACCGTCACGGACAACCTGCCCAGGGTGGTGGACACCGCCGCCGAGCTGCTCGCCGACGCACCGGCCGACGAGGTCGCCGACAAGGTCGAGCGGATCACCGCCCGGCTGGCCGGCTGCCCCAAGTCGCTGCGCTGGCGCACCCGCGCCCGGGTCGGCCGCCGGATGACCTGGTACGAGCTGCCCGAGGAGATCGGCGGCACCGCCCATGGCTGACACCAAGCTCTTCTTCGCCACCGACATCCACGGGTCGGACACCTGCATGCGCAAGTTCCTCAACGCGGCCCGCTTCTACGGCTGCGACGTGGTGGTGATGGGCGGCGACATCACCGGCAAGATGATCGTCCCGATCGTGGCGGACAGCGCCGGGACGTTCCGCGCCCGGCTGTTCGGCACCGACGAGGTGGTGGACGCCGACGGGCTGGCCGCGCTGCGCAAGCGGATCACCGACGCCGGCTACTACCCCTACGACACCGAGCCGGACGAGATGGCCGAGCTGGCCGGCTCGCCGGAGCGGGTCGATGAGCTGTTCACCCGGGTGATGCGGGAGACCCTGCTGCGCTGGCTGGCGCTCGCCGAGGAGCGCCTGGCCGGCACCGACACGGTGTGCCTGCTGGCCCCCGGCAACGACGATCCGCCGTTCGTGGACGACGTGCTGCACAGCTCGGCACGGGTGATCAACCCGGAGGGCGGGCTGGTCGAGCTGCCCGGCGGCTTCACGCTGGTCAGTGTCGGGTACGCCAACCCGACGCCCTGGGACTCGCCCCGCGAGCTGCCGGAGGACCAGCTCGAGGCGCGGATCGAGGCCGAGGCGGCGAAGGTGCCCGACCCGTCCCGCGCCGTGTTCAACCTGCACGTGCCGCCCAAGCAGACCCCGCTGGACCAGGCGATGCTGCTGGACGCGCAGTGGCGCCCGGTGCTGCGCGGGGGCCGGCCGGTGATCGACGGGGTCGGCTCCAGCGCGGTGCGCGCGGTGCTGGAGCGCTACCAGCCGATGCTGTCGCTGCACGGGCACATCCACGAGTCCCGGGGCGGCACCAAGCTCGGCCGCACGGTGGCGCTGAACCCGGGCAGTGAGTACTCCGAGGGCGTGCTGCGCGGCGCGCTGGTCACGCTGAGCCGGCGCAAGGGCGTGCGCGGCTACCAGCTGGTGTCCGGGTGAGCGGCGTGCTCGACCTGGCGGCGGCCTCGGCGATGGCGTCGGTGGTGACCGCCGAGGCGGCCGCCCGGGGGCTGTCGGTGACCGTTGCGGTGGCCGACGCGCAGGGCTCGCTGGTCACGCTGGTCCGGATGGACGGCGCCGCCGGGCTGTCCGTGGTCACCGCCCAGCACAAGGTCGCCACCGTGCTGCGCACCGGCCGCTCCACTCGGGACGTGACGGACGAGCTCGTCGCGGAGAGCGGGGCGGAGCCGGCGCTGCTGCTGGGCATGGTGGTGCACGGCGGCCTCATCCCGATCCCCGGCGGAGTGCCGGTGCGCCGGGCCGGGATCCTGGTCGGCGCGGTAGCGGTGTCCGGCGCGTCCAGCGCCGAGGACCACGACCTGGCCACGCTCGCCGCCACCGGGCCCACCGCCACCCGGCTCACCGCCACACCCCCCCGCGAGTCGGGGATTCCGTCAGGGTGAGTCGGGGATTCGGTCAGGCCTGGTCGTCGAGACCCCGGACGGTGAGCAGC
>Ga0137412_10003582_pt1 | contig 12385 bp, 9 predicted proteins | sample CZODoug2_1_16fun_FD_122160 | JGI IMG/M metagenome (GOLD analysis project Ga0137412, IMG submission 122160) | Vadose zone soil fungal communities from Angelo Coast Range Reserve, California, USA - CZODoug2_1_16fungal (Hybrid Assembly) | ecosystem: Environmental > Terrestrial > Soil > Vadose zone...
CGAACAGGGGATCCTCGAGCACCTCCCGCAGCCGGTTGAGTTGCTTGCTCACGGCGGGCTGCGTGAGATGCAGGTTGGACGCGGCGATGGTGACGCTGCGCGTCTGAAAAATCGCGTCGAATACCCGCAACAGGTTCAAATCCAGACGATTGAAGCTCATGTCAGCACCCCCTCGAGTGCGCATGCTACCGCCGAATTGCAGGTATATCGACTTTTCATTCGACTGACGTTGGGCAGGGATCGTAATGTCGCGGATGAATGAACGGCACCACCTTCCTGCACTTCATCGGCGGCCGCTTCGTCGGCAGCGCGTCCGACCGGCTGTTCGAAAAGCGCTCGCCGGTTGACGGCAGTCTGATCGGCATGATCGCCGAGGGCGGGCAGGTGGAGGTCGATGCGGCGGTCCGTGCCGGGACGGAGGCGATGTCGGGGCCGTGGCGCCGGATGACGCTCGCGCAGCGCACCGACATGCTGCATGCCGTGGCGCGAGAGATCGACCGCCGCTTCGAGGATTTCCTCGACGCCGAGGTCAACGACACCGGCAAACCGCGCTCCGTGGCCTCTCATGTGGACATACCGCGCGGCGCCGCCAATTTCCGCATTTTCGCCGACGCCGTGAAGAACGTGCCCACGGAGTTCTTCGAGATGCGGACCCCGGAAGGGGTTCCGGCGTTCAATTATTCCCTGCGCGTGCCGAAGGGGGTGATCGCGGTCATCTGCCCGTGGAACCTGCCGCTGCTGCTGATGACGTGGAAAGTGGCGCCGGCACTCGCTTGCGGCAATGCGGTGATCGTCAAACCGTCGGAAGAAACGCCGGCGAGCGCCACGCTCCTCGGCGAGGTCATGCAATCGGTGGGAATTCCGCCCGGCGTATTCAATGTCGTGCATGGTTTGGGTGAGGGGTCGGCGGGCGAACTGCTCACGCGCCATCCCGGAGTGGCCGCGATCACTTTCACCGGCGAAACCGCGACGGGTGCCGCGATCATGAAGGCCGCGTCGGCCGGTATCCGGCCGGTGTCCCTCGAACTCGGCGGTAAGAACCCGGGAATCGTCTTTGCCGATTGCGACTTCGATGCCGCGGTGGCGGGGATTGCGCGCGCGGCCTTTCTGAACACCGGCCAGATTTGCCTGGGGACGGAGCGCGTCTATGTGGAGCGCCCCATCTTCGATCAATTCGTCGCGGCCCTGAAGCAAAAGGCGCAGTCGCTCAAACCGGGCCACCCCTCGGACAAGAGCACCGGCATCGGTCCCCTCATCAGCTTGAAGCACCGCGAAAAGGTATTGCACTATTACAGCCGGGCCGTCACCGACCGCGCGAATCTGGTGTGCGGAGGAGGGATCCCGTCGATGCCGCAGACGCTGTCCGGAGGGGCCTGGATCGAGCCGACCCTGTGGACCGGGTTGCCGGAGACCTCCGCGGTCGTGCGCGAGGAAATCTTCGGTCCGTGCTGCCATCTTTGCCCCTTCGACAGCGAGGAAGAGGCGGTGCGGCTCGCCAACGACACGCCGTACGGACTCGCGGCGACGGTGTGGACGCGCGATGTCGGGCGGAGTTTCCGCATGGGCTCCGCCATCAATGCCGGCATCGTGTGGATCAACTCGTGGTTTCTTCGCGATCTGCGCACGCCGTTCGGGGGCTCGAAGCAATCGGGCATCGGACGCGAAGGCGGAGTCCATTCGTTGGAGTTCTATACCGAGCTGCGCAATGTCTGCGTCAGCACTTGAGTAAACATCTAGGCACCCCGCATGAATGAATCATCTTCCGAGACGGCACCGCAACCTGCCGCGAAGACATCCACGCTCAAGCTCAAGTTCCTGTCGCATGGGACCTTGGAGACGAAGGATATCGATTTCGCGAGAAAGTTCTACGAGGAATTCATGGGCTTCGAGGTGGTACGCACCTCGAAGATCTCCCTATGGATTAGATTGGGCGGCCAGCATATTTATGCCGTAGTGCAAGGGGTCGAGGGAAAGAAGACCGAGATGCCCTTTCTGAACCACAATGGCGTCGACGTAGAGACCGAAGGCGACGTGGACGAATGTCATCGGCTCGTGATCCGCGATGCAGAGAAGTGGAAATTGCGAAAAATCAGCAAGCCCATGGTGCAACACGGGACATACAGCTTCTATTTCTGGGACGCGGATGACAACTCCTGGGAAATTCTGGCCAATCCGCCGGGAGGCTATTCGTGGATGTTCGAACGAGGCGATCAAGAGGGCACCGGACACCTGAGTCGTCGATTCAGCCGACCGGAATCGACGCTGCGCAAGCCGCCCAAAGCAGACACGGAATAGCGTTGCGAAGCGTGAGGGGGCGCGAGTCGAAAAAAATGCATGCGTCGAAATTCAATCGTGCTTGAGCAATCCTACCGGTTGGCCACCTACGTGGACCCTCGTGGTTCGCCGCGGGCCGGCATCGTCGTCGGAGATCGGGTCATCGACGCGGCTGCGGCGCTCGAGCGGCAGGGCGCCGCCATTACGCCTACGGCTCCGTCGATTCTCGCGCTTCTTGACACATGGGAAGACGCGCACCCGCGCTTGCAAGCCATCGCATCCGCCGAACGCCGGCAAAGCGGCACCTTTGAGGCGCGGCGACTGTCGAGTGTCAGCCTACTGGCGCCGGTGCTGTATCCGGGCGCCATTTTCTGCGCCGGCGCCAATTACCGGGATCACGTCGAGGAAATGTCCAAGGCGTTGGGCCTGCCCCAGGAGCCGGATCCGCACGAGCTCGGTCTCAAACCGTGGCATTTTCTCAAGGCGTCCGCCGCGTGCGTGCGGGCAACCGACACGCGCATCGCGTTACCGTCATATTCCAAGTCCGTCGACTGGGAGGCGGAGATTGCCGTCGTCATGGGCAGAGAGTGCCGTGACGTCGGTGTCGACGAAGCCCTCGCGTATGTGGCCGGAGTGACCGTGGTAAACGACCTGTCGGCGCGCGATCACTTGCGGCGCAAGAGCGTCGCCGTCGATTCGCCGTTCCACTTCGATTGGGTCAGTCAAAAATGTTTCGACGGCGCGCTGCCGATGGGACCGTGGATCTGCCCCTTGAGCGAGATCGGCGATCTCGGCAACCTCGCGATCAAACTATGGGTGAACGGCGAGCTGATGCAGGACTCGTCGAGTTCCAATCTCATTTTCTCCGTCGCCGAACAGATTTCGCATCTCAGCACGCGACTCACGCTGCGGCCGGGTGACGTCATCGCCACTGGGACGCCGGCGGGCTGCGGCGCCGCGCGCGGCCGATTTCTAAAGCCGGGAGATCAAGTGCGGGTCTGGGTGGAGACTGTGGGCGAGATCACCAATACGTTCACGGCGTAGCGACCTCGCGCCGGGTGCAGAACCGGTAATAGGCATCATAGCCACTCGTCATTCGTCTCTTGCCCGGCAGCGGAGCTACGATACTCCACAGCAAAGATGCAAATGACAATCGCTCTTGAAAACCGCCGATTGAAGCGGTGATGGGGCGGTGACGATCGGGCAAGGACAACAGCAGGGACTGTGGGAGTGGCAGCGTATGTTGACTCAATCGCCGCGGTACGACTTCGAGCCGTTCATGCATCGCCGGGCGGTGCGGCTCCCCAAGGGGGAACGCCTGGCCGTGATGCTCTATCTGAACATCGAACATGCGCCGTTCGGCACCAAGGAGGCCGCGCATGCCGTGTACCCCGGAACGATGCAATTCAGTCCCGACGTGCTGAATCATGGGTGGCGGGATTATGGCAACAGGGTCGGGTTGTGGCGAATCGTGGGCGCGCTCGATCGTCACGGCTTTCGCGTCACGGTGAACCTGAACAGCGAAGTGTGCCGGGAATATCCCCAGATCATCCGGGAGGGCAATGAACGCGGCTGGGAGTGGGGCGCACAGGGCGATCACAATGGCACCGTCATGACGCTCATGTCCGAGGCGCAGGAGCGCGAGTTCATCGAGCGCAATCTCGGCATCATCCAGGAGGCCACCGGAAAGCGGCCGAAGGGTTGGCTCAGTTGGGCCCTGGCAGAGAGTTTCGTCACGCCGGATCTGCTTGCGGAGGCGGGCATCGAGTACGTGTCGAATTATGCACACGATGAGCTGCCTGTGCCGATGCGCGTTCGGAGCGGCACTCTCATTACCATGCCCTATACGCTCGAGATCAACGACGTACCCACCATCATGGGCAAGGGCACGCCGCCGGCGGATTTCGGCCAGATGATCCGGGATCAGTTCGACGTGCTGTACGAGGAAGGCGCGAGCCAGCCTCGCATCATGTCCATCTCGCTGCATCCGTTCATCTCCGGGCACCCCTTCCGGATGAAGCACATCGAGCCGGCGCTTAAGTACATCGCATCGCACGCCGACATCTGGCTGGCGACGGGGGGAGAGATCAACGACTGGTACCGCGCCAATTACCTGAAGCGTTCCGGCACATGAATTCCTGCGCCCGTGCGTCGGCGTGCGATCGCTGCGGGAGGCCGCGTCAGCGCGGGTTCCCACGATCGCTGATCACTCACGAGTCAACAAATAATTAGATGGGGGACGGTTTAATGCTTCGACGATATTGTTCAGTGATCGGTATTTCGACCATCTTGATGGGTGGTTTCATCCAGCGGCCGGCAGTTGCTGCCGCATCGACCTCGGTCGAGGGAGCGGCTGAGAGCGACGCTTTGGCGGAGATCACGGTCACCGCGGAGAAGCAAACGCAGAATCTGCAAAAGACCGCCGCCGCGGTCACCGCGATTTCCGCGGACACGCTGATCGAGGCCGGCGTCGGCAATCTCATCGAAGCGGAGAAGCTGGTGCCCTCGGTGCGCTTTCAGGCGGAGGGCGACAACACCCAGGTGTTCATCCGCGGAGTTGGCGCCAATCTCGACTTTCCGAACGTGGAGCCGAACGTGGCCTTCAACTTCGCCGGCATCTACCTGCCGCGCGAGGCCGACAGCGCCGCGTTCTTCGATGTGCAGCAGCTGGAAATCCTGCCGGGCCCGCAGGGAACGCTGTATGGCCGCAGCGCCATCGGCGGCACGATCAATCTCACGCCCACCAAGCCGGGCTTCAACAACGAGGGGGAGACGCTGCTGGAGGCGGGAAATTATTCCGCGCTGCACGTCACCGTCACCCAGAACGTCAAGGTGTCGGACAGCGTGGCGCTGCGTGCCGCCGCCGACTACACCCGCAACAGCGGCTTCATGGTGACGGGCGCGGACTCGAAGAACGATCCCAGCTTGCGGCTGTCGGCCATCATCAACCCGAGCGACCGGCTGAGTGTCTACCTGTGGGCGCAGGGGGCGCAGAAGAACGGCTATCACTCAAACCTGGTCAACAAGGGCACGGATCCGGCAACCGGCAAGTATTGCGAGACCTGTTTCTTCTACGGCAACGCCTGGGACGACACGCGGACCGGCCCCTATGCGGCGCCCTTCGGTCAACCTACGCGCGAGCGGGACCACTACAAAACGTACATGGTGGGCGGACAGATCGACTATCAATTCGACGGCGCCACCTTGAGTTATCTGCCGTCCTACCTGTATCTGGATTCGGTGCCGCTGTATTGGCTGAGCGCCATCCAATCGTCGAATACGGCGCATTACAATCAGCTGACCCAGGAGCTCAGGCTCACCGGCACCGGCGGGGGTCCGCTCAAGTGGCTGGTCGGATTGGGTTACTACAATTCGCGCAACAGCGGCACGGAGACGCTGTTCACGAACCTGCCGTTCGTCTTCTACCAGACCAACGTCGATGCGGATCGCCTGGCGGGGTATTCCGCTTTCGGTCAGGTCACCTACAGCCTCACGGACACGTTCCGGCTGACCGGCGGTGGACGCGCGAGTTCCACGAAGCGCACCGCCAATGGCTTCGAGGTGGTGGCGCTGGGCGGACTGCCCTACGACTTCGACAAGACCTACAATCATTTCGACTGGAAAATCGGGTTCGAACAGGATCTCGCTCCCAAAGTCATGGTGTACGGTACGGTCGAGACCGGCTATCAGCAGGGAACCTTCAATGCCTTGCCCAACACGCCGACCTACAGCAACGAGGTTCAACCGGAAAAACTGCTGTCCTATACCGCGGGCATCAAGACGCGCTGGCTGGACGACCGGCTGCAGATCAACAACGAAATCTACTACTACGACTACCACAACCTCATTATCCAGGCGTACAGCATCGCCGCGCCGTACAACATCATCTTCAACGGCAACAAGGTGGGCATCCGCGGCGATCAGCTGGACGTGCTGGCCAAGGTCACCCAGCAGGACCAGGTGAATTTCAACTTGGGTTACTCTCGTTCGCGCAACAAGGATGTCGTCGATCCGACCACCGGAATCAGCTATGATGGCCTGTCGCCGCCGTATTCGCCGGACTGGACTGCCGAGGCCGGCTTTACCCACACCATCCCGTGGGGCGACGCCAACATCCGGGCGCACATCGACTGGCGATACGAGAGCTCCTGGTTCGCCGACTATATACACAACAAGGGCACCCAGCAGGTGCCGTCGAACAAGGGCGACGCGTCGGTGACTTACGATGCCTCGACGTGGACTGCCGGTCTCTGGATCAAGAACATGACCAACCGGGCGGTGATCGCCGCGACGGCCGCCGCCGGCATCCCGGGTCCCGCGACCGCCTACATGGACGATCCGCGCACCTACGGCGTGCGATTCACTGTGAAGTACTGACGGAGCCCCCATGTCGACCTCCAACCCCTCGCAGGCCCAGATGATCGAAACTCTCTGGACGCGCGCCGAGATCGAGAAAGTAATGCTGAACTTCGGCCGCGCGTTGGATACGGGCAATTGGCCGTTGTATCGAAGCTGTTTCGCGGATCGGTTTCGAGTGAATTTCGAGCGCCTGACCGGGCAGCCGGAGGTCTACGTTGACGCCGATCTGTGGACTCGGTTCGCCGAGATCATCCTGAGCCCGGTCCGCAGGCACCATCAGTATTCGAATTTCTCAGTGACCATCGACGGCGACAAGGCCGACGCGGTCATCTACATGGTGGCGCGGCATTGGAAGGCGGTCGACACAGGGGCGGCGGAGTACACGCAGAATGGCTGGTACGAAAACAGCTTCGCGCGGATCGACGGCGCGTGGAAGATCACACGCCTGCTCCACACCTATCAGTGGGTGTCCGGCAACGGCGGCCTGTTCGATTTTTCCGATCCCGAGCTGCAGGCTGTCATGGCCAAGGTGTTCGCGAAGGAGAATCGCGTCGGAACGGCCGGGTAGCACCCCGCGATGAAGCGCCTGATGCTGCGGGCGATCTTGGGCGCGCTGCCGCTCATCGTGCGGCGGGCGGCCCGCAGGCACCCCGCGGTGCGCGAGCACCTGAAGCGTGGCAGGTACGTGGTGCAGATCCGGCTGCGCGACGGCAGCATCTGCCGGCACTTCGTGTTTCAGAACGGCGGGGTGCGCGGATGCCCAGGGCCGCACGCGAATCCCACCACCGACATGGCCTTCGTCAGCATCGACAGCGCGCTCGCCCTGGTGAAGCCTACCCCCGACTACGCAGCCGTGATCGACGCGTTGAAGAACTTCAAGGCCATGGCCGCGGGGACGGACCGCTCCACCGTTTGGTTCGGGCAGCTGATGCACCTCGTTACCACCTGCGGATGGGCGTACGGTACGCCGCAGCGCGACGGCACGATGCGCTACACGAATCTCACCAACGGCGGTCCGCTGTACGTCTTCGTGCGGGACGACAAGATCATTCGCACCACACCGATCGATTTCGATGCGTCCGATCCATCCAGCTGGGTGATCAAGGCCCGCGGGCGTGCGTTCTCTCCGCGCCGCACCGCAACGGTGAGTCCGCATGCGCTCGCGATGAAGTCGCTGGTGCACTCGCCGTCGCGGCTGCTCCATCCCATGCGCCGGGTGGACTTCGATCCAGCGGGCGAGCGCAATGTCGGCCGGCGCGGAATCTCCGGCTACGTGCGCATCAGTTGGGACGAGGCCTTAGGAGTCGTCGCCGGCGAGATCCTGCGCATGAAGCAGGAACACGGACCGGGCGCGATCGCCATCGCGCAGCCGGCGCATCACCAATGGGGGAACATCAACTACTGGCTGAGCGCCCTGTACCGCTTCGGCAATCTCATCGGCCACACCAAGGTGGCATTCAGTCCCATCAGTTGGGAGGGCTGGTACTGGGGGGCGATGCACCACTACGGGAACAACATGCGCCTTGGTGTTCCGGGCTTCTACGGCACCGTGGAGGATTGCCTGCAGCATGCGGACATGATCGTGTTCTGGTCCAGTGACCCGGAGTCGACCGGCGGGATCTACGCCGGATTCGAGGGCGCACAGCGGCGCCTCTGGGCCAAGGAACTCGGTATCGAGTTCGTGCACATTGATCCCGTGCTCAATCACACCGCGCAAATGCTGGGTGGCAAGTGGTTGCCGGTGCGGCCGGGCACCGACCCGGCGCTGGCGATCGCCATCATGCACGAGTGGGTGGCCGACGGCCTCTACGATCGGGACTATGTGGCGCACAAGACCTTAGGCTTCGAAGAATGGCGCGACTATCTGCTTGGCGTGGCGGACGGGAACCCTAAGACTCCGGAGTGGCAGGAGGCCGAGACCGGCGTGCCGCCCAAGGATGTTCGCAGCCTGGCGAAGCTTTGGGGCCGGCGCAAGACCTACCTGGCGGCGGGCGGGCTCGGGTCGGGCTTCGGCGGTGCGTGCCGCTCAGCCACCGGAGCGCAGTGGGCGCGTTGCATGGTGATGATGATGGCGATGCAGGGCTGGGGGAAACCGGGGATCAATTTCGGCAACCTGCAGCTGGGCGTGCCGATGGACCTCAACTTCTATTTCCCAGGCTACGCAGAAGGCGGCATCTCGGGCGACGTGACCAACACCGGCAGCGCGCCCCACAACTACGTGCGGATGCCGCACGTGCTCACAATGAATCCGGTGAAGCAGTCCATTCCGCGGCAGCGTCTCGCCGAAGCGATCATCGAGGGACAGACGAGCGGGTACGCTTGGGACGGCTTCTCGCTGGAGGGCCAGTTCACGCGGTTCGACTATCCGGCACCGGGGCATTCCCGCATGCACATGTTGTATCGCTACGGATCGTCGTCGCTCGGCACCATTCCGGGTTCGGGGCGGCTGGTCGAGGCCTATCGACATCCGTCGCTGGAGTTCGTGGTGAATCAGTCGATCTGGATGGAGAACGAGGGGCAGTTCGCGGATGTGATCCTGCCCGCCTGCACCTCGCTCGAGCGGTGGGACATCTCCGAGTGGGCAAACTGTGCGGGATTCCTTCACCATGGACAGAATCAAGTCAATCATCGAACGGTGATCATGCAGCACAAGTGCATCGAACCGCTCGGTGAATCGAAGTCCGACTATCAAATCTTCCTCGACATCCTGACCCGCCTGGGGCTGGGCGCCCTGTTTTCCGAAGGCGGCTGCACCGAACTCGACTGGTGCAAGCGAATCTTCGACTCCTCGGATCTGCCCCGCGTAATCAGCTGGCAGGATTTCCTCAAGAAAGGGTATTGCGTGATTCCTCCGGGTGCCCCCGAGACGCAGGCGCCGGTCGACATGCGGTGGTTCGCGGAGGGGCGGGAGAAGGATGTCCCGGAGCCCATACCGCTGCCCGGCCAATATGCCCACGAGTTCGGCCGCGGCTTGCCGACTCAATCGGGTAGGTTCGAGTTCGTCCCGCAGTCGCTCAAGCGCTTCGAGGCGCAGGATGCGGACCGTGCGGCCGTGAACCGCTACATTCCGGCCTGGGAAGGCGCGCGCGCCGCGGCGAATGGGCGGCTCCCGCTGCAGCTCATCACCGGCCATCCGCGCTACAGCTTTCACACCTATGCGGACGGCAAACAATCGACCGTCAGCGACATCCGCGACCATCGCGTGACAATCGGCGGCGTGGCCTACTGGGTGGTCCGCATCAGCGAGCCGGATGCCGCCGCCCGCGGGATTCTGCAGCACGACCTGGTCAAGGTGTACAACTCGCGCGGAGCGGTGTTGTGCGCGGCCGACGTGACTGCCGCACTTCTGCCGGGTGTGCTGGGCGGCTACGAATCGAGCGCCAACTACGAAATCATCGACACGCCCGAGGGGCCGGTGGATCGCGGCGGCTGCCTCAATCTGCTCACGCCGCAGCGAACCATGACGTCGACTGCGGACGGAATTGCACCGAATTCCTGCCTGGTCGAGGTGCAAAAATGGAATCACTCGACGCGGGCCGCGTCGTGAAGAAGTGGGCGCTCCAGGTCGACGTGGCCAAGTGCATCAACTGCCACAATTGCGTCCTCGCCACCAAGGACGAACACGTCGGCAACGACTTTCCGGGATATGCGGCCGCCCAGCCGCCGCACGGGCATGAGTGGATTTCAATCGACCGGCACACCCGCGGCAGCGGGACGGCGGTCGAGGTTACCTATGTGCCGAGAATGTGCAACCACTGCGACGATGCGCCGTGCATCAAGGCGGCGGACGGGGCGATCCACAAGAGATCCGATGGCATCGTGATCGTCGATCCGGTAAAGGCCCGCGGCCGCCGCGACCTGGTCGGTTCCTGTCCCTATGGGGCGATGACGTGGAATGAAGAGGCCGAGGTTCCGCAGATCTGGATCTTCGATGCGCATCTGCTCGATCAGGGCTGGGCGGCCCCACGATGCGTCCAGGTCTGCCCGACAGGAGCGCTCGAAGCGATCCACGACTCGGACGAGGCGCTGCGCGAGCTTGCCGCACGCGAGAACCTGCAACCGCTGCGTCCCGAACTCGACACCCGGCCGCGGGTGTTGTACCGCAATCTGCAGCGGATCCGCAGCGTGTTCCTAAGCGGCAACGTCGTGGCCACGCTGCAAGACGGCAGGATCGTCAACGTCGACGGCGCGACCGTATCGCTTGCCGCCGGTGGCGGCGCCGTCCTGCAGTCGACCACCGATGCGTTCGGCGATTTCAAGTTCGACGGCCTGACGCGCGGCGGCGACGACTATCGGCTGCACATCGCGCACGACCTTGGCAGCGCGGAGCGGGGTGGCCGGCTGCTCGATTCTGTGCATCTCGGCTCGATCGAGTTGAAGGTTCCCTGGTAGAACTCGCGCAGATCAGAGCGCTTCGAAGTCCGCAATGTACGAACGGCCCACACGACCGTTCTTGACGGGTACCCGCTCCGCGCGCAATCGCCGTGCTTGCTCGCGATGTTCCAGTGAGGTCTTCGGGAACACGATGCGTCCGCCGGCGCCGACCACACGATGCCACGGGAGGTGCATCTCCTTGGGCGCAATTTTCAAGGCGCGTCCCGTCAGCCGCGCACGCCCCGGCAATCCCGCGGCGCGTGCAACTGCGCCGTAGGTCGATACCGTCCCGCGGGGAATCATGCCGACCACGTCCCAGATCGCCTGAATCGCCGGACTGTCCCCGATGGAAGCCGGGCGTCGGGACGGCGATCTCTGGGGCTTCCGCGGCAGGAACAATTCGGCAAATACTTTCGTGGACCGCACCATGGGAGAGGATTTTAGCACTCCAAAAATCGCGCCAAGCGCGCAAAATGCCCAAGTGGTCCAACTCCGCGGTTTCATTCTCCAGTCCAGTTACCGGGTCGTATCCCGACCGAACGGACAGCGCATTCCCGTCATCCACCTCTATGGGCGATCGGAGTCGGGCGAAACGTTTCTCGTCCGCGACGATCGGCAGCGGCCGCATTTCTTCATTCGAGCCGCCGACGCCGAACGAGCGCGCGCCTTGCGGACCCCTCCGCCGAAGGCGTCCGGCAAGCGGACGTTTGACGGAGCCCCGGTATCCCTCCTTGAAGTGGACACTCCGCCGGAGGTGCCCGGTGTACGGGATCGACTTCACAAGGCCCACATCGATACGTTCGAGGCCGACGTGCGCTTCGCGGTGCGCTATCTGATCGAACGAGGCATCAAAGGAGGCTGCGAGATCGAAGGCGACGCGATCGCGGGAACGGGCATCAGCTGGATATTCGACAATCCGTCCCTCCGGCCGGCCGATGTGAAAATCGAGCCGCTCGTGTTGTCGTTCGACATCGAAACCCACGGCGCACCTCCGCGCCTGCTGGCGATCTCGATGTATGCGCGCGGCATCGATGAAGTACTCATCGTCGACGGCAGCGACCGCGCAATGCCCGACAAGGCGACTCGCTGCGCCCACGAATTTGCTGCGTTGGAAGCGTTCTGCGACCGTGTTCGACGCTTCGATCCCGATGTTTTGTCGGGTTGGAACATCATCGATTTCGATTTGACGGTACTGCAAGGCATCGCCGAGCGCGTGCGCCATCCCTTTTCGTTGGGCAGGGACGTGGGGAAAATTCGCATTCGCAAAGCCGAAGGCTATTTCGGCAGCGGACAGGCGAGCGTTCCGGGCCGTCTCGTGCTCGACGGCATCGACTTGCTGCGCGGCGCCTTCATACGCATGGACGACTACTCGCTCGAC
>Ga0137412_10003583_pt1 | contig 12384 bp, 6 predicted proteins | sample CZODoug2_1_16fun_FD_122160 | JGI IMG/M metagenome (GOLD analysis project Ga0137412, IMG submission 122160) | Vadose zone soil fungal communities from Angelo Coast Range Reserve, California, USA - CZODoug2_1_16fungal (Hybrid Assembly) | ecosystem: Environmental > Terrestrial > Soil > Vadose zone...
GAGCTGCATCCCTGGAATTGCGCGCCGGACGCCTATGAGACGCCGGGCCGGTTGGTGTTCGATCTCGATCCGGCGCCCGATGTCGAATTTATCGACGTCATCGAGGCGGCCAAGGAGATGCGGCAGCATCTCTCTGAGGTGGGCCTGGAAAGCTTCTGCAAGACCACCGGCGGCAAGGGCCTGCACGTGGTCGCGCCGCTGCTTTACGGCGCCAAGGAAAAGAACAAGGACAAGGTGACGTGGAAGGAAGCCAAGGCCTTTGCGCAGGGCATCTGCCAGCTCATGGCGGATAGTGATCCCGAGCGCTATCTGCTCAACATGTCGAAGAAGATGCGCAAAGGAAAGATCTTCCTGGATTATCTGCGCAACGACCGGATGTCGACCGCGGTCGCCGTGCTGTCGCCGCGCGCGCGCGAAGGCGCCACCGTCTCGATGCCGTTGACGTGGGCGCAGCTCAAAGGCGATCTCGATCCGAAACGTTTCACCGTTCGCACCGTGCCGGCGCTGCTTGCCAAATCGAAGGCATGGGCGGGCTATGACGACGCGGCGTCATCGATCAAGGTGGCGATGAAGAAGCTGGCGGGGAAGTAGCGAGAGCGAATGCATCAATTCCGAGCCACGTCCCGGAGTGACAATTTCGCTTGGATTTCGTGGATTTTGTAGGGGGGGCTGAGCGAAACGAGCCCACCATGCTCCCACCATTCTCGCGTGTATTGGTGGGCACGGCGCATGTGCGCCTTTGCCCACCCTACACGCGTTAGCTAGATCCGTCCGAGCAGGATGAGGATCAGGATGATGACGATGATAAGTCCGAGACCGCCGCCGCCGTAGTAGCCCGTGCCGTAGAACGGGCCGCCCCCGATGCCGCTGAAGCCACCGAGCAGGGCGATCACGAGAATGATCAGGATAATCGTTCCGATAGACATATTTTACACCTCCTCCAGCCCGGCAGCCGGCATCCATTGCGCTGCCGTCGTGGCGAGAGAACGAGTGGAAACATTGAAAGTTCCGCAAATGGATCACCGAAATTTGCTGTGCGCGCTTTCTTTCGAAACACTTGCCGTATCATGGCGTTAAGTCCGGGAGACATTTTGCAGGAAGAGATTTGGCATGTCCGCACCCCTCGTTGTTTCGATTCCGCACCGCCTCGGCCGCGAGGAAGCCTTGCGGCGCCTGCGAACCGGACTGTTGCGCGCGGCGAGCAGCATTCCCGTGCTGAAGGTCGATGAAGAGCGCTGGGACGGCGACCACATGTTCTTTCGCGTGCGCGCGCTGGGGCAGGCGGCTTCCGGACATCTCGATGTCGGCGAAGACAATGTCCGGCTCGAGGTGATGTTGCCCTGGCTGTTGCAGCGCTTCGCGCAGATGGCGCAAACCGCGATCCGCGACCGCGGCAAGCTGCTGCTGACCAAGCGGAGCTGATGGGTCAAGCTCGAACAACGCGCTTGCGCGTCGGCGCGCCGACAAGCCTTGCCTTCATCACGGCGGCGGGCATCTGCCGAAAAAGCGCCGACAAGGGAAGGGCGTTATCGGTATCGCTAACTCCCTCGACCGAAAAGCCATGGAGATTGATCGTCGCATCGAATTGCGTCGCGGATGGCCAGACCCGGCCTCCTTGCGAGAACGGTGCAAAATGCCGTGCAACGGCGATGACCGCGGCGTCCCTGCCGCGCCGCCGCGCAAACGCGATGACATGGTCGCGATGCGGACCTTCGACCGCGAGCGGTCGATAGTCGCCATGGGTGAAGACGCCTTCGAGTTCGGTCCGCAGCTTCAGAAGATGCGCGGTCCAGGCCAGCTTCAGCCGGCCATCGGTCCAGTTCCGGGCGAGGCTCTCCCAATCCGGCGCACGCAGGCTCGTGAGCGCGGCGCTGCGCTCGGCAAAATTGACCGGCCGGCGATTGTCGGGATCGACCATCGAGAGGTCCCAGAACTCCGTGCCCTGGTAGAAATCCGGCACGCCGGGCAGCGTCGCCTTCAGCGTGAGCTGGCTCAGCGAGTTCAGCGCGCCCAACAGCGCCACGCGCCGCGCCAGGACGGCCAGCGAATCCAGAAATTCGGCCGAGATCGAGCGATCCAGAATCCGCGCGATGAACGTGTTCAGTCCCGCTTCATAGGCGGCGTTCGGATTGAGCCAGCTCGTCTCTTGCTTGCCTTCGCGCGCGGCCTTCAGCGCGTAGGCCTGCATTCTTTCCACGAACGTCTCGTCATGCCCGTCGAGCGGCCAGGCGCCGAGCAGGGTCTGGTAGAGCATGTATTCCGCCGTCACCGAGGGCGCGCGGATGTTGCCGTTGATGACGAGATGCGGCGCGTTCAGAACTTTCCATTTCGCCGCCGTGCTGGTCCATTCGCCGGCGATTTCCGTCAATGCGGCAAGCCTCGCGCGGGCGTCCTCGCCGCGCTTGGTGTCGTGCGTCGCGGTCGCGGTCATGCCGTGCGGCCATTCCTTGGCGCGCGCCTGCATCGTCGCGTGAAAGGCTTCGACCGAAAGCCCCTTGGCGGAAGCATCGCCGCCGACCTCGTTCAGCGCCAGCAGGCGGTGATAGCGGTAGAACGCGGTGTCCTCGAGCGATTTCGCCATCAAGGGGCCGGTGAATTGCTGCACCTTCAAGGCAAAGCGCCGCACGCGCGAGGTGCTATGCGCCGTGCCGGCCCGCTTGATCAGGTCCATGGTGATTGTGTCGCGCAGGAAATCGAAAATGCCTTCGTCGGCGGCGAACCAGTCGGCGCGCGCCTGCGCGATGGTCTGCGAAATCAGTTCGCGATCGTGGCCGCTCGGGCCGGCCATGGTCAGATAGGTGCGATAGACCGGGAAGTGCAGCACATAGAGTTCGAGCGCCTCGCGCAGGCTGTCGGCGGAATAGTCGCGGGTGGAATAGTGCCCGCTGGCGATCCGCGCCAGCAGGCGCGCCAGCACCGTGAATTCGCTGGTCAGCAGCGTTTCCAGCACGCGGCGCTTGGCTTCTTTCACGACAGGGGCGAGCCGCGGCGACTGGTTGCTGATCTGGCGCCAGATCTCGTCGAGCGAGTCGAGTCCCTTGGGATCGATCAGGACATGGGTGATGACATTCATCCACTCATAGCCGGTAGTGCCGTGCACGCCGGTGAAGGCAGGGAGCTTTTCGCCCTCGCCGAGAATTTTCTCGACCAGCACATAAAACGGCTTGGGATCATGTCCCTGCGCGTCCCGAACCAGCCGGCGCAGCCGGACAAAATATTGCGCGGGATCGCGCAGGCCGTCGATATGGTCGAGCCGCAGACCTTGCAACTGGCCCTTCGCGATCAGCGCGCGAACCAGCCGATGTGCGGCCTCGAAGGTGCCGGCATCTTCGACCCGCAGCCCGGCGAGTGAATTGACGTCGAAGAAGCGGCGATAGTTGATGTCGCTGGAGGCGAGCCGCCAGTGGCCGAGCCGATAATGCTGCCGCTCCAGCAGATGATGCAGTGCCAGCCTCTCCGCGCCGCGATCCGGCCCCGCGCGATAGGCGGCAAGCCCGCGTGCGATGACTTCGTCTCCTCCCGTGATGCCCTTCAATTCCGACTTGAAGGCCGGCGCTTCCCTGGGCCCGGGATGCCGCAGGCCATGGTAGCGCGAGGCGAGCTGCAGGATGCGTTTGCCGGCTTCGCTGGTCTCGGCATCCGCTTCCTGGACGATCATGCGCAGGATTTCGCCGTAGCGCTCCGGTCCGATCGGCAGGCGGTGCTCGAAATACCAGCAGGAGAGGCTGCCTTCGCTCGAATCGTAGCGCAGCTCGATGTCGCCGCGCTCCAGCGCCTCGCCATAGGACGAGCCGAGGATCGGCAACAGCACGCCGCCGCGTCTGCGGTAGGGCAGCAGCTCCCAATCGATATCGAAGGAGACCGCATGCGGCGAGGCCGGGCCCCATTCCAGCACGTCGAGCCACCATGGATTATCGGCATAATGCACGCCGACATGATTGGGGACGAAGTCGAGGATCAGGCCGAGATCGTGCGCCTTCAGCGCGTCGCTTAGCCGTTCGAAGCCGGCGTCGCCGCCCAGCTCCGGATTGAGCCTGGTGTGGTCGACGACATCATAGCCATGGGTCGAGCCCTTGCGCGATTTCATGAAGGGCGAGGCATAGAGATGGGTGATGCCGAGCGCCTTCAGATACGGCACGACCTCGGCGGCCTTGTCGAAATCGAAATCCTTGGTGAGTTGCAGGCGATAGGTTGCGATCGGAATGGCCGGCGCCATGGCTAGCTTTCGATGCGCCAGAACACCGACCAGGGCGGGAGGATTTGCGCCGGCTCTCCACCCCAGATCGACCGTCCCGTCGCTTCAGCCGGCCGGACGATGTTCGTCGCCGACAGATTGGCGGTCAGGCGCAATGTCGCGCCGTCGCCCATGCGCCAATGTGCAGTGAGCAGGCCGCTATCGGCTGCCTTCGCGTCGCCAAACGCCGCGCCCGCCAGCCGGGGCACGATTTCCTCGCGCCGTACCGCGAGCAGGCGGCGGATCAGCGCCAGCCGCTCTCGCCCTTCGGGCGCGTCCTGCTGCTCCCAGTCGAGCACGGCGGATTTGAAGGTGTCGGGATCGAGCGGATCGGGGACCCCGGCGCCGTAGCGCGCGTAGGCCCAGGCATATTCGTCGCGCCGGCCTTTCCGAACGGCATCGGCCAGGCCGCCCTGGAAATCGCAGAAGAATGGAAACGGCACCCGCGAGCCCCATTCCTCGCCCATGAACAGCATCGGCACGGTCGGCGCCAACAAAGTGACCGCGAGTGCGGCCTCGATGCCGGCAGCCTTGGCGAGGCTCTCCAGCCGCTCGCCGAAGGCGCGGTTGCCGACCTGGTCGTGATTTTGCAGGAAATTGACGAACGCAGTGGGCGAAAGTCCGCCGCTCGGCTCGCCGCGCAGCTTGCTGCCCCAGAACGCCGCGGCTTCGCCCTGATAGACGAAGCCGGAGGCGAGCGCCCGCGCCAGATCGTTCAGCGGCGCGCGCTGATAATCCGTGTAGTAGCCCTGGTCCTCGCCGGTCAGAAAGACGTGCCAGGCGTGATGGTAGTCATCGTTCCATTGCGCGCGATATTTGCCGCGCGGCGGGTCCTGCACGGCGTCCAATAGGCTGGCGCGGTTGTCGCCATTCTCGAGCACCAGATGAATGTGTCGGCCGGTCTCCGCGGCGAGTTCGCCCGCCGCGCGGCTGAGATCGTGCAGCATCGAGATTTCGCCGGGCTCAGCCAGGATATGGTTGACCGCGTCCAGCCTCAACCCATCGAAGCGATAATCGCGCAGCCAGGACAGCGCGTTCTCGATCGCAAAGGCGCGCACCTGCGGTACGCGATAATCGATCGTGCTGCCCCATGGCGTCTGCGCATCGGTGAAGAAGCTCGGCGCATAGCGGCCGAGAAAATTTCCCTCAGGCCCGAAGTGGTTATAGACCACGTCGAGAAACACCATCAGCCCTCGCAGATGCGCTTCGTCGATCAGGTTCTTGAGGTCTTCGGGCCGGCCATAGGCGCTGTCTGGCGCGTACCACAACACGCCGTCATAGCCCCAATTGCGCTTGCCCGCGAAGTCCGCCAGCGGCATCAGTTCGAGTGCCGTGATCCCGGTCGCCACCAGATGATCGAGCTTGTCGATCATCGCGCGATAGCTGCCTTCGCTGGTGAAGGTGCCGACGTGGGTCTCGATCAGGACGGTGTCCTGCCACGGCCGCCCGCGCCAGTCGCTCGCGCGCCATGCATAGGCGTCGTGATCGATCAGCTCGCTGGGGCCGAACACGTCGTCGGGCTGAAACGCGGAGGCGGGATCGGGCACGTCGATCTCGCCGTCAATCCGGAATTTGTAATGCGCACCGGCGGTGAGGCCGGCGACGTCGGCCGTGAACCAGCCGTCGTCGCCGCGCGACATTGCTTGGAAGTTGGCCTGTGGCTTGTCCAGCACCAGCTCGACGCGCCTGGCGGCCGGCGCCCACAGGCGAAACGATGCGCCATCGGTCGCGCCATTCTTGGTCAGCCGAGGACCGAATTGCCCCGTGCTCATGCGATCCCCGCGAAGGCAAGTACCGAGCGCGAAGGCGCCCTGGCCTCGGCGCCCGATGCGAAATCGGCGCTGGCTTGCGTGGCCTCGGTGGTGTTCAACACCTGTCGCCAGGTCCTGTATTCGCTCATGACGGGCAATTTGAATGCAATCTCTTCAGGCGCAGCATTGAGAACGACGAAGATCGGCCCTTGTTCCCTACTCACAGGGCCGAGCACATATGCGAGAAACCGGCCTTCCGGGAATTTCCAGTCCTCCTGGGTCATTTCCGCCGCCGACGGGGTCAGCCACAACACGCCATAGGTTCCGTCCGCCCGGCGTCCGTCGAGCCAGCGATGGGCGCGGATCTGCGGAAACCGTCGGCGCAATTCGCTCATATGGCCGATGAAATCGGTGAGGTCGTCGCCCTCGCGGCCGAGACCGTCCCAACCGACCCAGCCGATCTCGTTGTCCTGGCAATAGGGGTTGTTGTTGCCTTCTTGCGAGTTGCCGACTTCGTCGCCGGCCAGCATCAGCGGCAGGCCCTGCGCGAGCAACAGGCAGGCCAGTTGATTCTTACGGAGCTGACGGCGTAGCGCGTTGATGCCGGGGTCGTCGGTTGGCCCCTCATGTCCGCAATTGTTGCTGTGATTGTCGTTGGAGCCGTCGCGATTGTCCTCGCCATTGGCCTCGTTGTGCTTCTCGTTGTAGCTGAACAGGTCGGCCAGCGTGAAACCGTCATGCACGGTGATGTGATTGATGCCGGCCCGCGGATCGCGGCCGTCATGATTGAACAAATCGGAGGAGCCGGTCATGCGGCCGGACACCTCGCCGATCAGGCTGCCTTCGCCGCTCCAGTAACGCCGCATCGCGCTGCGATAGCGGTCGTTCCATTCCGACCATTGCGAGGGAAACGCGCCGACCTGGTAGCCGCCGAGGCCGACGTCCCAGGGTTCGGCGACCATTTTCACCGCCGAGAGCACCGGGTCCTGCCGGACCGCGGTCAGGAAAGCGGCATTACGATCATATCCGTTCGGCCCGCGCGCCAGGGTGGTCGCAAGATCGAAGCGGAAGCCGTCGACATGGCAGACCTCGACCCAGTAGCGCAGCGAATCCATCACCATCTGCAGCACGCGCGGATGGGTGAGGTTGACCGAGGAGCCGCAGCCGGTGAAATCATCGTAATAGCGGAGATTGTCGCGGTTGAGCCAGTAATAGGAGGCGTTGTCGATGCCCTTGAACGACAGCGTGGGGCCAAGATGATTGCCCTCGGCGGTGTGGTTATAGACCACGTCGAGCATCACCTCGATGCCGGCGTCGTGCAGCCGCGCCACCATGGTGCGAAAGGCGTCGAGCGGATTGTCCGGCGCATAGCGCGGCTCCGGCGCGAAGAACGAGACCGTGTTGTAGCCCCAATAGTTCACCAGCTTCTTTTCGACCAGCATGCGGTCGTCGACGAAGCCGTGGATCGGCAACAGCTCGACGGTGGTGACGCCGAGTTTTTTCAGATGCGCGATCATCGCAGGCGACGACAAGCCGCCATAGGTGCCGCGCAGATTGGGGGCTACGTCCTTGCGCATCTGGGTCACGCCCTTGATATGCGCCTCGTAGATGAAGGTGTCTTCCCAGGGAATGCTGGGACGCACCTCGCGGCGGCCCCAGTTGAAGGTCTCGTCGATCACGACGGCCTTGGGCATGCCACGCGCATTGTCGCGGCGGTCAAACGACAGATCCTCGCGCGGACTGCCGATGCGAAAGGCGAAATGCGCGTCGCTCCACACCAGCCGGCCCGCCAGACGCTTGGCGTAGGGATCGAGCAGCAACTTGTTGGGATTGAAGCGGTGGCCATGTTCGGGTTCGTAGGGCCCGTGCACGCGATAGCCGTAGAGCTGCCCCGGAGAGACGTCGTTGAGATAGCCGTGCCAGACGTGCTCGGTACGCTCCGGCAATTCGATGCGTTCGAGCTCGCGCCGGCCCTGGTTGTCGAACAGGCAGAGCTCGACCTTCTGCGCATTGGCCGAAAACAGCGCGAAATTGGTACCGCGGCCGTCCCAGTTTGCACCGAGGCGCGAAAAGGTTCCGGCGGTAAGGCGCATGCGTCAGCTTTCGGGAATCAGAAATATGGCGGCCAACGGCGGAAGCGTCAGGTTGAGTTCGGGCCCGGCACCCGGCACGGTGTTGACTTCGCCGATATTGCCGACATTGGTGCCGCCGTAATGCGCGGAATCCGAGTTGAAAACCTCGCGCCATCGGCCGGCATAGGGCACGCGGACGCGGTAATTGTAATAGACCGTCGGCGAGAAATTGACGACGATCACGCAGCGGTCATGCGGCTCGGTGCCTTTGCGCAACCAGGCGAACACGTTGCTGCTGGCGTCCTCGGTGATGATCCATTCGAAACCGGCCGGGTCGCAATCCAGCTGGTGCAAGGCGGGAAGCGCGCGATAGAGATGGTTGAGATCGCGGATCAGCGACTGCACGCCGGCATGCTTCTTCTGCTCGGTGAGGTGCCAGTCCAGCGAGATGTCGTGATTCCATTCGCGCTCCTGGCCGAACTCGCAGCCCATGAACATCAGCTTCTTGCCGGGGTGAGCGAACATGAAGCTGTAATAGGCGCGCAGATTGCCAAAGCGCTGCCAGTCGTCGCCGGGCATCCGGCCGAGGATCGAGCGCTTGCCGTGCACGACTTCGTCATGCGACAGCGGCAGGATGAAATTCTCCGAGAACACATAGTGCAGGCCGAACAGAATATCGCCATGGTGGAATTTGCGATGGATCGGATCCTTGCCGATATATTTCAGCGTGTCGTGCATCCAGCCCATATTCCACTTGTAGCCGAAGCCCAGCCCGCCGAACTCGACCGGGCGCGACACCTGTGGCCATGAGGTGGATTCTTCCGCCGCCGTGGTGGCCTGCGGAAAGCGGCCGAACAATTCGGTGTTGAAGCGGCGCAGGAAATCGATCGCCTCGAGATTCTCGCGCCCGCCATGCTTGTTCGGCACCCAGCCGCCGGAGGGGCGGCTATAGTCGAGATAGAGCATCGAGGCGACCGCATCGACGCGCAGGCCGTCGATCGCGTAGCGCTCCAGCCAGAACAGCGCGTTGGCGATCAGAAAATTGGCAACTTCGGTTCGGCCGTAATTGTAGATCAGCGTGCCCCAGTCGAGATGGCGGCCCTGTTGCGGATTGGCGTGTTCGTAGAGCGCGGTGCCGTCGAACTGGCCGAGCCCGTGCGGGTCGTCGGGGAAGTGCCCGGGCACCCAGTCCAGCAATACGCCCAGTCCTTCGCGATGACAGGCATCGACCAGAGCGGCAAAGTCTTCGGGCGAGCCGAAGCGGCTGGTCGGCGCATAGAGCCCTGTCGGCTGGTATCCCCACGAGCCGTCGAACGGATGCTCGCTGACGGGCAGAAACTCGACATGGGTAAAGCCCATGTCGCGGGCATAAGCGGGCAATTGCTCGGCGAGCTCGCGGTAGCTCAGCCACTCATTATTGCCCTTGCGCCGCCACGAGCCGAGATGGACCTCGTAGATCGACATCGGCGCGTTGAGCGCGTTGATGCCTGACGGCGCCGGGCGCGGCCGGGGCAGCGTGGCTTCGTCGAACACGATGGAGGCGGTCTTCGGACGCACCTCCGCGAAAAACGCCAGGGGATCGGATTTCAGCGGCAGATGCTGGCCCTGCGGGCCGATCATGTCGAACTTGTAGTGGTCGCCCGCTCGAGCGTGCGGGACGAACAACTCCCAATAGCCGACGCCGCGCCGGCGCATCGGGTGGCGCCGCGCATCCCAGAGATTGAAATCGCCGACCACGCTGACCCGCCGCGCATTCGGCGCGAACACCACGAAGGCGACGCCGTCGATGCCGTCCAGGGTCATCGGATGCGCGCCCAGCTTGTCATAGAGCCGCTGATCGGTGCCTTCGCCGAGCAGATACAGATCGAAGTCGCTCAGCACCGGCGAAAAGCGGTAGGGGTCGTCGAGCTGGACGACGTTGTCGCCATATTGCGCGCGCAACTGGTAACGCCGCGAGCCGTTCGGCAGGGAGCCGGCGAACAGACCGGCGTCGTGGATGCGCGACAGCGAAGCGACGTCGCCATGCTCGCCGACCGCTTCGACCTTCGATGCGTCCGGCAGGAAGGCGCGCACCACGGTCTTGCCGCCCTCGGTGTGGACGCCGAGATAGTGAAACGGATCGGCGTGGCGGCCCTCGACGATCGCATAGGCCTCGGCGCTCAGTTTGGTCATCGGGTCTCACTCATGAAAGAACGCTCGCGGGCTCGGAGAGGATACGAAGCAGGCTGGTCAGGGGAATACGCAGCCAGTCAGGCCGGTGGATCAGTTCATCTTCGATCTCGTAGAGCACCTTTTCCAACAAAAAGAAATTGATCATCGCATCCGCCGCATGCGGATCGGATGGCCACAAGGGCGCGCTCCTGATGGTCTCGCGATAGCCGGACATGAAGGCCGCCGTCGCGCGGTCGCGCCATTCGCTCAGCGCGGCCGCGAGCCGGCCGTGTTCGTCCGGCGCCATGCCGCGCGCGCGCTCCAGCGCCGCGCCGACCGAGTAGTCGATCGAATTGATCAGCCCCGCCACATCGCGCGCCGCGGGCGCCTTGCGCCGCCGCTCGGCCAAGGCCAAACGAGCCTCGCCGTCGAAGCCGCTGATGAAGATGTCGTCCTTGACGATCAGCATATTCGCCAGACGAAGATCGCCATGCAGGCGGATGTTTAGCCCGTCGACATCTGCCGGCAGCAGCGCGGCCAAATGGTCCGAGAAGCCCTCACGCATCGCCAAGACGCGATCGAGCAGCGCGCGATCGGAGTCCCGGGTTGTTTCGCGGTGATGCTGCAAGGCATCGAAGATGCGCGCCGCCTGCGCCTCGATTTTGCCGATCCAGCCGCGCACGTGCTCGGGCGCGGTCGGCTCCGGCGCGAAATCGGCGAGGTCGGAGCGCGAGGCCAGCGCCAGATGCAACTCGGCGGCGCGCCAGCCGGCCTGCGACATGTAGCGCAAATAGGGCGCCTGTTCGTCGCTGCCGCCGCCATGCTCGCGGTTCGCCAGCACGCGATGGTCGTCGATGAAGCGGTCGAGATAGGCCGAACTCACGGTCCAGCCGTCGCCCTGGTTCTCCACCAGCGCATGAACGGTCGCGATCGCATATCGCTTGTCGCCTTCGATGAATTCGACGCTGCCAAGCAGCGCCGGCGCGTTGGCGAACCCCACCATGTCGGCCAGGAACCGTCCGACGTCGATGGCCGGATTGATGCCGGCCTCCATCTCGCGATAGACCTTGACGATGTAGTCATTGTCGACCTGCGAGATGCTGTTCGCCCAATCGGTTTCGACGGTCCGGATGCGCTCCGGCTCGCGGACCGGCCTGTCCTTGAATCTGTCGGTGGGCCGGAATTCGAGCTGCACGCCGTTTTCGTCGACCGTCAGCGCGTCCTTCAAATTGCGCAGCAACAGGCCGAGGAAGATCTGCTCGGTCGCGACATCCAACAGCGTGCCTTCGCGGGCGCCTTGGCGGACGGCGGCGAATGCGATCGGGTTGTAGCGCTCGCGGTCGAAGCGCACCCACTCGATCTGCATCGGCAGGTGATAGCGCGTGGTCCTGCCGTGATGCGCGGCCTCGAAAAACGCCAGCCATGGCCGGTTGTCGCCGATGTCGCAGAACGGGACGGCCGATACCAGATTGGGGCGAATCGTCTCCGGCAAATGCTCCGGATACCAGCGCGTCCGCGACAGGTGCCCCGGCAACACATCGCGTTCAAACACGCCGCGGGTGCGGGCGAGCGACACCCAGGTCGAGCCGAGCGGCACCACCAGCGTTTCGAATTCCGGCACCGCGCTGGGCGTCACCGGTTCCGAGAAGCCGCGCTCCTGAAGCTCGAACCAATAGAAGCCGTAAGGCGCCAGCGTAATCATGTAGGGCAGGGTGCCGATCGCGGGGAAACGCGAGCGACCGAGCATTTCCAGCGGGATGCGGTCCTTCCAGGCCGACAAATCGAGTTCGGTGGCCTGCGCCGAGCGCGACAGGTTGGCGACGCAGAGTATCACCTTGTCCTCGTACTGCCTGACATAGGCGAGCACGGAGCGATTGGCCGGGCGGATGAACGCCATGCTGCCGCGGCCGAAGGCCAGCGTCGACTTGCGCACCGAGACCAGCCGCTTGGTGGCGCTGAGCAGCGACGACAGGCTGCGCGATTGCGCTTCCACATTGACCGCCTCATAGCCATAGACCGGGTCCATGATCATCGGGGCGTAGAGCCGGGCGGGATCGGCGCGGGAGAAGCCGCCATTGCGGTCCGAGCTCCATTGCATCGGCGTGCGCACGCCGTTGCGGTCGCCGAGATAGATGTTGTCGCCCATGCCGATCTCGTCGCCGTAATAGATGATCGG
>Ga0137412_10003584_pt1 | contig 12383 bp, 10 predicted proteins | sample CZODoug2_1_16fun_FD_122160 | JGI IMG/M metagenome (GOLD analysis project Ga0137412, IMG submission 122160) | Vadose zone soil fungal communities from Angelo Coast Range Reserve, California, USA - CZODoug2_1_16fungal (Hybrid Assembly) | ecosystem: Environmental > Terrestrial > Soil > Vadose zone...
TTCGCCAGATTTGCGCGGGCATCGCGCAATTCTACGAGCCGGAAAAATTGATCGGCCGCAAAGTCGCCGTGGTTGTCAACCTCGCCCCGCGCAAACTGCGCGGCGTCGAATCCAACGGCATGATCGTAGCCGCCTCCGTCGGCCCCGAAGGCCGCCCCGTCTTAGCCGGCTTCCCCGACGAAGATGTCGAAATCGGCGCCCGCTTGAAATAAGTTTTCAATGTTCAGTTTTCAATCGCCAGTGAGAAAAATGATTGTAGGGGGTAGCGCTTCAGAGCTTGAGAAATTTCTGAAAGTCCTCTTTTTTCTCTACTGGAAACTGAACACTGAAAACAGATGACTGATAACTTTGAGAAATGGAACTGATTGACTCACACGCACACATCGACTTCCCGCAGTTCGCGGAAGACCGCGAAGCCATGCTCGGACGTGCCCGCGCGGCCGGCGTTTCGACCCTTCTCGCCATCGGCACAGGCCCTGGCCCGGAGAAACTCGATGCGGCCCTGCCCTATGCCGAACAGCACGATTGGATTTACACGACTGTGGGAATTCATCCTCACGAAGCGAAGGAAGTGACACAGCAACACTTGGATGAACTGGCGCGGCTGGCGAAGCATCCTAAAGTTATCGCCTGGGGCGAAATCGGTCTCGACTATTTCTACGATCACTCTCCGCGCGATGTGCAGCATAAAGTTTTCCGCGATCAGATGGCCCTGGCGCAGCAGGCGAAGTTGCCGATCATTATTCACTGCCGCGATGCCTGGTCCGATTGCCTGAACATGATTGAAGAACATTGGCGTCCCACCGGCCTCGGCGGAATTTTGCACTGCTTCACCAGCACTCTTGAAGATGCGCGGCGCGGCATCGACATGGGTTTTCTGGTTTCTTTTGCGGGAAATTCAACCTATCCGAAAACGCAGAACATTCGCGACGTTGCGAAAGAATTGCCGCTGGAGAAGATTCTGATCGAAACAGATGCTCCGTACCTGGCGCCGCAACCCTGGCGCGGCAAACGCAACGAGCCTGCCTACGTCGCGGAGGTAGCGCGTACGCTCGCGACTGTGAGAAACTGTTCGCCAGAAGAAATTGCCGCGGCCACAACAGGGAATTTTCGGCGCTTCTTTGGGCTCGCCAGGCCGGCGAGTTTTGCGGCCTCCAGTCTTCGTGAAAAGAATTAGCTTGGGAGATTGACCATCGCTCTTTTGACCGCTAAAGAGATTTTCGATCTCGTTCGCGACGACCTCGTCCTGGTCGAAGAAGAACTCGCGCGTCAGAGCGATGCCGCGTTTCCGCCCGTCTCGGAAATCACCCAGTATTTGCTGGGCGGGGGAGGGAAGCGCATGCGTCCCGCGCTCCTGCTGCTCTCCGCAAGCTACGCCGGCCGCAAAGATCGCAGCGCCATCCGCATGGCCGCGGTCGTCGAACTTCTGCACAGCGCAACACTGATTCACGACGACGTCATCGACAGTGCCGACACACGCCGTGGCCGCCCCTCCGCCAATTCCAAGTGGGGCAATCATCGCAGCGTGCTCACCGGCGACTGGTTATACATGCAGTCCTTTCAGATGGCTTTGGAAGAGCGCAATTTTCGAATTCTCGACATCCTGATCGACCTCACTCAGAAAATGGTCGAAGGCGAATTGATTCAGCTGGCAAAAATTGGCCGCATCGATGTGACTGAAGAAGATGCGCTGCGGCTGGCGACCTACAAGACCGCTTGTCTGTTCAGCGGTTGTGCGCGGCTCGGCGCAGTTCTCGGTGGTCTCGAAGGAAAGGAAGAACAAGCGCTCGCCGATTACGGGAGATACGCGGGTTTGGCGTTTCAGCTTGTTGACGATTTGCTGGATTTCACCGCGTCAGCGGAGCAGCTCGGCAAACCCGTGCTCAGCGATTTGAAAGAAGGCAAAGTCACGCTGCCGCTGATTTACGCGATGGAAAATGGCCATCGCGATGCGCGCGAAATGGTCGCGCGCGTGCTGGAAGAAAAAGAATTTCATTCCGTTCGCCCGGAAACACTCGTTGCACTCGTACACGAATCCGGTGCGCTCGACCGCGCCCGCGCGCTCGCGCAAGACTACGCGCAGCGCGCCAAGGCTTGCCTCAACGGCCGCCCCGATTCCGAATTTGCCCGCGCGCTCGCCACGCTTCCGGATTTTATCCTCGAACGCGAGAACTAGCCCCCACGCGCCATGCTGCCGTTCAAACTGATTTATCACCAGCGTTATGATTTGAATCTCGGGGCGCACGTTTTTCCCTCGCAGAAATTCCGCCTGATTTACGAAATGCTGCTCCGCGAAGACATCGCTACGCCAGAAGATTTCTTGCGCCCAAGTCCTGCGAGCGACGAGGACCTGCTGCGCGTGCACACCGCAGACTGGGTGCATAAACTCAAAACCGGCACGCTCACGGCCAGCGAAGTAATGAAATTGGAAGTGCCGTATTCGAAAGAACTGGCCGAAGCGGTTTGGCTTGCTGCCGGAGGAACGATTCTCGCGGGGCAATGCGCGCTTCGCGATGGGTTTGGCTCGAATCTCAGCGGAGGATTTCACCACGCGTATCCGGGGCATGGCGAAGGATTCTGCGCGATTCACGATGTGGCGGTGGGGATTCGAAAATTGCAAGCCGACGGCGCGGTGAAAAAAGCAATGGTCGTTGACACGGACGTGCACCACGGAAACGGTACCGCAGCGATCTTTCGCAACGATCCCACGGTCTTCACCCTTTCGATTCATCAGGAAAGCAACTATCCGGCGCACAAGCCGCCCTCGAGCATCGACCTCAACATGGCTGACCGCGCCGACGACGAAGAGTATCTTGGCGTGCTGATTCCTGCCGTGAAGAAAGCGCTCGAAGAGTTTCGGCCCGATATTCTTTTTTACGTGGGCGGCGCCGACCCCTACTGCGAAGATCAGCTGGGGGGATTGTCGCTCACCAAAGACGGATTGAAACGGCGCGACCGCGGCGTCTTCGAAGAAGCGCGGCGGCGCAAGATTCCGGTGGCAACCACGCTTGCGGGCGGTTACGCGCGGCGCGTCGAAGACACCATTCGGATCCACGTCAATACGATCCTGGCGGCCCGGGAAATGGCAGAGAAATATCCGCAAGTTTCATCGAGGGCGAACTAGTCTAAATTAGACTAGTTCAACTAGAAGTTATCTCATAAACACATTCAAGCTGATGAACGGTTGAAACTTATGGCAAACGGCGTAAATCGAGAACATGGACCTAACCGACGCCCAGTGGGCGGTTCTCGAACCGTTGTTTCGTCCCCAACGACGACCCGATGGACGAGGGCGACCGTGGCAGGACACGCGCACAGTGCTGAACGGAGTATTCTGGGTACTACGCACGGGCGCTCCGTGGCACGACCTGCCGTCTCGCTATCCGTCCTATCAGACTTGTCATCGGCGCTTCCAACACTGGCAGCGCAGCGGGTTGCTGACTCGCTTGCTGCAAAAACTGGCCGAAGATTTACGAGACCGAGGGAAGCTCGATCTGAGCGAATCCTTCATCGACGCCAGCTTCAGCGGCGCGAAAAAAGGGGCTCTAGTGTCGGCCCTACAAAACGCGGCAAAGGCAGCAAAATCATGGCAATCGCAGACGGCCATGGTTTTCCTCTCGCCGTGTACGTGGCCAGCGCTTCGCCTCATGAAACAAAACTCGTCGAACCCACGCTCGACCAGCGATTTCTCGCCGAGGCCCCCAAACGAATGATCGGCGACCGCGCGTACGATAGCGATCCGCTGGACCAGCGCATCCGTCATCGTTACGGCGTGCAACTCATCGCGCCCCACAAATTCGTGCGCGTCGCCGCGGCAACCCAGGACGGACGTGTCCTGCGCCGCTACCGTCGTCGCTGGAAAGTGGAACGACTGTTCGCCTGGCTTCATAACTTTCGCCGTACCGTCATTCGCTGGGAATACTACCCAGAAAATTTCCTCGGGATGGTCCAACTCGCTTGCGCCATCATCCTCCTGAGGTATTTATGAGATGGCTTCTAGTCTAATTTAGACTAGTTTTGACGACTCTAACTAAGCTTGGTTTCTCCGGTCTAGACGAGACTAGGGGGTGGGCTTTTGACCCGGCGAAGCAGCACTGAGCGGCGCAAGGGCGCTGCGGACAGCCGCCGCCAGGTCCGACTCAAAAGAATCGGGAGCGAAGCCATCCGAGCGGTAGGCAATTTTCCCCCTGCGGTCGATCACCACCACAGTCGGGAAAGCATTGACGGTAAAGAAACGGTCCAGGCCATCCGCAAATACGACGGGCATGGAAAACTTGTCCGCTTCCAGATAACTCTTCACCAGAGATTCATCCTCGTCGCAGTCGGCGGCGAGAAAAAGCACATCCGCGTTCGCCAGGAATTCCGCGGCAACGCGACCGAACAAAGGCTCGAGCGCATGGCAGGGGCCGCACCAGGTGGCCCAGAAATTGACGACGAGAACTTTTCCCTTTGTTTCCTTCAGCGGAAAAGCGGTGCCTTCGGGAGCTATCCGGAGGGTGAAATCCGCAGGCTCGCGCGCGGCCTCATTTTTCCTGGGTTGGACGGCGAGGGAAGCCTGCGAGATTTCATCGTAAGTGCGAAGCAAGTATTCGCCAAGACCATTGTCCGAGCCATGAGCGAGCCGCCAGACGTTGCCCAGCTTTTGACGAGTCTCACGGCGGCTGGAACCTCCGGTCGCGGCCTCGGCGAGCGCAAAAGCGCGCGCGTATTGCTGGATGGCAGTGTTCAAGTCTTTTTTCAACTCAGCAATTTCGCCGAGCTGTTCCGCGGCTGCCGAAGAGGGCAGGATTGCGTAACTGGCCGCAAAGTCCTTCTGAGCCGCAGCCGTGTCCTTCAACTTCAGCTCGAGCCTTCCACGCATCGCCAGGATATTCATCCGATCACGTTTTTTCTCTAGAGCCCACTCTTCCTGGGAAATCTTGGGAGATTTTTCGCTTGGAGACTTGCGCTCGACAAACTCCAGCACCCGCGTGGCATAGTTTGTGGCCCGGCGGAGCGCAGCTTCATCGCCGCTCCGTTCGAGCAACTGAATCGTCAAAATGGTCATGGAGATATCATCGGGATTGAGGGCGACGATTCTTTCGGCGTACCCGCCGGCGCGCGCGTCGTCTCGGAGCTGCAAACTGGCTTCCACAAGAGCCCGATAGATCTGCGGACGCTGGCGAGAATCCGGATATTCCTTCAAATAGGCTTCGAGGTTGCGGACCAGCGCGGCGCGGTCGTTTCCGGAAGTGTTGATGGCCTGCTGCAACTGCTCTTCAGGCGAAGTTTGTTTTGCGGAGGATTTTGGGGACTGGCTCGGCTGTTTGTCGTTCTGGGCAGGGGCGTGCCCAGGGACTGGCGAACCAAGAGCAGTGAGGAAAAGAAGAGACGCCGCGCACCAAGAGACGGGCTGGAGAGCCATACAAGGGGGATTCTAAAGGTATCGGGAATAATTGTCGCTAGTTGTTCGAAGATTTCATCGAGGCCTCGAACTGCAGCGCGCACCAAACTATTTCGTGCCGGTCACGCGAATTTCGCCCGAGACGGTATGCACATCCACGCGCCCGCCGCCACTACCCATGTGAGCCCGTAAAGAATGTTTGCCTTGTTCCTCAACCACGATGGGAACGTCAGTGCGAATCTCGCCGGAGACGGCTTCCGCCGAAAGGTGGAGATTCGCGGAAGACGGAACGCCGAGTTGCACGGCTCCAGACATCGTTTTCAGCTCCCAGTAGCTATCGGCGCCGGGATTCCCCTGGACGGAAACACGTCCGGATGCCGCATGCGCCTTTACATCGCTCGCCGCGCCTTCAATTTCGACCTCGCCACTGGCAGTATCCGCCTCAATTCTACCACCGGGCCGTGATACGCGAATGACGCCCGAAAGGGCGTCCACGATCACATCGCCGCGGGTGTTCGTGATCGTCACGCTTCCTGTGGCGGATTTTACGCGCACCTCACTGCCAATATCGGTGGCGGAGATCGACCCGCTGGCGGTGGAGAGCTGGGCGTCGCGCTCGATTTTTTCGACGCGAATGGAACCCGAAGCAGCCTGCACCTTCACCGGACCGCGCACGCCGCGAATGGTCTGCGCACCCGACGCGACGGTGGCACTGACTTCCGTGTCGTGCGGCACCTGGATTGTGTAGGCGATGCTGACGTGGTGCATGCGCGACATTTCTTTTCCTATTCGAATGGTGTCCCCTCTTTGCTCGATGGGAGGATTCGAAAGCATCTCGTCCAGTCGCTTCTGGGAACTTTCCGAGCCGAATCCCGAGGCTCGAACATCGCCATGGATGTGCACTTTGCCGTCAGCGCTGCCGGTGATGTCGACGTCGCCGGAGGCGTTGGCCAGTTCCAGGCGGAGGGGGCCGGTCACGTCATATTTGCGATCGAAGGCGCCGCTGACCGAAGGCCCGTTCTCGCAGCCAACTACTAGAGCGACGGCCGAAAGAAGCACGAGCGGCAAGCCAAAATTGCGGTGGCGCGACATTCATCCTCCATGACGGGGCAGAAATTTGCGTTCAGCCGTCCCACTTATAGCTACGCAAGAACAGGGAATTATGTTCCCTGGGCGGACTTTGCGGAACGCTGGCCAGTGGGCAAAAGAGTCTCGTTGAGCGAGCCCTGGCGGTATCCCTCGAGATCCAGGGCTACGTATGTGAAGCCGGCCGCTTTGAGGCGATCCGCGATGGCGGCTGCCATTTCTGCTGCGAGCGCGCGAGGCATTTCATCGGGCGCTATTTCCACGCGTGCGAGCTTGTCGTGGAGTCTGACGCGGAATTGGCGGAATCCGAGTGCGCGCAACGCGGCTTCACCTCGTTCGACAAGTCCAAGACGCTCCGGCGTCACTTCCGTGCCGTAGGGCAAACGGGAAGCGAGGCAGGCGGAGGCGGGACGATCCCAAGTAGGCAATCCAGCACGGTGCGAGAGAAGACGAATCTCGGCTTTACTCAAGCCGGTGTCGAGTAGCGGCGCTAGAACGTGGTGCTCGGTGGCGGCGCGATGGCCAGGACGAAAATCAAGCGTGTCATCGGCGTTCACACCGTAGGCGAGGGCTGCAAAACCGCGCGCGTGCGCCAATTCATCCAACGCGGAAAACAGTTCGTCCTTGCAGAAATAGCAACGGTCGGCTGAGTTCGCGCGGTAAGCGGGATTCTCCATCTCGTGCGTTTCGATGAACTCGTGGCGCAAGCCCAGCTTACTGACAAATTCCTCCACTATGCCGCGATCATGAGCGGAGTAACTCGGGGACAGCGCTGTAACAGAGAGAGAGCGGGCTCCCAGCGTTTCGTGGGCGGCCCAGGCCAAGTAGGCGGAGTCGGCTCCGCCAGAGAGCGCGACAATCAGCGAGGGAATTTCCGCGAGGCGAGCGAGCAAAAGAGTTTCTTTTTGTTCGGCAGGCAGAGAGTTGCCCTCGGGAGTATGAATTTGAATTAGGTCGTCCATCTCACTGCCGAGTATATCTCAGAGTGTCACTCGCGTTGCACGTTGCGCGGCATCTGGGGTCACTTGAAATCCAAGAGCACATCAACCGTGCCCTTGCTTGCATCGGTTTGCAGCCAATGACCGACGTTGTCGTAGTGCAGCGGCAGTTCGCCGAAGACCTGTTCCTGGTGAGTTTGCAGTTTGGCCAGGAGCTCTTCGAACTTTGCTTTGTCGAAGACGTCACCCGCTGCAATCGGCCAGGCGGCATGCAGCTTTCGCTCGGCAGCAGGAGAAATCCCAGTGAGGATCATCTTGCCGAAGCGGTATTGCGGGCCTTCGTGAATGGTCACCGAATAGGAGACGGTGTGCGTGTGCTCGTCATACGCGGGAGCCGGGTCGACTTTCGCCTCCAAGTAGCCGCGATGGGCGCACTCTTCACGAACACGGTCCCAGCCTGCTTCGATTTGCATGCCGTCGGCGACATCGCCGTGTTTAATCCCGAGCAGGGCGCTTAAGGCGAACTCCGACACGAGCGTGTTTCCAGTCCATCGGATTTCTTGCCAGCGATAGATGTCGCCCGGCACAACTGGAACATAAACAGGAATTTGCGACGGAAGCTTCTGATTAGGATCACCCGCCAGACGGACCTCCGCTGGCCCAAGCTTGGCGCGCAGAAACCCCTGCTGGAGATAGATGGGTTTTATCGCCTCAGCAAGAAAAAGATCGATGGTCATTCGCGAATAGGGCTTTCCGAGAATCTCAGAGAGATGCTGCTGCACGGCTTTGGATGCCGTAAGTGCCGGATCGCTGAATTCCAATTTTGCAATTTGCAGTGCGGCACCGTCGATGCGAATTTTCTGTACGTTACCTTCACCGGTTGGATTCGCGATGACGGTGTGTTCAAGAGAGCCTTGCACGCCGCGCGAAGCAAGCAATTCCTTCACAGCGTCGACAGCCTGGTCCACCGCCGCGCCCGCTTCAGGCAGCGTCCCGTCGAAAAAAGGACATTTGGCACGGATGGCATCACTCATCGCGGAATCCGTAAACCACGGGAAATTGTCGAAATATACGGGGATTCGAGGCGATTCCTCGACGTGAAAAGTCACGAAGACGCTGGCGAGCTTCGTCTGGAAGTTGTAACTCACTTTGGCAAAAAGACCGCTTTGGACGAGCTTGTCGGCGGCGGATTGCAAATCATTCTTGCTGACCTGGGCGCCCGGTGTCAGGCCTGTTATGGCGACGACGTGCGCTTCGGTGAGGAGTTTCTCTCCTACCGCGTGGATTTCGCGCAAAGGCGAGGAGGTGGCGTCCGGCGCCTGTGCCGAGGCAGGGAAGCCAACAGGCACAAGGAAAAGCAAGACAGTGCCAAGACGCGTTTGAAAACGCGGAATCATGTTCCTATATTAGCGGAAACGGGGCCGGCTACTCCACGGTGACGGATTTGGCCAGGTTGCGCGGCTGATCGACGTCGCAACCACGGCGCACCGCGATGTGATACGCGAGCAATTGAAGAGGAATGATTTCCAGCAGCGGCACGAGCAACTCCGGCGCAGGCGGAAGCTCGATGATGTGATCGGAGGCTTCGCGCGCGAGATGATCTCCGGTGGTGACAATGGAAATGACGATGCCGTCGCGCGCTTTGACTTCCTTGATGTTCGAAACGCTCTTCTCGTAACGGGTCATCGCTTCGGGGTCGGAATCGTCGCGCGTCGCCAAAACCACGACAGGCAGATTTTCGTCGATCAGCGCATTGGGTCCGTGCTTCATTTCGCCGGCGGGATAGCCTTCCGCATGAATGTAGGAAATTTCCTTGAGTTTGAGCGCGCCTTCGAGCGCGATGGGGTAGTGGATACCTCTGCCGAGATAGAGAAAATCGGTATAGCGGAAGAATTGTCGCGCCAGATTTTCGTAGAATCCTGATTCATCCGCTTGTAAAACTGTTTCGATTTTGTGAGGGATGCGCGTGAATTCCAGCATCAGAGTTCTCGCGGCGCTTTCGCTCAATTTACCGCGAACCTGGCCGAGATAGGAGGCCAGCAGAAGCAGCGCGGTCAACTGCGAAGTGAAAGCCTTGGTGGAAGCGACGCCGATTTCTGGCCCGGCGTGGGTCGGGATTGTACCGTTGGCTTCGCGCGTGATCATGGAGCCGATGACGTTGCAGATGGCCAGCGATGGCGAGCCTTTCGACTTGGCTTCGCGCTGAGCCGCGAGGGTATCCGCAGTTTCGCCCGATTGGCTAATGCATACGGTCAGCGTTTTCGAATCAATTATCGGGTCGCGATAACGGAATTCGCTACCGTAATCAACTTCGACAGGGAGACGGGCAAGACGCTCAATCATGAATTTCGCGGCCAGCCCGGCGTGCCAACTGGTGCCGCAAGCGACGATACGGACCTGCTGAAAGTCGCGAAACTGCCTTTCCGTGATCGCCATTTCGTCCAGAAAGACTTTTCCGGTGTCCTGCGAAATGCGGCCGAGCAAGGTATCGCGCACCGCGCGCGGCTGCTCGAAGATTTCCTTTTGCATGAAGTGCTTGTAGCCGCCCTTTTCCGCCATGATGGGGTCCCAGGCTACGTGGTGCGCGGTGCGCTCGACGGGGCGGCCGTCGTGGTCCATCACACGCACGCCCTTTGTGGTGAGGACAGCAATGTCGCCGTCCGCGAGGAAAAACATTTCGCGAGTATGCTGGAGCAAAGCGGGAATATCGCTGGCGACGAAATATTCTCCATCGCCGAGGCCAATCACCGACGGCGGACCCAGACGCGCGGCAACAATCTTCTGGGGATCATTGGCGGAGAGGAAAACCAACGCGTAGATGCCGCGCAATTCCTTCAACGACCGACGCACAGCTTCTTCAAGCGGAACGCCGCCCTGGGAGTTCTTTTCCACGAGGTGCGCCACAATTTCAGTGTCCGTTTCCGTGGCGAACTTGTGACCTTCCTTCTGGAGCTTTTCCTTGAGCTCGAGGTAGTTTTCGATGATTCCGTTGTGGACGACGACGATCTGGCCCGTGCAGTCGCGATGCGGATGGGCGTTTTCTTCTGTTGGGCGGCCGTGAGTGGCCCAGCGGGTGTGGCCGATGCCATAAGTGCCATCCAGCGGGTTCTTGGCGATGACCTCTTCGAGATTGCGGAGTTTTCCCGGGGCACGGCGGATTTCCAGCTTGCCGGAGAGGGGAACGACGGCGATGCCCGCGGAATCGTAGCCACGGTACTCGAGCTTACGCAGTCCCTCGATGATGACGGGCACAACTTTCTTTGGCCCGATATAACCGACTATTCCGCACATGCGCGGGATCTCCTAAGAAGGTTTCTAGCAGCGTACCACGCTGGCAGCTTGACCAAGGTGAATTCCGGAAGCCTTTCACGAATCAGGTTACGGCAAACATGAACTCTTTGCGACACTCGGAAATCGTTTTATGAGAGTCTCAGTTCAGTCGACGATCTCAAAGCGGTATTCTTCGATGACCGTGTTGGTAAGCACTTCTTTGGAAATGTGCTCGAGCTGTTTCTGCGCTTCGTCGCGGCTCCAGCCATCGAGATTCAAGACGAAGAATTTCCCCTGGCGGACGTCGCGCACGGCAGAGTATCCGAGGCCCGCGAGGGCGTGCTGAATCGTCTGCCCCTGGGGATCGAGTACGGTGCGTTTAGGCATTACCCAGACGTGTGCTCTCATGCGGCCAGTATAGCATTGCCATTGGCTGCCTTATGCTCCGAGCCGCTCTCCGGCGGGCAGAAAGGAATGCTCGAAACCCATTTCGACGATGCGGGCCAGTTCGTGTTCTTGAAGGCCCATGCGCGCGGCGTTGGCGTACTCCTGCTGCAGAGTGGTGTGAAACATAGCGGGATCATCGGTGGAGAGCACAACGGGAATGCCGTGGCGAAGGAGTTTGGGTAGAGGATGATCTTCGAGTTTTACATCCTCGCGGCGGAGTTGCCTTGCGAGGGCGGCAGTTTTCATATTGCTCTCCGGACATATTTCGAGAGGGATTTTTCGCTCTGCGAGCAAGTCCATTAATTCTGGATCGTTGATCGCGGCGATGCCATGGCCGATGCGCTCCGCGCCAAGCAATTCGATGGCTTCGCGAATTTTCTCCGGGCCGCCGACTTCGCCAGCGTGCATCAGCCGGTGCAGACCGATTTGTCCGGCGCGATCGTAGATACGGCGAAATTCCTTGGTCGGGACGCTGAGCTCGTCGCCGCCGATTCCAAAAGCCACGATAGCTTTCGAGTTGCAGCGCCTGGCGGATTCAACGACTTCCATGGCTGCGTCGGCGCCGAATTGGCGCGCCGCATCGAATATCCACCGGAATCGGAGACCGCGGCTCTCGAATGGCTCGGTGGCGCGGAGGAGCGCCTCGAAATTTGCTTCGGGCTGTTGCCTTCGCAAGAACATTACGCCGATGGAGAGGGTGACCTCCGCATAGATAACTTTTTGGGTGAGCAAATGTTCGCCAAGGTCGCGGGCGATGAGCGCGTAGTCCTGCGGCTCTCGCAGAAATGAGGTCACCCATTTGAAGGCTTCGATGAATTCGGGGAAGTCGCGGTAGGCGTAGCGGCGGCGGACTTCCTCCTCGGTCATGACCACACCATGACGGGCCGTCAGCGCGCAGACTGTTGCAGGCTGGAGGGAACCCTCAAGATGAAGGTGTAGCTCGGCTTTGGGAAGGGAGGCGATGCGGTCGGAAAGTAAATGCGGCGACATCCGCGAAAGATCAGTGAGGCAACTGCGGGCTACCGGCGTTTTTCCACGCCGTGAACCAGAACGAGCCGACATCAGTGGCGGCATCAGAAAGCTGGCGAATCAAGATTGCCGCGGCTTGATTGTAAAAGCGGTCATAGTATTCATCGTTGAAAGAGTTCTCCCCGTGCCGAGCGTGGCGGTCAGCTAAAAGAATATTTTCAAGCCAGCTATGCGAGCTGAGGCAGGCCTCGAACGCGCGATCCGTGGGATCGTTAATGAATATGGCATCG
>Ga0137412_10003585_pt1 | contig 12383 bp, 15 predicted proteins | sample CZODoug2_1_16fun_FD_122160 | JGI IMG/M metagenome (GOLD analysis project Ga0137412, IMG submission 122160) | Vadose zone soil fungal communities from Angelo Coast Range Reserve, California, USA - CZODoug2_1_16fungal (Hybrid Assembly) | ecosystem: Environmental > Terrestrial > Soil > Vadose zone...
ACATCGGCCTGGCCGGCACGGCGCTGACCTGCCTCAACCTGCTGCCGCCGCCGCTCGGCAAGTCGTGCAGGGCCACCCAGACGGCCGGCGGGGTCGACCGGGGCGCCGAGGCCGTCGACTCCGTCGCCGACAAGCTCGCGGACACCCTCGACGCGGTGCACGACCGCTCGCCGGACGCCCGAGTGATCATCACCAGCTACGCCAACTACATCCGGCACAACGGTTGCTATCCCGAGCAGCCCGTGTGGGCCGAGGACGCCAACTACATCCAGGGTCTCGTCAACCGGCTCGGCAGGGTGACCGCCCGCGTGGCCGCCGACCACGACGCCGAGTACGTCGACTTCATCGGTCCCGGCGCCGGCCACGACGGCTGCAATTTCACCTCGAACTGGGCCAACATCGTGGTACCCGGCACCACACTCGGCATCGTCCCGCTGCACCCCACGGCGCTCGGCGAACGCAGCTTCGCCCACGTCCTCGAGCGCCACCTGACCGGCCACCGGCGCCAGGACACCTCGGTGCTGGACGACGCCGTCCGCTAGGAGCGCGCTGAACAGCTCGGGCCTACTGCGCGACGCCCACCTGGCCGCCGCTCGCTACGGCCGTTGGCCACAACCTGTCCGCCGGTTATGGCCGAGCGCGCCGATGAGTTCGGGCGCCGCCGCGAGTCCATCCTGGTAGCCGGCCGAGCGCCGGACACGCTACCGAGGAGAAGCGATGGCCAGCACCATCCAGCCGATCATCATCACCCCTGACCTCAACAGGTTGGCCGGCTTCTACACGGAGCTCCTGGGGGCGAAGGAGACCTCGCGGGTGCCCGAGGAGGGCGCGACGTTCTTCCTGGGGTTGCGGATCGGTGAGTCCGATCTCGGACTGGTCGCCGACACCGGCGTCGAGGAGGGCTACCCGTCCCGGATCCTGCTCAGCGTGGAGGTGGGCGATGTCGACGCCCACCTCGCGCGGGTCGAGGCCCTCGGCGGACGGGTCAAAGGCCCCGCAAACGACATGCCATGGGGCCAGCGGGTCGGGCACATCTACGACCCGGACGGCAACGCCGTCAACCTGACCCAGCCGGTCTGACGGGAACGCAGTCAAGGCGGCTCAAGAAACCGGCTCAGGTCGCCATGGTTGGTGCGTCGGGGTCGTTCGCGTCGCCGACGTAGTCGATGGCGAACTCCTTGTTGGTGATGAACAGGAAGGTGACGTCCTCGCTCTGGGTCGCACCGTGCTCCATCACGCCGCCTTCGGGGAACCAGACGAACGTGCCGGCGGGGTAGGTGCCCTGGTGGGTGTTGAGGGTGCCGTCGAGGACGTAGACGCCGTGGGCGCAGGGGTGGCTGTGCCAGGGGTTGGTGAACCCGGCCCGGTAGGTCATCTTGAGGACCGTCATGCCGGTCTCGGGGTCGTTGACCAGCGGGACGTGTTCGAGGTTGGCCTTGATGTACTCGATCGGGCCACCAAGGCTCGGCCGGCCAACCGGCGAACGTGTTCGATTGCCCCGCCGGTGATGAGAGTGTGCCGGCAGGGCTGCTCCGTGACCTCGCCGTGAGGATGCGTCAGGGCCAGGCGCGGTGCACGGGACACAGCCCGCCCCATCACCATGACATCGACGTGGTGGAGGAGGTCAGACGCAAGTGGCTGGTCCGTCGATAGACGGGGAACGATCTTGTGTGTCGGACGAGGCGACTTGCGTCGCGGGCGTGACACACAGATGCCGTTGCCGGGGACATAGCCACCGGCAACGGCATCAGGAGGTGCGAGCCGCGGTTCTAACGGATCGGGGCACCGTTGAAGACGCCGCCACGGCAGGTCCAGCCGAAGCGATCGCGGTTCGGGTGGCCGTGGCCGCGGTTGCAGCGGTCGGCGTTGACCCACCAGCGGTGCCCGTCCCAGCCGCCGCCGTTGCCGTCCCAGCCGCCTCCGCGACCGAAGCCACCGCGGCCGTCCCAGTTCCCGTGCCGGCCGTCCCAGCCCGGTCCGTGGTTGCGGTCGCCGTTCGGGGGGGCGGCGGGCTGCAGCGCGGTCACCATGGCGGCCGGAGTCACGGCCGCCCCATTGCTGTCGGCCACACCGGCAAGGAGGCTGGCCGCCGCGGCCGCCCCGACCAGTGCGGTGATGGTGAATCGTCGGATCATCTACAGGTCTCCTTAGGTAGCTCCACCGACGGAGTACCGCCGGCGGGTGCGGACAGTATTGATCGAGCGCTCCGCGGAGTTGCGGCCGGACCCCTGTCCGTGGAGCTGGTTCACCCGTGCCGGGCCTCGAGCTGGCTGTTTCCGGGCGCGCCGCGTGGAGATCACCGTCCCGGGTCTCCCCTGATCGGGGAAGCGGGGCCGCGCGGGCGGAGGTGGTGCTCGACGACCGAGGCGGTACGTCAGCCCGAGCGTTGCTCAGGCGGGCGATCATCAGCCGTGCTTGACCTACGCTCGCGCGGTGAAGTTCGTGATGGTGCCGGGTGGTTGGCAAGGCGGGTGGGCGTTCGAATTGGTGGCCGCGCAGCTGCAGCGAGACGGTCACGATGTCGAGGCGGTGACCCTGTCGGGGTTGGAGTTGGACGGCCCAGTTGATGTGGACCGTCCGCCGAACCTCGACACCCATATTGACCAGGTAGCCGAGATTGTTGACCGTGGTGGTGAAACGTCTCTCGCGCTGTGCGGGCACAGCTACGGTGGGCTGGTGATCGCTGGTGTCGCGGATCGGCTCGGCGACCGCCTCGATCAGCTCGTCTTCGTCGACGTTTAGGTGCCGGACGACGGGGATTCGTGTTGGTCTTTGACCAGCGACATCTCGCGGGAGTCGTTCATAGCCGGCGCCCGCGCCGACGGTCGATGGGTCGCGGTCCCTGATGGGCTCGACCCTCGGGCGCGACCGCACCCAATGGCGAGCTTCGTCCAGTCGATCAGGCTGGGAGGCAACCGGAATCCGTTGGAGCAAACGGGGGAATCACCGAGATTGATCAGGTGTCACATCCGAGGCAAGAACAAGGGCCGGCGAACCCTACTCGCGTTTTCGCGCAATCGAGTGCCTATCGGTGTATGTGTGACTCGAGTGCGCTAATGGGGATAGTGACTACTGATGGCTATTGACTGCCGGCCGTCCGGGCTAGGGAATGAGCTCGATCCAGCCTCGCACGACCTCTGGGGTGACCTGATCGACTAGGTCAGGGTGGCAGTCGCTGACGTGCCCGAGCACCGTCTTGACCAGGATGTCCTCGTTGTCCTCGCGAGCCTGATAACCGCATTCACAACTCACCTGCTGCTGCATGACGAGCTCCCTACGTCTCGGATCTGGTGCTGCATCGCGAATTGGCACTGTGCCCGAAAGTGGCCTGGGTCGCCGCGATAGTGCCAGTATCCGCACCCGCATTGGCACAACCGTATTCTGAAATGGTCGAAACCTTGCCGGAAGCTTGCAACGATGTCGTCGTGCGCATCCAGCTGCATGGACGCTTCACCATCGAAGCCGACGGGCGCCCTCTCGAGCACCGCCTTCCTGGGCGCCGCGCCCGGTTGCTCGTGGCTTACCTAGCCGCCCGCCCTCATGCGACCTTCGAGAGGTCGGCTCTGATCGAGCTGTTGTGGCAACCCGACGCACCAGGTCCCGGCGCCGCGGCAAGCTTCGCGACACTGCTGTCCAAAACCCGCACCGTGCTAGCACCCGCAGAGATCCGCGGCAGGCGCGACCTGCGCCTGGTGCTGCCCGCCGCCACCCTCGTCGACACCGAACGCGCCGCGGCCGCGCTGCACGACGCTCAAGGTGCCGCCGCGATCGGCGACTGGCGTCGGGCCTGGGCCCAAGGGCTCAGCGCGGTGTTCGTGACCCAACGAGAGTTCCTTGCCGAGTTCAATGACGACTGGGTGATCCAGCGCCGAGCAGAGTGCGGTCAGCTTCACCGTGACGCCACTGCCTGTTACGGCGAGGCCTGTCTGCATCTAGGGGAAGCCGAACTACCCGGCGCCGAGCGCTGCGGTCGCCGACTGATCGAGGCAGATCCCCTCTCCGAACGCGGCTACCGGCTGCTGATGCGAGCACTTGCCCAACGCGGCGACCGCGCGGCCGCACTGATCCTCTACGAACAGCTCCGGGGCACCCTGCGGAACGAACTCGGTGTAGACCCCAGCCCGACGACCAGCCAACTCCATCGGACCTTGCTCTAGACCCTGGTCTCCGCGGTCGCCTCACCGCGTCAACGTGGCGCTGCGACACGCAGCTGGGCAAGTCGGCTACATGGTTACCTCCGGCGAAAGGGGGCCGGTAGATGCGGAACTGGTGCGGGCCCGCGGTACCAGCGGCGAAGCCGGGTGTTTGCGCACTCGTGGACGAATTCGAAGGCGCGGGGCCGGATGGACGGTCAGGTCCAGCTGGTCAAACGTGGTGGCCTCGGCAGGATTCGAACCTGTGATGCACGGCTTAGGAAGGACGCCTTCCGTGTGCGCTAGGGCTTCTACCAGGCACTTTGCTATCGCAGGGTGTGTCTGTGGGGTACTTTCGCGTCCCTGTTGTACCCCAGTTCGTGCCACAAACCATGCCACGGCCTGCCCACCGCCGAGCGTTCTGCCGGCCGGCGCCGGCAACCGCTGCCTGGCCATCGCACTCACCCCTGAACAAGCCGACCAGCTGGCCGGCTCGCTCCGTGCCTAGGTCGACTTCGTCGAACCCGAGCTGTACCGGCACAGCCGATGGCGCTAACCCGTCCTGATTGGGAACAGCAGCTGGCGAACAGGCCCAGTCCGCGCGTATTCCCGGAATCTGGTGTCCCGCGCGGCCGTTGCAGCTAGCTTTGTCTCGGCTCTCGGCTCTCGGCTCTCGGCTCTCGGCTCTCGGCTCTCGGCTCTCGGCTCTCGGCTCTCGGCTCTCGGGACGCCCGGACCGCGTGCCCGTGGCAGGCATTTGCTTGTTAGCGATCTGGATGCCTTGCTGCTGGCTGGCAGTACCCGACCGGCCGCTGTTCAACGTCGATAGCAACGTCGAGGATCTACCGCCCCATTCGCCCATCTTGGGGGTCCGTGCCATGAGGTTCCGGATCGGCAACAAGCGTGGTGCCGTTACTCAGGTGTGTGTCGGCGATGACCTGGCAGTCGCAGCCGAGACTGAAACGCCGCCTCAGGAACCTCTATGCTTGCTGTGGTTCCACAGCTGATCCGATCCGATCTCCGCCTCGTGGTCGAGATCGAAATCGAGGTCGTGGCGGCGGTGGCGCTAGGCAGTGCGACGACAGGTCAGGACGCGTGAATTGGGATGTCTGGATCAAACGATAGTGCTGACGCCGCGGAGATACGTCGCACCGCACGCGGCCTGCAAACCCGCGCGCGGATCATCGACTCCGCGCAGCAGATCTTCTACATCAGGGGCGTGCACGCCACCACGCTCGATGACATCCGAGTTGCCAGCAAAACCAGCAAGTCGCAGCTGTACAACCACTTCCCGGACAAACTGTCGCTGATCCACGCCGTGATCGACGTGACATCGCAGTTCGTGCTCGATCGAGAGGAGCAGCGACTACGTGGCGTGCGGACTCTCGCCGGACTGCGACGTTGGCGTGACGCACTGGTCCAGGCCAACGCTCTGCAGGATGGTTCCTACGGCTGTGCCCTCGGTGGCATGTCGATCGAGTTATCCGACATCGACGAACAGTCCCGCAAAGCGCTGTCGGAGACGTTCCAGGCCTGGGAACGGCTGCTCATCGATACCCTCACCCGGTTGCAAGTGCTGGGTGTGCTCAGTGAAGAGGCCAGGCCCGCGGACCTCGGCACGGGGCTACTCGCGGCCCTGCAGGGCGGATACGTCCTCGCGCAGAGTGCGCACAACTCGAAGCCCATGGGCATCGCGTTGGACATGGCGCTCGATCACATCGACTCCTTCGCCACCGGCTGATACCCGGAGACGATCGACGACGGCAGGGTCCCTAACGGCCCCTGACAGTCCAGCGTCGCCAGGGTTAGCTCCGCGACATCATGTACGCGCGGATTCGATCAGCACTTCCTGCGGCCTAAAACCAGTCTTTTGTGAAAAAAATAGCTCAAGATGAAATGGATTTCGAAACATGATATCAAGCCTGTTTCAGGATGAGCTACCGCGCAATGTATTCGAAGTGGGCCAGTCAGACAAGCGCGAAATGGACCTTTCCCGTCGAGCGTTGAGTTAGTACGATTACCGCATGGAAGCAGTTACCACGAACATGACCCAGGACGACCTCCTCGAGATCGATCGGTTGACGATTCCGCCCGGTGCGCACGCCATGATTCCCCTCTGGGAGCTTCCGCCTGGTGATCTCGGAATTGCTCCACGCCGCCACTCAGGGCCTGTGTTCGGCTACATGGTCGAGGGAGAAATTCTCTTCGAGCTAGAAGGCGGAGCCCCCCATCGCATCAAAGTCGGAGAAGGATTCTTCGAACCTGGCGGTGATGTGATCCACTACACCGTGGCCAATCTGCTCTCCGACCGAACCAGCCGATTCGTCGTGGTCATGCTGTGCGCGCCTGGCGTCGAGATGATCACCATGGTCGACGATGACGAGCTGGCCGCGAAAGCAAGCTCGAGGATTCCCGTCCCCACGGATCTGTAGGCACCGCTCCGGCAATGGTGCAGGCGAACTCGAGGTACGCCCGCACCATTGCCGCCCCGTTCATGTCAACATCGGCCGCTGAGCAGAAATGATCTACAGCGGGCGGCGCAGCTCACCGTGGCAGTTCGCGCCCGTCCGGATCCGGGGGATTCCTGGCCGGATGCAGGCGGCGGTAACCACGTCGGAACATTCGCCTATCCCGGCAACTACCGTATTTGCCGGCTGCACATCAACTCGCGTCGCGGAGTCCTTTACGGACGAACGCGGATGATCGTCTTCCCTGTGATCCGCTCGGTCGGGTTGAAGGCGGCGACCGCGACGTCGAGGGTCGCTACTGTGCCGATGTTCGTCCGCGCCCGTCCGTCCCGCACCCGTTGGGCGATCTCACTCAGTTGGTCGCGGTCGGACACGACGACGAAGTCGATCGCCAGTCCGTCGGCGGGCCGCGCCTCAGGCGGCCCGGTGACAGTCACCAGCGTTCCTCCGGCTCGGACCAGAGCCGCGGACCGCTTCTGGATCTCGCCGCCGAGGACATCGAACACCAAATCGACTCCGCCCACGTCTTCCAGGGCGTCATTCGCGAGGTCGACGAACTCGTGCGCGCCGAAGTCCAACGCCTTCTGACGGCTGGCGGCGCGCCCGGTGCCGATGACGTGGGCACCGGCCTCACGCGCGAGCTGGGTTGCCATCGAGCCGACCGCGCCGGCCGCGCCGTGCACGAGCACGCTCTGTCCCCCCTGAAGGTGGCCGTGCTCGAACAGACCTTGCCACGCGGTCAGGCCCGCCATCCCGACGCCCGCGCCCACCGTGAAGTCCACGTCGCCCGGCAGCGGCGCGAGGTTGCGCGCCTCAACGACCGCGTACTCCGCCAGCGTGCCGTCCCGAGTCCAGTCCGTGAGGCCGAACACCCGCTGTCCCACCGACAGGCCCGCCGTGCCATAGCTAAGAGCGCTGACCACTCCGGCGAACTCGTGACCGGGGATCGACGGCGTGCGATCACGGCCGCGCCGGTCGATCCAGGTCGAAGGCCACTCCAGCTCATCCCCGGTGAATCCCGACGCATGAACTTCAACCACGACATCGCCATAGTTCGCGCCCTCAAGACTGGCGAGCCTCTCCGTATCCGGATCGGGCCGCTCTACCAGCGTCATTCCAGCCGTCCCGGCGGCCTGGTCCGTCACTACGATCGCTTTCATCTGAACACCTCTCTGGATCAGTCCTCGCCTACACGGCGCCGCGAGCCGGCGTCACATTCGGCACTGACTCGACTGGCTGGCTATGTCTTATTGCTCAGGGAGTGCCGGGCTCGTTATGCCGATTGCCGCCCGGCGATCGCGTCCCGGAGCCCCTTACGGGCGAACGCCGATGATCGTCTTTCCCTTGACCCGCTCGGTCGGGTTGAGGGCGGCGACCGCGTCGTCAAGGGTCGCGACGTGCCCGATGACTGTCCGCAGCCGTCCGTCCCGCACCCGCCGGACGATCTCGCCCAGCTGAGCACGGTCGGACTCGACGACGAAGTCGATCGCCAAGCCGTCGGCGGGCCGCGCCTCGGGCGGCCCAGCGATGCTCACCAGCATTCCTCCAGGTCGGACCAGACCCGCGGACCGCTTCTGGATCTCGCCGCCGAAGACATCAAAAACCAAATCGACGCCGCCCACGTCTTCCAGGGCGTCATTCTCGAGGTCGACGAACTCCTGCGCGCCGAACTCGAGCGCGGCCTCCCGGTCGACAGACCGTCCGGTGCCGACGATGTAGGCGCCGGCTTCGCGCGCGAGTTGCGTCACCATCGACCCGACTCCGCCGGCCGCGCCGTGCACGAGGACGCTCTGACCCGCCCGAAGGCGGCCGTGCTCGAACAGTCCCTGCCACGCGGTCAGGCCCGAGATCGGCAGGCTCGCGCCCACCGTGAAGTCGACGTCGCCCGGCAACGGCGCGAGGTTACGCGCCTCGACGGCCGCGTACTCCGCCAGCGTGCCGTCCCGAGTCCAGTCCGTGAGGCCGAACACCCGCTGCCCCACCGACAAGCCCGCTGTGCCATAGCCAAGCGCGCTCACCACTCCGGCCAGCTCGTGCCCAGGAATCGACGGCGTACGGTCACGGCCGAGGCGGTCGGTCCACGTCCCGGGCCACGTCAGCTCATCCCGGGTGAATCCCGATGCATGAACCTCAACGAGCACATCGTTCCCCGCCGCCTCCGGCTCGGGCCGCTCCGCCAGCGTCATCCCGGCCGTTCCCGCCGCCTCGTCCGTCACCACAATCGCCTTCATCTGGCTCCTCCCTGTGTCCAGTCCTCGCCACCACACACTGTGGACGGTTTGATGGACTATATAGTCCACTTGATCTCGCCGCAGAGGCACCCTCCCAGGGGATGGCGTACCGCCACGGCCGTCGGGATCGGTGATTATCTAAGTCACTGATGTTCGACGGAGGGTTTTCCGATCGATACGGCGCAAGTCTTCTATGGACGTAATAGTCCAGTTTATTGGACGCTGGTTTGTGCGAACAACGCCCGGGCAGGCCCGTGAGGCACTCGCCGCGATCAAGAAGATCTGCGACGACGGGCTCACCGACGTCAAGACCATCCTCGGCATCCCGCGCGATGACACCTCGACAGCGGGAGCGACCCGAGCGGCCGCGTGCGCCCCGGGGCGGGCTCCGGCTCACAGAGCTGCTCGACACGGCCGAGGCGGGCGGCTTGCAAATGGAGCCGCTTCGGAGGTCATGTTGGCGGGTCACGATTGCCATGGCGCCGACGCTAGCGCCGAAGCAGTCCCCTCCCGTGCGCCACTTCCGGCCTGATCCAGTGGTCCACTTCGGGCCGCATCAGGGTGATCGTGACTGATGGGTTGCGGGCTCAATTGGTGATGTGACCGACGACTTGGGGGATTTCGAACAGGTTGCCGGTGTCTCCGGTGTGCAGGAACGCGACGTTGCTGCCGACGGGGATCCGCCCGCTGCGGGCGTGGTCGAGCAATCCTGCGAGTCCCTTGCCGGTGTAGACGGGGCCGACGAAGACGCCCTCTGCTCGGGCCAGCTCACGGATTGCTGCCGAGCTTTCGGGGGATGCGACGGCGTAGTCCTCGCCGATGAAGCGCTGGTCGATGTCGATCTCGGCGCGGATCGTCGCGTCGTCGGGCACGGTCGCACCCAAGGTGGCCAGAACCGCCTTGGTCCGTTCGACAATCACGCCGGGGTTCATCCAGTCTTCGTCGTTGTACCTCAGGATGGAGATCGACCGGAACTTCACCGGGTGGGCCAGGCTCAGCTTGGCCGCCAGCATCCCCGGCAGCGCGGTCCCGGTTCCGATCGTGTGGTAGACGAAGTCGAGGTCGGCCCCCGCGGCGTCGGACTGTTCGAGCATCTCCCGGAAGGTCAGGGCGTGTGCAATGAAGCCGTTGGGGTGTGCACCGCCGGCAGCGACGACGAGGACCTTGTGCCCCTGCGCTTCGAGCTCGGTCTTGCGGTTCTCGATGGTGTCGGTGATCCGCGCAGCCTCCTGCGGGGCGTCCCAGGTGCTGCCGGTGACGTTGATGACGTGGGTTTCGACCCCCATTATCTTGTTGAGCAGGTAATTGCCGCGGAACTCGCCGAGTTCACCGTGCCGGGGCACGTTCCGCGTCAGGACCAGGATCGGCGTGATTCGTGCGCTCAGGCAGGCGACGGCGAACTGTAGACCCGAGTTGGTCAGGTACGCGCCCTGGGTGATCACGTGCGTCACCCCGTCCTCGATGGCCCGCCCCAGGACGAATTCGGCCAGACGCATCTTGCTCCCGCTGATCGCACTAGGTCCCGCCAGGTCCTCGCGTTTCATGAAGAGGTTGATCCCGTACGCCGCCGACAGGTTGGGCAAGGCGTGAAACGGAGTGGGGTAGAACCCGACCCGACGTCGGGGGAGTTTGTTGATCGCGGTGTCGAAGTGCGTGAAGTCCATGCGTCTAGCGTCAACCACGCCCCTGAATTAGCACAAGCGATGACTTCTTCTTGGTAGATAAGATACTCTTACCTTCATGTCTTGGCTGTTCGATCCGCGGCATCTGGTGACCCTTGCGGCCGTCGTGCGGCTCGGCTCGTTCGCCGCTGCCGCGGAGGAGCTGGGCTACACCCAGTCCGCGGTCTCGCAGCAGCTTGCGGAACTGGAGCGACGGGTCGGTGCGCGAGTCGTGGTCCGGCGTCCCGTCCGTGCGACCGAGGCCGGGCGGGCCCTTCTTGACACCGAGGCCGCGATCAGCATGTCGATGAGTCGCGCTGCCGCCGAGCTCGCGGCGCTTGCCGACGGAACCGTCGGCGAGGTGCGGCTCGGTGCGTTCATTTCGGCGGCAGGCTCGATCGTCCCTCCTGCTCTCGCCCGCCTGCGTGCGACCCGACCGGCAGTTCACATCACACTCCGTGAACTTGAGCAGCGCGAAACGCATGCGCTGCTATTCCGGAGTGAGATCGACCTGGCCATCACCTTCGACTACGAACACGCTCCAGGGCCAGTGCCCGCCGGGCTCATGCAAGAGCACCTTATGGACGATCCGATCATGGTCGTCGTTCCCGTCGGTCATCCCCTGGCCGGAGCAAACAGTGTCACCCCGGCCGACCTGCCGTCGGACGCATGGATCAACACCGCGGTCGACTTCCGCGACTTGGCAGCGTCACCCATCGACCGCAACCGGGGAAGCGGACATCGTTTGGACTTCGATGGTATGGACTTCCGCACCGCACTCAATCTCGTCGCGGCGGGCCTCGGCGTCGCGCTGCTGCCGCGATTGTTGCTGTTGGACCCTCCGTCGAGCGTGGTGGTTCTCCCGATGCGGCAGCCCACGCTCGTCCGTCGTCTCTACACCTGCCGACTCGATACCAGAGGCGTAACCGCGCCGATCAGACAGCTCGAGGCGTACCTGCGGGAAGCGGCAACGGAACTCTGAAACGACGCACCGAACGGCCGGCCGAGCGCGCAGATGCAGACAGGGGCATGCGGCAAGCCTCTCGGCGCGACGTTCCACGAGGCGCGCGTCGAGGTGTATCGACCGCCCATAGTCACCCGTTGTACCGCGGGGCCGCGCGGCCCTGTCCCCGCGCGGCTGTATGGCGCTGGTCGCCCGGATCGCCGAGCTGGTCGGGCGGGGCAGCCAGTTCCTGGTCGCCACGCGCTCGCCGATCGTGCTGGCCGTGCACCGCGCTCGGATCCTGCAGATCGACAACGACGGCACCACCGAACGCGTCAGCTACGACGACGCCGAGCCGGTCACCCTGACTCCGAGCAATGACACCTCACCTTCCCCCACCGGATCAGCACTCGAACGTCCCAGCAAGCAACGGCGCCCGAGACCGAACGGCCGAGATCTGGCGGGGGGCACAACGTTCTGGTGCGGCTGACGTCAGGGCTCTCGGTACGTGGTGAGGTATCGCGCCATCGCCGCCGCGCCATCCGTGAGCGTGTTCCAGTTGTCACAGCACAATAAGAGACTCCGTTGGGCCCACGTATTCGTGAGGGCAACGGCCGCCAGCTTGAGCTCTCGTCGCCATCGGGAGGCAGCGAGCTCGGGCAGCACGGCGATGCCGACCCCAGCGGCTGCCGCTCGGCATATTGCCTCCGTGTTGTACAAGCGGGCGCGATAGCGTGGCCGCAACCCCAGAGGTTGTGCTTGTCCGCTGAGGTGTTCCTGCAACGGGTTCCCACTCACAAAACCCACGAATGGATACTTCAGGCAATCGCTGAACGTGACGTGAGGGCGCGAAGCAAGTCCATGATTCGCCGGCATCACCACGACCAGCGGGTCTGGACGGAGCATCGCGCACGCTAGGGGGCCAACATCAACCGTATCCGCGATGA
>Ga0137412_10003586_pt1 | contig 12380 bp, 11 predicted proteins | sample CZODoug2_1_16fun_FD_122160 | JGI IMG/M metagenome (GOLD analysis project Ga0137412, IMG submission 122160) | Vadose zone soil fungal communities from Angelo Coast Range Reserve, California, USA - CZODoug2_1_16fungal (Hybrid Assembly) | ecosystem: Environmental > Terrestrial > Soil > Vadose zone...
ATTCTTCCGCGCTCGCGGGCCGACCCAATCCGGCTGGCTTTGTTTGCGCGTGAAGGATTGCGCTCTGTTTTGTAGCTTGCGCAATCCTTCACGCGCAAACAAAGCCAGCCGGATTGGGTCGGCCCGCGAGCGCGGAAGAATTGAAGCAGCGCGACATTACCGTGCTTTCGACCGGCGCGGGGTTGCCGGATGGCAATGGCACTGCGGCGCAAGGCGAAGCGGTGTATCGCGACAAATGCGCTGCCTGCCACGGTCCGAACGGAGAGGGAGACATGCCGCAAGGACCGCCACTTGTCGGCGGCATCGGCTCGCTCGCAACGGACAATCCGGTCAGGACCGTTGGCAGCTTTTGGCCGTATGCCACAAGCGTGTGGGACTACATCCATCGCGCGATGCCTCTCACCCAGCCCGGCAGCCTGTCGGCGGACGATACCTACGCCGTCACTGCATTTTTGCTGAATCGGAACAAGATCATCGAAGCAAGTGAAGTCATGAATAGGGAATCACTGCCAAAGGTGCGCATGCCGAACCGCGACGGATTCATCCCCGATGCAAGGCCAGACGTTGGAAAGAACTCGCATACTTCCGGCGATAACAAAAACCAGAAATCTCAGGCGCATTGAATCTTAAGTTTATTTAAAACATTTCCCCGCCAGCTGAACCACTTACTTTACGGTCTTACGAATCCAGTCATCGATAAATTTGATCACCGCGTCACTATTCCTGTCGAGGAACATTTCATGCATATTGCCGTGTATGCCCACGTCTTCCAGGCGGACAAATTCATCTTTCACGCCCGCCTGATTGAGCCACTTCGGGATGCAGACGTCAAAAGTGCGGTGATAGGTGCCCTCGGCGGAGATGGAGAGGATCCGAATGTTCTGCATCCCGGTGAGCTTGTGGACCGGTTCCTTCTGCATATAGCAAGGGACCTCATCCGGCCGTTCGGACTTCTCTTCGAGAAACGTCTTCAGATCCTCGGGGGTGTTGACCGGGGGTTCATAGTGCATCGGCATATTGGTGATGCCCCATGCGTTTCCAATCTTGCCCGTGTATGCCACCTTGACGGTGTCCACGACCCCGATCTGGGGGCCGCCGGGTTCGATTGCCACCATGCCCGCGACCAGCTTGGGACGCTGGTCCGCGACATTGAAGCCGATTCCCCCGCCTTGTGAATGTGTGATCAAGATGACCGGACTTCCGATCTGATCGAGCAGCGCGACACCTGCGGGCACGGCCAACTCGGCTTGCCCCGACACAAACTGCATTTGCCCCTTGATGAAGTTGTCGAAGACAGGATCGCCCATCTGTCCCTTCTTCGGAGAGTCGCTCGGCCATTGCGTGTAGAGCTTTTTGCGCGGAAATTCGCCGCCTGACGGCACCGGAGCCGTCCAAATTTGCTCCAGATCGAGCGCGGTGCGGAGTCCCAATTTTCCGTCGACGTCAGGTACGTAGGGCGAGCGCCCGCGCGCCGGGTAGTCCACCATGTAAACGACGTATCCCTGGTTGATCAGGTAATAGGCCCAACCAGGCCGCCCGTCCGGCGTTTGCCGCCACACCGTTCCGCTCTGCCCATTTCCGTGGAAGAAAACTATCGGATACTTTTGCCGGATTTGTTTGGGCACCATAACTTCGACGTACATCGCGCCGTGCATGACCTCTTTGCCTGCCGTTCCGGTGTACTCGCCGCCAACATAGAAAAACGCCTCGCGCCCGAGGTTTTCGGTGGAAAATGTAGGGATCGAAGCCGGGGGCATTGCGCCGGAGGAGTTCTCTTTTTGCGCAAGAGTGCCGACTGGAGCGCCAAGGAACAAGGCTGCCAGCCCCACGACTGCCACTGCAAGTGTCGCTTTCCATGTCGTGCTATTCATGAAATCACTCTCCATTGATTTTCATGGGCCTCATCGGGTCTCTTCAATTACTCCCCAATCCAAACCCCAGAAATTGTCGCAATCCACAAATTCAACACCTATTCGGATACCATCGCTGTCTGCGGGGCGCTGCCACGCCACCCGGGCCTGGACCTCTTGGCCTGTGTCAAGCCGCACCAATTGGACCGGTTCGCCGGGCTTGGCAGTATGGTCGCAACGAAGTGACGCGCCATGCCTGCTCAATAACAGGGTTTGCGTTTCTTCTTGCCAGGCGCCGCCCAGCTTGTCACTGCAAAGGCGTACGGGGATGGAGGCCACTTTCCGGGGACTGCGCCGCAGATGACGGCCCAGTTCATTGGCCCAAAGAATGATGTGCAGAAGCCGAGCTCGATCCAAATTGTCGAGATCTATTGCCATGTGTTCTATCTCACCGGCTTGTCGCGAGCATTGATTGATGAAGCGCCGCACCGATTCCGCGTCAGACACACCCAAGCGATGCGTTTTCTGCATTTCGTCGTACCGCTCAAGCTGCGTATAGCAGACAGAGATAAAATGCCCCCGGCAAAGAGCTTCCCCTTCAAGCGCCACACCGGCAATCTGGTCACAGTCCGTGACACTGCACTGTTCGGCTTTCCCCATTATCAAAATGCCCGCTCGGTCCGCATAACGATTTCAACACCACCTTTGTGCAGGACCATAGGCCAACCTTCCCTACGGTGTCAAGCGCTGGACTCGTCCGTTTTTTGGTCAGATAACCCTTCACCTTAACGCGTAGTTTCTCCGCAAGCAGCCACACTTGCTCCTGAGACAGGTAAAAGGGGCTCAGAAATATTTAATCGATTCCTAATTCAGAATTACAAAAAATGTGTGAACAGCCTGCTTAAGCGTTTGCGGTTCTTGACCTGTTGTTCAGTCCATGCAGGTAGGTTGAGGCGGGTTCGGCGCGGGGTGCTCCGGTTACCGGCGCCCCTTCGAATTCGAGTATTTCGTCAATCTTGTATGGTTTTTCCTTACCGCAGGACGCACATCGGAGATGGAATACTTGGCATTTTTGATGACGCCCGGGTGAGGTTTCGTTGGTCGGGAGTTCCGCTTCGATGCTGGCCACGAGCGGGGATATTGGAATTGGATTCTTACAATGAAGGCATGAGACACCACGAAAAGTTTGCTGCACTTTCTCTAAAGTCATGCTGAGCCTCGCTTTTGGTTAAAGGTGCTGCTTCCGGAGAGAGGGATGCTACATCGAATTGCACGCCGAGTCTAGTTCGAACACCCCTACTATTATATCTCTTATAATCATTAATTTAAGTCGTGGCGTAGCATTTCAAGCCACCCAATTTCCACAGGCATGAGATGTAGCTGGAGCGGAAAAAATGCAGGCCGGCGCACGATTATTTATCCTGCAGTGACGTCAGGTAGTCACAGTGGTTCTTGATTCGCTGCTCCATGGAATTCCAGTTTTAGTTGTCGAGGTAATCGAAGATGGACCCTCATGTAGGTTTACGCGCCACGAACGATTGAACCCTGTCTGGGTGCGTGTTAGCCTACGCCGAGTGCAGCCCTCAGAGTTGCCCATGGCATCTCCCGCACGACATTTCGACGCGGTCACAGACGAAGAGCGCCTGCTCGATGTCGTGCGCGCGCTGGTTTCCGAACTCGGCCACCAACCGGCGCTCGCGTCGGTCGGCCCGGCAGCGCACCTGGAACGCGAATTGGGCCTCGGCAGTCTCGAACGCGTGGAATTGCTGCTGCGTATCGAGCAGGCTTTCGGTACGCGGCTCGACGATCGAGTCCTGGCCGAGGCTGAAACGGTGCAGGACCTGATCTCCGCGCTCGGTGCCGTGAACGGTTCACCTGGAACGTTCACCGTAAACGGTTTACCCACTGTCGCGCCAACGCGCACCGGTGTCGCGACGCGTGCTCCTGAAATCTCCTCAAGGGGAATCGCGGATGGGCTCCCCACCGCGCAAACGATTCAAGACGTGTTGCGGCATCGCGGCCGGGCAGACGCCACGAAAACGCACCTGATTTTTTTCGAAGACGAAGGAGAAAGCCAGGGCCTGACGTTCGGCGAACTTTTTTCCGGAGCCGAGCGTGTGGCGGCGGAGTTGGCGCAGCGCGGGATCGGGCGTGGCGATATCGTAGCCATCATGCTGCCGACGTCGCGTGATTTTTTCCTTACGTTCGCGGGCACGCTGCTCGCCGGGGCGACACCCGCGCCGATTTACCCGCCCTTCCGCGCCGACCGCATTGCGGAGTATGCGGAACGCCAATCGGCGATCCTGGCGAATGCGGGCGCGCGATTGCTGGTTACTTTCCGCGAGGCCGAGCCCGTGGCCAGGCTGCTCAAACCGCGCGTCTCCTCACTCGAAGGAGTTGTCACGGCCGCCGCATTGATCGAATCGAGCGCGGCGGCGCCGCTCGGGCCTCAATTGCACTCACGCGTTGAAGACCTCGCCCTGCTGCAGTACACCTCGGGTTCCACGGGGAATCCCAAAGGCGTCATGCTCACGCATGCGAACCTGCTCGCAAATATCCGTGCGATCGGGGATGCGCTCGCCGTTCGATCCGACGACGTCGGAGTGAGCTGGCTGCCGCTGTACCACGACATGGGCCTGATCGGCTCGTGGCTCATGCCGCTTTATTTCGGCGTGCCGGTTGTCGTGCTTTCACCGCTGGCATTTCTGTCGCGGCCCGTGCGTTGGCTCCGTGCATTCGATCGCTATCGCGGCACACTCGGCGCGGCGCCGAATTTCGCATACGAACTGGCTGCCGCCAAAGCCTCCGACGCCGACATCGAAGGGCTCGACCTGAGCACTTGGCGCGCAGCCTTGAACGGCGCGGAACCGGTTCTCCCCGCGACGCTCGAGCGTTTCGTGGCGCGCTTCGCCCGCTGTGGTTTCCGCCGCGAAGCGCTGCTGCCGGTGTATGGCCTCGCCGAATCATCGGTCGCCTTGACGATTCCGGCGCCTGGCAGAGGGCCGCGAGTGGACCATGTCGAGCGCGGCGCGTTCGAACGCGAAGGCCGCGCAATTCCAGCTCCACTCGAAGCGCCGCTTGATGATGGCAACGTGATCTCGTTCGTCTCGGTCGGGCCCGCAATCCCGAACCACGAAGTGCGCATCGTGAACGATCGGGGCGAAGATGCCGCCGAACGCGTGGAAGGGCAGCTCTGGTTTCGCGGGCCATCGGCCACGCGCGGCTACTACCAAAACGATGTGGAAACTGCCGCTCTATTCCCCGTAGGCGCGGCGGAAGGCTGGATCAACTCCGGCGACCGCGCCTATCGGGCCGAAGACGAGCTCTACATCACCGGCCGGGTAAAAGACATCATCATCCACGCCGGGCGCAACCTCTACCCGCATGAAATCGAAGACGTCGTGGCGCAGGTGCCCGGAGTGCGCAAAGGATGCGTCGCCGCGTTTGGCGCCGCCGATCCCGGGACGGGAACCGAGCGGCTCATCGTGGTTGCGGAGACGCGGGAACGCGATCGCGCGGCGCAAACCCGGATCGCACAGGCCATCACCGCACAAGTTTCGGCCGCGATAGGCATGCCGCCCGATGTAGTCGAGGTCGTTCCGCCAAACACAATTCCGAAAACGTCGAGCGGAAAACTCCAGCGGGACGCCACGAAGAAACGGTTCCTTACGGGCGCGCTTGGCCAGAAATTGCCTCCGGCCTGGTTGCAGATTGCGCGGCTTGCGGCGGCTTCGAGTTTTGGGCGGATTCGTGCGGCGCTGCGCCGCGCCATGGAAGTCGCATACGGTTGCTACGCCGTGGCGATGTTCGGCGTAGTGCTCTTCCCGGCGTGGTTGCTGGTGTTGGTCGCGCCTTCGCGCGAATGGGCGGGACGCCTCACGACAGCGGCGCTACGAACTTATCTCACGGTCGCGGGCTGGCGCGTGCGCGTTGAGGGACGCGAGCACTTACAGGAGCGTGCGCCGCGAATGTTCGTTTCAAATCACACCAGCTACGCGGACGTGGTCGTCCTGGTGGCGGTGCTCGGCGTGGACTATCATTTCGTCGCCAAAGGTGAAGTGCAATCCATGCCGTTCGTTCGTACATTTCTTCGCAAGCTCGGCCACTATGCGTTCAATCGCGCAGATTCGAGCGCGCGTTTGCAGCAGGCCGAGGAAATCGAACACGCTCTAGGGCGCGGCGAATCCGTCTTTGTATTTCCGGAAGGAACCTTCACCGCGCAGGCCGGGGTGCGGGCGTTTCACCTCGGCGCATTCAAGGCGGCGATCGCGGCCGGTCGGCCGGTCGTGCCCGTGGCGCTCGACGGCACACGCCGCGTGCTCCGCGACGGCGCTTGGCTGCCGCGCCCTGTTCGTATCACAGTCACGATTTGTCCGCCGATCCTTCCGCAATCCGATGCAGCGGATTGGCACGAAATCGTGCGCGTGCGCGATGCCGCTCGGGGAATAATTGCCCGTCACGCGGGCGAACCTCTGCTTTAATCTCCATATTCCCGCGGGCAACCACTGCACAAAAATCGTGCATCTCAGAATCCGTTCGAACAGGCGCCGCTTGTTTCGAACGATTCATGGTGGTATGAGCCGGGTCTCTCAGGGTGGGGTTCTCCGTCTCGTTCATCAGGGTCTGCTGAAAGCCCGCAGCAACCCAAATCATAATTCAGGGGAGATACCTACTATGCGTAAGGTTGTGTGTCTTTTAGCGTTGGTGTTTCAGGCCAGCTTGAGTGCGGCCGCACAAGATTCGACCATCGATCTGTTCGCCGGATATTCCTACCTCCACACCAGCCCCGGCATCAAGGAATCGTCATTCAAAGCCAACGGCGGTGATGCTTCCATTGCGTTCAACTTAAACCGCTGGGCGAGTTTCGTCGCGGAAGCCGGCGGTGTCCATGCAAGCAAAATCAGCGGGACAGATGTCGATGCGAATGCAGAAACATTCCTGTTCGGTCCGAAAATTTCATTTTTTCGCGGGTCCAAGCTCTCTCCATTCGCGCAGGCTCTATTCGGATTTGCCCACTCGAACGCGGCGTTCAATGGGACCGCAACTTCTTCCAATGGCTTTGCGATGAGTCCCGGCGTGGGACTCGATTGGAACTTCACACACCACCTCGGCTTACGCCTCGGGCAAGTGGACTACCTTTTCCAGCGTGTGCCGACTTCGACGAATCAAGTCAACTGGAACAATTTCCGCTATTCCGCTGGGGTTGTTTTTCGATTCTAGATTTCCCACATGAGCGGATTTTTCTTCTGGCGCTGCTGGAGGAGGAGCCATGCCAGGAGCCGCAAGGGCCGAAGCACCGAATTCCTTCGGCCCTCATCTCTTAGCGGGAACCGCAATCCTATTGGCTCAATCGAAAAATTACCGTGATGGAAGTTTCGACTTCCACTGGCTCGCCGTTCAGATATGTCGGGCGATAGCGCCACTCCCGCACCGCATCCAGGGCAGCCTGCACGAACCATGGCGAGCCACTTGCGACCTCAATCGCCTTGATGCGTCCTTCGCGACTAATGATCGCGTGCAATAACACGGTCCCTTCTTTTCGCGTTTGCAATGCGAGAGGCGGGTAGCGGGGCTCGATGCGCGAGACCAATTGCGCCTGCTGCACACTTTCGGATATTTTCACTGCGCGTTTTTCATCTGACTTCTTTATTTCTTTGGGCGGCTGCACCGGCACATCCGTTGGTCGGAAATCAGTAATCATGTTTCCGCCCGGAGGGGAAGAACCGGCAAACGGACCGGCACCTGAAATCGGTGGGGCAACGTCTTCTTCCACCTGCGGCGCGGGACGGCGCGCCGTTGGATTCATCGTGAACGTGAACGGATGAGCGCGGAATTTCTCGGACCGGTGAATCGTGGACGCCGGGTGCCGCGCCTCAGCAGCCGTGTGAGAACCGCCGAAAGCGAGTGGCATGGAGGATGTCGTAGTGAAATGCGGCTGTGCCACGCTGGTCATCAACGGGGCCACGATGAGCAGCGCGAGCACGGCAGATTCGATGACGAACGAAATCCCCAGCGCCTCCCGGCGCCGGCGGCGGTCGCGTACTTTCGTGACTGCGTCGCCATCGACCAAGCATCGGCTGAGGGCTGTCACTGTCGTCGCGTATTCGGGCTCACTCCTACCTTGCATGGATGCACCTCATTCCGGCGGCACCCCGTCAGGGAGGGGGAGTCGCCATTCGCATGAATAGTGAGGAGCGCGCCCTCGTTCACTTGGACACCGAGGCCTGGCCAAAGTTCCTTTAGGCTCGCTTGAGAAATGAAACCTCAGCCGCCAGGAATGCCAATTAACCGCTAAGTCATTTCATTAGAGGGGGTTACGGTGATTCAAAAGTCATGTGCACCACTTTGCCTATTTCCTGCATCTCATGAATATTATTGCTGTCTTATTGGTCAGGGGAGAGGGGAAATCGTCATGAGTCTTCATTCAAAGGAAGCAGTTGGGGTTCGTTACACGGGTTGGGCCGCATTGGACCGTGATCCGCAGGAAGATCTGCTTGAATACAACTGTCCATATTGCGGTGAGCGCGGGATGAAGTCAGCGCGGCGCACCCACGATCAGTATCACTTCACTGATGGATTTCTACAGGATCTACAGGGCGAAATGGCGGCGTGCCATTCCTGCCGGCATCCGTTGCGCATCGCCCCCGTCGTGATGTTGCATGACCGGGACGAAAAGCGCCGCTTCGAAGCCGTGTTTTCGGACTTCCTGGTTGCATCCAGAAACTAGAATCGATCGATATTTTTCCGAGAATGAAAACGGGTCGGCCGCCGTAGCGGCCGGCCCGTTCTCTTTTCTATGCGGTCTTCGCGCTGTACAGGAAAAACCCAACAATCCTACAGGCTACTGCAGCAGCGCGTCAGGCTTCATGTGGTGCATTTCCAGGCCGTTCCGCACGCGCTCAAACGCCTGGTCCACAGTATCCGCGAATTCCAGCAAGCCGTATTCATGCTTGTCAATCGTGCCGCAGCGCAGCATGTGTTTCCAGTCCAGCACGCGGTCCCAATACTTGCGCCCGTAAATCAAGATCAAGTTGCGCCGCTGCAGTTTGCCGGTCTGCATCAGGGTGAGCATTTCCCAGAGCTCGTCCATTGTGCCGTAGCCGCCGGGAAAAACAATCAGCGCCTTGGCAAGTTGCGAGAACCACAGCTTGCGCATGAAAAAATAATGGAACATGAAGCTCAGTTCCGGGCTGATGTAGTCATTCGGACGCTGTTCGTGGGGCAATTGAATGCTCAGGCCGATGGACTTTCCGCCGGCCTCGGCGGCGCCGAGGTTGGCCGCCTCCATGATTCCCGGCCCGCCCCCCGAGCAGATGACGAACCTGCGCGGATTGTCGCCGAGCGACATGGCCCAGGAGGTAATGCGCCGAGCCAGCTCCCGCGCTTCCTCGTAATAGCGGGACATCTCGAGCGACGCCTTGGCATCGCGCAAGGCGGTGCGATGCTCGGGCGAGCCTTGGCGCTTGCCTCCCTTCCGCAGCTTCCGCAGGCGCACCAGGGCTTGTTCGCGGGAGAGGATGCGCGCCGAGCCGAACATCACGATCGTGTCGCCCACTTTCTCGCGCCGCAGACGCTCCAGCGGATCGATGTATTCGGTGAGGATCCGCACGGGCCGCGCCGGTAAGCGCTCCATAAACACGGGATCGCGATATGGCGGTTCAATCTCCACGCTTCGCTGCTTACTTCGGGACCGGCGGCTCATGAAGCCTCCACTGCAAAACGGATGCGGGCACTACTTGTTTACCCTGAATCCAGAAGGGGAACCCGCCAAAATTTCGCACGGTTCTTCATTTTACGCACTGGCTGCGTCGAAACGCCAGCAGCACGGGCTTATTTTGTGCGGTGTGTGCACAGGGGAACTCCCCGCGGACAGCCAACGCGCGGGAGCGATTTCGACTCCAAAGGAGTAGACTGGAGGCATGACCTTGGGACGATTATTTACAGCTGGCCTTGTCGTGTTCGTCGCGTCGATCCTGTTTTCCAGTAAGAACGCGCGGGCGCAGGGTACGCAAGGACCCATCGCGCCCAAACCAGGCACGACAGTGCAAAAGGCGCCCGAGAGCACAATTCGCCTGAAGGTCGCGCTGGTGAACGCGCCGGTCGCCGTACACGACGCCAAGGGCGAGCTGGTCCTGGACCTTCAGCAGAAAGATTTCCACGTTCTCGATAACGGCATCGCGCAAAAAATCGAATCCTTTGACCTCGGCGGGGAACCGCTCTCCGCCGTGCTGGTTTTCGAGACCAGCTCGCGCATCGCGCCGCTTCTGCCTGCCGTCCAGAAGTCCGCGATTGTGTTCACACAAACAATTGTTGGCCCAACGGGTGACGCCGCAATTCTCGGTTACAACGATGACGTCGAACACCTGCTGCCTTTCAACGGGGACCACGACAAGATCGAGAAGACGATAACTAGTTTGCGGCAAGGAACCAGTGGCGCGCGTCTGTACGATGCGCTTTCCGCGGCGGTGGGCATGTTGCGTGACCGCCCGCCTTCCCGCCGACGCGTAATCATCGTCGTCGCTGAGGCATGGGACTCCGGAAGCGAGGAGAAACTCGGCGGCGTTCTGCGCGAGGCGCAGCTTTCGAACATCGTCATCTATGCAGTCGGGCTTTCGACAACGTCAGCGGCGCTGCGCTCCCAGCCGCGACAATCGGGCCCCATCCAGGCGACACCGCCTGGCACGTTCGGCCGCCCGCCGGTGCCCGGCACAGCGCAAACACCCTCCAGCGAGCAGCAGCGCGATGGCAACATTGACTTGCTGGCAGTTGCTGTCTGGGCGGTGCAGCATGCCACAGCCGTCGTGAAAGACCGCCCGCTTGAGGTCGCGACGGTCGCCACCGGAGGCATGTACGAGTCCACGTTCCGCGACCGCTCGATCGAAACCGCCGTGGACGCCATCGGTGGAGAGCTCAACGCGCAGTACACGCTCAGCTATCGACCCACCGGGACCGATTCGGCGGGTTTTCACCAGATCAAAGTGACCGTGGATCGTCCCGGCGTTAAGGTCCGCACACGGCCGGGTTATTACGTCGGAGAAAAATAGTCACCGCGCTCGCCGATCATCCTACTATGGACACCATTCCGAGTATGTGCAGGCCTATTTCGGTGTCTCCAGTCACGTGCACCTGGGACTTCGCGGCTTCCTGAGTGATTCCTTTGGTGAAGATGCGCCAGGCAATTTCCTGCGGGATGGTTGTCTCTGAAATTTTTCCCCCGATTGCAGAAGAAACCAGTCTCCAGGCATCGCGGCTCCTGAATAGATACCAACTTCCACCGCACGCTCCGGCGATATTGAATTGCGCCAGCGTTCCAGGTTTTCCCGGCACCGTCCGGTAGGCAAAAGGCAGCGCGCGCATGAAACAATCGAGGACCGGAAAGTAAAACTCGCGTGTCATGATTCCAGGCTTATCGACGGCGATTCTGATCTGCTGCTGATGGTGCCAGCGCTCGGTGAACTCGCGGGCGGTGTCGAACCAGTTTGCGGATTCTTCCTCTCCAGCCCAACTCACGGAGAACATCGCCGGCGCGAATGGATCGAGCGACTGGTGATATACGGCGCTTTCTGTTGAAGCCGACTCCATCCTGGAAATCAATTCGTGAGGGCTTAGTTGGCGGTACTTCTTGACGCCCTGCGCATTCAACGAGTTGATGAGCGTTACAAGATCCGCGTGAGATGTGATCTTCGGAGGTTCTGGTGCGCGGCGATCACGGGAAGCGGAGAGCTTCCGAAGCTGCGTATCGAGCAGATGTGACGCGACATCCTTCAACCTCCATTTCGGGGCAAGGGTCTGCTTTTCCCAGTCTTCCGGCGTGAGCGACCGCAGAAGCTCGATCAACATTCCTTCGAGCTTCGGAAAAAGATGCGCGGTGAAGATCGGCTGCAGCGGCTCGGCGTTGCCATCCATGCTTGCTATCTTATTTTGTTACCGCTGAGATCCTCTACTTCTTTTCTTCCGCGACTTCCTGATCCTCGAGGATCGAAGCGGCGGCGGCGATTTTATCGTCGCCTTCCAGGCGCAGCAGGCGCACGCCTTGTGTCGAGCGGCCGGCCTCGCGGATTTCGTTCGCGTGGACGCGGATCACCTTGCCGTACTCGGTGATAATCATGACGTCGGACTCCTCGGTCACCTGGAGCGCCGCGACCACTGGACCGTTGCGGTCGGTGGACTTCAGGTTGATCACGCCCTTGCCGCCGCGTGACGTGATGCGGTATTCGGCCAGCGGCGTGCGCTTGCCGAAGCCTTTCTCGGAGACGGTCAGCATCAGCGACGTCAGCGATTGCTTGATGACCTCATTCTCGAGCTCGTCGAGGTTCTGCGTGTCCAGCTTCGATTCCTTCTTGATAATTTCGAAGTCGGGTTGCACGGGCTCCATTCCCACGAGGTAATCGCCCTTGGCCAGGTCCATTCCATATACGCCGCCGGCAGCGCGCCCCATCGAGCGCACTTCGGTCTCACGGAACAAATTCGCCTGGCCGTCATGGCTCGCGAGGAAAATCATCTGCTTGCCGTCGGTGAGATGCGCGCCGA
>Ga0137412_10003587_pt1 | contig 12377 bp, 12 predicted proteins | sample CZODoug2_1_16fun_FD_122160 | JGI IMG/M metagenome (GOLD analysis project Ga0137412, IMG submission 122160) | Vadose zone soil fungal communities from Angelo Coast Range Reserve, California, USA - CZODoug2_1_16fungal (Hybrid Assembly) | ecosystem: Environmental > Terrestrial > Soil > Vadose zone...
ACCTGCCTGCGGCGGATGTGATGTCGGACAGGGTCGTGCCGTGAAACCCGCGTTCGGCGAACAGCTTCCGGGCCGCCTGCTCGATGGCTTCCCGGGTCTGCCTGCCCTTCGCGCTGAGCGTCCCCGATGTTGGAGTTGGCACTTCCGCTTAATCCCGGATTCGGTCGCCGGCGCGCAGCAGCGAACTCGGCAGGTCGTGGCCGACGACGTCCTGCGCGACCCGGGCCGCAGCGATCGCGGCCTGCAGGTCGACGTCGACGTGAATTCCACTGTCCCGCAACAGGTAGACGAGATCCTCGGTGGCGATGTTGCCGCTTGCACCGGGCGCAAACGGGCAGCCGCCCAGGCCGCCGACCGAGGCGTCGAGTCGGGTGATGCCCGAGCTCACCGTGGCGTACGCGCTGGCCAGCCCTGTCCCTCGGGTGTTGTGGAAGTGCGCGCCGAGCGGGATATCGCCGATCAGCGGGCGAATCTTCGCGATCAGGTCGGTGACCCGTCGCGGGGTGGTGGTACCGATGGTGTCGGCGATCGCAAGCCGGTCGACATCCGCGGCGGTTGCCACGGTGATGACGTCGGCGACCCGCTGATGTGGCGTCGGTCCGTCGAACGGGCAGTCCCACGCGGTGGCGACGATGACTTCCACCGAGACGCCGCTGTCGTGGGCGATCGCGACGATCTCCGGAATCTGCGCGGTCGCCTCGGCCGTCGAACGCCCGACGTTCGCGCGGCTGTGCCCGTCGGCGGCCGACACCACGTACTCGATCGAATGCAGGCCGGCTGCGATCGCCCGCTTGGCGCCGTTGGGGCTTGCGACCAGCGCGGAGAACTCGATGTCGGGAAAGTTGTGCAGTTCGGCGGCGAGTTCGGCAGCGTCGGCGAGCGCGGGCACCTTCGAAGGGGAGACGAAGGCCGTCGCCTCCATTTCCCGCACACCAGTGGCGGCCACGGCGGCGAGGAGTTCGAGCTTGGCGGACAACGGGATCGGGTCCTCGATCTGCAGCCCGTCGCGCAGCGAGACGTCCCGAATGTCCACATGTGTCGGTAGTTCGGTCATAGCACGCCCTCCGCCCTTAACGCAGCGATCTCTTCATCGGTCTTGCCCAGTAGCTCGTGGTATATCTCGTCGTTGTGTTGACCTGGTCGGGCCGGACCGGCATTGCGGATGGTCCCCGGCGTCTCCGAGAGCACCGGCACCACGCCGGGTCCCTTGACGTTCCGTCCGATGCGTTCGTCCCAGTGATCGGCGATCATCCCGCGCGACTGCAGCTGTGGATCGGCCACCACCTCGGCGACGGTATTGATCGGTCCGCTGATCACGCCGGCATCGGACAGCGTGGCGATGATGTCGGCGGGTTGCCGTTCGGCCGCCCATGCGCCGATGATCTTGTCCAGCTCGTCCTGATTACGGCCCCGGGCACCGTGATTGGCGAACCGGTCGTCGGTCGCGAGTTCCGGCTGGCCCATCGCGGCGCACAGCCTGCGGAACACCGTGTCCTGATTGCCTGCGATCACCACCCAGCTGCCGTCGGCCGTCGGATAGATGTTCGACGGGGCAATGCCCTCCAGGCGGGTTCCCGACGGGCCACGCACCACGCCGCCGACGTCGTAGTCGGGGATGGTGGATTCCTGGACGGCCAAACAGGATTCGGTCAGCGCGGCGTCGACCACCTGCCCTTCGCCGGTGACCGTGCGCCGGTACAGCGCGGCCAGCGCGCCCTGCGCCGCGAACATCCCGGCCAGGCTGTCGCCGAGCGACAACGCGAGCCGCGGGGGAGGGCCGCCGGGGAACCCGTTCATGTGCCTCAGCCCGCTCGCCGCCTCGGCGACCGAGGCGTATCCGGCCTTGTGCGCCTCGGGTCCGGTCTGGCCGTAGCCGGAGACGCGAACCAAGACGATTCCGCGATTGCGTTCGCGCAGCACGTCGTAACCGAGGTTCCACTTCTCCAGCGTGCCGGGCCGGAAGTTCTCCACGATGATGTCGGACTTATCCACCAGGTCGAGAAACAGCGCCCGGCCCGCGTCCTCGCGCAGATTGAGTGTCACGGCTTTCTTGTTGCGCGCGTGCACCGTCCAGAAGAAGTGATGGCCCTCGAGCTCGGCCTGCCCCCATGTGCGCAACGGATCCGGCGCCCCTGGCGGCTCGATCTTGATGACTTCGGCGCCCATGTCACCGAGCAACCGGCCTGCGAACGGCCCGGAGATCAGGGTGCCGACCTCGATCACGCGGATGCCGTCCAGCGGGCCGGTGGGTGTCATAGCGAGAACCCGTGCCTGTGTAGCCAGTCCGTGCAGATACCCACGGCCTGGCGCAGGGTGCCGCGCTGATCGGGCCCGGAGTAGTAGTGGTTGGCGCCGGGGATTTCGTACATCTCTTTGTCGGGATGCCCGATCGAGTCGAACAGCCGCCGGGTGTGGCTGGGCGTGCAGGCGTCGTCAGCGAGGTTGCCGATCACCAGGGCAGGCACCGCGATGTCCGGTCCGCACTGCACGGCATCACCGTTGGCATCGTCGTAGCTCCATTGGGACAGCCAACTGCGTAGGGTGCAGAACCGGGCGAGCCCGACCGGGCTGTTGTTCACCACCTGAGGATCACCCAGATAGCAGGTTCCCGGCGGGCGTTCGTTGGGATCGACGGTCGGGTCAAGCCAGCGGGGGTCGGCCATGGTGCCGTGCACGACGAATCCGAACTCGTCGTCGGGCCTGCCGTCTTCGGAGAGCTTCGCCAGCTTTTCTTTGACCCACGTGGTGATCCGCCGGTTGCGGGCGATCTGCGCCTCCCGATAGCGCTGCAGGAACTCTGCGGTATACGGCGGCTGGTTCGGGTTGTCGGGGTTGTAGAGGTCCAGCTCCGGGTCGCGGTTCGACGGATCGGACTCGTCGAGGATCGACGCGTCCAGCCACTCGGTCATGGTGCCGTGTCGGCTGATGTGGGCGGCCAGCAGCATGATGCCGTCGGCGGCGATCAGGCCGAGCTTGGTCAGGTCGGGTCCGTCACCCGACGGGCTCGCGGTCACGGTGGGGTTCTGCGCCTGCTGTTGGTAGAACACCGACAGTGAGCCGCCGCCGCTCCAGCCCGCCAGCACCACCTTGGCGTAGCCCAGCCGGTTCTTGGCGTCCTTGATGCACTCGCCGAGGTCTTCGACCACTTTCTCCATCAGCAGCGCCGAGTCGGTGCCGCGGAAGCGGCTGTTGCAGTAGATGACGTGGTGGCCGGCCCGGGCGAGGGCGTTCATCATCGGCAGGTAGGCCCCGCCGCCGATCGGGTGCATGAACACCAGCACGGTATCTGATGTCGCCGCCGGGGCGGCTCCGGCGGCTGATGGCTCTGGGGCCCTCGGCTTCAGCAGATAGCTCTCCAGCACCACCAGCTCGGCGAGGCCGCCGTAGACGTCGCGCACACTCGAAGTGTTCTGGTAGGCAACCAGATACGGGATGCGTTCGTAGTCGTGCTTGACCGGTACCTCCGTCGTCACGAGTGCTGCCCCAGGTCGTTGGCGAGAACCTCGGTCGACGGAACGAGCCGGCGCCTGGTGTCGATGGCGATCACCGACCAGTCCACATGGGAGTAGTCGTCGAACTTGCGCCGTGCCCGCTCGCGCGCCTTCTCCGGTGCCCCGTGGTGAACCCCTTGCGGCGCATGGGATACCAGGCCGGGCGGCATCGGGATGCCGTACAGCGATCCGCCGTGGAAGAACGCGATCTCGTCGTAGTCGACGTTGCGGTGATACCAGGGCGTGCGCTCGGTGCCTGCGACGCCCTCGGCGCGCTTGGGCAGGAAGTTCATCACGTACACACCGGTGGCCTGCATGAAGAGGTGCACCGTCGGTGGCAGGTGCACGCTGTCCGAGGTGACGACGTTGTAGTCGGCGATGTTGAACGTGAACGGGAAGTTGTCGCCGCGCCAGCCCTCGACGTCGAGCGGGTGGTGTTGGTAGTAGAGGGTCGTCGGGCCGCCCTCATGGACGAGCCGTACCTCGTACTCGTCACGACCGTCGTCATCGATGGGGGCGGGTTCGGGGATTTCGGCCTGTGACGGGTCGAACGGGAAGTGCCGCCCCATGTAGCCCGGCGGCGGCACTCGGAACTCGTCGGTGGCCTGAATCATCAGCCACGTGCTCTCCTGATCCGGCACCTGGCGCCACGTGCACGCCTTTGGGATGTACACCCAGTCGCCCTCGCGGTAGCGCAGCGGGCCGAACTCGGTCTCCAGTAGCCCTGCACCTCTATGTACGAAGCACAGCAGGTCACCGTCCACGTAGCGGACGAAGAACGGCATCGGCCCGCTTCGCCGTGACAGCAGCACCTGGCAGTCGGCGTTGGAGAACATCAGCAGCGGGTCGCCGCGCGTGTCGGAGTCGTCGCCCGGCTTCAACTCGCTCGACAGCACGTCGATGGGGCGCAGGGGACCACTTGTCCGGTAGGCCGTGGGGTCGTGGTGTCGGTACAAGTTCGCGGTGCGCCCGGTGAACCCACCGCGACCCAGCTCGTCGTCCTTGAGGCCGTCGAGGTCGGCGTGCAGCCGCCGCGGTGTCGTGCCCTTGCGCAGGTGGATGAACGATTCCATGGGTGCCGTCCCAAAAATTCGTCGTTGAAGATTTGTCATTGAAGATTCGTCGGAACAAAGGTAAAGATGAAGTCACTTTTACTTTTAGGGCCGGTCTGGTCACAGGGTCAATGGCCTCTCACAGCGCCTTCGCAGCTTCCTCGCCGCGCAACTCCCGCCGCACCGAGCCCTGCGCAAGGAGATAGCCGGGCGTGTCGGCGCAGCGCACAATGGGCTGCCCCTGGGCGCGTCATCCACCGGCAATCAGTTGCCAGCGCGGTCGCACACACCCCCAGTGAGCTGCAGCGCACTGCCCTCGTCGGCACCCTTACTGACGGCGACGTCACCGTTACGTTAGGGCGTCGAACCTCTGCCTGGGGTTGGTCGACTTACTGGCCACATGTTTTACTGCCACCTACAACTAAACTCTCTGGTCTGTCCAAGGTTGGGCAGGCGCGGCTCCGGTTGCGAGACCGAGGGCCGCTTGGGCGGTCATCTGACCGTGGGTGTGGAACGAGTAACGCGGCAATCGCAAACTGAATGGATTTAATTGATGTTCGTTGACAGAATTCGTGGCCGATGGGCGCGCCGGTTCTTTGGTGCGACCATGGCGGCGCTCCTGCTACCCGGCATGATCGGGCTGGTTGGAGGCGGCGCGACTGCGGGGGCGTTCTCGCGTCCTGGTCTGCCAGTCGAGTATCTGATGGTGCCGTCGGCGTCCATGGGCAAGGACATCAAGGTCCAGTTCCAGAGCGGCGGCGCAGGCTCGCCTGCGGTGTACCTGCTCGACGGTCTGCGTGCCCGGGACGACTTCAACGGCTGGGACATCGAGACGGCCGCGTTCGAGTGGTACCTCGACTCCGGCCTGTCGGTCGTCATGCCGGTTGGCGGCCAGTCCAGCTTCTACGCTGACTGGTACTCGCCTGCGCGCAACAACGCCGGCCCTCCTGTGACCTACAAGTGGGAGACCTTCCTGACCTCGGAGCTGCCGGGCTACCTCAACTCGGAGAAGCAGGTCAAGCCGACCGGCAGTGCAGCGGTCGGTCTGTCGATGGCCGGTTCGGCATCGATGATCCTGTCGGTCTACCACCCGCAGCAGTTCGTCTACGCTGCCTCGCTGTCGGGCTTCCTGAACCCGTCCGAGGGTTCGTGGCCCTTCCTGATCAACATGTCGATGGGTGACGCCGGTGGTTTCAAGGCCAACGACATGTGGGGTGCCACGGAAGACCCGAACAGTGGCTGGAAGCGCAACGACCCGATGGTGCAGATTCCGGCACTGGTGGCCAACAACACGCGCCTCTGGGTGTACTGCGGTAACGGCCAGCCCAACGAGCTGGGTGGCGGCGACGTGCCTGCCAAGTTCCTCGAGGGCCTGACGATCCGCACCAACCGGACGTTCCAGGACGAGTACATCGCAGCCGGTGGCAAGAACGGCGTGTTCAACTTCCCGGACGCCGGTACGCACACCTGGGCCTACTGGGGCCAGCAGCTCCAGCAGATGAAGCCCGACCTGCAGCGGGTGCTCGGCTAAGAGCGCTCAACGTCTGAGTTCGACGCCGCTGCTCGGTTCACGCCGAGCAGCGGCGTTGTTCATTTCAGGGGTCACCATCTGATCCCGACGCCGATGGCGGCCAACACGCCGAGCAGCGGCGGCACGCGCAGCAGCAGCGCCAGGGCGCCGACCACCATGACGGTGATGCTGCGCGGACCGTTCGCCGCGGCGTGCGTGATGAGTGACCAGTCGGTGACGACGAGCAGTGCCACGACGGCCAACGCCAACGACCGCAGCATCGCGCGAAACCGGGGCAGATGGATGAGGCGCCGCTTGGCGCGCTCGACGGGGATCACCAGGAACGGTGGAATGGCCACCGCCAGGCAGGCGATCAGGCTGCCCTTGATGCCACCCATGAAGTAGCTCGCGGCGACGAGGTACAGGCCGTTCGGGCCGGGGCTGATGTTGCCGACGGCCAGCGCCGGCAGGACGACGGCGTCCGGCGATACCCCGTTGGCGGCCAGTTGACTCTGCAGCACGGGCAGCGAGCCCAGTCCGCCGAAGCTGAACGTGCTGGCGATCAGGATGATCAGGAACAGATGGCTAAGGGGCATCTGAGTCTTCTTCTGGGGCGTCGCGAGGTACGAAGCACCTCGGGACCAGCAGACCGGCCGCGACGGCCGCGACGAGCAGCAGGAGCGGATTCGGCGCCACCGCGCCAAGGGCGACGTAGCAGAGGAACCCCGCCGGGCCGCGCCAGTGCCGGTCGACGGACAGCGTGTCCTTGAGAAGGAGCAGGGCCAACGCGACCGCGAAACCCGCGGCGAGCGCGGCGATCATCTCCAACGGCCGCTGCGACCACGTTTGGTCGCGCACCGAGACGTAGAGCCGCGCCAGCAAGATGGTGATGGTGACGGATGGCAACAGCATGCCGACGACGGCGGCGACGATGCCGCGCACGCCGTCGACCTTGCGGCCGATCAAGATGGTTTGCGCCAGGATGGTGATGCCCGGCGTGACCCGGCTCAGCACCACGGTCTCGAGGAACTCCTCCTCGGTGAGCCATCTCCTGCGCAGTGCGAGCTCGCGCATCGCGACGATTGTGGCGCTGCCTCCGCCGAACGCCAGTGCGCCGATCCGCAAGAATCCGAGTAGGACGTTGGGCCATTCGTGGCCGGAGCGGCCTTCCCCGGAATCGGAATTCGCTCCGGCCACCGAATGTGCTTCTCTCGTCAGAACTTCCAGCTGCGGTCGGGAGTAGCGACGTCCACTTCGACGCCGTCGAGGTCCTTGAACTTGAAGAACCGCGGCGGCCACTGTTCCTTGTCCTCGCCGTAGATCTCGATGCCGTAGCCCTTGAGGGCCTCCGCGGCGTGTGCGGTGTCCTCGATCTCGACGCCGATGTGGTTGGGGCCCAACGTGCCCTGAGTCCAGTGCGAGGTCTCCACCCGCTCGTCCGGGCACAGCAGCGAGTAGTTGACTTCGCCGTCGGACAGGTCGATGGCCTTGCCCGGGTAGTGGCCGGGGGTGCGGATGTCGCCGAGGCGCTTGAAGCCGAACACCTTCTCGTAGAACTCGGCCGACCGTTCGAGATCGTCCGTGACGATCCCCAGATGGCGGATGCGCATCAATCCTCCTGAAATCTTCTGCTAGTCAGACGGTCTGTCTGCAAAACAGAAGCTAAGTCCGCTCTACGGAACATGTCAAGGGTCATTTGCCGTGCTCAGCCGGATGTACTGGACAAACTTCCACTCTGCCGACAACATTTCTTTCATGCAGACATATCCGGTCTCCGAAGACGGCGCGGAGCCGGCCTACCCGATCACGTCGGTCGACAACGCCCTGCGACTCGTCCGGTTGTTCAACGACCGGGACTCGCTCCGGCTCACCGATGCGTGCAGCTACCTGGGTGTCGCCCACTCGACCGCCCACCGACTGTTGGCCATGCTGATCCACCACGGTTTCGTCCAGCAGGATCCACAGTCGAGGACGTATCGGCCCGGCCCGACGCTCCTGGAGATCGGGTTGGCGGTCGTCGAGCGCAGTGATGTCCGGGTCAAGGCACGCCCACTGCTGGTCGAACTCGTTGAGCGATTCAACGAGACCGTGCATCTGATGACGCTGGAGGGGACGCGGGTGCGCTACGTCGACGCCGCCGAGGGCATCCGTGCCCTGAGGGTCGCCCCTCGCACCGGCAGCCTGCTGCACGCGCACTGCACTTCGGGCGGAAAGGTGCTGCTGGCCGGGCTCTCCGATGACCGCCTGCGGGCGATGTACGCCGATCCGGCCACGCTGGCGCCTCAGACCGAACACTCGCTATCGTCCCTGCCTGCCTTGATGACGGCGCTCGAGGAGGTGCGAGCCAACGGCTATGCGACGAACTTCGAGGAGAGCGAAGAGGGCGTCGGGTCGGTCGCCGTCGCGTTGCGTGATGCGGCGGGCAGCTCGGTGGCCGCCGTCGCCGTCGCCGTGCCAACGGTCAGGTTGAGCCGCGAGAAGCGCGCCGAAATCGCGTCCATTCTGCTGGAGCGCGCCGCGAAACTCAGGTGCTGACGGCCCGAGTGTCTGCTGTCAAGAAACCTTCTGCAGAACCCTTGACGCTGCGTCCGAGGTGAGAGTTACATACGTCACATCGATTCTGTCTGACAGAAATGATGTCTGACTGAAAGAAACTCACAGCCTTGAACGGAGGGCCTGCGAATGCGTCGGCTCGACCTCTTGACCGGCTTGGTGACCACCGTGGTCGGCGCCCTGGCGTTCTGGGACGCCAACGGGCTCGCGATGTTCGGCGACAGTCACGTGCCGGGACCCGGCTTCTTCCCGAAGATCCTCTCCGGCCTGTTGACCGCGCTCGGTCTGACGCTGGCCGGAATGGCGCTACGGGAGCGCGACGAGCCGGCCGCCGACGATGAAGCAGGCACCGACGAGGCGGGCCCCACCCGCGGCGGCCGCGTCCGCGCGTTCGCGGTGCTGGTCGCGTTCGGCGTGATCGCACCGCTGGTCGCGGTCGTCGGATACGTGCCAGCGATGGTGCTGCTGGTACTCGTCGTGCTCTACGGCATCGAGCGTCGCCGCGACTTCCGCAGCTTCGTCGCCGCCCTGCTCATCCCGGTCGCAACGTACATGCTGTTCGCCCACGCCTTCAGCATTCCGCTGCCCAACGGTCCATTGCTCCCTGCGTAACCGCAACTGCACGAAGTCATTTCGAGACCGAGCCCAAGGAAGACATGAATGCACTGGAGAACCTCATCGAGGGTCTTGGTTCGGCGCTGACCCCGCAGAACCTCATGTGGGTACTCATCGGCGTCACTCTCGGCACCGTCGTCGGCATTCTGCCAGGACTCGGCAACCCCGCCGCCGTGCTGGCCGTGCTCTTGCCGCTCACGCTGAAACTGCCACCGACGACCGGCCTGATCATGATGGCCGGCCTCTATCACGGCGCCAAGTTCGCGGGATCGACGACGGCGATCCTGCTCAACATTCCGACCGAAACGTCTTCGGTAGTGCTGTGTTACGACGGCCATCAACTGGCCCGGCAGGGCAGGGCCGGGCCAGCGATGGGCATGTCGGCGATCTCAGGATTCATCGCAAGCACCTTGGGTGTGATCGCGCTGACCTTCCTCGCCCCGATCATCGCGAAGTTCGCCGTGGCCTTCGGTCCACCCGAGTTCGCCGCCCTGATGGTGTTCGGTCTGCTGCTGGTCATCACCGTCACCGGCAAGTCGCCGATCAAGGGCTTCATCTCGATGACCGTCGGCCTGCTGCTGTCCACCGTGGGTGTCGACTTGTTCAGCGGCACACAACGATTCACCTTCGGCAACATCAACCTGTTCGACGGGGTCGAGTTCCTGGTTCTGACGCTTGGGATGTTCGCGGTGGCCGAGGTGCTGGTCAACGTCGAGCAGGTGCGGGGCAAGTCGCTGCTGACCATCCCGAAGGGCATCCGGAACCTGTTGCCCACCATGCAGGACCTCAAGGAGTGCCGCGGCGCCATCGCGCAGGGATCGATCACCGGCTTCCTGGTCGGGTCGGTGCCGGGCGGCGGCTCGACCATCGCTTCGTTCGTGGCCTACACGCTGCAGAAGAACATGTCGCGGCGGCCGGAGAAGTTCGGCAAGGGCGCCATGGAGGGCGTCGCCGCACCCGAGGCCGCCAACAACTCCGAGGTCGGCGGCGCAATGGTGCCGCTGCTTTCGCTGGGATTACCCGGCAGTGCAAGTACGTCGGTCATGCTGGCCGCCCTGCTGCTGTTCGGAATCCAGCCGGGCCCACGGCTGTTCGAGACGAACCCGGAAATAGTCTGGCCAGTGATCGCCAGCCTCTATCTTGGCAACTTCGCGCTCATCGTGCTCAACCTCCCGATGATTCCGATATGGGTGCGGCTGCTCAAGATTCCGTACTGGGTGCTCTATCCGTGCATCCTGGTGCTGTCGGTCGTGGGCGCCTACAGCGTGCGCGGTTCGATGTTCGACATCTACATGCTGATCTTCTTCAGCGCCCTCGGATACGGCTTCCGCAAACTATCCATTCCACCGACACCGCTGCTGATGGCGTTCGTCCTTGGGCCGCAGGCGGAGAACGCGATTCGCCAGTCGCTGATTCTGTCCGACAACGATCTGCTGATCTTCGTCGAGCGGCCGATATCGGCGATCGTCCTCGGCCTCGCGGCCATCGTCGTGGTCCTGGCCATCTACACCAGGCGCAAGCCAGGCGGACGGATGCCGACCAAGAGTGACATCGATCCCGAACCCCTCCTCCCAACCGAACCGCAACCCCGAAAGGTGAACACACAGCCATGAAGACGACGATGAGGTCCCTCGGAGTGGCGGCTGCGACGGTCGCGCTCGTCGCAGGCCTGTCTGCCTGCAATTCGACGAATGCCGCAGGCACGGGTGGCACGCCGAACAACGTGCAGTTCATCGTGGACACCGGACCGGGCGGGGGGAGTGATCTGTTCGCTCGCGAGATCATCAAGATCGCCCGCGACGAGAAGGTCCTGACGGACAACTGGCCCGTGGTGGCCAAACCCGAGGGCGGCGGCCTTGGCGCCATGGCGTTCCTCAAGGGCAAACCCGGTGACAGCAACTTCATTTCGGCGTTCACCTCGAAGTGGATCATTGCCGGACAGGCCACGGCGTCGGCGCCGGCCACGATGGCCGACCTGACCCCGATCGTCATGTTGGCCGACGAAATCCAGGTGATCGCCGCGCCTGCCGACGCGCCGTTCAACACGCTGACCGAGTTCCTCGCAGCCGCCAAGGCCAACCCAGGGGAGATGGTGCAGACCGGAGGCTCACCCAACTCGGTGGACAACCTCGTCGCCCTCGAGATCGAGAAGACGTCGGGCACCAAGTGGAAGTACCTCTCCTTCGATGACGGTGCGCCGCGCATCACCGCGCTGCTGCGTGGTGACGCGCAGATCGACATCGGAGCCCTTCCGGACTTCGCCGATCAGATCGAGGCAGGCAAGCTCAAGCTCATCGGGGTGTTCGCCGACAAGCGCATCGATGGCTTCCCGAACGTCCCGACGATCGCCGAGCAGAAGGTCGACCTCGGCGAGTTCCCCGATCACCTTCAGTTCCGGGGCATCGCAGGCCCACCGAAGATGGCGCCCGAAGCCGTGAAGTTCTACCAGGACTTCTTCTCCAAGGTCACCGCAACCGACGGCTGGAAGCAGTATCTGAAGAGCGAAGGCCTGGTCCCGGAGTTCGTCACGGGGGACGAACTGACCACGCAGATCAGGGAGTTCAGCGACGCCACCAAGCCACTCGTCGCGGGAATGGTCAAGAACCCGTGACCGAACTACGCGAAAACCCCACCAAGACACGGTCGTTGGCCGACTTCGCCGCATCGCTGACCGTTCCGGGTCCGCCCCCCGACGTGGTGCATCGAGCGAAGCGCTCAGTGGTGGACTGGTTGGCCGCGGTGCTCGCCGGCTCGACGGAGCCGGCGTCGGCCAAGTTGCGCGACGTGATCGCCTCGGTCTCATCGGAGCCGGTGGCCACGATCGTCGGATCCAGCCAACGCACCAGCGGCCCCTTCGCGGCGCTGGCGAACGGATACGCTGCCCACGCGCTGGACTTCGACGACGTGTACAACCCGTCGGAGACCACGGTGCACCTGGGGGCGTGCGTCTGGCCGACGGTGATGGCGATCGCCGAGATGCGCCGCATGACGGGCGCACAGGCGCTGGCGAGCTATCTGGCCGGGTTCGAGGTGGGCGCTCGCGTCGCAAGGGCGGCGGGCATCACGCACTTCGAGAGCGCCTGGCAGGTGACCGGCACGGCGGGCCACCTGGCGTCGGCGGCGGCCGGCGCGCGCGCCGTCGGGTTGTCGGGGGCG
>Ga0137412_10003589_pt1 | contig 12376 bp, 11 predicted proteins | sample CZODoug2_1_16fun_FD_122160 | JGI IMG/M metagenome (GOLD analysis project Ga0137412, IMG submission 122160) | Vadose zone soil fungal communities from Angelo Coast Range Reserve, California, USA - CZODoug2_1_16fungal (Hybrid Assembly) | ecosystem: Environmental > Terrestrial > Soil > Vadose zone...
TCCGACGTCATCATGCCCGGGATGAACGGCGTCGAGCTCGCCAGCATCGTTCGCGAGCGCTATCCCGGCCTGCCGGTCGTGCTGACCAGCGGTTACAGCAATGTGCTGGCCGAGAACGCCCATCGCGGCTTCGAGCTGATTCAGAAGCCCTATTCGGTCGAGCAGTTGTCGCGCATCCTGCGCAAGGCCATGGTGGAGAAGACGCCCGCGGTTCGATGAACCTCCAAGCGCTGGCTGGACTGGTGGTGGCCATGGCCGGCTACAGCGCCGCCTTCCTCACGCTCGGCGCGGTGGCGGCGGCAGGCGTCGCCGTCTGCCGGTTCGCGCTGCCGGAGACCGGCCGGCGCTCCGCTCCCGGCGCGACTCCAAGGAAGCAGACAGCGCCGCTGGCTTCCGGTATCGCTGCCGAATAGCCAATCGCGTTGACCTTTGGAGACCGACCTGACGATGCCGCCGCACGAAATTATCCTGGCCTGGAGCATCATCATTCTGGCCAATGCGGGCGTCATCATCAGGCCCTTTGGTCTCCCCGAAGCGATCTGGGCCGTAGCGGGCGCCGTGGCGCTGGTGCTGCTCGGGCTGCTCCCCACAGCCGACGCGCTCGCCGGCATGCACAAGGGCGTCGACGTCTACCTGTTTCTCACCGGCATGATGCTGATCGCCGAGCTTGCGCAGCGCGAGGGGCTGTTCGACTATCTCGCGGCACTCGCGGTCGAGCACGCGCGCGGCTCGCCGCAGCGGCTGTTCCTGCTGGTCTACGCTGTCGGCATCCTGGTCACCGTGGTGTTGTCCAACGATGCGACCGCGATCGTGCTGACACCAGCGGTGTATGCCGCGACCCGCGCCGCGGGTGCGGCGCCCCTGCCCTATCTGTTCGTCTGCGCCTTCATCGCCAACGCCGCGAGTTTCGTGCTGCCGATCTCCAACCCCGCCAATCTCGTGGTGTTCGGCGAACACATGCCGCATCTCGCCGGCTGGCTGCGCCAGTTCACGCTGCCGTCGATTGCCTCCATCGTCGTGACCTACGCGGTGCTCCGCCTGACGCAACGACGCGCGCTCAATGAGGAACGGATCGCAAGCCGCGTACTGGTGCCGCCCGCGCTCAGCCATGGCGGCAAACTCACCGCCATCGGCATCGGCGCCATGGCGATCGTTCTGATCGCGGCCTCCGCGCTTGATCTGCAACTCGGCCTGCCGACCTTCATCTGCGGACTGGTCACGGCGGCTGCGGTGCTGGCGCTCAGCCGGCAGTCGCCATGGCCGGTCGTGAAGCGGATTTCCTGGAGCGTGATTCCGCTGGTGGCTGGATTGTTCGTGATGGTGGAGGCGCTGGTCCGGATCGGCGCGATCGGCCAAGTCAGCGCCGCGCTTCACGATATGGTCTCGCAATCCCCGACTGGCGCCGCGTGGAGCACCGGCCTGATCACGGCGGTGGCCGACAACATCGCCAACAATCTTCCGGTCGGGCTGGTGGCCGGTTCCGTTGCGGCCGCCGACCATCTTCCGCAGCAGGTCATCAGCGCGATGCTGATCGGCGTCGACCTCGGACCCAATCTTTCCGTCACGGGTTCGCTTGCGACGATCCTTTGGCTGGTGGCGCTGCGCCGGGAGAAGATCGACGTCAGCTTCTGGCGCTTCCTGCGGATCGGCGCCTTGGTGACGCCGCCGGCGCTGCTCGCGGCGCTCGCGGCCGCCATATGGTAATGTGATAGGCCCCGAGTTTGGAAAAGTTTAGAACCAAAGTATAGACCCAAATCGGCCACGATCGGACGTATGGAACCATCCTGGGCGGCCTCTGTTCTCACCCACTGATCCCAAATAGGATACCGTCAACCGGGGACTTCGTTTGTCTTCAGCGGCTCTAAATGTTCATCGTACGCCTGCCCCGGGGGATCGCTAGATACCCATGACAGATACGATCGACCGATCGCTTCAATCGTCGCTCCAATCGTCGCTTCAATTCCTGGCCGGCGGCGGCAAGGTCGGCGCGCTGATGCGCTCCCATGACTGGGCCACCTCGCCGCTCGGCGATCCCTCGACATGGCCGCAATCGCTGCGGTCGGTGGTCGGGCTCCTGCTCGAATCCCGCTTTCCCATGTTCGTCGCGTGGGGCAAGGAGCTTGGTTTCCTCTACAACGACGCCTATGCGGACATTCTCGGCGAGAAACATCCGCGCGCGCTCGGCCGCCGCTTCGCCGACATCTGGTCCGAGATATGGCCTGACATCAGTCCGCTGATCGCCTCCGCGATGGCGGGAGAAGCCACCTACCGCGAAGACCTGCCGCTGATCATGAACCGGCGCGGTTTCGACGAGCAGACCTGGTTCACCTTCTCCTATTCGCCGGTGCGCGACGAAGACGGCGCGGTCGCCGGCATGTTCTGCGCGGTCGCCGAGACGACGCAGAAGGTCGTCGCGGAAATGGCGCTGCGAAACAGCGAGGAAGCCCTGCGCATCCTCAACACGACGCTGGAAGCCCGCGTCGCCGATACGCTGGCCGAACGACAAGTGCTCGCCGACATCGTCGAGGGCACCGACATCATCGTGATCGTCGCCGATCTGAACTATCGACTGCTCGGCATCAACAAAGCGGGCCAGAGCGCGTTCGAGCAAGTCTACGGCGTTCGCCCGGAGATCGGCGACAACCTGCTCTCGCTGGTATCGGACAAGCCCAATCACCTCGCCCAGATCAAGGCTTATTGGGATCGCGCATTGGCGGGCGAGCAATTCACCGAGATCGACGAGTTCGGCGACGAGAGCCTGGCGCGGCGCGCCTTCGAGGTGCGCTTCAGCCCTCTGTTCGGATCCGACGGCCGGCAGATCGGCGCCTATCAGTTCGTCCAGGATGTCACCGAGCGGTTACGCGAACAGGAGCGGCTGAAGCAGGCCGAGGAAGCGTTGCGGCGGGCGCAGAAGCTGGAATCGCTCGGCCAGCTCACCGGCGGGGTGGCGCATGATTTCAACAACCTTCTGGCGGTCATGTCCGGCGGCGTTCAATTGCTGGAACGCCGGATCGAGGCCGCGCAGCGCGAACGCGTCATCGCCGGAATGCGACAGGCCGTCAAACGGGGCGCCGCGCTGACCCGTCATTTGCTGTCGTTCTCGCGGCAGCGGCCGATCAATCCGGAAGCCATCGACGTGGCCAGGCAGATCGACGGCATACGGGAGATTCTCGCCAGTTCGCTGCGCGGCGATATCCAGGTCGACATCCAATGTGACGGCAAGCTCTGGCCCGTCGAGGTCGACACCGGGGAGTTCGAACTTGCCCTGATCAATCTCTGCGTCAACGCGCGCGACGCCATCTCAGGCAAGGGCACGATCAGCATCGCCGCGTGCAACCATGGCGGATTTTCGCTCGGCGGCCTCAGTGGGGATTTTGTCGAACTCGCCGTCGCCGACAACGGGACAGGCATTCCCGAAGACCTGCTGGCGCGCGTGTTCGACCCCTTCTTCACCACCAAGGAAGTCGGCAAGGGATCGGGCCTCGGGCTCGCCCAGGTCTACGGTTTCGTCAAGCAATCCGGCGGCCATGTCGATATCCAAAGCGAGCTCGGCCACGGCACCCATGTTCGCCTGTTCCTGCCCCGCACCGACAAGGCGCCGGGTGACGTCCACCCGCAAGGCGACATGTTCGTGCCCAGCGTCGGCCGGCCGTTCGAGGGCCAGGTCCTGCTGGTCGAGGACGATGATGAGGTGGCGGCGCTCGTGGCCGAGATGCTGAAATCGATCGGCTTCGCCGTCACCCGCGTCACCGGCGCTGCGGCCGCCCTGGGTGCGCTCGCCAACGGGCGTCCGGTCAGCCTGGTATTCTCCGACATCATGATGCCGGGCGGCATGAGCGGGGTCGAGCTGGCGCGCGAAATCCGCCTCCGTCGCCCGACGCTGCCGGTCCTGCTCACGACCGGCTATCAGGAGGCCGCGGCAGGGGCCGCCAAGGATGGCGTTGGCGTGCTGCTGAAACCCTACTCGATGGAGGAGCTCGCGAGCGCGATCGGCTCCCAGCTCAACGCGGCAAAGCCCTGACCTCGAAGCCCTGACCTCGAAGCTCTGACCTCCCCCGCCCGCGACCGGCCCACTTGCGGTTGTAACAAATCTGTCACATGACAAAACTAGACATTGGCTACAGTTCATCCGTTGCGAATCCATATCTCGGGGGAGATTTTCATGCGCCGCGCACTCGTACTGCTTTCGGCAAGTTTTTTCACATTGGCCGCAGGCGCAGCTTCCGCAGATAACGCCACGCCCCACAATCTGATCCTGTTCGTGCCGGATGGGTTGCGCGCGCTGAAGGTGACACCCGAGAGCGCGCCCGCGATGGCCGAGATCCGCGACAAGGGCGTCAACTTCAAGAACCCGCATTCGGTCTTTCCGACCTTCACGATGGCCAATAGCTCGGCAATGGCGACCGGCCATTTCCTCGGCGACAGCGGCACCTTCAGCAACACGATCTATACCGGCTTCAGCTCGGTGCCGGCCGGCGACACCGTCGTCCCCTTCCTGGAAAATGACGCGGTGCTCGGCGACGTCGACGAGCATTTCAACGGCAACTACCTCAACGAAGAGACCATCCTGAAGATGGCGCGAGCGCGCGGCTTCTCGACCGCGGCGATCGGCAAGGTCGGCCCGACCCTGCTGTTCGACCATGAGGACCGCCTGGACAAGCCCGGCCTGCATTCGATCGTGGTCGACGACGCCACCGGCGCCAAGAACGGCTTTCCACTCTCCGACGAGATGAAGGACGCGCTGACCAAGGCGGGACTTGCGCTCGCGGCGCCCTCACGCGGCGACAACGGCAAGGCCGGCGACGCCAAGACGCCCGGCACGACATCAGCCAATACCGCGCAGCAGGCCTACTTCGCCGACGTCGCCAGCAAGGTCGTGCTGCCGATGCTGAAAGCGCGCAACAAGCCCTTCGTGCTGGTGTTCTGGTCGCGCGATCCGGACGGCACCCAGCATAATCAGGGCGACAGCCTCAACACGGTGACGCCCGGCATCAATGGGCCGTCGACGATGGCCAGTATCAAGAACGCCGACAACAATCTCGCGCAGTTGCGCAAGACGCTCGACGAGCTTGGGCTTGCCGCCAGCACCAACATCATCGTCTCGGCCGATCATGGCTTCTCGACGATCTCCAAGGAAAGCAAGACCAGCCCCTCGGCCAAGGCCAGCTACGGCGACACGCCGAAGGATTTCCTGCCGATGGGCTTCGTCGCGCTCGACCTCGCCAAGGCGCTGGACCTGCCGCTGTTCGATCCCAACGACAAGAACGCAGCCGTGGGCACTAACGCCCATCCGAAGGCCGGCAATGGCGTGCTCGGCAAGGACCCCACCAAGCCCGACCTGGTGGTGGCGACCAATGGCGGATCGGACCTGATCTATCTGCCGAACAAGGACAAGAAGCTTGCCGATCGGGCGATCAAGGCGCTGCTGGAACAGGACTATGTCAGCGGACTCTTTGTCGACGATGCGCTCGGCAAATTTGCCGGCACTTTGCCGATGTCCCAGATCAACCTGAAGGGCAAGGCTGCGACGCCGACCCCGTCGATCGTGGTGAACTTCCGTTCCTATGTGGCCGGCTGCGAAGAGCCGACCAATTGCTCGGTCGAGGTCGCCGACACCGTGCTGCGGCAGGGCCAGGGCATGCATGGCAGTTTCGGCCGCGGCGACACCATGAACTTCATGGCGGCGATCGGCCCCGACTTCAAGGCCGGCTATGCCGACGCCCTCCCCGTCAGCAACGCCGACGTCGGCATCACCATCACTCAGCTCATGGGGCTTCATGCCGCAGCCGCGGGCGGACTACTCGGCCGGGTGATGTCGGAGGCGCTGCCCAACGGCGTCACGCCAAAGGCCGCGGACGGCAAGATCGTCTCCAAGCCGTCCGCCAACGGCCTCAAGACCATCCTCAGATATCAGCGCGTGCTGTCGCAGCGTTATTTCGACGCCGCGGGCTTCGAAGGGCGGACCGTCGGCCTCGATGCGGACGGCCCGAAACAGAAAACGGCGGGGAAATAACCCCGCCGCTTCGGCCTATCCTTCGATTGTTTGAGCGTGAACTTCCCTAAAGATCACGCTCAGACAAGAATCTTACATCCCGATGTCGAACACGTTCGGCAATTGACCGAGCGGCAGCGCGGCCACGCCGACGACGGTCGCGACCATCGCCATCAGGGTGCGATTGATGCAACGCTTGCCGCGCATCTGGCTCGCAATCCATTGCAAGACTTCGGTGTCGACGCCTTTGGCCTTCATCGGTGCCCAGCTCTCGATGTCGGTGTCGGGCGACAGCGCTATGTTGCGCGGCGGCACCGGCAGGCCGGACTCGGAAGCGGCATGGTGAGCGATCGCCTTGGCCAGCAGATCGTCGAAACGGCCATCATCGGTCCGCTCGGCGGCCGCGTCGCTGATCTCGAACAAGGCTTCGGCCTCGGCGCGGCTGACGGGCTGATCGGCGACCGCGCTGGCGGTCAGGATGCGCGCGCACCAGGCGGCGTCATCGGCGTCAAGCTCGCGGGAAAAATGCACACGGCCCTTGGTGGTGGGGCCTTCGCCGGTGATGACGCCGTCGCGCACGATGGTCAGCGCATGGGCGGCGGATTCCCGGCAGGATGGTTCCAGGGCGCCGATTGATTCAACGCCATTGGTTGTAGAGGCAGTCATAGTTCCACTTCTCGGTTCTTGGTCTGGTTCAGCATGGCCACCCGGACGTGAATGGGTGGTTAACGATTTGAAACCCGCATTGCGAGTTTTTGAGATGAGTGCCAATTGGCCACATTTATTCCGGTTGATTTCCAATCGGTTCCGATTCGAGCTCCGCTCCCCGGCCAGCCGGGTGGGGATTAAAATGCTGCGACTGCACAATCAAGACTTTTGGCCAGGGCCGGGGTGCGTTTTATAATCACGGTGATTTTTTCGTCGCAGTGACCCGGCTCACAAAGAGATGCTACGCGCCGCCCGCGAAAGGGAACAATTTGCCCTTTTGCGGGCCAACCGTTCACTTAAGGTGCTCGCTCTCTTATACTAGATTTCGCCGAAAATTTTCCTGTAACTTGAACGACATGAGGACTTCACATGGCACTCCAGATTGGCGCTGTGGCCCCGGATTTCGAGGCCGAAACCACCGAGGGCAAGATCAAGTTCCACGACTGGATCGGAAGCTCCTGGGCGCTGTTGTTCTCGCATCCGAAGGATTTCACGCCGGTCTGCACCACGGAACTCGGCGCACTGGCGAAGTTGAAGCCGGAATTCGACAAGCGCGGCGTCAAGCTGATGGGATTGAGCGTCGATGCGGTCGATCGCCACGCGAAATGGTCCGAGGATATCAAGGAAACGCAGGGCGCGGCACCGAACTATCCGATGATTGGCGACACCGATTACAACGTCTCGAAACTCTACGACATGCTGCCCGCCTCGACCTCCGGCGACCCCACCATCCGCACCGCCGCCGACAACCAGACGGTCCGTAACGTCTTCGTCATCGGTCCCGACAAGAAGATTAAGCTCGTGATGGTCTACCCCATGACCACCGGGCGCAACTTTCAGGAAATACTCCGTTCGATCGACTCCCTGCAGATGACCGCGAAGCACCGCGTCGCGACGCCGGCCGACTGGAAACAGGGCGAGGACGTCATCATCGCCGGTTCCGTCAGCGACGACGAGGCCAAGACGATCTATCCGGACGGCTGGAAGTCGCCGAAGCCCTATATCCGGATCGTGCCGCAACCGAAATAACCCGGCCCGTGCCATTCCGGGGTGCGCATCGGCGTCGCCCCGGAATGACGGACATTAGCCGCGTGGCAGCAGCCAATTCGTAATCAGGAGCCCGGCGGTCGCCGAGATCGCAGTGACGATCACGCCCCACGACATGTCGACGGCCACCACCGTCCAGCTCCAATGCTTGAGCATCGCCATCGACGTCAGTTCGAAGGTCGCATAACAAAACAGTCCGAACAGCGCCCCGTAGAACGCCGTGGATGGCCAGGTTGCGGCCGCCGAGCCGTTCACGAAAACCACGATGCCGGCGATGTAGATCAGATAGAACAGGATCGCCGGCGCGACCCTGACCTCGCCCAGCATGTCGCCGACTTCCAAGACGAACAGGCCCTTGGCGAGCACGCCGAGAAACAGCAAGTCCAGCGGCAACAGCACGATCATCGTCGCGAGATAGAGCACGGCATATCGATTCACGAAAACTCCTTGCGCTCATCGCCACGAGACCGACGATCGCTGACCACCAGGAGATGATACGAACCGGAAGCCCGGAAAGTTTCGCGACAGGACCGCTCCCCGGGGACGGCCGATCAGGCCGCCCGCATGCCGTCGAGGAACTTGTCGACCTCGGCCTTGAGCCGGAGGCTTTCGGCCGACAGCGCCTTTGCCGAGGTAAACATGCGGTTGGAGCTTTCGCCGGTCTCCTCGGCGCCGCGCGCGGCGTTGCGAATGTCCGAGACCACATCGGCCGTGCCGCTCGCCGCCGAGCGGACGCTCTGCGCGATGTTTTGCGTGGCCGAGCGCTGCTGCTCGACCGCGCCCGAAATCGACGTCGCGATACCACTGATGCGCTCGATGGTCTGGCCGATCGCCTTGATCGCAGCAACGGACTCTCGCGTCGCAAGCTGCATGTTGGCGATCTGGCTGCCGATCTCCTCGGTCGCTTTCGCGGTCTGTCCTGCGAGCGTCTTGACCTCCTGTGCCACTACCGCGAAGCCGCGGCCGGCCTCTCCGGCGCGCGCGGCCTCGATGGTGGCGTTCAACGCCAGGAGATTGGTCTGTTCCGCGATCGAGGTGATGAGCTTCACGACGTCGCCGATCCGGGCGCCGGCTTCCGACAATTCGTTGATGCGCTGATCGGTCGCGGCGGCCTGTTGCACCGCTTCGGCCGCGATCCCGTTGGATTCCTGCACGCGGCGGCTGATGTCGGCGATCGAATGGGACAGCTCGTCGGAGGCCGTGGCGGCGGAGCGGACATGCTCGGACGCCGTCTCGGATGCGCCGGCGGATCGCCCCGAGAGCTCCGCGGTCGTGTGCGCGGTCTGGGTGAGCTGGCGGGCGACGCCCTCGAATTCACCGGAGGAAGCGAGCACCTTGTCGATGATGCCGCCGACGCTGGCCTGAAACCCCTCGACGAAACGGCGCAATTCAGTCCTGCGCTGCTCGGCCGCGGCCACCGCGTCGGCCGCCTGTTCATCGCGAAGGCGGCGGCGCTCGAACGCATTATTCTTGAAGACCGCGACGGTCCGCGCGATGTCACCGATTTCATCGCCCCGGTCGTCGCAGACGATCGCGACATCGCTCCTGCCATCAGCGATCGCCGTCAGCGTCTCGGTGACCGACGCCAAGGGCTTGGTGACGCGGCGGACGACCAGCATGGTCAGGGCCAGAACCACCAGCGCCGCGAACGCCGCGACGATCATCATGGTCTGCATCACTTCCGCCAGCATGGCGTCGAGCTGCGCCGTCAGGATTCCGACATAGAGAATGCCGATCACCTTTCCGCTGCCATTGGAGACCGGGAAATAGGCTGTCATGAACGACTTGCCGAACAGGACGGCCGGCCCCTGATAGGCCTCGCCGCGGCGGAGCACCGCCTGCGCCGGATGGTCCGCGGCAAGCTGGGTCCCGACGGCGCGCTCGCCGTTCTCCTTTTTGACATTGGTGGAGCGGCGGACGAACTGGCTGCTGGCGTCGTCAAACACAAACAGCGTCGCATTGCCGCCGACATAGGACACCGCGCGATCGACGATGGCGTGATCCTTCAACTCCGGGATCTGCGGAATCTCGATGCGGCTGACGGAGCCGTCCTTCAAGGTGACCTTGGCGTCCTTGAAGGTTTCGGCAAAGGCCAACGCGAGTGTGCGCAGATTGGCGTCGATGTCGCGGCGGGCGCGCTCGGCGAAATCCGACGTCAGCGACCAGTAGGCGGCTCCGACCACCAGTGCGGTGTTCACCGCGATGACCAGCGCGGCGCAAATCAGGGCCTTGGTGCCCAGCTTGAGGGAGGGCAGGAACTTCTTGACCGGCGCCGACGTCATCATACCAACCCCATGAGAGCACGATCCGGAAAAGCCGGGACTGGCTTTTACGGAAAAGGATCATGCTCAGACAATCCGCTGGAACGCGATGGCCCTCCCGAAACCACCGCGCTCGCACTGCTCAGATTTGGCTGCTTAACTTTACGACCGCATTAACCGGGAACACCGGATAATTACGGAGACGAACCCAGGGTGGCGCTGCGTGCAGGGCGATCCGCCTCGGCCCTGCACGCCCTGAAATCGCTGTCGCCGGTGCCAGGCATCAAGAGCGAACCGCTGGAAAGTCGGCGTCTCTAACCGGATCATCCTGACTGGCCCCCCGGCCTGTGCGAGACCTGGACGCCGGGCGAGACGGCAGCCCAGGCGCGGCTCAAACGCTTTCTGCGGCGATGGTGCCGGAACTGGCGCGCCTGCCGCAGCCCTTGATCCGCCGGCCCTGGAGCGCTGCTCCCCCTCGAGCTGAGAGGCGCGGACGTGGAACTCGGTCCTCCGATCCCTAACCGATCGTCGACCACAGGCTCGCCCGCGAGCGCGTGCTGGCGGCCCATGCGAGGCTGCGGAAAGCTTGAATCAGAGGGCTTCTCTTTGACAGCCTCTAGAATCCCGCTATCGTCATCGCATCGTCAAACACTGGGGGTGCAACATGGACGACGACAAACCGATCATCGAACAAGCCACCGACGTTCTCAGCGGCGCCGCGGAAGCGACCACCGAGGCGGCCAAGACTGCTGTCAAGAAGGTCCGGAAGGCGGCCAAGAAAGTCGCGAAAAAAGTAACGAAGAAGAAGGCGGCCAAGAAGGCAACCAAGAAAGCGGCGAAGGCTCCGAAGGCCAAGAAGGCCGCAGCCAAGAAATACGGCAAGAAGGCCGCCAAGAAGGCTGCAAAAAAAGCGCCGAAGAAGAAAAAGAAGGCCAAGAAATCCAAACGCTAAATCCGAGCGCTGATCGCCCGCACAGCAACGCGATCGATCCAACCGAAGCCTCCGGGCCAACGCCCCGGGGGCTTTTGTTCGAGCTCTCGCGGCCACTCCGACGTGCGGGCGCTCGGAGAAGAGATCGACGACAAGTCGATCCTCGGCGTGGCGACGCCTGGGATCGTGCCCCGGATGCGGTGCAGCGCGCCGCCCTTTGCGGCGTGGTGCGCCGCTAAGCCGGGGTCCATGCCCGCGTTTGGGGTTCGCAGCTTCGTTCGCCACTCTGGGTCCCGGCTCTGCGGAGCAGCGTTTCACGCCGCACCGCGTCCGGGAAACGGCACCCGCAGGGCACCGGCGGCCGCCTCAAAAATCCTCCGGACAGGGATCGACGATCCGCCAGAGATCCATGCCGTTCTTGATCTTCTTCATCTCGGTGGTAAGCCCGCCATTCCGGCGGATCCAGTCCTTCACCGTGTCAGGGTAAAAGGACATCAGGTCGGAGGTCCCTTCGAGGCTGGTGACCTTGATGCCGAAGGTGAACGCCTTGTCGTAATAGGCCTGATGGAAGCCGAGGCTCGCACGCGGGGTCACGCAGATCTTGTTCATCGGCACGATGCCGAACACCAGGGTGCAGGCCGAATTGCAGATGCCGTCAATGATGACGCGCTCGTGGTTGTCGCGGATGCGCTTGTATTTGGCCTTGTATTCCTCGACATAGCCGCCGTGATCACGGGTAATATGCAGGTCGGCCCTGGCCGGCGCCGCGGCCAGAGCGGATAGCAACAGCAGGGCGAGAGGCGTGATGCGCATGGGGGAAACGGAAGCCCGGTGGCCTTTCGTGATACGGCAGGCCGACAAAATCGCCCGGCCGCCGCAATGTCGCTTCACTGTATTGGGAATTCGTTAAGCATGCCGAAAAGGCCAAAAATGGGGCGCCGGGTCAAGCTTTGGTCCACATTTCGAAGCAGTTTCGGCTATAGTGACGCGCGGATCGGCTGGCGCGGGATGGACTTAGCGGGACTTTCGGAGAATCGAGATGAATAATCTAAAGCTTTTCGCGGCCGCCGTTATGGTGTCCATGGTCGCCGTCGCGCCACAGGTCGCGGAAGCCAGAATCCACCACCATCGGCACCACACCAGCGCGGACGGTAACCTCTACCGGCTGCCCTACCCGATCAGCTATCTGCACAATTACGGACCCGGCTACGAGCCCGGCGCGTTCGCCTATTATGACGGCCCTTCGAACAACCACTGCTACCAGGGCTCGGCCACCTATATCGGCCAGGACCGCCGACTGTATCCCTGCTTCTGAGGTCGCGGTAGAACTCGCGGGCGGTCTCTGCTATTCGACCCCCACGCGCTCGTAGCTCAGCTGGATAGAGCATCGGATTTCGATTCCGAGGGTCGGGAGTTCGAATCTCTCCGAGCGCGCCA
>Ga0137412_10003590_pt1 | contig 12375 bp, 14 predicted proteins | sample CZODoug2_1_16fun_FD_122160 | JGI IMG/M metagenome (GOLD analysis project Ga0137412, IMG submission 122160) | Vadose zone soil fungal communities from Angelo Coast Range Reserve, California, USA - CZODoug2_1_16fungal (Hybrid Assembly) | ecosystem: Environmental > Terrestrial > Soil > Vadose zone...
GACTCACCGAGCTGATCGCCGGCGCGCCCGGTAAGCCACCCGCACCCGAACGGATCTGGGTGGTGCTCACCGATGCGCTCGACGGCGGCTGGGGGCTGTGGGGGCGCGCGCATACCAACGTCGACCTGGTGGCCGCGGCGCGGCGTGAGCTGGCTCAAGCTGTGCAAACCTCCCCGGCCGGGGAGGCACCGACGAATGAATAGTGCGCAGCCTACGGTTCGGTTCGGCCGCGACGGTGCGTTGGGGACGGTAACGCTGGCCAGCCCGCCGCTGAATCTAATTGGCCGGCAGCTGATTTCCGATCTGCTGGCAGCACTCGACCAGGTCGAAGCCGCGGAGGGGCTGCGGGCATTGGTGCTGCGCGGCGAGGGCAAGGTATTCAGTGCCGGGGCGGATGTCGCCCTGTTTGCGGGCATGACCGCGCACCAGCTGCGTCCGCTGATCGGCTCGTTCCTGGATCTGGGGCATCGCATCGAGCGGCTGCCGTTCCCGACGCTGGCCGTGGTCCACGGGACGTGCATGGCAGGCGGTTTCGAGCTGGCGCTGTTCTGCGACCTGATCTGGGCGGCCGAAGGCACCATGCTGGGTCTGCCCGAGACCCGGCTGGGCATCGTTCCGCTTGCCGGCGGCATCGAGCGGATCGCCACGCGAGCGGGCCTCGGACGTGCTCGCTCGGTGGCGCTGGGCGCGGAGTTGCATACCGCGGAGGAGTTCGCGGCGTGGGGAGTGATCGATCGCGTGCTTGCCACCGATGAGTTGCAAAGCGCTGCACAGGAATTCGCTAGCAGGCTGGCCGCCGGACCGACGCGCGCGTTCGCGGTGGTCAAGGAACTCACCCGCGCCTACACCGCCGGCGCCGTCGCAGGTGCCGACGCGCTGTTGGCCGATGCCGCGGTCGGCCTGTTCGACACCGAGGACGCTCGCGGCGGGATCAGCAGCTTTTTGACGTCGGGTCCCGGGCATGCGACGTTCGCCGGCCGCTGACTCGCTGCGGTGCGTCGTGGGCGGCGGGCGCGTTCATTAGACGGCATCGGGCAGGGCGAGCTTGGCGTGCACAGAAGCGACCGCGGCTGCTCCTTCGCCCATCGCCGCGGCCACGCGCTTCATCGAACCGAGCCGGACGTCGCCCGCGGCGAACACGCCTGGAACAGAGGTCTCGAAGGGTAGGGGCCTGCGCCGCAGCGTGTCCCAGCGCGGTCCGAGGTCATGGTCGAGCTGGGTATCGGTGCGAATGAAGCCTGCTTTATCGGTGGCGATGTTCGGCAGCCACATCGTGTCGGGCAGCGCACCGATGAAGCAAAACAGCCCCGCGCTGGTCAGCGTGGTGGTCGCGCCGTCGGGCCGGTGGGTAATGGTGACCGATTCCAGGCGCTCGGTGCCGTCTACGGCGGTGACTTCGGTGTGGGTAGCGACGGTGATGGCGGGATGGCTGACGATGCGGTCCACGAGGTAGGCCGACATGTTGGTGTGGATGCTCTCTCCGCGCAGGATCAGGGAGACATGCGCGCAGCGGTCGGCGAGGAACAATGCTGCCTGTCCCGCCGAGTTCGCCCCGCCAATGACCGCGACTGGGGACTGCGCGCAGCGGCGCGCTTCCAATTCCGTGGCGGCGTAATAGATCCCGCGGCCTTCGAATTCGGTCCAGCGGGGGAGTGGCAGTCTCTTGTAGCGGGCGCCGGTGGCGATGATGACGGCGCGCCCGGTGATGTGTGATTTGTCGTCGAGGGTCAGTTGGATTGAGCGGTCGGGCAGCGTTTCGAGATCCACCACCCGGTAGGGCGCGTACATCTGCGCACCGAATTTCAGGGCTTGGATCGCTGTCCGGCGAATGAGTTCGGCGCCGCTGATCCCGCGGGGAAACCCCGGATAGTTTTCGATCCGTGAGCTGGCGCCGGCTTGTCCACCGGGAGCGACGGAGTCGAGCATGATGGTGTGCAGGCCCTCCGAGGCGCCATAGACCGTCGCAGCCAAACCGGCTGGCCCCCCGCCGATTACGACGAGATCGGTCGCTTCGGTCGCGGTATCCGACCTCGCCAGGCCTATGCGCTGGGCCAGCTGTGTCGGGTCGGCGTTGAGCAGGACCCCGTCGGGCAACAGCACTGCCGGCAGGTCTCCCGGTTGCAGGTCCAGGCTTGTGAGCATTGCCGTGCCGCGCGGCGAGTCCGCGTCTGTCCATCTGTGTGGCAGGTCCATTCGCTCGGCGTAGACCTGCAGCGTCAACGCCGGGGCCGAATTGCGATGGTCGATAATCTCGACGGTGTCGGCGAGCGCGGTCTTCAGCAGCTCGCGCCGGCTATACGATGCGGTCAGGATGATGTCAGAGAGCTCGGCATCCTGCGCCATGAGTTGCCGAAACGACTGCGGTCCAATGCGATAGATCGTCCCGGGCTCTCGAGCGCAAGCCGTGATGAACATGCGCTCTCCGGTGAACAGGCTCAGTTCACCGAGGAAATCTCCGGGTCCCATCTCGGCGATCCGAACGGGTGCCTGATCGGAGATGGCGTCGCAGAGCAAGTCCACTCGACCTGATTCGATGACGATGAGGTCGTAGCGGTCATCGCCCGGTTGATACAGCAGGTCGCCCGCGGCGAGTGTCTCGAGCGACCCGTATCCGCGCAGGCGGACCATCAGCGCCTGGCTCAGCGCGGGCCGGCGATCGGCCGAACCCTGCCCCGCTACAGCGTGTGCGTCGTCGTCTTGGGGCCGCGACGCTGTCATGCCGTCATCCGAGCGTGGGTGGCGAGGTGGCATCGGGATCGCCCTTGTCCGTTCAGCGGTGGTTGCGGATGAACGTTGCTTGACATCGAAGATGTTAGGTCGCGAGGTGGCGATCCGTCACCTATCCAGGTGACCGGGCTCGGGTTGGCTCGGCGAAGTGTGATGCCGGCCATGTCGATCGCGGCGAGTAGGGGTTCTGCAGCCCGCTGGTAGCGGGCCGCCGCCATCAGCGCCGAGGTGCTCACCTAAACGCATGATTGATCGCCGACAGGCAGCACGACATGCTAAGTGCCGCACGAATAATGCCTGTCGGCGTCCGGCTGTGCGCAGCCACCTCGTCGGGACGGACTACCACGCGGGCCAATCCGCATCAGCTCGTACTGGATGCGGCTGCTGAGGCCGACGTTGATACCTCTAGACCTGATGAAGGGAGCCAAGTTGGAACCGCAAGTGGCGGAGACCGAATTTACGTGCAAGCTCATCACGATCCGCTCCAAAAAGTCGTTTGCCGAAGTCACGGATGCACTGGAAAGCCTCTTCAAGATGGTTGATCTGCAAAGGTTGGCTGACATGACTGCGGCGGGTGACCAAGCTGGCATCCACGCGTACTTCGAAGAACTCTCCGGGGACCACGAGTTTTCGATCTTCTTCAAACTCGACCAAGGATCAACGCAGAGGCTGGCCGGTATTCCGATTGATTGCAGATTCTATTTGATCGGTAATGCCGTCATCGTCAACGGGCTTTTCCGGTACGGGGCGACCGCGGGACTGGGCGCGCCAGTGCGTGTCTGTATTTCGCAGAACGAGGGCGAACAGGTTCGCATTGATCTCGATGAACCTACGGCTTTCTTCAATCAGTTCCCGGAACTCAGAGGCTCAAAAGTCCCCGGCATACTCGATCGAGACCTCGTCAAATATCTGATCGACTTCGCTTCCTGACGCCGATCCCGTCACCTATTCAGTTGAGTGCGCGACGGACAACCACCGGCAGTTGTGTTCGGAAGCCCAGCGAGCGGCTCACCTGAATAGGTGATCGACCGCGGCGTTGCGACATGCCAGGGTCGGTTTCAGGCATCTTGTTGGCCCACCGCGCAACGACCTCGAAAGGCGAAATCGCCGAGGTGAGCGAGCAAGCCGGACGCGGCAATCGTCAAAAGAACTGGCTCGTTATCGTTTTGACTGTCGGCACGTCGTGAGAGGAGTGGAAGTGATGAGTTCTCCTTTGGCTGGCGCGGCTGATCTTCGCGCTGAGGTGTTTATCGGCCCATTCCTACCATTCGAGCGGGGGAAGGGGACGTTCGCCGCGACCACGTCCACGCTTGTTTTCGGCGCGTCGGAAGCGGTGCTGATTGACGCCCAGCACATCCGCTCCGACGTGACGGCCCTGGGTGACCTGATCGAGCGGACGGGCCGGCGGCTGACGACGATCTACGCGACCCACGGACACGCCGACCACTGGTACGGCGCCGGCGAACTGGTTGCGCGATTCCCCGGAGCACGGGTCGTCGCGACTCTCCCGGTCGTGGAATACATCCACCAGGCGGCCGAAGTTGAGGCTCAGCAGTGGGCGGCGATGTTCGGTGATCGAGTCGTCAAGCCGACCGCGGTTCCCGAGGCGTTAGACGGCCTGACCCTGGAGCTGGAAGGCTACGAGCTTCGCATCGTCGAGGTGGGCCAGGGCGATATCCGTCCCAGTACCGTCGTCCACATCCCGGCCATCGACGCGGTCGTCGCAGGCGACGTCGTCTACAACCAGATTCATGCGATGCTCGGCCTCAGCGGCCCGCGCGAATGGGAGCGCTGGATTCAGAGTGTGGACGTCGTTGAGAAACTTTCCCCTCAGATGATCGTCTGTGGCCACAAGAAGCCGGAGTCCTCCGACCGGGAAGTTGATCGGATGCTCGACGAAACACGCACTTACATCAGCGATTTCGCCAAGGGGGCGCAAAGCCTCAACAGCGCCGAGGAACTGATCGGGCTGATGAAGTCGAAGTACCCCGACTTTGGCAATAACTGGACATTGCACTTCTCGGCGCAGTCTTGGTTCTCGAGAAAGCCGGGGTGAGGCGTTCGGCGCTTCACCATTAGAGAGGAAAGATTATGCGGCGCGCGAAAATACGGACCGAAGACGGAACCACTCTGAGGGCCTATGTGCACTCGCCGGACGCCGAGGCCCACCCCGGGATTGTCATGTGCCCCGGCTTCGGGGGAGTGAAGCCGCTTATCGATCCGTATGCCGCATTGTTTGCCGAAGCTGGCTTTGCCGTGCTCAATTTCGATAATCGCGGCTGGGGCACCTCCGAGGGCGAACCGCGGCAGGAATTGAACGTGTTCAAACAGCTGACCGACCTACGTGACGCCATCACCTTCGCCGAATCGCAACCGGAGTTCGACTCGGAACAGGGATTTGGCGTTTGGGGGTCGAGTTTCTCGGGGGGATTGGCGATCGTCACCGCCGCCAGCGACCCGCGGGTGCGGTGTGTGGTCGCCCAGATCCCCAACGTCAGTGGTCACCGCAATGCGGTCAAGCTGTTTACCACCGACGAGCTGCACGAGATCTACCGCCGGACCGCAGCCGACCGGCGTGCTCGCCTGGCCGGCGAGCCCCCGATGATGGTGCCCATATTTTCCGAAGACCCCGACGAACTGTGTGCCTTCCCCCGGCAGTTTCCCGAGGAGTACCGCGAAGCAATCGAATCAGGGATCTGGAACAACCAGACAACGCTTCGCTCACTGGAGAATTTCACCGAGTTCGAACCTGCGGGCTGGCTTCCCTATGTGGCACCAAAGCCGCTGCTGATGATCATCGCCGAACACGACGTATGCACCTTCACCGAAGTTCAGATGGAGGTCTACCAGACCGCTCCCGAACCTAAGAAGCTGATCACCTATGACGGCGGCCACTTCGACGCCTACACAACGTTTTTCGAAGAGACCGGACCCTCGGCTCGAGACTGGTTCGTCGAGCACTTGGCAGTTCCGCGAAACCCGCAAGCCAGCGCGCCGGAGCCGGTCAGCGGCTCCATCTGATAGGTAGGAGGAGATATGCCGCTGTGGAATGTGTATTGCACGGAAGGCACCTATTCAAGCGAGCAGAAACGTGCCTTCGCCGAAGCCATCACCGATATCTATGCCCCGGAAGACGGCGGGCTTCCTGAGATGGCGATGCCCCGCTTCTACGTCGTGGTGGCCTTCCACGATCTGCCTAAGGATTCGCTATTGGTCGGAGGCGTACCGCGCAACGACTTCGTGCGCTTCTCCATCGACCACATCGCCTATGCGATGCCAACCGAATTACGCGAAGCGCTACTGAAGTTCATCAACAAGTCCATCCACCCCTTCGTACGCGACCGCGGATTGGACTGGGAGATTCACATCGACGACACACCCCGAAATCAGTGGACGATTCAGGGCATGCGCCCACCCGAGAGCGGCTCAGACGAGGAGAAACGCTGGATCCGGGAAAACCGGCCGTCCAAGCCGGCCCCCAGCGGCGCGTCGAAAAACTGAAAGGGCAGAACCGATATGTCGACCGATCTCGGCTATGGCATCTTCGTCGCCGAATCCATACCGCAAAACAACCAGCCGCTCCCCAACGGGGACCGTCCCGTGTGGTCGCCACTGTCGACCACCCTGATTCACGGTCACAGCGACGCCGTTCTGGTCGACCCGCCGTTCACCCGCGAGCAGGCGCATGCCGTAATCGACTGGGTGCGGGGCAGCAACAAGAACATCACCCACATTTTCGTCACCCATGGACACGGCGACCACTGGTTCACCGCAGGCATGCTCGCCGACGAGTTCGACGCTCAAATCGTCGCTACCGCTGGCACGATCGAACAGATGCATCGCAATGTGGCGATGCGCGAGGCCGTGTGGGACAAGCTGTTCCCCGGCCAAATCCCCGAGACCACGGTCACCGCCGTAGCGGCGGAGAACAACCGAATTGAGTTGGAAGGCAGGCGACTTGACATTGTTGAAGTCGGCCATACCGACACCGATGCGACAAGCGTACTGCACGTGCCGGACCTGGACCTCGTCGTCGCAGGCGATACCGTCTACAACGGGGTCCACCCGTACTTAGCGGAATCGGCCGATGGTGGCCGGGACAAATGGCGGTCGGCCATCGATATCGTCGAGAACCTCGAGCCGCGGTGCATTGTGGCCGGGCACAAGAACAAAGATCTCGACGATAGCGCCGCACGGACTATTTCGCAGACTCGGGACTACCTCAACAGCGCCGACGAGTTGCTGTCGCAGCACACCACAGCGCTGGGCTTTTTCAACGCCATGGTCGAACGCTTCCCCGACCGGCTCAATCCCGGAGCGCTCTGGCTAGGGGCCGCCGCGCTATACCGATGAATTCCTCTTGAGACGAACGTGCGGTTCAGTCGGAGCCGTCGTCGCCGAGGAATTCTGTGACGTCCGCTCCGAATTCGCTGGCGTGCTGAAACAGGAATCCGTGCGCAGCGTCGGGGTAGATTTTCACCCGGGCTTGGGGAATGAGACCGGCCAGCAGATAGGAGAAGTGCGGCAGGATCATCGGGTCGCTGTCACCTCCGGCGATGAACACCGGGTGATTGATCGCGCTGAGTCGCTGCAGCGCTGCGTGATTCGGGATGCCCCAGTCGCACACCGCGTCATACTGTGCCTGTCTGGTCGCCCAGGTGGTCGGTTCATCGACATCGCCGGTGCGTCCGTATATGCGTCCCAGTATCGCTTGCCCTGCTTGTCGACTCGCAGCCGACGAGGTGAAAAAGACGTCGAGATAACCGTTCGGGTCTGGCTCGGGCTTGCCCACTGCGCTGATTACCTCGGGGGCCCAGCCATGCATTCCGGCCCCACCTCGTGGCGCGGAGGAGGCCAGCACAATTCGGTGCACCAGGTCGGGACGGATGAGCGCGATCTCCTGTGCAACGAAGCTGCCGATCGAGAAACCGAGGATATCGACGCGTGGAACATCCAATGCGGCGATGAAGGAAATGGCGTCGCGCGCCATCTGCTTGATCGTGTTGGGAGTTGTTCCGGACGTGGCCCCCACGCCCATGTTGTCGAACGCGACGACGCGCCGCTGGGAGGCCAGAGCGTCGACGAGTCGGGGGTCCCAATTATCCAAATTGCCGCGAAAGTGTTGCAACAACACCAACGGCACTGTCCCGGTACCGATTTCACGGTAGGCGTAGGCGATGCCGTTCTCGGCGTGAATGGCCTGATTAGGAGCTGTGCTATAGCTGAGTTCCGTCGTGGTGGTCATGTCGGCGTTCCTTTGAGGGCATCTGATCAATCAGGGAGATGGGCCCAGGGGCCCGACCAGGCCACCATCTCATGCCACGCATCCGGCGTTCACTCACCCGAATAGGTGACTTCCCGCCAGCGGACGGCATGTCATGGTGGTCACCGCCGACGCACTACTGGAGAGACACCATGACCGCAGTTGAGGACGCCAATAGGGCACTGGTGATCGAGGCTTTCGATGCCCTGTTCAACCGCCGCGACTACGTCGCCGCCGAAGCGTTATGGTCGCCGGATTACATCCAGCACAGCGCTCACATCCCACCGGGCCGCAGCGGCCTGTTCGAGCTCGTCAAGTCACTGCCTGCGGAATTGCGCTACGAACATCAACTCGTCGTCGCCTACGGCAACCACGTCATCCTGCATGGCCGGTTCTCGGGTCATGGACGACCGACCAACTGGGTGGTAGCCGACGTCGTACGCATCGCCGAGGGCAAACTCGCCGAGCATTGGGACGTCATCCAAGACGAGGTCGACCGAACGCAATCGGCCAGTGGCCTACCGATGTTCGGTGACGCCTTCCCCGCTGCGGAGCCGCCAGCGCCAGCGACCTCATTAGGGGCCGACCCGTCAGCAGAGCCTTCCCTGCTGATGCAGGCGTTCACCCGCTACCTGCGCAACAGACCAGGCGACGACGACACCGAGAGCATCCGGGCCTTCAATGACGGCCAAGCGCTGGAAGGGATTTCCGGCTACTCCAGCAACTTGGGCGGCGTTCCTACGATCACCCTCGAGCCACTGGTCGGCGAGCCCAAGCGCGTTGTCGTCTACTACCACGGGGGTGGCTACATCAGCGGCTCGCCACCGGATCGATACCTACCGCTGGCTGGCGCCGTGGCGCTCGCCGCACAGGCCAGAGTGCATGTGGTCGACTACCGCTTGGCCCCCGACAATCGCTTTCCCGCCGCCTTTGAGGATTGCCTGGCGGCCTACCGGTGGATCGTCCGAGATGGTGGAGAAAATCGCGAGACCCTTGCCGTGCTCGGGGATTCCGCCGGCGGCAACCTAGCCTTAGCCGTCACCACGGCCGCCCGTGACGAGAACCTGCCGCTCCCTTCCTGTGTTGCGGTGATCTCGCCGTTCGCCGACTTGACCTTCTCCGGACCCTCATTAGAACTACGCAAGGAAATCGACCCCTACGTAACTCGCGAAACACTGGAATCGATGGCACACGACTACCTCGACGACGCCGACCCGGCAGACCCTCGCTGCTCATCTGTGTTTGCCGATCTACACGATCTCCCGCCGCTGCTGATCCAAGTGGGCGAAAACGAGATCCTGTTCGACGACGCGACACGTATCCGCGACGCAGCCATGGCGGCCGGCGTCGACACGACCTTTCAGCCGTGGGCGCATGGACTTCACGTATGGCCGGTCTACATATCGGCGGGAATACCGGAGTCGGCGCTCGCGATTGAAGATCTCGCGGGCTTCTTCAGACTGCACGCCCGCGGCGACACCTTAGAGGAGACCGCCTCTTGAGCACGCCGCTAGCGCACAACGGGGCACAGCCATTGTTGCGGCCCTACCGCGCGGGTGGCTACCCGCTCGCCAATCGGGTCGTCATGGCGCCTATGACACGTAGCCGCGCGACCAGTGCAGACTTGGTGCCGACGGAGCTGCACGTGCAGTACTACGCCCAGCGCGCGTCGGCAGGGCTGATCATCACCGAGGGCACGTGGGTCAGTCGCGACGCCGTTGGCTGGCACGACGTTCCCGGTTTGTTCACCGATGCCCAGGTCCGCGGCTGGTCCGCAGTGACCGAGGCCGTGCACCGTGAGGGTGGTGTCATCTTCGCGCAGCTCTGGCACACCGGCTCGTTATCACATCCCGATTTCTTTTCCAGCACATCACCGTTGGCCCCTTCGGCGGTTAACCCCAGGCTGCACTCGCCAACCTCGTCGGGCAACCAGCCGACGGTGACGCCCAGAGCGATGACGCAAGACGACATTCGCAGGACGATCAACGACTTCGCGACGGCTGCAGCGAACGCCGTACGGGCCGGGTTCGATGGTGTGCAACTTCAAGCAGGGTTCAACTATCTGATTAGCCAGTTCCTCAACCCACGCACAAATGTCCGCACCGACGACTACGGAGGTTCGATCGAAAATCGGGCACGCTTTTTGTTCGACGTACTCGACGCCGTCGGCGCACGCATCGACATCAGCAAGGTGGGGGTCAAAGCCGGGCCGGCCTGGGGTGAACGCGGCGAGTTCGTCTCGACGGCCGACACTTTGGAGACCAGCGAGTACGTGATCGAGCGGCTGAACGAATATTCTTTGGCGCACTTGCTGTTGATGGGCGCGATGGCTGATCTTAGCGGTGGTCCGCTCTCGGATCTGCAAGGCGACGGTATGTTCAAGCATTTCCGGCCCCGCTACCGCGGCACCATTATCGCCAACGTCGGGATGACGCGCGAACGCGGAAACCAGCTCATCGCTGACGGTCTGGTCGATCTCGTCGCATTCGGCGAAATGTTCATCGCCAACCCCGACCTACCGCAACGGTTTGCCGCCCTGGCGCCAATCATCCGATCCGACCGCGCCTTACACTACACACCCGGCCCGCATGGATACACCGACTATCGAGGCTACGAGGCGGCGGCCGAAACCCAAGACGGCGAACAGATTGCATGACCTACTCCGACTTCGGCAATCCGTACACCTTGTTCTTAGCGGCACACTCGCAGTTCGGCTGATGAAAGCTCACTGAGCGCTGCTGTAGTGGGATCGCGGAGGCCGCTGGGGTGGTGAGTCGGCTGGGGGGTATAGCGGCCGCAGCACGCGGGGCGCCCGGAATGGCGCCCACTCGTCGAGCGGCTGAGCCAGCCGGTCGGCGATGGCCCAGATCACCGCCGGGTGGTAACCGAACCCCAAATGGCTGGCGACCACGGCGATGTTCTCGGCCCGTGCGGACGGCAGGTCGAGGCAGGCCTGCCAGGCGACGATGCCGTCGTATCGGGAGTAGATGGAGGTGGCCGGCACCGGCAGGGCATCGAGGCCGGACTCCAGCGGGAGATCCCTTGGCACGACATGCAAATGGGCGTAGCGGTTGAAGGCATGACCGGCGCGGGACTGGCTTTCGTGGGCCAGGCGAATCGGGCTGCCAAGTGTGATGACCTGGCGCACTGCGGACGCGGTATCGCGGGCCAAAGTGCGGGCGTAGATGCCGCCGAGGCTCCAGCCGATCACACTGACCGCAGAGTCGTATCGTGACTGCAGGTCGAGCAAGCGGTTCTGCAGCCCGGTGACCGTCGCGGCTGTCGGGCCGAGATTGCGTCCAAGCCGCCAGCCATGCACCCGGTAGCCCAGGTTGCGCAGGATGCGCCGGAGCGTCCAGGTAGACCCGTCGTCGGCCAACAGTCCCGGCAGCACCAGAACCGGGTGCCCGTCGCCGACTGGCAGCAGCTGCCTTAGCGGTAGCGCGGCGATTAATAGACCGTATTCGGCTGCGGCACGGGCAGGGATTCGCATCGGCTGGCGCGGCGGCTCGGGACCGGCGGCGCGCTGTTCATGCAGGATCTGTCTCCCAAGATGGTCTACGCGTGCGTACGCAACATGAGCGATCGCGCCGCTCGTCAGCCGTTCGCGTGCGCCTTGGAGTACTCGATCTCGAACGCCACCTACCTCCCGTTCCCTGACGATGCCTTCGACGCCGTGTTTCATTTCGGCGGCCTGAATCAGTTCGGAGACATTCCGAGGGCGGTGGCGGAGCTCACGCTGCCGCGGGGGTGACCTTCTTTAAAGCTTCTTCCCTTTCGCCGGCTGTCCCGCAAGCAGAAAGGTTTTCGGATACTTCCCTTCGCCGCAGACCTTGAAAGAGCCGAAATCCTTATACCAGAGACCGTCCGGAGCGTCGGGCTCGGACTCTCGCCAGACCTTCAACTGATAGAGATCTTCGGCAGTGATCTTCCGTTCGCGAAGGCGGTCGAACAGATGGTCCCGCAGCGCGGGAGGCAAACCGGTCCACTGGATCTTCGGCATCAATCACCGAAGGTCATATGGGCCAGCTCCTCCTTGAAGCGGCTTTGCTCCTCTGGATCGCGGCTTTGGGTCAGGCGGTCCGCCAGCTCGAAAAAGCGCTTCTTTTCCTGCTCCCGCACCTCGAGTCCCGACTCAATCAATTCGACCAGAATGCGGTTGGCGCTCGTGCGGCTCGACTCCGCAAGCGACTTGACACGGCGGGCAATGGCGGGAGGAAGGCTCACGCTCTGACGGGCGGGTTTCTTCCGCATACGCTCACAGCCACCACTAGGGTGGCTGCGGGCACGCCACGCAGGCGCCCACGTTCGCTGTGGTTCGAGGAGGGGGCACATGAGCGAGCCAAGGTCGCGGGAGGGCACCCAGTTCGGGCCGTATCGCCTGC
>Ga0137412_10003591_pt1 | contig 12373 bp, 13 predicted proteins | sample CZODoug2_1_16fun_FD_122160 | JGI IMG/M metagenome (GOLD analysis project Ga0137412, IMG submission 122160) | Vadose zone soil fungal communities from Angelo Coast Range Reserve, California, USA - CZODoug2_1_16fungal (Hybrid Assembly) | ecosystem: Environmental > Terrestrial > Soil > Vadose zone...
CAGCCGACCGAGGAAGCCCGCGCTGCGGCGTACACGATCCCGTCCTACGAGGATCAGTACTACAGCCCGGACTTCGGTCAGGCCACCGGACCCGCGGTTCCGCTGGACGACTACGGCTACAGCGACTACCGCTAGTCAACGATCGAAAAAGCCCCGGGTTTGCGCCCGGGGCTTTTTCGTGCCCGTGATCCTCGTCCGCCGCACGAGCCACTAGGAGTCGGGGCGTCGGTTGTGCCCACCTCACAGCGACAATCGGCAGCGGCCGCGCTCAGATCCATGAGTTGTCGCTCTGAGGCGGGCACCACGGTGCATGCTTTTGTTCTTGCGACTGCTGAGAAGCCGTGAGCCTGTCCGGCTCTCTCACTAGACTGGCGACGTGCTTATCGGTTCACATGTCAGCCCCCAGGATCCGCTGGCCGCGGCCGCGGCCGAGAATGCCGATGTCGTGCAGATCTTCCTCGGCAACCCGCAGAGCTGGAAGGCGCCCAAACCGCGCGACGACGCCGCAGAACTGAAGGCCGCGGCCCTGCCGATCTACGTGCACGCGCCCTACCTGATCAACGTCGCCTCGGCGAACAACCGGGTGCGGATCCCGTCGCGCAAGATCCTGCAGGACACCTGCGATGCGGCAGCTCAGATCGGCGCAGCCGCGGTCATCGTGCACGGCGGCCACGTCTCCGAAGACACCGACCTCGACGACGGGTTCCAGCGCTGGGGTAAGGCACTCGACCAGCTGGAGACGAAGGTCCCGGTGTACCTCGAGAACACCGCCGGCGGAGATCACGCGATGGCTCGCCATTTCGACACCATCGCCCGGCTCTGGGATGTCATCGGCGACAAGGGAATCGGCTTCTGCCTCGACACCTGCCACGCCTGGGCGGCGGGGGAGGCGCTGGTCGACTCCGTCGACCGGATCAAGGGCATCACCGGTCGCATCGACTTGGTGCACTGCAACGACTCCAAGGATTCGGCAGGTTCGGGCCGCGACCGGCACGCTAACTTCGGCACCGGGCAGATCGATCCCGAATTGCTGGTCGCGGTGGTCAAGGCCGCGGATGCGCCGGTGATCTGCGAGACCGCGGACGAGGGGCGCAAAGACGACATCGCGTTCCTGCGGGAGAAGACGAGGGGCTGAGATGCTTCGTCGGGTGGCGATGCTGCTGAGCGTCGTGCTGGTTGTCGCGAGTTGTGCCGTCCTGCACCCAAAGCCACCGTCGGGCTTTATCGAGGGCACCAGCATCCACACCATCAGCGTCGGCGGACAGGATCGGGTTTATCGGCTGCACAAGCCTTCGGGGCTGCCCGCGCCGGCGGGGCTGGTCGTCGTGCTGCACGGTGGCTTCGGCAGCGCCGAACAGGCCGAAAGATCTTATGGCTGGGATCAATTGGCCGATTCATCGAAGTTCGTCGTCGCCTATCCCGACGGCGTCAAGCGGGCCTGGAACGTCAACGGCGGAGGCTGCTGTGGCAAGCCCGCCCGGGAGCACATCGACGACGTTGCGTTTATCACCGCGGCCGTCGCCGATGTCACAAAAAATGTCAGCATCGAGGCCTCTCGCGTGTATGCCACGGGCATGAGTAACGGCGGCATGATGTCGTACACCCTGGCCTGCAACACCACGCTGTTCGCCGCTATCGGCTCGGTCTCCGGCACACAGCTGGACCCGTGCCGGTCGCCACACCCGCTGTCGGTCATGGCGATTCACGGCACCGCGGATCCGATGGTTCCCTACGGCGGCGGCGAGGGTCGCGGCTTCGCACATTTCAACGGCCCACCGGTGCCGGAGTTGAATGCGTTCTGGCGCAAGGTCGATCAATGTCAGCTGCCGGCCGAGACGACCAGCGATTCGGTCACTACGTCGGCCGCCGGCTGCGCTGACCATCGCGGCGTGGTGCTAGTCACCGTCGGCGACGGTGGCCACCACTGGCCCGACTTCGCTACCGCCAAGCTGTGGGAGTTCTTCGCCGGCCATCCCCGCTGAGCATTACACCTCTTGTGCGGTTGTAGAAAAAATGTAACATTGGTGGCATGCCAGACACTCATGCCGTCATCAACCAGGTCCCACTCCTGGAGGAGCACAACCCGGCGTCGTCCCCGGTTCTTGTCGAGGCGCTGATCCGCGAAGGCGGGCAGTGGGGCCTGGACGAGGTGACCGCGATCGGCGCGATTTCCGGCTCCCGGCAGGCCCAACGCTGGGGCGAGCTGGCCCAACGCAACCGGCCCATCCTGCGCACCCACGACCGCTACGGTCACCGCATCGACGAGGTCGAATACGACCCGGCCTACCACGAGCTGATGCGGGTCGCGGTCGAGCATGGACTGCACGCCGCACCGTGGGCCGACGACCGGCCGGGCGCGCATGTGGTGCGCGCGGCCAAGACCAGCGTCTGGACCGCCGAGCCCGGCCACATGTGCCCGATCTCGATGACCTACGCCGTCGTCCCGGCGCTGCGGTTCAACCCGGAGCTCGCCGCGATCTACGAGCCCTTGCTGACCAGCCGCGAATACGACCCGGAATTGAAGCTGCCGACAACCAAAGTCGGGATCACCGCCGGAATGTCGATGACCGAGAAGCAGGGCGGCTCCGACGTGCGTGCCGGCACCACCGAGGCGACCCCTAACGGGGACGGCACCTACCGGCTAACTGGGCACAAGTGGTTCACGTCCGCGCCGATGTGCGACATCTTCCTGGTGCTCGCGCAGGCTCCTGCTGGGCTGTCCTGCTTCTTCCTCCCGCGGATCCTGCCCGACGGCAGCCGCAATCGGATGCGCCTGCAGCGGCTCAAGGACAAGCTCGGCAACAACGCCAACGCCTCCAGTGAGGTCGAATACGACGGCGCCACCGCGTGGCTGGTCGGCGAGGAGGGCCGCGGCGTTCCGACCATCATCGAGATGGTCAACCTCACCCGGCTGGACTGCACGCTGGGTAGTGCAACCAGTATGCGGACAGGCCTCACCCACGCCGTTCACCACGCCCAGCACCGCAAGGCATTTGGCGCGTATCTGATCGATCAGCCGCTGATGCGCAACGTGTTGGCCGACCTGGCCGTCGAGGCCGAGGCCGCCACCATGGTGGCGATGCGGATGGCCGGTGCCACCGACAGTGCAGTGCGCGGGGATGAGACCGAGACGCTGCTGCGCCGTATCGGCTTGGCCGCCAGCAAGTATTGGGTGTGCAAGCGCGCGACGCCGCACGCCGGCGAAGCGATGGAATGCCTGGGCGGCAACGGCTATGTCGAGGAGTCCGGGATGCCGCGGCTGTACCGTGAGGCGCCGCTGATGGGCATCTGGGAAGGCTCTGGCAACGTCAGCGCACTAGATACGTTGCGCGCCATGGCAACTCGACCGGAATGCATTGAGGTGCTGTTCGGTGAGCTGACCAAGAGCACTGGCCAGGACGCCCGGTTGGATCGCCACGTGGGGCAACTGCGCCCGCAGCTCGGCGACCTCGAATCGATTCAATACCGGGCCCGCAAGGTCGCCGAGGACATCTGCCTGGCTCTGCAGGGCTCGCTGCTGGTGCGGCACGGACACCCGGCCGTCGCCGAAGCTTTCCTGGCCACCCGACTCGAGGGCCAGTGGGGCGGCGCTTTTGGAACCATGCCCGCCGGGTTGGATCTCGCGCCGATCATCGAGCGTGCTCTGGTAAAGGGATGACGCACGCGATCCGACCGGTCGACTTCGACAACTTGAAGACGATGACCTATGAGGTCACCGATCGGGTTGCGCGAATCACCTTCAACCGGCCTGACAAGGGCAACGCGATCATCGCCGACACTCCGCTGGAGCTCTCGGCTTTGGTGGAGCGTGCAGATCTGGATCCCAATGTGCATGTCATCTTGGTCTCCGGCCGTGGCGAAGGTTTTTGCGCGGGTTTCGATCTGAGCGCATACGCCGATCGCACCGGCTCGGCCGGCGGCACCGGCGCCTACCACGGAACCTCGCTGGACGGTAAAACCCAGGCGGTCAACCATTTACCGAATCAGCCGTGGGATCCGATGATCGACTATCAGATGATGAGTCGCTTCGTGCGTGGCTTTTCCAGCCTGTTGCACGCGGACAAGCCGGCAGTGGTCAAGATCCATGGCTACTGCGTGGCCGGCGGCACCGATATCGCGCTGCACGCCGACCAGGTGATCGCCGCGTCCGACGCGAAGATCGGGTATCCGCCGACCCGGGTCTGGGGAGTGCCGGCCGCCGGGATGTGGGCGCACCGACTGGGCGATCAGCGCGCCAAACGTCTTCTGCTGACCGGGGATTGCATCACTGGCGCACAAGCGGCCGAGTGGGGTCTGGCGATCGAGGCGCCGGATCCGAAAGACCTCGACGAGCGCACCGAACGCCTGGTGGAGCGGATCGCCGCGGTGCCGGTCAACCAGCTGATCATGGTTAAACTCGCGCTCAATTCCGCACTGCTGCAACAGGGTGTGGCCACCAGCAGAATGGTCAGCACGGTGTTCGACGGTGTCGCCCGGCACACGCCCGAGGGCCACGCATTCGTCGCCGACGCGGTGGAGCACGGCTTCCGCGAGGCGGTCAAGCACCGCGACGAACCGTTCGGTGACTACGGCCGGCGCGCTTCCCAGGTGTAACGCCATGCCGAAATCGCTGGCACGCATGACCGCTCGGTCGGTGGTGCTCAGCGTGCTGCTCGGCGCCCATCCGGCGTGGGCCAGCGCCGCCGAATTGATCAGGCTCACCAGTGACTTCGGCATCAAAGAGAGCACGCTGAGGGTCGCATTGACCCGGATGGTCAGCGCCGGCGACCTGGTCCGGTCCGCCGACGGCTACCGGCTCGCTGACCGACTGCTCGCTCGCCAGCGCAGGCAGGACGACGCCATGCGTCCCCCGCTGCGGCCTTGGCGCGGCTACTGGACCACCGTGATTGTCACCAGCATCGGCACCGATGCCCGCACCCGCGCTGCCTTGCGAACGACTATGCACCACAAGCGTTTCGGTGAGCTCCGCGAAGGCGTGTGGATGCGGCCGGACAACCTCGAGCTCGAGCTGGCCGACGAGGATCGCGCCCGGGTGCGCATCGTGCGGGCCCGCGACGACGAGCCCGCCCAGTTGGCCGGCCAGCTATGGGATCTCTCGTCGTGGGCTCGCACCGGTCACCGGTTACTCGCCGACATGTCGGGCGCCACGGATGTTCCCGCTGGTTTCGTGGTGGCCGCCGCGATGGTGCGCCATGTGTTGACTGACCCGGTGCTGCCACAGGAATTGCTGCCCGCGGACTGGCCGGGCTCGCGGCTGCGTGCGGCCTACAACGACTTCGCCGCTGAACTGCTGCAGCGGCGCGACGGTATCCGATTAGTGGAGGCGACATGAGCGATCCGGTACGCGTAGAACGTCATGGTCCGGTGACCACCGTGATCCTCAACCGGCCCGAGGCCCGCAATGCGGTCAACGGCCCAACCGCTACCGGACTGTTCGAGGCGTTCGAGGAGTTCGACCGTGACGACACCGCATCCGTCGCGGTGCTGTGGGGCGATCACGGAACTTTCTGCGCCGGAGCGGATTTGAAAGCGTTCGGCACGCCGCACGCCAACGCGGTGCACCGGACAGGCCCCGGCCCGATGGGGCCGACTCGAATGATGTTGTCAAAACCGGTGATTGCCGCGGTCAGTGGCTACGCGGTCGCCGGCGGTCTGGAGCTCGCATTGTGGTGCGATCTGCGAGTCGCCGAGGAGGACGCCGTGTTCGGGGTGTTCTGCCGTCGGTGGGGAGTACCGCTGATCGACGGTGGCACGATTCGGCTGCCTCGGCTGATCGGGCAGAGCCGGGCGATGGACATGATCCTCACCGGTCGTGCGGTCGACGCCACCGAAGCGCTGGCGATCGGCCTGGCCAATCGTGTTGTGCCCAAAGGGCAAGCGCGTGCAGCCGCCGAGGAGCTGGCCGCCGAGTTGGCCTCGCTGCCGCAGCAGTGCATGCGATCGGATCGGCTGTCGGCGTTGCATCAGTGGGGGATACCCGAAACCGAGGCGCTGGACTACGAATTCGCCAGCATCTCCCGGGTAGCCGCCGAAGCGACGGAAGGTGCCGGACGTTTCGCTGCCGGCGCCGGCCGCCACGGCGGGGCAGCTCAGTAGTTCGGCAGGCTGAATGAACGCGCCACCGCCAGCGACTGCCGGGCGACCAGCTTGCTGACGGCTGGGATGCGGAGCATCCGAAGAGCGACGTTGCGCAGCGTGGCGAGCCGGCCTGAGGAGAAGCGTTCGGTTCTCAGGGCGTTGATCGCGAGCTTCTGACACCGCGCGACGTAAGGCGCGAGTAGTCGCTGGTATCGGGCGAACGCCGCGGCGTAATCGTCACCCGCCGCTTGCATTTCGTGAGCCAGCACGTAGGAGCCGACCAACGCGAGAGTCGTACCCATGCCCGAGCGTGGCGAGGCGCACCAGGCCGCATCGCCGGTCAGGCATACCCGTCCACGCGCGTACGAATCCAGGTGGACTTGGGCGATCGAATCGAAGTACACCTCCGGAGCCTCGGCGAGGCCGGCGAGCAACGTGGGAACTTCCCATCCCATCCCCGCGTACCTCTCGACGAACAGTCGCTTGTTGCCTTCGGTGTCGCGATAGTCGAAGGCGACGTGAGGGTCGCTGAGGAACAAGCTCGCTCGGGCCGGCTTGTCAGGGTCGATGCCCTGTAAGGCCGCAGTTCGGCCGGCATCGATGTAGGCCATGCCGCAATGGTCAAGCCGCAGACGGTTTTCGATGTCGAAGAATCCGAAACACTGACCCAGTTGCGTGACGTACCGCTCTTCCGGTCCGAACACCAACCTGCGCGTGCCGGAGTGCAGCCCATCCGCGCCGATGACGAGGTCGTAGCTGCCCGTCGAGCCGTCACTGAAGGTCACGTCGAGCCCTCGGCTGTTGTCGGCGAGGGCCGTAACACGAACGCCGAAGCGGTAATTGACGTCGTTGCGCACGGCTTCGTACAGGATGCGAGTCAAATCGCCCCAGTGAATCTCCACCTCGCCGCTGATGACTTCGGCGGGCAAGCGGCCGACTTCCTTGCCCCGGCCGTCGACCAGCACCAGCGGTCCCATCTGGGTGGCGCCCGCCTTCACCTGCTCGAGCAGGCCCATCTCCTCCAGCACGGTGAGCGCTGGGCCTCGAAAGTCGACGGCCTGCCCGCCGGTGCGCAGTTGACGAGCCTGTTCGGCGATCGTGACGGCATGGCCGTGCCTGGTGAGCCAGCAGGCCAGGCTTGGTCCGGCGATGCCGCCGCCGTTGATCAGAATGTCGAATGGCATTGCTGCGTAAGACTAACCGGCCTTGTTGATGGTGTTCCCGCTGCCGAGGTTGTCGACCTTGGGGTCGCCCTGTTTGTAGCTGATCGTGTTGTTGAACCCGACAACGTTGAGTTGCTTGTCGATCTTGTCGATGGTGATCTTGTTGTCGGCGCCGCCGATGCTGACCGTTCCGCAGCTGCCTTTCACCGTCAGCGTGTTGTTGGACCCGCCCACGTTCAGCGACTTTCCGTCGCCGCAATCGAGAGTGGTTGTGGTGCCCAGTGATCCATAGTTGATCGTGTTCCCGATGTCGAACTGGGCGCCCGTGCTGGTCGTGGACGGCGCCGGCGTCGACGAGGTGGGCGAGCCGGTCGACGGAACCGTGCTGTTGTTCTTCGGTCCGCAGCCGGCCATGCCGAACACCGTGATCGCAGACAGTGCCACGCCGGCGGCCGCGGCCAGACGTCGAGATGTGCCATAGGTGTTGCTCATATGGCTTATCCCCCTACGTGACTGATGCGATTGGTCATGCCGAGTTCGCGACCGCGGTCCCACACGAACGGCTCACCGCTTTTGTAGAAGATCGACTCGTTGGAGCCGTACACGGTGATGTCGTGGACGACGTTGTCGGCGACGACGGTGTGACCCGAGCCCATCACGGTCACCGCCCAGCACGATCCCAGCGCGTTGACGGTGTTCCTGGTGCCGTCGACCAACAGCGTTGCGCCGTTGCAGTCGACGGTCTGCTCGAGACCCATGCCGGTGATATGGGTGTCACCGTTTTTGGCGTGCCCGGTCGGTGCGCCGGCGGCGGACGTGAAGGCGATCGCGACCGCGCAGGCCGCCACGGTTCGGGAGGGGATCGACCATTTCACTCCCGTGCTCCTCTCGCCATGGCGTGTGATCTGCTCGAACAGAGCCTACGTGTTCGCGTCGTCGGCAGACTAGAGTTCTTCGTTCCGGGGACCCCCAACTAGAAGTCGTCGACCAACCCGGGAATGCGACCGAAGGGCGATTGCCATGCCAGCTGAGCCGGAGTCATCGGCCGGTCGGTCGGGCGCCGGGTCGAAGTCGTCCTCCCGCGTAGGCAGGCTGAGCCGCGAGATCATCGTCAACGCGGCGCTCACCTTCTTGGACCGCGAGGGCTGGGAGGCCCTGACGATCAACGCCCTGGCCACGCAGCTGGGGACCAAGGGCCCGTCGTTGTACAACCACGTCGACAGCCTGGAGGACTTGCGCCGCACGGTGCGCATCCGGGTGATCGACGACATCATCATGATGCTCACCAGGGTTGGCGAAGGCCGTGCCCGCGACGACGCGGTGTTGGTGATGGCCAGTGCGTACCGCAGCTACGCCCATCACCACCCGGGCCGGTATTCGGCCTTCACTCGTATGCCACTGGGCGGGGATGACCCCGAGTACACCGCCGCTACCAGGGGGGCCGCCACGCCGGTGATCGCCGTGCTGTCCTCGTACGGGCTCGACCTCGAACAAGCCTTCTATGCGGCACTGGAATTCTGGTCGGCGCTGCACGGGTTTGTGCTACTGGAGATGACCGGCGTGATGGATGAGATCGACACCGACTCGGTGTTCTCGGATATGGTGCTGCGGCTGGCCGCGGGCATGGAGCGTCGCAGCGAATCCGGCGCACAACAGGCCCCGTAATCGCGGCCGGTGAGTTGCCCCACCGGACCCCGACGTCGTCGCTTTGACCTGCCCGACTAGCGGCGGGTATTGTGGTGGCTCGTGCCTGGCGGTTTTAGGCGCTTCACCTAAGACGCGCACGCCGGGCCAATTCGCATGCCAACTACGCAACGGATTGATTCCGCGGCGGGCCGCGTGCGACACACCCGGCCGCGGGGGACCGCGGAAGGGTATAACTGCACTACAGAGACTTAAAAGCTCCAGAATCAAGCAGCAACACAAAGACGAAGTAGGAAGCCGGTAGATGCCAACCATTCAGCAGCTGGTCCGTAAGGGTCGCCGTGACAAGGTCGCCAAGGTCAAGACCGCGGCCCTCAAGGGCAGCCCGCAGCGCCGCGGGGTATGCACCCGCGTGTACACAACGACTCCGAAGAAGCCCAACTCGGCGCTCCGGAAGGTCGCGCGTGTCAAGCTGACCAGCCAGGTTGAGGTCACCGCATACATCCCCGGTGAGGGTCACAACCTGCAGGAGCACTCGATGGTGCTGGTGCGTGGTGGTCGTGTGAAGGACCTGCCGGGTGTGCGTTACAAGATCATTCGCGGCTCGCTGGACACCCAGGGTGTCAAGAACCGCAAGCAGGCTCGCAGCCGTTACGGCGCCAAGAAGGAGAAGAGCTAATGCCGCGCAAGGGGCCCGCGCCGAAGCGTCCGCTGGTCAACGACCCGGTCTACGGGTCGCAGCTGGTCACCCAGCTGGTCAACAAAGTCCTGCTGGACGGGAAGAAATCGCTGGCCGAACGCATTGTTTATGGTGCGCTCGAACAAGCTCGCGACAAGACCGGCACTGACCCGGTGATCACGCTTAAGCGCGCAATGGACAACGTGAAGCCTGCACTCGAGGTGCGCAGCCGCCGCGTCGGTGGTGCCACCTACCAGGTGCCGGTCGAGGTCCGTCCGGAGCGCTCGGTCACGCTGGCACTGCGTTGGCTGGTCAGCTTCTCCAAGCAGCGTCGTGAGAAGACCATGATCGAGCGGCTGGCAAACGAGATCCTGGATGCCAGCAATGGCCTGGGTGCCGCCGTCAAGCGACGCGAGGACACCCACAAGATGGCCGAGGCAAACCGCGCCTTCGCGCACTACCGCTGGTAGGAGCCGAATCGGCTCCGACTGGCAGAGTCGCCGGAGCGCAGACAGCGAACTAACCAAGCAATCGAAAGAGTGGGAAGACTTCCGTGGCACAGAAGGACGTGCTGACCGACCTCACCAAGGTCCGCAACATCGGAATCATGGCGCACATCGACGCCGGTAAGACGACGACAACCGAGCGCATCCTGTACTACACCGGTATCAGCTACAAGATCGGTGAGGTGCACGACGGCGCCGCCACCATGGACTGGATGGAGCAGGAGCAGGAGCGCGGGATCACCATCACCTCCGCGGCGACTACCTGCTTCTGGAACGGCAACCAGATCAACATCATCGACACCCCCGGGCACGTCGACTTCACCGTCGAGGTGGAGCGCAGCCTGCGTGTGCTGGACGGCGCCGTTGCGGTGTTCGACGGCAAGGAAGGTGTCGAGCCACAGTCCGAGCAGGTCTGGCGGCAGGCCGACAAGTACGACGTGCCCCGCATCTGCTTCGTCAACAAGATGGACAAGGTCGGCGCCGACTTCTACTTCTCGGTGAAGACTATGGAAGACCGGCTTGGCGCCAACGTCATCCCGATCCAGCTGCCCGTCGGCTCCGAGGGTGACTTCGAGGGCGTCGTCGACCTGGTCGAAATGAACGCCAAGGTGTGGCGTGGCGAGACCAAGCTCGGCGAGACGTACGAGACCATCGACATCCCGGCCGAACTGCAGGAGAAGGCCGACGAGTACCGCAACAAGCTGCTCGAGGCGGTCGCCGAGACCGACGAAACGCTGCTGGAGAAGCACTTCGGCGGCGAGGAACTGACGATCGACGAGATCAAGAGTGCCCTGCGCAAGCTCACCATCAGCTCCGAGGCGTACCTGGTGCTGTGCGGCAGCGCGTTCAAGAACAAGGGCGTGCAGCCCATGCTCGACGCGGTCATCGACTACCTGCCGTCGCCGCTGGATGTGCCGCCCGCCGTGGGCCACGCGCCCGGCAAGGAAGACGAGTTGATCACGCGCAACCCGTCGACCGACGAGCCTTTCTCGGCGCTCGCGTTCAAGGTCGCTACCCACCCGTTCTTCGGCAAGCTGACCTACGTCCGGGTGTACTCGGGCAAGGTCGACTCCGGCAGCCAGGTCATCAACGCCACCAAGGGCAAGAAGGAGCGGCTGGGCAAGCTGTTCCAGATGCACGCCAACAAGGAGAACCCGGTGGAGACCGCCTCGGCCGGTCACATCTACGCGGTGATCGGGCTGAAGGACACCACCACAGGTGACACCTTGAGCGACCCCAACCACCAGGTCGTGCTTGAGTCGATGACCTTCCCAGACCCGGTCATCGAGGTTGCCATCGAGCCCAAGACCAAGAGCGACCAGGAGAAGCTGAGCCTTTCGATCCAGAAGCTCGCCGAAGAGGACCCGACCTTCAAGGTGCACCAGGACAACGAGACCGGCCAGACCGTCATCGGCGGCATGGGCGAATTGCACCTGGACATCCTGGTGGACCGGATGCGCCGCGAGTTCAAGGTCGAGGCCAACGTCGGCAAGCCGCAGGTCGCCTACAAGGAGACCATTAAGCGCACGGTCGAGAAGGTCGAGTTCACCCACAAGAAGCAGACCGGTGGCTCGGGCCAGTTCGCCAAGGTGCTGATCAGCCTGGAGCCGTTCCACGGCGAGGACGGCGCGACCTACGAGTTCGAGAACAAGGTCACCGGTGGCCGCATCCCGCGGGAATACATCCCGTCGGTGGATGCCGGTGCGCAGGACGCGATGCAGTACGGCGTGCTGGCCGGCTACCCGCTGGTGAACGTCAAGCTGACGCTGCTTGACGGCGCTTACCACGACGTCGACTCGTCCGAGATGGCGTTCAAGATCGCCGGTTCTCAGGTGATGAAAAAGGCTGCGGCGCAGGCACAGCCGGTCATCTTGGAACCCATCATGGCCGTCGAGGTCACCACACCCGAGGACTACATGGGTGAAGTGATCGGCGACCTGAACTCCCGCCGTGGCCAGATCCAGGCCATGGAGGAACGCAGCGGCGCGCGTGTGGTCAAAGCCCACGTGCCGCTGTCGGAGATGTTCGGCTACGTCGGCGACCTGCGGTCGAAGACTCAGGGCCGGGCGAACTACTCCATGGTGTTCGACAACTACGCCGAAGTTCCGGCGAACGTGTCGAAGGAGATCATCGCTAAGGCCACCGGCGAGTGAGCTAGCGAAGGCGACGGAGTAACCTTGCCCGGTCACGACCGCGGCACAACGGAAATAACAACACTGCTTTAACAAGCACCAACAAGTCCAGGAGGACACAGAAGTGGCGAAGGCGAAGTTCGAGCGGACGAAGCCGCACGTCAACATCGG
>Ga0137412_10003593_pt1 | contig 12371 bp, 4 predicted proteins | sample CZODoug2_1_16fun_FD_122160 | JGI IMG/M metagenome (GOLD analysis project Ga0137412, IMG submission 122160) | Vadose zone soil fungal communities from Angelo Coast Range Reserve, California, USA - CZODoug2_1_16fungal (Hybrid Assembly) | ecosystem: Environmental > Terrestrial > Soil > Vadose zone...
GATCTCGTCGCGACTACCGCTGGAGTGCTGGAATCGATGGCCCCGTGGGTCCTCCCGCAGGCGTGTCTGCTCGGCCTCGATGCGCCGCTCCGACCGGTCCGCGTCCGCGGTAGTGCGGATGCGATCGCTGATGCGATCCGCAATCTGGTCGACAACGCGGTTTACCAATCCCCCGCGGGGGGCGAAGTCGCCGTCACGGTGACGGAAGAGGGGACGGTTACCGTTGCGGATCGTGGTCCGGGCGTGCCGGAAGGGGTTCGGCAGCGCATTTTCGAGCGCTTCTGGCGCGGTCGGGGCGTCACCCGACAAGGGGCTGGTCTCGGCCTCGCGATCGTGGCGGAAATCGCGAAAGCGCACGGTGGTTCGATTGAAGTCGCGGATAGACCGGGGGGTGGTGCGTTGTTTACGCTGCGGATTCCTCCGGCGTGACGGCTGCGGCAGTACGGTGCGGCGGCGACGGCAATCGTTGCGGTGACTTCGCCTGCATTGCGGGCGGCATGCGGAGTTTGTTAGTTTCCGGCAGGGGGGCTAGATGCCACTCGACGGCGCGAGAAAACAGACAATGAACCGCTGCGTAAAACTGATGGTCAGCCACATGCTGCTTTTGCCGCTATTGGCTTTGGGCCAAGGCTCCTCCCCTGTCTTGGTTCTGAAGAGCCGCATTCCACTGACGCACGTTCAGGGACGCATGGATCACCTCGGCGTCGACGTGCAGGGTCAGCGCCTGTTTGCAGCGGCGAACGATAACCACACCCTCGAGGTGATCGATCTCAAGGCCGGTCGGCAAGTGCGCACCTTGGCAGATCTCGACAAGCCCCAGGGAGCGTTCTACGACGGCTCCACGAATCACTTGTTCATCGCCACCGAGGGTGACGGCGGCGTACGGATATTGGACGGCGCGAGCTATCAGCTTCTAAAAACGGTCACGCTGGCATCTGATGCCGACAATATTCGCTACGACCTCCGCAGCCAACGGGTGCTGGTCGGCTACGGCGGAGAAAAATTTCTCAAGGGAAAAGTGCTGCGCGGTCACGGCGATGGAGCACTGGCGCTGCTCGATGCCGCGGGAACGAAGATGGGTGAAATAGGCATCGATGCGCATCCTGAGTCCTTTCAAGTCGAAAAATCAGGCACTCGCGTTTTCATCAACGTGCCCGACCGGCACGAGGTTCAAGTGGCTGACCTGCCGACCGGCCGCGTGCTTGCCCATTGGCCCATCGCGAATTGCACGGACAATTTCCCGATGGCGCTCGACGAGATGCATCATCGACTGTTTATCGGTTGCCGCATCCCCGCCACTCTTCAGGTGCTCGACACCGGCAGCGGCACCCGAGTAGCCACGCTTGAAGCGGCCGGTTCCGACGACATTTTTTATGACGCTCATAGAGGCAGACTCTACGTGCTCGGCGACGAGGGGAGCGTTATAGTGTTTCAGCGTAAAGATCTTGATCACTATGACAAGATCGCCAGTTACCCCACGGGGCCCGGCGCATGGACCGGCCTATGGGTGCCGGAGTGGTCAAAGCTCTTTGTGTCTGCGCCGGCCCAAGGCGGGCAGAGCGCGCAGATTCTCATCTTCGAAGCCAATTAATCGAACTGAAACACAGTGTCGTCAGGCGGCGGTGGAAGAATGCGCACCGCCGTCCCGGTTGCGATCGAATCCGACGGATTGACGATGATGTCGTCGCCGGGCGCCAGACCGGCAGTACCATGCTCTGGCACCGCCGACTCGATGATCAGCCGGCGCAGTGCTGGTTGCGCCAGACCGTCGTATCGGTAGCCGGCGCTATCTAAAGGACCGGGTCCACTGCCCGGCGCATGATCGCTGCGCCTCGATGGTCGGCGCGTGCGGGTCATTCTGCGTGTTCCGCTTACGCACCCTTGAATCGATCGAACAGTTGCGTCACCCAGTCGACGAATACCCGCAGTTTCGCGTTCAGCTGGCGGCTGGGCGGGTAGGCAATGTAAACCTCCTGCGGCCGCGGCCGCCATGTCTCGAGCACGGCGAACAATTCACCCCGTTCGATGAAGGGGCGCACCATGAAATCGAGCGTATGCACCAGCCCTAAGCCTGCCAATGCGGTCGCCAGGTGGGCATTGCTCTCGTTGACGATGACGCTGTTTCGCGGCTCGATCTCGAGACTTTTGCCGCGGTCGAGGAAATGCAGCGGTTGCACGCGCCCGCTGCGCGCCGAAAAATAGCCGGCCACCGGGTACTCACCGTCGATGATGTGCCGTGGATTCTCGGGTACGCCGTAGCGGGCCAGATAGCCGGGACTGGCACAGGTGGTCCAGGGCAGCGCGCCGATCTGCCGCGTAATCAGCGACAAGTCGGCGGCAGTACTGCGGATGGCGCAGTCGATGTTCTCGCCGATGAGGTCCACCGTGCGGTCGGTGACGCCGAGTTGTACTTGGATGTCGGGGTAGCGGGCGCAGAAGTCGGGCAGCGCCGGAATCACGATGCCGCTGGCGGTCGAGCCGCCGGTGTCCACGCGCAGACGGCCGCGCGGACTTGTCTGGGCACGTCCCAACGTCGTTTCGATGTCGTCCAGTTCCCCGAGTAAATGGCGCGTGCGTTCGTAGTAGGCCGCGCCGTCGCTGGTCACGCTCACTCGCCGCGTGCTGCGCTCGAGCAATTTCACGCCCAGATGTCTCTCCAGCGATTGGACCAATTTGCTCGCGGTCGCGTTGGGCATCTGCAGGGATTGCGCGGCGCGGTTGAACCCCCCCGTCTCCACGACCCGGCCGAACACGCGAATGGCCTGCAAATGATCCACTGAGGCACCCTATGGCAAGGATATACGTAGTCCCATTATCCACACAGAGGAATAAAGAAACCATATTTCTCGGATTTATCTCCTTGGGTGGGGTCAATAGACTGCTCCCCTTACCGCGGCGGTTCGCCGCCATCCGGAGCCGAAGTCAATGAAACCCACTGAATACACGAACGTTCACACTGAATACGCCAACGTCCACACCACCAAACATGAGGGCAAGGTTGCACTGGTCACGGGCGGCAGCTCGGGCCTCGGGCTTGCCGCCGCGGCGCGGCTCGCCAAAGAAGGCGCCATCGTCTACATCACCGGCCGGCGCCAGCCGGACCTCGATGCCGCCGTCGTCAAGATCGGCCACCAAGCCAAGGCGATTCGCGGCGATATCGCGGTGGCAGCCGACCTGGACCGCATCTATGCCGCGATTACCGCGGCCGAGGGGCGCTTAGATATTCTCTTCGCCAATGCGGGCGGCGGTGAATTCTCGCCGCTCGGCGCCATCACCGAAGCACAGTTCGACAAGTACTTCGGCATCAACGTCAAGGGCACTTTGTTCACCGTGCAAAAAGCCCTCCCGCTGATGCGCGCGGGCGGCGCCATCGTGATCAACGGCTCGATGGTGTCGATCAAGGGCGCGCCCGCCTTCGGCGTCTACGCCGCCACCAAGGCGGCATTGCGGTCCTTCGCCCGCACGTGGGCCTCGGACCTCAAGGGCCGCGACATCCGCGTCAATGTCGTGGCGCCGGGAACCGTGGTCACACCCGCCTACAAATCCGAGCTCGGTCTCAGCGACGAGCAGATCAAGGAATTTGCGGCTCAGGCAGCCGGCATCACACCCCTGGGCCGCACCGGAACTCCGGACGAGATTGCCAAGGCAGTCTCGTTTCTCGCCTCGGACGACGCCAGCTACATCACCGGCGTCGAACTCTTCGTTGACGGCGGACAAGCGCAAATCTGATCCGCGTCCTGGACGTGGATCGGGCGGACGCCAACATCGAACTTTGGATGACCTATCTGCCGGAAGACTGCGTCACCGCGATGATCAAAGACGGTTGGCATCTAACGGTATAGGCGCGGTGGGCGGTGTGGGCGCGGCCGGCGGCGCCGTGCGCGGGGCCGGCGGTGCCGTGATGTTTCCCGGCTCACCCAGCCGCACCCGCACGTGATGCGTGGCGCCGTCGTCCACCAAGGGAATGACTACCGGCTCGCCCGCCAGGATTCCACCGTCCAATTCGGCGTGCGCCACGCCCTGACTCACGCCATCGGGATTCTCGATCCGTATCACGTAGCGCGCCGAACAATATTTGAAGACGATTTCGGCCTTGGGCCAGTGCTGCGGAATGCACGGCGCCAGCAGCAGCGTTGATCCCTGCAGACGAAATCCCAGGATCGCCTCGAGTCCGGCCCGGTACATCCAGCTGGCGGAGCCGGTGTACCAAGTCCAGCCACCTCGTCCCGAGTGCGGTGCCACGGAATAGACGTCTGCGGCGACGGCATAGGGTTCGACTTTATAACGATGCACGTCCGCGCGTGTGCGCGTGCGATTGACGGGATTCAACAGTGCCAGCAGCGCGGCCGCCTGATTCCCCTGGCCGAGCCTCGCATAGGCAAAGACCAGCCATAGCGCAGCATGCGTGTACTGGCCGCCGTTTTCACGCAGGCCGGGCGGGTAACCCTTGATGTAACCGGGGTTGAGCGGTGTGTGGTCAAAGGGCGGCGTGAACAGCAGTGCGAGACCCGAGTCGGCACGGATGAGTTGCGCTTCGACCGCCGACATCGCGCGCGCCGCCCGGTCGGGCGCCGCTGCCCCGGAGATGACCGCCCACGACTGGGCGATCGAGTCGATGCGGCATTCCGCGTTGGTAGCCGAACCCAAGGCGGTGCCGTCGTCAAAGTACGCCCGCCGGTACCAGTCGCCGTCCCAGCCGAAGCGTTCCAGAGATTCCTGCAGCGCCGCCGCGTGGCTCAACCATTGAGCAGCTCGCCGATGCTCGCCGCGCGCCTGGGCGTACGGCGCAAACGTCGTCAGGGTCGCGTGCAGGAACCAGCCCAGCCAAATGCTCTCGCCCTTGCCCTGCTCACCGACGCAATTCAATCCGTCGTTCCAGTCGCCGGTTCCAATCAGGGGCAAGCCGTGCGCCCCGACCTTGAGACTCTGATCGAGCGCGCGCGCGCAGTGCTCGAACAAGCTCGCGGTCTCATCCGAAGTGATCGGCTGAAAGTACGCATCGTGTTCTTCCGCACGCAGAGTCTGGCCCTCGAGAAAGGTCACCTTCTCGTCAAACACCGCCAAGTCGCCCGCGGCCAGCACATAGTGCGCCGCGACGTACGCCAGCCACACCCGATCGTCGCTGATCCGGGTGCGGACACCCTGGCCGGTTTGCGGCAGCCACCAATGCTGCACGTCGCCCTCGATGAACTGACGGCCGGCGGCGCGCAGCAAATGCGCGCGCGCAAGGGCTGGTTTTGCAATGGTGAGCGCCATCGAATCCTGCAGTTGGTCGCGAAAACCGTAGGCGCCGCTCGCCTGATAGAAAGCGGAACGCGCCCAGATGCGGCAGACCAGCGTCTGATACAGCAGCCAGCGATTCAGCATGATGTCCATGGATCGGTCCGGGGTCTCGATCTGCACCACGCTCAAGGTGTCGTTCCAGAATTTCCGCACCGCCTGGAACACCTCGCCCAGATCCGCAGTCCGGTAGCGCGCGATCAACGCTCGAGCCTCTGCCGCATTGGCCGCCTCGCCGAGCAGAAACACCACCTCCATGACCTGATCCGGTTCGATCTCGAGTTGCGACTGCAATGCGCAGCAGGGATCGAGGCCGGCGCCGACCCGTTTGGACAACGGCTCGAGACTCAACAGAGCGGCGGGCTTCTCGAGCGTGCCATGCCGGCCCAGAAACTCGCGCCGGTCGCAGGTCCAGGAGGTTTGTTCGCCGGACAGATCCGCAAAGGCAATGTATCCGGCGGATGCCGCACTCCAGGGGTTGCGGGCGAACAGTGCGCCGGTCTCGGTATCGACTTCCGTGGTGACGAAGGGCGCTGAGGCAGCCCGCGACTGTCCGAGAACCCACTCAGCGTAGGCCGTCACTGAAATGCGCCGCGTGCTGCCCGACGCATTATGAATCTTCAGGCGGGAAATCTTCACCGGATCGTCCGGCGCCACATACTGCAGTAAATCCAGCGCAATGCCGTGTGCCGTATGTTCAAACCGGCTGTATCCCTGGCCGTGATGCGCGCTATACGACGTGCGCGGATCTCGGATGGGTAGAGCCGTCGCTCCCCACAACTCGCCGGTCTCCTCGTCGCAGACATAGAGAGCCTCGCCCGGCCGATCCGTAACCGGATCGTTCGACCAGGGTGTCAGCTGATTCTCGCGGCTGTTGCGGGACCAGGTGTAGCCGCTGCCCTCCGCGGACACCTGAAATCCAAAGTGCGGGTTGGCGATCACATTGATCCACGGAGCCGGCGTCGACTGACCGGGGCCCATGAGGGTAAGGTATTCCTGTCCGTTGCCGGCAAATCCCCCGAGACCGTTGAAGAATTCCAGATGCGGCGGAGCACCGGCCGGTGCCGCCGCGGGCGCCGCGGCCGGCGCGCTGTGTCGGGCGGTGCGCGGGCCGTTCATCTCCGGTTCCTCGTGCCGGTCGAGCTGATCGGCGAGGCTGCCGCGCTGTCCCGCCAATACGACGCGCGCCACCGAAGACAGGAGGGCCCGGGTTTGTTCCGAGATCAGATCCATCCGCAGTACGAACACGGAGCCGCGCATGCTGTCCGCCCCGAGCTTCGGGCGCGACTGGCTCATCCGCAGTTGAGTCTCCAGGGCGTTCTGCAAATCCTGGACATAGGAGGCAGCGCGTTCGTTCAGGATCACGAGATCGACGGCCAGCAGTTTCATGCGCCAGTATTCGTGGGCCCGCAGCAGCTGGCGCGCAATCTCGATCTCCTCCAGATCGTCGATCCGCACCAGCACGATCGGCAAATCCCCGGAAATGCCCTGCGCCCACAGCGCCGCCGGCCCGCCGCCGCCGCCGCGTATGGCGTCGGACGAGGAACGCATGGATGCATTGGCCACGAGCACATGGCTGGCGAGGCGCTGGAACAGGCTTGCCTCGGCGGCATCCATCCCCAAGTGGCGTAACTGCACCTGTGCCTGCGTCCACGCCAAGGTGGCCGCCCGTACAAACGCGTTGGCGTCGCGGTGCTTGTCGAGCAGGTCGAGCACGCCCTCGCGGGAGTCCGCCACGCCGGTCCAGTAGGCGATGCGCACGGTCCCGCCCACCGGAACCCGTAGCCGGTGCCGCAGCGCGAACACCGCATCCAGCACCGTGCCGACCGTATTGGAAAGTGGCCGGCCATCCCATATCGAGATCGCCTCGCGTAATTCACGCGCGCGCCCGATGAAACGCGCCCGGTCCGTCTCGAATTCCGGCGAACGCAAGATCTCGCCTTCCACGATGGCCTGATGGGCGGCCCAGATCTGCGGTTCGGCGGCCGTGGTTCGCCGGCGGGTTGCGAGCAGCACGCCCACCTTCGCGACATACTCGGTTTGCACGAACATTTTCGAGAACGCCGGATGAGCGCTGTCGGCGGCGGGCGCCGCGAGCACGAGCTCTGCATACGAGGTGACATCGATCTCCCGGACCCGGCTGCCGGTGTTGGTGATCGAGACGCGGCGCACTTCGGCGTCGTCCTCGGGCGAGACGACGACCTCCAGGGTGGTGGCGATCGTGTCGTCGACGCGAATGAACTCCGCACGATCTTCGGTGAAGGTCACCTCGTATCGATCGGGTTCGGCCCCGCTGGGCTGGTAGCCGGCGGACCAGACCACGCCGCTCTCGACGTCGCGCAAGAAGAGGTAACTGCCGAAATCGTCGCGGGTCACATCTTCGCGCCAGCGCGTGACCGCGAGGTCTCCCCATCGGCTGTAGCCGGAACCCGCCGCGGTGAGCATCACCGCGTAGCGCCCGTTGGAGAGCAGGTGAACCTGCGGAATGGCGTCGTGCGGCGTGTGCAACCGGCGCACTTCGGCGATTCGCGCATCGTCGATGCGCGCCGCCGTGGTCACTTCCTCTGCCCGAGGGTGCATCACGGACACGTCGCGCGGTGTCCGTTCCTGCAGCAAGAGTTCGGTCGCCTGCACCATGGGCTCGGCGTGAAAGCGGTCACGCGGCTTGCCATCGAACAGTACGTTGGCAAGGGCCACGACGGTCATACCTTGGTGATGCGCCATATAGGCTTTGATGATCGCGACCTTCGAGCCCTCGGGCACGCGGCTGCGCGTGTAGTCGAGCGCCTCGTAAAAACCGTAGCGGCCGCGGCCACCGATCGCCTGGAGCCGCGCGAAGTTCAACCGTGCCGCGCCCGGATCCACCATCGCCGCGAGCGCGGTCGCGTACGGAGCAATCACGGTATTTTGGCTCAAACCCCGTTTGAGCCCCAGACCCGGCACGCCGAAGTTCGAGTATTGATAGGTGAATTCCAGATCCCGTGCGTTATAGGCGGACTCCGACATTCCCCAGGGAATGCCGAGCTCGGCGCCATAACTGATCTGCCGCGCAACCACCAGGCGATTGGTCTCATCCAGCAAACTGCCGGCCGGGGCGCGCAGCACCAACGACGGCATCAGGTATTCGAACATCGATCCAGACCAGGAAATGAGCGCGGCTCCATGGCCGATCGGAGTCACCGCTCGGCCGAGACGAAACCAGTGCGCCGCCGGCACGTCGTTCTTCGCGATCGCGACGAAGCTCGCGAGGCGCGCTTCGGAGGCCAACAGGTCATAGCAGTTGGGGTCGAGCGTACCCTCGGCCGCGCGGTAGCCGATCGACAACAGGCGGCGCTCCCGGTCGAGCAGAAACCCGAACTCCGTGGCCTCGGCCATCGACCGTGACGCCGACTCGATGGCCGCCAGGCGCTGCCGCAGACTGCGCCGCTGCTCCTCCGTTTGTTCCACGTCGCGACGCCAGCTCTGGATCGAGCGCTGCGCCGCCTCGGCCCAGAACAGCATTTCCGCGCCCGAATCGTCGGCCAGCTCGCCCACGAGCGCGCGGGCGATGTCCACCATGGTTGCCGCACTCAATGCAAGCGCCGCGGGCTGACCCGCCCGCAGCACTGACGAGAACGCGTTGAATGCATGGTCCAGATGATGCCTGGCGATGGATTGCATGCGCTGATCGTCCGGCAGCTGGCCCCAGGCCTCGCGCGCGAGTTCAAAGGCATCCTCGATTCCCGCAAACGATTCGGACGTCGGCAGGGGATGATCGATCCACTCGCGGCTCGCATTGGCCAGCGCCAGCAGGTGGGCCGCGAGGTTGCCGCTGTCCACCGACGAGACGTAGCAGGGTTCCAGCGGCCGCAGATCCCGGGTGTCGTACCAGTTGTAGAAGTGGCCGCGAAAACATTGCAGCACCCTCATCGTCGCCAGCGTCGCCTCCAGGCGATCCACCGTCTCGACGGTTCCCAGCCAGCCGAAATCGCGGGCGCTGACGGACGCGAGCAGATAAAGACCCATATTGGTGGGAGACGTGCGATGCGCGATCACCGGATGCGGCTCCTCCTGGAAGTTATCCGGCGGCAGCATGTGGTCGTCGGCCGTGACGAAGGTTTCGAAGTATCGCCAGGTTCGCCGCGCTATGCGCCTCAAGACGCGCGCGTCACCCGGCGTAGTCGTCACACGCCCCGCGACCAGCGGAGAGACACTGATCCATACCGCGAGAGCCGGCGCGGCGAACCAGACCAAGATGACGGGCGCGGCCAACCACCAGGCGCCCGGTTGAAGCAGGGCCAGAATCCCAACCGCGACGCACGCGATCAAAACGCCGCCGCCCATACGCCGATACGCTCCGCGGAGGTCGAGCCGAGAGCTCAAATTTGCCTGGGCCGCGGTAACCCACTGCAGCAGATTTCGCCGGCTGACAAACAATCGAAACAAGGTTCGCCCCACCGCGTCCGCCATCAACCAGGCCTGGTGCGCCAGAAACGAAATCAGGAAAGCGGTCTGGGACACCGCCAGCCGCGCATCGCTGCGCAGCGCGTACAGGTGGCTGCGCGCGCTGACGTGCGCTCGGTGCGGGACCACGGCGGCGAACACCGGTATCCAGGCTGGCAGCGCGATGGTGACGAGAATGAAGGTCGTCCACACGAGCGCCGCCGGCACGGGCATCGTCCATCCCAGCAGCAATGCGGCGACACTCGCCGGTGCCGACAACGTTCGCCGCAAATTGTCCAGCATTTTCCAAAGCCCGATGAGCGACACCCGGCCGCTGACCCGTGTGTCCCTGGCAGCGTCCTTGCGGCCCAGGATCCACGGCAACAGCTGCCAGTCGCCGCGCGCCCAGCGGTGATGGCGCGAGGCCGCGACGTCGTAGCGGGCCGGAAATTCCTCGACGACCTCGACATCCGAGGCAAGACCGGCACGGGCGAATATGCCCTCGAACAGATCATGGCTCAGCAGCGTCGAATCCGGGGCGCGGTTGGCGAGTGCGGACTCGAACGCATCGACATCGTAGATGCCCTTGCCGGCATAGGAGCCTTCGCCGAACAGATCCTGATACACGTCGGATATGGTCGAGGCGTAGGGATCGATGCCGTTCATGCTGGAGAAGATGCGCTGGAACAGCGAGCCTTCGCGTCCGACCGGCAGCGACGGCGTCACCCGCGGCTGCAGTACCGCGTAACCTTCGGTGACGCGGCCCGAAACGGGATCGAACCGTGGCCGGTTGAGTGGATGGGCCATCTTGCCGATCAGCCGGCGCACCGTGTCGCGCGGCAGCCTGGTGTCGGCATCGAGCGTGATGACATAGCGCACGCTGCGCGGAACCTCCGGCAGCGTCCCGTTGGTGGCGACGAAGGTGGTGTCGGTCGCGCCGCGCAGCAGATGGTTCAATTCGTGAAGCTTGCCGCGCTTGCGTTCCCAGCCGATCCAGCGTTGTTCGCTCTCGTTCCAGACCCGATGCCGGTGCAGCAGCAGAAAGCGCGGGCCGCCGGGCGTCGCGGCATATCGCAGGTTCAAGGTGGCGATGCCCGCGACCGCGAGTGCGAGCAGGGCTTGGTCGCCATCGGCTTGCTCGCTGTCGGCGTCGACCCAATCGGACAATAGCGCGAAGTGCAGATCGCCTTCCGGGCTCGCCAAATGGTGGATTTCCAAACGCTCGATATGTTCCTCGATCGAAGCGCGGGTGGTCAGCAAGGTTGGGACCGCAACCAGCGTGCGCAGATGCGATGGCACGCCACTGCCCAATTCCAGCGCCGGCAGCAGGGTGGCGCCGAAAGCCCGCGTGACCAACTGATTGACCAAGGCAACCGACAGATCGATGGCGGGAATCACGCCGATGAGACCGAGCAACGCCAGCCATGGTCTGCCAAGGCCTGTCGTCGCCAGCAGCAGTAGCGGTATCGCCAGCAGCGTCGAGGCGACGATGACTCCTGCGCCGACATACCCGCGAATTCCGAGTGCCCGACCCGACCTTCCGAACCATGACCGCGGCGGCGACTGGAACCCGATCGCCTTTTCGAAGGCGTGTCGTCCGCCGGTCAGGAGATGATATCCGGAATCGGACCTGCGCTCGCTGTCCACGGCGTTGTGGCCACGCGTTGCCTGCTCGGTGGCCAGCACGGCGCGTTTGGCGACCTCGATCTCGGCGCGGTGGGAGCCGCGCGCCAATTCCTCGATGGCGCTGCGGTACAAATTGCGGGTGGGAAAATCCATCGCGGAAAAGCTTCCGCCGGCCGCCAGCACCTCATCGACGAAGCTCATCCGCTCGAACAGTTCCGTCCAGTCGACGTCGGAGATCGAGCGCATGCTGGTAATGATGTTGCGAACCGTGACAGTTCCGGAACCCTGTCGCTGATGCTCCTCGCGTACCACGGTGTCGGCCGTTGTTCCCTGCGCGGACAGATGCTCGTCGAGCCAGCTGAGAACCGGCGTCACTTTGCTGTCCTGGTCGCGCAGCTTGTGCACCAGCTCGACTGCAAACGCATCCGGCAGCGGCATGCGCTTGAGTTCGGCAAGGACGGCAGACGCCGGTTCCGGCGTCCGCGCGCTCGAGCGCAGCAATCGGTCGGCTACCCGGTCAGCCTCCTGCCGCGCGACATAACTGTCGGCGATCCGGCCGGCGATGCGCCGCAGGTTTTCGATCAGCACGATGCGCAGTGTGATTGAAATCGCCCAGAGCTCGCCGATGGTCAGCGGCTGGACCTCCTGATAGGCGAGTACATAGCGGCACAGCATGTCGGCATCGAAACGGCTGTCGGCATGCGCGACAAAGGCCCATGCGATACCGAATACCCGCGGATACCCCGCAAACGGCCCATCGAGCAGCTTGGGGAGCTGCCGGTAATAGCCGGGCGGCAGGTCGGTGCGGATTTCGCGGATCTGCTTTTCGACCAGATGATAATTGTCGATCAGCCATTCCGCCGCGGGGGTGATGGCACGGCCCTCATCGACGGCCCTGGCGCTTCTCCGATAGGCGTCCAGCAGCGCCACGGCATTGTCGGCAAGCCGCCCGGTGAGCGGAGAGCCCCGCGCTGCGTTCGAAGACACCGGCTGTGCGATGGCCAGGCTTCGGGCATGCTCCTCGAGACGTTCGACGCTGAACA